>Ga0134098_1000158_pt1 | contig 74648 bp, 73 predicted proteins | sample 9_3taG_FD_94456 | JGI IMG/M metagenome (GOLD analysis project Ga0134098, IMG submission 94456) | Switchgrass degrading microbial communities from high solid loading bioreactors in New Hampshire, USA - 9_31_10_142_A3 metaG | ecosystem: Engineered > Bioreactor > Semi-continuous > Anaerobic >... | reverse complement strand
TGGCAAAGTGGTTCCAGCATTTGAATGTTTGAGAGGTCTTCAAAACGGTCATTTTCCTTTCTAGGATCTACACCAAAAGGAAGATCAATGATTGGCTTATCCTACAAAAAGTTGACACCGTCCTGTACCACTCCATTTTTGACAATCATGGGTATCTGTGTTATAATTTAACATTAATATTAAAGTGCGGCGCGGGGGTTGAGCATCCATTCCCGTGCAGGGAGGAATCGGTATGGCTGGTAATGGAAAGAACAAGGTATACATTATTGACGTCACCAACCGTGATGGAGTGCAAACAGCGTTTATAGGCCTTTCGAAACTGCAGAAGACGATGCTGAACGTGTATCTGAGTGAGATGGGAGTTTACCAGAGCGAGATCGGTTTTCCCGCTTTGCAGCATGAATGGAATTACATCAACGCCAATGTCAAACTTTCGGACAAAGGTGCCATGGGGACAATGAGGCTGCAGGGCTGGGTGCGGGCCGTGGCCGAAGATGTGCAGCGCGCTGTCAAATACACCAACCTCAAGATTCTCAACTTGTCCATATCAACTTCGGAAATCATGACTGAAGGCAAGTTCGGCGGGCGGCTGAACCGCGAAGACATTCTGAAAATGATGACTGAGGCCGTTGCCTGCGCTAAAGAACTTGGGATCGAATCCATTGGAGTCAATGCCGAGGATGCTTCCAGAACCGAGCCGTACACGAAGGATAAGCGCTATGACGAAGATTACCTGATCAGATTTGCACTGGCAGCCAAAGAACACGGCGCAGATCGGTTCAGATACTGCGACACCCTCGGCTATGACCGCACAGTGTCAATTTACGACAGTGTCAAGCGCATCGCTCAAGCCGTGCAGATGCCCATTGAACTGCACTGCCACAACGATCTCGGCTATGCAGTGGCCAATTCGGTAGAAGGCGCGATGGGAGCACTTGACGCTGGTGTCGATGCATACATCAACACCACTGTCAACGGCATGGGCGAAAGAGCAGGGAACGCTGATCTGGTCTCGGTCATATTGGCGCTGAAAAAATCCCGCGGGCTGCAGGACCGGAATGTCCTCGACGAAAACATTGATCTTACCAAAGCGTGGAAGATCTGTAATTATGCAGCCAATGCCTTTGGCGTGCCGATCCCCATCAACCAGGTGGGAGTGGGGCGCAATGCGTTTGCCCATGAGTCGGGAATCCATGCTGACGGTATGCTTAAGAACCGCAAAAACTACGAACTGTATTCCCCCGACGAATTGGGAATCGAAGATCACGAGATCAGGCCATTGGGAAGAATCATCACCACCGGCGAGTACGGCGGGATCAAGGGCCTAAGGCATGTATACCAACAGTTAGGCGTGGAATTGGAAAACGAACGGGATATCCTGCGCCTGGTCCAATATGCCTCGCTGCACAATCAGAAGCCGCTGACTGCTGACGAACTCTTGTTCATTGCCAAGTATCCAGAGGAAGTGGAGCAGATTCTCACGGTTGACCCCAGGAGTGTTGAATAGGAAAAAGGATCTCGGCCAGCCGAGATCCTTTTAATATACGGTTCTTACCGGGAACGCAGCCGGGCCAGGAACTTCTCATAGCGTTCGCGCAGGTCCGGTTGGGCAACTGTGTCCAAGATATAGTCAGTATAAACTTCATTGGTAGCTCCATCGCTGCGGCCGGTCAGCACTACTTTTCGCTCAAATTGGCCGCAGATCTCCAGAGCCATCTGCAGCTTTTCCGCTGCTTGACTAAAACCAATATGTTCCAAAAGCATTGCTCCAGCCTTAATGAGGCTGCTTGGATCCGCGTAAATCGCACGCCCTTCTGTGACCATGCGCGGTGCTGAACCATGAATTGCTTCAAACATGGCATACTTTGTGCCCACATTGGCACTGCCTGCAGTTCCCACGCCGCCTTGAATCTGTGCTGCCTCATCGGTGAGGATGTCACCGTACAGATTCGGCATCACCAAGACCTGAAAATCCGACTGGCGGCTGGGGTCAATCAGCTTTGCGGTCATGATGTCGATGTACCAATCATCCAAGACTATATCCGGATACTCCTGGGAAATCTCCTTGGCAATGCTCAAGAATTTCCCGTCCGTGGTCTTGATCACATTGGCCTTGGTTACAACAGTCACCCGCTGCTTGCCGTGAAGCCTGGCATACTCGAAGGCCGCGCGGATGATGCGTCTGCATCCTTGAGTGGTTGTTACTTTGAAATCAACAGCCAGGTCAGGAGTAACATTCAATCCCTGACTGCCCAGCGCATATTCTCCTTCAGTGTTTTCCCGGAAAAACATCCAGTCTATGTTCAGTTCCGGTACTCGCACCGGACGGATGTTGGCGAAAAGGTCAAACGCCCGCCGCATGTAGACATTGGCACTCTCAATATTGGGCATGCCGGCGCTTAGATCAGGCGTTGTGGTGGGGCCTTTCAGGATCACATGGCACTGGCGCAGTTCGTCCATTACAGCGTCGGGAATCGCCTGCATCTTGGCGATGCGGTTTTCAATGGTCAGCCCTTCGATCCGCCGCAGTTCAACCTTGCCGGCTTGGATGCTGTCAGCCAGAAGAGCAGCCAGAACTCGTTCAGCCTGGGCGGCAATGTACGGCCCAATCCCATCACCACCCACTATGCCGATAATGATTTTGTCCAATTGCTGGTAATCAATAAAGCGCTCATCTTGTTTCATGAGCTCAACCCGCTGCAGTTGTGCTTCGAGGATTTGGGCGAAGTGGGCTTTGGCAGCTTCAATTTCTTCGCGATACATGGTACCCCTCCTTGTGAATTTCCATTTTCTTCGTTATGGAGGATTGCAAATCCTTTTTCTATGTTATAATTGTGCTAGTCAGGGGGAGGAAGATGACAAACTTGTTTATCGCAGTGACTTTGACCTTCTGGTTCGCCCTTTATGTATACATGCCGATCTTAACCCCATATATCGAAGGCCTGGGAGCATCATTGAGCTTGGTCGGCGTGATCTTGGGTTCCTACGGCTTTATGCAGATGCTGATCCGGATTCCCCTAGGCATCTATTCTGACCAGATCGGCAAGCGGAAAATATTCGTGGTTTTAGGTGTAGCCTGTGCAGCCGCAAGCTGCATTGGGTTGGGCATGGCCACCAATCCATGGCTGGCGTTAGTCTTTCGCGGGCTGGCGGGTGCGGCGGTTGCCACTTGGGTGGTGTTTACGGTAATGTATGCAAGTTTCTACCCGGCCGAACGCTCCGGTAAGGCTATGGCAGTGATCATGTTCTACTCATCTTTGGGTCAGCTTGCCGCCACCACACTGGGCGGAATCGCCGCAGATACCCTGGGCTACCGTGCACCGTTTGTCCTGGGCGGAGCTGTTGGCTTAGCCGGGGTGATCTTAAGTGCCAGAATTAAAGAGACTCCCGTCCAAAAACAGCCACTGCAGCTCAGATCTTTGCTGCAGGTGGGGTTGGATCCTAAACTCCTGCGTGTGGGTGTCCTGGCCCTTCTGGTGCAGGCGATCAGCTTTGCCACCATATATGGGTTCAACCAGTCATATGCGGTGAGCATCGGTGCCAGTGACCAGCAGCTGACATTATTGATGCTCATATCTTCGTTGGCCATCGCCTTGGCGTCACGGGCCAGCGATCTGGCGGCAGAACGAATTGGGGAGCGGCGGATGCTGGTTATTTCGTTTATCATCATGATGCTGGCTTCGGCCAGTGTACCGTACACATCCAGCATGTTTGTGCTCTATATCACCCAGGCGGTGAACGGGTTAGGCCGTGGTTTGAGTTATCCGGTTTTGCTGAGCTTAAGTATTAAGACGGTTGCGCCGGACAAACGTTCCACAGCTATGGGCTTCTTCCAAGCTCTTTATGGGGTTGGTATGACGATTGGGCCGATGTTGGCCGGGTTGGTCAGCGATCTGTTCGGCATGGGAATGGGTTATTTGAGCATTGCTTTTTTGGCAATAATCGGCTGCCTGGTTGTGGTTGGCTGGCCTCGAGCACAGCAGGCGGCTAAAATTGAGGTATAGGAGTGGTTCGCAGTGGATCTCCAACAGCTACCGGTCATCTCGTGCAACACCGTGGTCGTCGGCAGCGGAGCAGCCGCCCTCAACGCCGCGGATCGCCTGGTGCACTATGGGCAAAAGGATATAGTGATCGTCACCGAGGGAATGCACATGGGCACATCACGCAACACGGGCTCGGATAAACAGACTTACTATAAGCTGACTCTGGCTGGTGCTGAACCTGACTCTGTTTATGATATGGCTGAAACGCTCTTCAACGGGGGAGCCATGGATGGTGATATCGCCTATGTGGAAGCAGCATTGTCAGCCCAGGCGTTTTACCACCTCGTAGATATCGGTGTGCCGTTTCCGCACAATCCTTTCGGAGAGTATGTCGGTTACAAGACCGACCATGATCCCAGACAGCGGGCAACCTCGGCGGGGCCGCTGACATCTAAGTACATGACCGAAAAACTCGAAGAGCAGGTCCGGCGCAAAGGGATCCGAGTATTCGATCGGCATCAAGTGATCGGTATTCTTACTGATGCCGCAAAAAGCAAGGCGATCGGCCTGATCGCCTTGGCGCTCGATGTAGATCCAACCCAGACTGAGCCTTATGTTTTGTTCAACGCCACCAATATCATTTACGCCACCGGAGGCCCGGCGGGCATGTACGGAACCTCAGTATATCCTCCCAGCCAGACGGGATCCACGGGCATTGCTTTCGAAGCGGGAGTTAGAGGCAAAAACCTCACGGAAAGCCAGTTCGGTATTGCATCGATCAAATTCCGCTGGAATCTGTCGGGTACCTATCAACAGGTGCTGCCGCGGTACGTCTCCACGGCACCCGACGGCAGTGACCCGCGGGAGTTCCTCGCGGATTACTTCCCAGATCCGGGGAAAATGCTGGACGCGATCTTCCTGAAAGGATACCAGTGGCCGTTCGATCCCCGCAAAGTGGCTAACTACGGTTCGTCTTTGATTGACATCTTGGTTTATCATGAGACAGTTGGCAAGGGCCGCCGCGTTTTCCTGGACTTCCGCCGCAACCCAGCATGGGGATCGCATAACGGTGAGCTTGATTTTTCACTGCTTGGCAAAGAGGCCTACACTTATCTAGAGAAATCCCAGGCACTGTTTGGGCGGCCGATTGATCGCCTGGCCCATATGAACCAGCCAGCCATTGATTTGTACCGCAATAACGGCATCGATCTAACGAGCGAAATGCTGGAAATCGCTGTCTGTGCCCAGCACAACAACGGTGGTTTGGATGGGAACATCTGGTGGGAAAGCAATCTCAAGCACTTCTTCCCGGTAGGCGAAGTGAACGGCAGCCACGGAGTGTACCGCCCTGGAGGAAGTGCTCTCAACTCAGGGCAGGTAGGCAGCACCCGAGCGGCTCAGTATATCGCGGCCTGCTGCAGAGAACAACCTATGTCCCGGGAAGCCTTTCTGGCGGAAGCTAAGGAACAGATCACAGCAAAGATTGAGCTTGGGAGAAAGTTTCTGGACAAACTTGGATCAAGCAGCAACGTGGCTGCAATCAGGCGCCAAATTCAGGACCGCATGACCAGAGCTGGAGCTCACATCCGGTCTCTGGAGCAGGCCGACACCGGTGCCGCAGCAGCTTTGAACCAGCTCAAGAACTTGGTTGCCGAGACGCAGATCTCATCCCCGCTTGAACTGGGACTGTGCTTCCAGAACTATGATTTGCTGCTTTGCCAGTATGTATATCTGGCAGCGGTCAAGGATTACATCACCAAAGGCGGCAAAAGCCGCGGCTCGTACCTGGTCTATGACCCTGCAGGAGAGCTGCCGCTGCCGCAGCTGCCAGAGGAGTTCCGATTTTCTTTGACGGAGGATCCTTATTTCCATAAACATATTCAACGGGTGCAGCTCAATGGGTTTGACTGCAGCTTCAGTTGGGATCCGGTCAGGCCGCTGCCCCGGGATTCAGGATGGTTTGAGACCGTATGGAATGACTATTTGGCAGGAAGGATTATCAGATAAAGCGCCGAAATCGCCAAAGGGGTGGCAGCAATGAACTTGGGTGCGAACATCAACATCGCTATAGTCACGGGATTGTCCGGCGCCGGCAAGACACAAGCAATGAAGGCGCTTGAGGACTTGGATTACTTCTGCATCGACAACCTCCCCCCCTCGCTTCTGCCGGAACTCTTACGGATACACCAGAAGACCGGTGAGACACGGCCTCTGGCTGTGGCCATGGATGTACGGGGGAAAGGGTTGTTTGCCGAGCTTACTGACGTGATCCACTGGCTGGATGAGAGCAAGATCCATTACACCATTGTCTTTCTGGAATGTGAAGACGACATCCTGGTGCGGCGGTTCAGCGAAACCAGGCACCGGCACCCTCTGGCGGAACACGGCAGCCTCTATGACAGCATTGCCTATGAGCGCAAATTGCTGGCCAACATCAGGGAGTTGGCGCACGTGATCGTGGACACATCCACCCTCAAACCGGCAGAATTGAAAGCCTACCTCAATCAGGCGCTGCTCGGGGGTGACAGTTCACAGCTTTTGCTGAGCATCGATATTCTCTCCTTTGGTTACAAATATGGTGTCCCCAACGATGCCGACATAATTTTTGACGTGCGGTTCTTGCCCAATCCTTTTTATATTGATCACCTCAAGGAGCTGACGGGGCTGGACCCGAAAGTTGCCGATTATGTGCTGAACTGGCCCCAAACCCAGTACTTCCTGGACAAGTTCTATCAATTGATTGTCGATCTCTTGCCAGCTTACAGCAATGAGGGCAAAGCAAGGTTGACGATCGGTATTGGCTGTACCGGCGGCAAGCACCGTTCGGTAGCCATCAGCCGTGAACTGGGCATGCGCCTTACCACGGATGGCATAAAAAACCAGGTCAGGCACCGGGACCTTCATGAAAATTAACCAGTTATCACTTGTATTTGGGCTAGATCTGTGGTAAGCTATGACTGCATTGAAAGGTAGTGAAGTTTGTCAACGTGTTATGGCCCCTTGGCTGGAACCGATGCTCAAAGCTTCCACCTTTAATGAGTATTATTAAGGAGGCCATAAGCGTTTATGGTAGGTAAAGTTAAGTGGTTCAATGCCGAGAAAGGATACGGTTTCATCGAGCAGGCCAACGGCCAAGATGTGTTTGTCCATTTCACCGCCATTCAGGGTGATGGGTTCCGCACTCTCGAAGAAGGCCAAAAGGTGGAATTCGAGGTCGTTAGCGGCAAACGCGGCCCTCAGGCTGCCAATGTCGTGAAGCTGTAACAAGAGGCTGAGTCAAACCCAGTTTCGGTGGCAATAGGTCACCGGGGCTGGGTTTTTTTCATATGCTGTGGTTAAAGTGTATGTGAGGTGATGCCATGATTCCTCCCCTTACAGACTTAATAAGGATACACTATGACAATGGCCTTGACGACTACTGGCTGCCGGCTTTGATCAAGTGCTCAGCTGAGGGCAGCCCAATCTGCAGAGTGCATAACGGGGACGTTTTCATTTTTGCATGCCGGAGAGGTGAACGGGAAATTCAGCTGACAGAGGCATTTGTCGACCCGAATTTCGGGAGTTTTCCCCGGCGGTATCTGCCGGATCTGCGTTTCTTCCCGATGATTGAGTATCACAGTAAATTTGCCGGCCATGCAGCGCTGTTTCCGACGATCAGGCCGCCGTATCCTTTAGGAGAGGTTTTGGCCAGTCACGAACTGTCGCAGCTGAGAATCGCTGAAGCCGAGAAAATGGCTCACGTCACCTACTATTTCAACGGAAGGAGAGAACACCCTCACCCAGGCGAAGAGTGGATTACCATTCCCAGCATTAAGCCCGGCTCTAATCCGAAGCCGGAGATGGGGACTTTGGAAGTTGCGGAAACACTGATCACAGCCTTATCCAGGGCAGACTACCGTTTCGCCTTGGTCAATTTTGCGGCTGGGGACATATTTGGCCATATCCCGGACTTTCAAGCGCAGGTGGAGTGCGTTGAAGTTATTGACCATGCAGTGGGGACAATAGCCGGGTTTTGCCGCGAAGCACGCTATTGTCTGATCATTACAGCTGACCATGGCCTCTTGGAACAAGCTTACCTCCCCGATGGTGGCTGGAGTCTGGGGCATACCCAAGCCGCGGTGCCGTTTGCCCTTATTGATCCGGCCGCGCCGTGGCCGGATGCGGAGTTAGTTCATGACGGCACTCTGGCGGATGTGGCACCGACAATTCTGCACCTGCTCGGGATCGATCCACCTCAGGCCATGACCGGTAAGCCTTTGCTCAAACCCTATGTCACCCGGGCAAGGGGAGTCATCTTGCTGATTCTTGACGGCTTTGGTGTGGGCGAGCAGAATCCGCAGGTCAATCCCATTTACGCTGCCGCAACACCCAACCTGGACAGCCTGTTCAGGCAGCACCCCTATACACAGCTGCAGGCATCAGGCGCATCTGTAGGTTTGAGGCCTCTATCCAGCGGCAATTCAGAGACCGGGCATTTGACTTTGGGCAGCGGCCGGGTGGTAATCCAGGATGAAGTGCGCATTCCTGCCGGGATCACACCAGAGCAGCTGAGCCAGAACCAAGCCTTTTACACGAGTATCGTAGCCTTAAGACCGGGCCAAGCAGTGCATATCCTGTTTTTGCTGTCGCCCGGCAGTTCTCACGGCAGTATGGGTGAGGCAATCGAACTGGTCAGCGTGCTCAAACACTGGGGAGTAAAACAAGTGTACCTCCATGCCATCAGTGATGGGCGCAGTGCTCCTCGCTGCGGAGCGGTACAGCTTCTGCCGCAGCTGCAGATGACCTTGGAAAAGTTGGGAACAGGCGAAATTGTGACAGTGTGCGGGCGCGGCTATATGCTCGATCGAAGCCGGCTGTATCAGGAGCGGACCAGATACGCTTATGAGGCATTGGTCGAGGGCAGTGGGGCTTTTTGGCAGGAAATTTAGTAAGAACAGCGGCGGCTGGCAATACTAAAACCAGTGTTCATGGGTTGCCAGTGAGAAAGGACGATTGGGTATGGATGCCAAATCAGCCTACGATGCATGGTTGAATGATCTTAGTATTGATACGGAGACCAAAGCGGAGCTTTATGCAATTGCCGAATGCCCGGATGAAATCTATGATCGGTTTTCCCAGCAGTTGGAGTTTGGCACCGGTGGTTTGAGGGGGATGATGGGCGCCGGGACAAACCGAATGAATGTTTATACAGTGAAACTCGCCACACAAGCATTGGCGAATTTTCTGACACTCCGCGGTCAAAGCCGGGCGGGTGTGGTTCTGGCCTATGATTCCAGGCATCGGTCCCGCGATTTTGTCGAAACGGCAGCCGCGGTTTTGATCGGCAATGGGATTCCCGTGTACGTTTTCAGCCATGTAACACCAACCCCACTGTTATCATTCGCCGTAAAGCACTGCCGGGCAGGGGGCGGTATCATGATCACCGCCAGCCACAATCCAAAGGAATACAATGGATACAAAGCCTATGACAAGGACGGCATTCAACTGCATCCCAAGGATACCGCGGAGATCAGCCGCCTGATGGACGGAATGACACTTGCGGACGTGAAGCAGGAAGCCGATCCCCAGGCGAGCCCGTTGTGGAATTGGATCGACGCCGATATCTGCGCCGCTTATTTTGCCAAACTGGCGGAGTTGGCTCCGCCCAGCAGTGCGTATGACTTGGGGCTGCGCATCGTTTACACACCGCTTCATGGAGCGGGAGCCCAGTTCGTGCCCCATGCTCTGCGTCAGGCGGGGTTTGCCAATGTCTTTCTCGTGGAGGAACAGATGAAGTTGGACGGTGAGTTTCCCACGGTTCCCATTCCCAACCCTGAGGAACCGGACGCTTTCCGCTTAGCGTTCACCCAGGCAGCCAGTCATCGTGCAGAATTGATTCTCGCTACTGATCCGGATTGTGACCGGGTGGGAGTGGCAGTCATGGTTCAGGGCCATTACGTCATGCTGACCGGGAACCAAGTCGGTGTGTTGCTGGCTGACTTCCTGCTGCGGCGGCTGCCTCCCGGCGCGGCAGTAAACCACGTCATTGTCAAATCGATTGTTTCGACCAACATGGTCTATCCCATTGCTGCCCAATACGGCGCACAGGTTGTGGATACTCTGACCGGTTTCAAGTATATCGGCAGTGCTATAAGAGAGTTGACCAGCCAAGGCAAGGAGTTTTTGTTTGGCTTTGAAGAAAGCTGTGGTTACCTGGCGGGTAATTTTGTCATGGACAAAGACGGAGTGATTGGATCGCTGTTGGTCGCACAAGCGGCAGCTTACTGGCGCAAGCAGGGACTGACCTTACAGGACCGCCTGGAACAGCTGATGGCAGAACACGGTTATTATCTGGAGACACTTCAGTCCTATCACTTCGACAGTCAGGCCGAAGTTGAGCAGGCCCGGCGGTTCATTGATCACCTGCGTACAGCTAGAGTGGCTGCAATCGGTGGCATCCCGGTCAAAGCTATCAAAGACTATCTTTACGGTGTCCACCTTGACTTGGAAGAAAACCGGAGCTGCGCTTTAGAATTTCCCCGGGAGAATGTCCTCCAATGGGAAACCACAGCCGGGGACGTGATCACTTTGCGCCCATCGGGTACTGAACCCAAGATGAAGCTTTACATATCTGTCGTGGCAAACGAGCTGAGACAGGCCAGCCGCAAGCTGGAGAATCTGGAGCGCGCCTGCGATGCCATGATTAATGAAGGTTTGATGGTGGTGTCATAAGCTGAGAAGGATTTAGCCCGCCAGGCGAGAAGTAGGTATAACAGTGACACTACACTAGTCATGCATGACTAGTTTTTGTTTTGCAGTGGGGGTGATGTTGTGGACTGGAAACTGTGCCGTCAGCTCTTCTCGTCATGGTTTAAGATCGGGCTGTTTACTTTTGGCGGCGGCTACGCCATGCTGCCCATGATTGAAAAAGAAGTGATTGAGCGCCGCGGCTGGGCTTCAGATGAAGAAATCATGGATATTTTCGCTTTGTCCCAGTCACTGCCGGGGGCGATTGCCATCAATTCCTCGATTTTCATCGGCTACCGCCTGGCAGGGGCTGCAGGCGCTGTTGCTGCTGCGGTAGGCGTGGTTATGCCCTCGCTTCTGGTGATCATGGGCATTGCCGCTTTTTTCGTTTCCTTCAAAGAAAACAAAGTTATTACCGCGGCTTTCACTGGAATTCGGGCAGCGGTCGTCGGTTTGGTTGCGGCGGCTGCGGTACGCATTACCCGATCAAACTGCCGCAGTGCGGCAGCGGGGCTATTAGCGCTGGCTTCACTTTTGATCAGTGTCTTTACTGACATTCATGCCATGTGGGTGATCCTTGCGGGGGGGTTGATTGGCGTGGCAATCAATATACGCAAGCCGGGGGTTGAGGAGCAGTGATTTACCTGCATCTATTGTTGAGGTTTTTCCGCATCGGACTTTTCACTATCGGCGGCGGTTATGCCATGCTGCCCCTGATGCAGCACGAAATCGAGGCTAATAACTGGATCACCAGCCAGGAATTTGTGGATATTATCGCGATTGCCGAGATGACTCCAGGGCCGATTGCAATCAATGCCGCCACTTTCATCGGCTACCGGGTCGCAGGGGTGCTGGGCTCAATCGTGGCCACCACTGCCATTGTCCTCCCGTCGCTGTTGATTATCCTATTGCTGTCAAGGGTTCTGGCCAAATACCAAGGGCATCGTATTGTCAAAAGCTTGTTTGCTGGGATCCGGCCGGTAGTCGCCGGGCTGATTCTCTCCGCTGCCTGGTTTATCATTGCTGCGGTTTTCCTGCCGGTGCAGCTGGAGAACGGGGCGGCAGCACCTGTAGATTATGCCAGCATTATTATTGCTGCAGTGGCCTTTTTTCTTGTGTACAAATTCAAGCTTGACCCGATCAAAGTGATTATCATGGCGGGAATTGCCGGATTAGTTATTTTTTAGTTAATTCGACCGCGCCCCCGGTTGCTTTGCCAAGACAGCGGGGGTATACTATTGATAGCCGAGTGACTGGGTGGTCACACAGGAGGTGGCGGTTTTGCCTACAGAAACCTTCTACAACTTGCCGAGAGCAAAACAAGAGGCAGTGATCAGCGCTGCGGTGGAGGAATTTGCTCGATCGCCTTATGATCAGGCATCACTGACCAAGATTGTCGCCCGGGCTGATATTGCCAAAGGCAGCATGTACCAGTATTTTGAGAACAAACGGGAACTGTACCTGTATATCCTGAACATGGCTTATGCAGAGAAAAAGCGGTTTCTCCAAGGTGTGTTTGAAGAAGACGAGGATTTCTTTGCCACCTTGAAGCGGTATTATCGGCGTTCGTATTTGTTTGCCCGGGAATACCCGCTGTACCACAGGATTATCACCAATTATTGGGATTACTGTGCCGAGCTGGAAGAGGAGATCAAGGCAAGCCGCGAATTACGCGCCAATGAGTTCCTCAACATGCTGGAAGCAGCTGTTGCTAGAGGCCAGGCTAATCCCGAGATAGCAAAAGGTGCTGCTTTTTTTGTTTATCACTCCGTAGGTAAAGAACTGATCGAGAATTTCCTGGAGCTCTCAGATGATGATCAAGAAAAGCATCTGCACTTCATCGATCAAGTGTTGGACGTGTTGGCTTTGGGGTTGAAAAAAAGAAAGGAGTAGGCAATGCGACTATTGACGATCAGTATACTTGTGTTTGTGTTGGTTGGCAGTGGGATCACATCTGCTGCCAATGGTGATGTACTGAACATTGCAGTGCCAACCGATCCGGACAGCTTCGATCCAAATCGTTCGGTTGCGGCTGCGGCGGCCGAAATTGGTTTCAATATCTATGAAGGCTTGGTGAAGAGCACTCCCGAAGGTCAGGTGACTGGTGCGCTGGCCAGCCGCTGGGAAATCGATTCCAGCCAGACAGTATATACGTTCTACCTGCGGGAAGCTTATTTCCACAACGGCAGCCGGGTTACGGTGGAAGATGTGGTCAACGCTCTCAATCGGGCCCGTGATCCTCAGGTCAGCCAAAGAGCTGGAAATTACGCTGCTATTGACGCGGTGTACAGTGTAGGGGACGACAAGGTGGTCATTGAGCTTAAGGAGCCCTATGCGCCGCTGCTCTATGAATTGACGGAGCTGGCAGCTGCCGTTTATCCAAAAGAGGCATCTGACCTGGGAATCCGACCAATTGGCACAGGCCCTTACAAGTTGGAAGAGTGGCGGCCAAACCAGTACATCAAGCTGAGCCGGTTTGACAGTCACTGGTCTGGGCAGCAGCCGTATTTCCGCGAAGTCTATTTCCGGATCATGCCGGACTACACCAGTGCTGTGATCAGTCTCAAGACAGGGAACATAGACGTAATACCTCGTTTGGAAGCCAGTTATCTGCATCAGGTGGAGAATGTGCCCAATTTGGTGGTGCACGCGGCCCCGATGAACCTGGTGCAGCTTCTAGCCGTAAACAACGCCCGTCCAGCCCTGCAGGATGTACGGGTCAGGCAGGCGATCGCCATGGCCGTCAACCGGGATGAGATTATCATCGGCGCTGCCTGGGGACAGGCGGAGAAGCTTTACACAGGCTTGAGCCCAGCAATGCCGGAATTCTACAATCCAATCACAGCCGATCTACTCCCTTACGATCCCGTCCAAGCCCAGGCACTGCTCAGAGAAGCAGGGTATAGGAGCCTTGAGCTGACCATGACACTGCCTTCGGCCTATCCGCTCCATGTACAGACGGGTGAGATCATTGCTGATCAGCTGCGGCGGATCGGTGTCAATGTCAAAATCGAGATTGTGGAGTGGGGCACCTGGCTTGAAAAGGTATACACCCAGCGAGATTACGACCTCTCAGTTGTAGGGCTGACTGGCAAGCTGGATCCCCATACAATCCTAAGCAGGTATGTCAGCACCAACTCCCGCAACTTCACCAGCTTTAACAGCGCGGAGTTTGATCAGCTGATCAGCGAGGGAATCCGCGTTTCCGGGGTTGAGCGCAAAGCAATCTATGATCAAGCCCAAGAAATAATGACCAGAGAAGTTGCAGCCGTGTTCATCATGGATCCCATGCAGCTCAATGTACTCAATGCTCAGATTAAAGGCTGGCAGAATTACCCAGTATATGTGATCGACGTGGCAGCCTTGTCCAGATAATAAGATCAACGATCAGGATGATTGGAAATGCGATATTTACGTGATCGAATCATCAGTTTGGCGGTCACCCTGCTTTTGATCAGTGCCGTGACCTTTTTCAGCGTCAACGTCTTGCCCAGTGACCCAGCAATCCTGATCCTTGGTACGGAAGGCGATCCAGAGCGGTTGGAGTCACTCAGGGAGGAACTGGGCCTGAACCGGCCTGTACTGGCCCGGTTCGCCAGTTGGCTGGGTGGGCTGCTCAGCGGTGACCTGGGCCGCTCAATTCGCTACAGTGTGGATATCGCTCCGCTGATCCGGAATGCGCTGCCGGTTACGCTAATGCTGGCTCTGGCAGCGGTGGCACTGGCGCTGTTGATCAGTATCCCACTTGGGATCGGCTGTGCTGTGAAGCAAGGCTCCTTGTTCGAAACCCTGAGCCTGATTCTGACTCAGCTGGGCATGGCGCTACCTTCGTTTTGGTTGGGATTACTCTTGATCAATCTTTTCGCCCTTAAGCTAGGTCTGCTGCCCCCGGCGGGTTTCACCTCCTGGGCAAGCCTGATCTTACCAGCGTGGGCCTTGGCACTTCCCCGGGCGGCGGTTTTGACCAGGGTTGTCCGGGGCAGCATGATCGATGCCTTGAACCAGGACTATATCCGGACTGCTCGCAGCAAGGGCTTGCCGCAGCTTTTGGTGTTATACAGGCACGGCCTGAAAAACGCGGCTGTCGGCATTGCTTCTGTGGCAGGCGTGCAGCTGACCCAGCTCTTAGGCGGCACCATCGTGATTGAACAAGTCTTTGGCCTGCCAGGGATGGGCCAGCTGCTTTTGGCAGCGGCTCTGCAGCGGGATCTGCCACTGGTGCAGGGATTGGTCGTAACCTCGGCGGCACTGATCCTGCTGGCCAACTTCGGGCTCGATCTGATCCTCCTAGGTTTCGATCCGAGATTGCGGTATGAGTGAGAGGGGGGCTAAAATGCGCCGCGTAAACTTGCTGTTGTGGACAGGAGCTTTTTTTATTGCAGTTGTAGCTGTTCCCACAGTCATCAGCTTTTTCTACACACCATATGACCCGGTGGCGATGCAGATCGACGCCCGCCTGCAGCCTCCCTCGCAGAACCATTGGTTCGGGACCGATCAATATGGACGGGATTTGTTCAGCAGGATCATAACCGGCGGGCAGACTTCCTTGTCCATCAGCGCCGCAGCCGTGGGTATCGGGATGGTTGTCGGCACAGGGTTGGGAGCCGCAGCCGGCTATTTTGGGAAGAAAGCCGATGAGCTGTTGATGCGGACAGCCGAGGCTTTGCACGCTTTTCCCAGCATCCTGCTGGCATTGCTGGCGGTAGCCATCATCGGCCCGGGAGGCGAGACAGTTCTTTTATCCATTGCCATTGCCAATATTCCGGTGTTTATAAAGATCACCAGAGCAAGCTTCATGCAGCAGAGCAGGCTAGAGTATGTCCTGGCCGCCAGGGCTCTCGGAGCGTCGGACTGGCGGATTATGTTCAGGCACATTTTGCCCAACAGCATCCGGGTGATTCTGATCCAGGCTTCGGCGAGTTTTGCCAGCGCCTTGCTGGCCGAAGCATCCTTGAGTTACCTGGGGCTGGGAGTCCAGCCGCCTCAACCAAGCTGGGGAAAAATGCTGCGGGAAGTTCAGTCTTTCGGCAGTATGGCACCTTGGACGGTGGTTTTTCCGGGTATGGCGGTTGCCTTGGTTGTGCTCGGATTCAACCTGGTGGCTGACGGGCTCCGGATCAAAGGCAAATAGATTCCACAGCAAAGGAGCGGTTGAGGACTTGAGTAACGAGGTGCACCCCGAAGACTTCCCTGTGATCGGCAGAAGAGGCACGGACTGTGAGAAATGGGACGGTATGGTGGATGTATTCGGCAGAGATGATCTGCTCCCGATGTGGGTTGCGGACATGGATCTGCCTGCGCCGCCTCAAGTGGTGGAAGCTGTCATCCGCCGGGCTGAGCATCCGGTCTATGGCTACACCTTTCGCTCGGAGGGGTATTACCAGGCGTTTATCAATTGGCACTGCAAGCGGCACCGTTGGCAGATCGACCAGGAATGGCTGAGCAGCGGGCCAGGTGTGATTCCGGCTCTGGCTCTATGTGTGAACAGCTTGACCGATCCGGGAGATCAAGTCCTGATCCAGACGCCAGTCTACCGGCCTTTCTATCACGTGGTGGCCGAAAACCGGCGCACATTGGTAACCAGCCCGCTTGTGGAGGAAAATGGATATTACCGCATGGATTATGATGATCTTGCTCACAAGTTCGCCCAAGGGGTCAAGATGATCATTCTCTGCAACCCCCATAATCCGGTGGGGCGGGTTTGGACAGTAGATGAGCTAAGACGTTTGGGTGAGCTATGCCTGACATATAATGTCAAGATCGTGGCTGATGAAATCTGGTGTGATCTGGTCTATCCGCCTCTGGAGTATCAGCCGATGGCGGCAGTCAGCAGCGAAATAGGCCAACAAACTATTGCTTTGCTGGCACCCAGCAAAACCTTCAACATCGCTGGGCTGGCCGGCTCAGTGACGGTCATTCCGAATAGGCAATGGAAGCAAGTATATGATCAAGCATTATCCCGATTGCATCTTGAACTCGCTAATATCTTCTCTCTTACAGCATTCACAGCAGCTTACCGTTACGGAGAGGCATGGCTCGACCAACTCCTGAATATGCTGCAGTCCAACTGCGAGCTGGTTGTGGACGCTTTGAACGGATATGAAGGCATTCGCGTCCGGCGGCCTGAAGGCACCTATCTGCTTTGGCTGGACTTTCGCAGTCTCAGTCTAGAGCATGATACCTTGGTTAAGGCTCTGGTGGAACACGGCAAGATCGGCCTCAGCAGCGGCCGCAGTTTTGGCCGGGAAGGCACCGGCTTCATGCGGATGAATGTTGGCTGTCCCCATTCATTGGTCTTGGACGGGATCGACCGAATCAAGTATACGATCGCCTGGATGTCCAGAAAATCCGAATAAATAACTAAGAAGTAAAGTGTAATTAACGTAAATATCCGAACGTTAATTGAAAGAGCCACGACAATCTATCGGAAAATCGTTGACTGCCTTTCCGAAGTCTGTTACACTAAAACTGGAAAAGGCATAGATCTGCCTTTCGCGAGAGGGATTAGGGCAGGACAATGGTGTCCGGGAGAAGCTAGCAAGCCCAGGCAGGTAGGTTTCCAGCCCTACCTCCCGGGCTACTTTGCTTTAAGGGGGAATCAGTTTGAGTCAGGCGTTGGTAGGTGTTGTAATGGGAAGCACTTCTGATTGGGAAATCATGCGGCTGTGCTGTCAGGCTCTAGCAGAACTGGAGATTCCTTTTGAGAAACGAGCCTTATCCGCTCACCGCACACCTGAAGCAGCAGTGCAATATGCGGCTCAGGCACAAGCCAGAGGGTTGGAAGTGATTATTGCAGCCGCGGGTGGTGCAGCCCACCTGCCCGGAGTGATTGCCGCCCATACAGTGCTGCCGGTGATCGGCGTGCCCATGCCCGCAACGGCGCTGAACGGATTGGATTCATTGTTGTCCATTGTGCAGATGCCCAAGGAAGTACCGGTTGCCACGCTGGCGATCGGCAAGGCGGGTGCCATCAACGCTGGCTTGCTGGCAGCCCAGATTCTTGGGCTGAAGTACCCGGATATCCAGGCCAGGCTGGTGGCTCGGCGCCAGGCCGTGAAAGACGCGGCATTGGCGGCCGCCGAACTCGAAGGCTTTAGTTGATTCTGTGAATCTTTAACTGGAGGTCGAATGTGATGGCTAAAGAACCAACCCCTCAAGCAATTGCATCAGAAAAGCTTTACCGTGAAATGGGACTGACAGACTATGAGTATGACCTTGTCCAGCAGCTTTTAGGGCGGCTGCCCAACTACACTGAGACCGGCCTTTTCAGTGTCATGTGGTCGGAACACTGCAGTTATAAGAACTCTAAAGTGCTGTTGAAGCGCCTGCCCACTCAAGGCGAAAATGTTCTGCTGGGGCCGGGCGAAGGGGCAGGCATTGTCGACATCGGCGATGGTTTGGGCATTGCTTTCAAGATTGAGTCTCACAACCATCCTTCCGCAGTAGAACCCTTTGAGGGATCCGCAACAGGTGTAGGTGGGATTCTCAGAGATGTTTATTCTATGGGTGCGCGGCCGATTGCCGTGCTCGATTCACTGCGCTTTGGCGACCCCAGGAACGAACGGGTAAAATACCTGGTTACCAACGCGGTTGCCGGCATGGCGGCTTACGGCAATGCAACAGGTGTCCCCACCGTCGGGGGAGAGGTTTACTTTGACGACTGCTATACCCACAATCCTTTGGTGAATGCTTTGTGTGTCGGTTTAGTGCGCCATGATCAGATCCGCAGGGGCATTGCCAAAGGCGAAGGCAATACTGTGCTGTACGTAGGGCGTTCCACCGGGCGGGATGGGATCGAAGGGGCAACTTTTGCCTCCGCCGAACTGAGTGAAGATGAACAGCCGATCCATGCCGTGGCCCTTGGTGATCCCAAAGCAGGCAAGGCTTTGATGGAAGCCTGTTTGGAGATGATGCAGCTTCCTACATTAATCGGCATTCAGGACATGGGTGCAGCCGGTTTGGTATCTTCGAGCTCCGAGATGGCCAACAAAGGCGGCCACGGCATTGAGATGAACCTGGATTTGGTACCGCAGCGGGAACCGGGAATGACTCCCTACGAAATGATGCTTTCCGAATCCCAGGAACGGATGCTTTTAGTGGTTGAAAAAGGTTCCGAACCCGAATATGAAGCAATCTGCGCGAAATATGGGCTGGCTTGTGTGGCGATCGGCCGGGTGACAACCGACGGCATGCTGAGACTGCTGCATAAAGGCTCAGTCGCCGCAGAGGTGCCGGTAGATGCTTTGACAGCCAAAGCGCCTGTGTATCAACGCACAGCCCAGGTGTCACACGTTTATGGGTTGAATCAAGCCTTGGAAGTCAATGATCTACCAATTGCCGATCCGGTAACAACCTTGAAGCAGCTTTTGTCCATGCCGTCATTAGCCAGCAAAGAATGGATTTACAGCCAGTTCAACACCGAAGCTGTGGACAGCACCCTGATCGGGCCAGGAATGGATGCAGCCGTAGTTAAGATTTCGGGAACCAATAAGGCAGTAGCCCTGACCACCGACTGTAACTCCATCTATATTGAACTGGATCCAAAGCAGGGAAGTGCGATCGCAGTATGCGAAGCTGCTCGGAACTTGGTGTGCACAGGGGCGAAGCCGCTGGCCATCAGTGACAACCTGAATTTCGGGTCACCGTTCAACCCCGAAGTGTTCTGGCAGTTGGAACAATCAGTCGAGGGGATCGCTGCGGCTGCGCGGAAGCTCAACTGCCCTGTGGTTTCCGGCAATGTCAGCCTTTACAACGAAACGAATGGGCAGCCGATCTATCCCACACCAATTATCGCCATGGTCGGATTGCTTGAGGACGCTTCAAAGGTGATGACTGGGAAATACCAGCATCCAGGGGATCTGATCGTGCTTGTGGGCCGGAACTGGCCGGAACTGGGCGGCAGCCATCTGCAGAAACTAATCTGGCAGAAACCATCGGGACGCATTCCCACGTTGGATCTGAACTATGAAGTGAGAGCGCAGGAATTGGTTTACAAAGCCATCCAAGCCGGACTGCTCAATTCCGCTCATGATGTGGCTGAAGGAGGATTGGCCGTGGCAGTGTTGGAATCGGCGTTTGGCACCGGGATGGGTGCCGAATTGGACTTCAGCGACGGTCTGACGGTCAGTGCGGCTCTGTTCGGAGAGTCTCAATCCCGGTTCATCGTCAGCATCAATCCCGAAAAACTGCCGGCTCTGCAGCAGCACGCCCAGGAGTTGAATGTTGACTTGAAAGTCATCGGCAAAGTGACTGCGGAAGACAAGTTCCAGGTTGTGTACAATGATCAGGAGTTGATCAACTGCTCCCGCAGTGAACTGGAGACTGCATGGAAGGAAGGGTTGGCATGCTTGATGGATTGATCAAGGCCGACAACTTGCACGAAGCATGCGGAGTCTTTGGTGTGGCGGGGCATGCCCAGGCGGCAAGCATTGTCTATTACGGGCTCCATGCGCTGCAGCACCGCGGGCAGGAAAGTGCCGGTATTGCTGCCGTGGATCGCGGTAGGTTTAGCGTGTACAAAGATAGGGGCTTGGTAACAGAAGTCTTTGCCCATGGGACCAGCGAGTTAGCTGGTGATATGGCGATCGGCCATGTGATGTACGCCAATCAAAAAAGCACTGTGACAGAGGCTCAGCCTTTGGTGTTCAAGTACCGGGGTGGAACGATCGCGCTTGCCCAAAACGGAGCTTTGGTCAACGCCGGCCAGATTCGGCGCCAGCTGGAGCAGCAGGGGTCGATTTTTCAGACTAACAGCGATACCGAAGTGATCGCTCATCTGATTGCCCGCTCCGAACACGAGGACTTGGAATCAGCTTTGCAGGAGGCGTTGACGGTTGTCCAAGGTGCCTATGCCTTGTTGGTGCTCACCGAGGACCGCTTGATCGCCTGCCTTGATCCCAACGGGCTAAGGCCTTTGGCGTTGGGAAAAATAGGCGGCAGTTACTGCTTCGCTTCCGAGACCTGCGCCTTCGACTTGGTGGAAGCGGAGTTCATCCGCCACGTACAGCCCGGTGAAATGATTGTTGTTTCCCAGAATCAGCTGCGTTCAGTGCAGACGGCTGCAGCCAAGCCAGCGCTCTGCAGTTTTGAATTCATTTACTTCGCCCGGCCTGACAGCAATCTGTTGGGTGCGGCAAGTGTCCACCAGATTCGCAAGCAGCTTGGCAGGCAGCTGGCTGTGGAAAAGCCGGCTGCGGCGGATTTAGTACTGGGAGTCCCTGATTCCAGCCTGTCTGCGGCTATGGGATATGCAGAGGCCTCTGGGATTCCCTACGAGATGGGTTTGGTCAAGAACCGTTACGTCGGCCGGACGTTTATCCGGCCAGATCAGAAAACCCGGACTCGAGACGTGAAGCTCAAACTAAGTGTGGACCAGAAAGTGGTTGAGGGCAAGGATGTGGTGATGGTCGACGACTCGATCATCAGGGGCACTACCAGTAAGCGGATTGTACGCCTGCTGAAAGATGCCGGGGTCCGGTCGGTGCATGTCCGCATTTGCTCACCACCGGTAATCTACCCTTGTTATTACGGCATAGACATCTCCAGCCGTGATGAATTAATTGTGGCGCAGAAAACCATGGAAGAGATTCGCCAGTTCATCGGTGCCGATTCTCTGGAGTTCCTCAGTGCTGCAGGCATGGTTAATGCCATCTGCGGCGGCACGGCAGAGCCCGGGTTGTGTTTGGCCTGCTTTTGCGGCCAATACCCGACGCCGATAGGGCTGGAGAGTTAGAAGCGAGACTACATAAGGAGGCGTGGCATGAGCGAAGCTTACAAGAAGGCCGGAGTTGATCTCAACGCCGGGTATGAGGCGGTAAAGCGGATCAAAGAGCATGTGGCCCGGACCACCAGGCCGGAAGTGCTGGGGGACGTGGGTGGCTTCGGAGGGCTGTTCGCACTGCCGCCGGCCCGGTACAGCCAGCCGGTCTTGGTCGCTGGAACCGATGGCGTCGGCACTAAACTGAAGCTGGCCTTTACCCTCGGCAAACACGACACTGTGGGCATAGACCTGGTGGCGATGTGCGTCAATGATGTGGTAGCCCAGGGGGCAGAGCCTTTGTTTTTCCTGGATTATTTCGCTACAGGCAGACTGCAGCCCAGGATTGTTGCCGAGGTTGTCAAAGGTATTGCCGACGGTTGCATTGAGGCCGGCTGCGCCTTGATCGGAGGCGAGACCGCGGAAATGCCCGGCTTTTACCACAATGATGAGTATGATTTGGCCGGCTTCTGCGTCGGTATCGTAGAAAAGGATAGGATCATAACCGGCGGTGGGATTGCTGTTGGCGACGCAGTGATCGGTTTGCCGAGCAGCGGAGTCCACAGCAACGGTTTTTCATTGGTACGGAGAATCGTTGATGAGAACGGGCTCGATCTGCAGGAAATCGGAATGGAGCTTTTGACTCCCACAAGAATATATGTCAGGCCGGTGCTTTCCCTGTTGGGGCAGTTCCCAGTTTCCGGAATTGCTCATATAACCGGCGGCGGCTTCATTGAAAACATCCCGCGCATTCTACCGCCGGGCTGCAGCTGCGCCATCGAGCTTGGCAGCTGGCCGGTACCGCCGATTTTTGCCAAACTGCAGCAGTACGGCAAGCTGCCGCTTGAGGAAATGTTTAATGTATTTAACATGGGAATCGGCATGGTCATTGTGGTCAAAGCCGAACTAGCCAATGCGGTGATCGATTATCTGCATGCGCACAGCTGGACGGCCTATCTGATTGGAACAATTGTCCCCGGGCTGCAGCAGGTGGTGTTCAAGGAGGGAGCTTAGTGGTTCGGGTTGCTGTTTTTGCCTCAGGCACCGGTTCCAACTATGAGGCAATCATGCGATATACGGCTGGACTTGCCGATCCAGGTTTCGGGATCAACCTCGTAGTTTCGGATCAGCCTCAAGCCGGTGTGATAGCTAAAGCTTTGCGGTGGCAGACTCCCGTATTGGTGGTGGAACGCCGGCAGTTTGCGACAAAAAAGGCTTTTGAACATCAGATCCTGGCCAGGCTGAAACAGGATCAGATTGATTTCATCGCCTTGGCGGGATACATGCGTTTAATCGGCCCTACATTACTGCAAGAGTATTACGGTAAGATCATCAACCTGCATCCATCGCTGCTCCCGGCATTCCCAGGGCTTGATGCCGTCGGCCAAGCCCTGAAGGCAGGGGTCAAGGTGACCGGAGTGACGGTTCACTTTGTCGATGCGGGTATGGACACAGGCCCAATTATCGCCCAAAAAGCTGTCCCCATTGACGAGAATGATGATCACGAGAGCCTCTCCCAGAAGATTCACGCGGTGGAACACGAGCTCTATCCCCGGATTGTCCACCAATGCGCCTTGGGAGAGATTTATCTTGATCGGGGAAAAGTGTGCAGGTTGAGCAGATAAAAAAGGAGTGATTTCATGAGAGTGCTCGTTGTAGGCAGCGGCGGGCGGGAGCATGCTATTTGCTGGAAACTGAAGCAAGATCACCCCGAACTGGAGCTTTTTTGCGCACCTGGGAATGGGGGAATTGGAGCAACCGCAACTCTGGTCCCGATCAAAGCCACGGAAACCGAGCGCCTGTTGGAGTTCGTCAAGGATCAGCAGATCGATCTGACCATTGTCGGCCCGGAACTGCCGTTGAGCTTGGGAATCGTCGATCGGTTCCTGGATGCAGGGCTTAAGATTTTCGGCCCAACCCGCCGGGCGGCGGAAATTGAGACAAGTAAAGCCTTCGCCAAGGATTTTATGTCCCGCCACGGTATCCCCACGGCGGCTTACCGCGTGTTTTCCGAGGAGTTGGAAGCAATAAAGTATGTCGAGCAAGGGCCGCTGCCCATAGTTGTCAAAGCGGACGGGTTGGCTGCCGGGAAAGGTGTCGTAGTCTGCGCCAACCGCGAACAGGCAGCTGCAGCAGTGCAGGCGAGTTTTCGCTCAAATGCAAAGGTTGTCATCGAGGAGTACCTGGATGGTGAAGAACTGTCATTAATGGCTTTTGCCGACGGGGAGACGGTGATTCCCATGCTTCCAGCTCAGGACCATAAACGGGTTTTCGATCACGATCAGGGGCCAAACACAGGTGGAATGGGCGCCTATGCCCCCATCCCCCACATGGGGGCAGACGTAGTTCAAGAAGGAATGGCAAGGATTCTGGTGCCTACAGCCAAGGCATTGGCAGCTGAAGGACGCAGTTTCACGGGAGTGTTGTATGCAGGGTTGATGCTGACCGATCAAGGACTGAGAGTGATTGAGTTCAATGCCCGTTTCGGTGATCCGGAGACTCAAGCTGTGCTGCCCTGCCTGGATTCAGATCTACTTTCCATTATTACTGCCTGTGCCGAACACCGCCTGGCATCCCATCCGGGCGTCAAGTGGAACGGCCATGCGGCAGTTGCGGTGGTGCTGGCTTCAGGTGGATACCCGGATGCCTATGCAACAGAAAAACCCATAACTGGGCTTGCCCAAGCCTGTGCCGATCCCAATGTGGTTATTTTTCATGCTGGAACAGCATATTGCGGCGGACAGTTGGTCACCGCAGGCGGCAGAGTCCTGGCGGTCGTTGGTTTGGATGCCGACTTGCAGCAGGCACAGCGGCGCGCTTACCGGGCAGTATCCCAAGTCCAGTTCGAACAGATGCACTACCGGACAGATATCGCAGCCAAAGCGTTGGCAAGAACATTTCCGAATCATATTTCCGATTGATCCTGACGGCACACTCAGCTATAATTGAATTGTGTATCCACTCACAAGCAGCGAAACGAAAAAGAGTGAAAGGAGGTCTATGATAATGACAAAGTTTCGCACAGGAGGTTTCTCACTAACAGGTGCAGGCATAGGCCTTCCTTTGGGGGCTGCTGAAAGCTGAGTCAAAGGAGTGCCAATGCCGCACGTTCTGATTCGCACAGAAGGAGGACGTTGGCACTAATGTACAGGAATGCCGCAGACATTTTGCCGCGGTCTTTGGTTGAAGAGATTCAAAAGTATGTTCAAGGAAAGGAAATCTACATTCCTAAACAGCCCCACAAGCGCCTCGGTTGGGGAGAGCGCAACGGAACCAAACAATGGCTCGCAAAGCGCAATCAGGAAATTAGGGAGAAATACCGCGGCGGAGCTTCGGTGGAAGCACTGATGGAAAGCTATCATCTGAGTTACGAAAGTATCCGGAGGATTATCAGGGAATGATCACAACCTGCTGTCAAATTGTGGCAGCAGGTTTTGCTTTATGGTATAGTTGAGGTGACAGTCATATCATGGAGGTGTTCAGGTTTGAGCCTGGAGCAGCTGCGGAAGCAGTTCTTGGAACCAGCAGATGAATTCACCCCGATCCCGTTTTGGTTCTGGAACGCGCACCTGACTGAAGCGGAGATCGTCAGACAGATACATGACTTTAAAGCCAAAGGTGTCAACGGATTCGTAATCCACCCCAGGATTGGGATACCTAAGGAGATTGAGTACCTGTCTGACCAGTTTATGGGGTTGGCTGCGTGTGCTGTGGAAACTGCAGCGCAGCTGGGAATGAAGGTCATCCTGTACGACGAGGGGATGTATCCATCAGGCTCTGCCCACGGCCAAGTGGTGGCCCGTAATCCTCGGTATGCCAGCCGCGGATTGCAGTTGAGGGAGTACACCGTCACTGGCAGCCTCGAGCTTGTGCCTGAGCTGGAACCGGACGAAGAGCTGATTTCCATTCAGGCAGCCAGAAAGACCGGCGATAAAGCGCTTGATCCAGCAAGCCTCAGGATCCTGAAGCTCCAGGACGGCAAGATCGTGTTTACGGCGCCGGATCAGGGGCCGTGGGTTGTCCTTCTGTTTGTGGCGACTTACTCGCGGGGTACGATCCGCGGGATTCATTTTGGCGAAGACGACGGACAGCCGGGGGCACCCCCAAGTGCGGACCTGCTCAATCCAGCAGCGGTCAAAACTTTTATCGAAATCACTCATGAACGGTATTACCAGGCCTTGGGCAAGCATTTTGGCCATACGATAATTGCTATGTTCACCGACGAACCAGCGATCCTCGGCCGCCGCGGCAAGCGGGGGCTGCGCCCTTGGACCGACGGCTTTCTCCTCTGGTATGAGCAGCACGGTGGCACTGAATTGGATCTGGCAGCCCTTTGGTTGGATATCGGCCCGGATACCGAACACAAACGCCGTGTATACAAGCAGGCAGTCAATGCTCTATTGGAGCAGTCATACTACCAACAGATCTCAGAATGGTGCACCCAACACAAGATCGCTCTGACCGGTCATCCGGAGCGGAGTACAGATATTGGGCTGCTGAAATATTTCCACATTCCCGGTCAAGATGTGGTCTGGCGCTGGGTGGCGCCGGAAAACGAACTGGCAGTGACCGGCGAGCACAGTACGATGGCTAAATGCTCGTCAGACGCCGCAAGGCACGCGGGGCTGCGGCGCAATGCCAACGAGTGCTTTGCCTGCTGTGGACCGAACAACATCCACTGGGCCTTTAGTGTCTGGGACATGAAGTGGTACATGGACTGGTTGTTCGTTCGCGGGGTGAATCTGCTGTACCCCCATGCTTTCTTCTATTCCATCGATGGCAAGGGCAGGTACGATGAGCGTCCGCCCGATGTGGGCCCTAACAACATCTGGTGGCCCTACTACCGGATCATCTCCGATTACATGAAGCGCCTCAGCTGGCTGAACACCGACAGTGTCAACCAAGCCCAGGTGGCGGTGCTGTGTGAGCCTGATCATCTGCCGTGGCGGATCGTGCGCCCCCTCTACGAGCATCAGATCGAGTTCAATTATCTGGAAAACCGGCTGTTCGAGGGCAGAGTGAAGGTGGAAGGCGGCTGCTTGCGGATTGCCGCGCAGAAGTACAGGGTGCTGCTGATCGAAGAGCCTGTAGAGATCACTCCTGCTGTGGAGCGCATTTTACTTGAGTTCCTGGAGCAGGGTGGCATAGTTGTCGTTTATAACTCTGATCCGGAGCGCTGGGCAACTAGTTACGGTATACATATTACTGATCTGAGCCAGCTGGTGCCGGAGCTTGAGAAATGGATAAGCAGCGATATCACCTTGACACCTGCGTGCAGCCTACTGCGCTGTACGCATGTAGTGAAAAGCGGAGTGCATCTTTACCTTCTGGTGAACGAAGGTGATCAGCCGCTAGCCGCTAGGGCAGGATTGAGCCAAACAGGTTACGTGGAAGTATGGGATGCTTGGGCCGGCACCACTGCGGAGGTTCCTGTGGCAACCGGCTCCGGCAGGACTGAAATCGATGTTCAATTGGCGGGGCGCCAGAGTCTGATTATCGCTGTCGATCCCAGTAAAGCACCTACAGTGCTCAGCCCGGAAGCAGAGGAGAAGGAGTTTGAGGCCGAAACCATAACGCTGGCCCTGGGATGGAAGATCGAGAACGCGCCCTTTACTGTGGATGGAGAACACCAGTTAAAATCGTGGACTGAGTTTGCCGGTATGGAGCACTTCTCGGGCACTGTGACATATGCCAACGAGTTTTGGCTGGATCCGGGCCGGGCAGAACTGCAGCAAGTACTGCTCGATCTGGGAGAAGTGGGTGAGCTGGCGGTGGTTGAGATCAACAGAAACAATGCAGGAGTTTGCCTTCTTCCTCCTTACCGGTTCGACCTGACAGCGTATGTGAAGCTGGGAAGCAACCATATCAGAGTCCATGTGACGAATTCCCGAGCCAACGAATTCACCGATGCCAGGATTCGATCCGGTTTACTAGGCCCAGTGACTTTACAGATCAAACGCCGTGCGCAAGAATGATTCGGATTCGTATGCGATCTGGTTCTGGAACCGTCCCTATGTTATGTTGGAAATAGGGAGCAGGTCGATACTAACTCCCTGGAAAGGAGTGGTTCCATTGATCACGATGAGGTGGCTTAAAGAGTAGTTCTCTAGCCAACGCAGGCAGCCCTTCCTGGGGGCTGCCTGTGCTGTTTATGGCAGGATATTTTTGAGCTGGGGGTGAATCTTTCAAGCAAACACAGCCGAGGTGATCAGGCCATGGCCGAAAGCTATGAGTACTCAAGACGTTTCCTTAATGCTTTTGCCGGAATTGAGCAGGCGCTGGGAAAGATCGTAAAGGTTAAGCGGCACGTGCCTTTTTACCAACTGGTCGACATGGCTTCCAAAGCCGATCCTTTTGTCCGAGAGATTGGCCTGGAGCTTAAGGAATACGGCGATTTGCGCAATGCGATTGTTCATGAGCGCATTGGAGATCAGCCTATTGCCGAACCACACCCGCATGTGGTGGAACGCTTGGAGCAGATTCGGAATCTCTTGCATTCTCCGCCCACCGTGGAAGATGCATTTTTAGGGCCGGTGGTTACGTGCAGCCTTGACGACACACTCAGCAGTGCCATTGCCAAAATGCACACCAACTCTTTTTCCAAACTGCCAGTCTACAATGGGAGCCAGTTTGCGGGCATCTTAACTGCTGAAGCCGTGACCTATTGGCTGGGGGAACACATGGGGGATGATCTTAATCTGGCTCAGGTGCAGGTGGAAGCAGTGCTCCGCTATCTTCCCAATCCCGACAATTACCGGTTTGTATCCCCGTCGTGTTCTCTAATCACTGTGCTGAAGATTTTTGAGGATTTCAGCCATAGGGGCAAACGGCTCCATGCGGTACTGATCAGCTCCAACGGCAGTGAAAGCGGTACGCTGCTGGGGATCATCACTGTGTTTGATCTGCCCAGGATCTACCAAATCCTCGAGAAACGCTAGCCGCGATACCGGTATCAACACCCTGCCTGGTGCTGTTTCCGGTATTCTCTGGGTGTGAGCCCCGTAATCCGCTTGAACATTCGCCCGAAGTAAGTTTGACTCTCGTAGCCCACCATGGAAGCGATTTCCGTAATGGGTAAGATTCCGTCAGACAACAGTTTTTGTGCTTCTTGGATGCGGATCGTGTTCAAATACTCAACCATGGTGAGCCCAGTCACTGTCTTGAACATCCGGGATAGGTAGTATTGGCTTATATAAAACTGATGGGCCAGCTCATTAAGGGATATAGGTTTTTGGTAATTCGCCCTCAAGTACCGGACGATTTTATGGATTTTCTCATGGATCGGGCTCAATGGTTCATAAATGCTTGCATCTGCTGGTTCAATCCTGTTGGCAAACAACAGCAGCTCAATCAGGAGGATTTTCAAGTACAGCTGCGAATCGGGCAGCTGTTTTTGATACTCCAGGCTGAGTTTGGCCAGGATATTTTCGATCCCGATTTGATCGGTAAGCTTAAGGCGCACCACCTTCGGCTCACTGTAAAAGCGCTTCATGACCGGGTGAGCGGGAAGATTGGGGATTAGATCCTGCAAAAATTCATCTTGAAAATAGATGACTGTCCGCTCATGCTCGTTGCTGTCCGCGGCAGTGGTGCGGTGCAGGACGAAACTGGGAATAAAGATCAGATCACCTTGATGCACATGGTAAATACGGTCGTCGATGAAATAGTAACGCTGACCTTTTCTGAGGTAGTAGATCTCATGGAGTTTGTGGCTGTGTTTGTCATCCATGCTGAAAGCTCCGCGTTTATGCGATTGGATGCTGAATAAGAAACTAATGTCCGAAATCTTGAGCACCCCCCCTGTTCATTATATCCATCTTTCTGCGCAACAGCAAGATTGGTTGAAGAACCGGCAAATGAGCAAATATATATTAGATTTATACATAAATTTGCTGTAGAATTAATTTAGCATAAACCTTTACAAGGAGGCAGCAAGGATCCGATGAAAAAACACAGGTATGTTCAGGTAGGCACCGGGGGTAGGGCGCGTTTCTACTACGAGGCTCTGGCATCGAAATATAGAGATACCAGCGAACTGGTAGCATTCTGCGATATCAACCCGGGACGGTTGGAATATGCAGTCAATCTTTTGAAAGAAAAACACAATTACGGGCCAGTCCGCACTTATCTGGCCCATGAATTCGATCAAATGATCGAAAACGAGAAACCGGACACAGTAATCGTGACATCGATCGACCGGACGCACCACAAATACATCTGCCGCGCCATGGAACTCGGCTGCGATGTGATTACAGAAAAACCAATGACCATTGATGCGGAGAAATGTCAGCAGATCTTGGACACCATCAAAAAGACCGGACGCAAACTGCGGGTCACTTTCAACTACCGTTATTCACCCTATAATACCAAGATCCGCGAACTAATCATGAATGACACCGTCGGCCAAGTGACTTCCGTACATTTTGAGTGGCTGCTCAATACCAGCCATGGTGCCGATTATTTCCGCAGGTGGCACAGGGACAAGCGCAACAGCGGTGGTCTGCTGGTGCATAAGGCCACCCACCACTTTGATCTGGTCAATTTCTGGATCGGCAGCCAACCAGAAACGGTTTTTGCCATGGGGGATCTGAGGTTCTACGGCCGGGAAAACGCCGAAAACCGCGGTATAACCAAGTTCTACTACCGGGGGACAGGTTCGGAGAACGCCCAAGGCGATCCGTTTGCTCTTGACTTGACTAGAAACGAATCTCTGCGCAAGCTGTACCTGGAAGCCGAGCCGTATGACGGATACCTGCGGGACCAGAGCGTGTTTGGTGACGGTATCAGCATCGAAGACACCATGGGCGTCATGGTCCGCTACAAGAACAAGGCCATCCTTACTTATTCACTCAATGCCTATATGCCTTGGGAAGGTTACCGGGTGGCTATCAACGGCGACAAGGGCAGAATCCAGGTCGATATCGGTGAAAAAACCTACATCAACGCCGGCGGCGAGCAATCACAAGAAGGTGCCGTGGTCATGAAGCGGATAGTGGTTTACCCACTGTTCGGAGAACGCTATGAGGTGCCCGTAGAAGAGGCTGCCGGCGGGCACGGCGGCGGTGACCCACGCCTGCTGGAGGATATTTTTGGCCAGCCGGAGCCGGATCCGTTCCACCGCGCTGCTTCCCACATCGACGGTGCCATGTCGATTCTCGTGGGTGTTGCCGGGAACAAGTCCATCGCCACTGGGCTGCCGGTCCGAATTGCGGATTTGGTTAAGTTCTAAAGGAATGGCTGACAGAATGATAAAAAAGAGCTACCCGCGGGTAGCTCTTTTTTCGGGCAAGATTCTTAGTTGAACTTCACCTTGACTTCTTTGACGATCGGATCCATACTGCCGGTAATGGTGAGTTTCAGGGTGTAGTTCTTGCCTTTCAGTTCTTGATTGTAAAGTTCTTCAGTTTCATACTGCAGATCCTCGGGCAGTGTGAATGTGTCTGGATGGGTATCCGAAAAATCAGGAATCACCGGAATGGTGATGTCGACATCAACCTCGTCGCTGGTGATTGGATCGTCATCATCCGGCCCAAACAGCGCGAACGCGATCTTCTCAATCTTCATCAAGCCGATGCCTTTGGTGGTGAATGTTACTACGATGTCCTTCTCGTCAGTCAGATCCGCATATGTGAACTCGATCGGATCGGGATCGACGGTAATGGTCAAACTAGGTTTCAAGAACCCAAAACAGCCCGACAACATTACCGCAGCAACAGCTACCAACAACACTCTGCCAGCTACAACATACCTCTGCTTTGACATGCCAAGCTCCTCCCTTAGTGGAATAAATCACCAGCTTACTAATTGGAAAGTTCGCCGAAAAGCGATAATTTCCTGCAGATAGGTTTGACATTGAAAGATTTTAGCGCTATTTTATGTTATTCTTTACTGATTCCGGCAGTTGGCAAGGATTAAGTTGCATTGCCGCTGCCAGTAATGGTAAAATAAAGAGCGACAATGGTTGATCATGCGGCATTGAGAGGATGGAAGTTGATGGACCTAAAACCGACCCATTTCATCGACAAGATTATTGCGGAAGATGTGGCCAACGGCCTTGAAAAGGTGGTAACCCGCTTTCCGCCGGAACCCAACGGCCTACTGCATATTGGCAGTGCCTATGCGATCAATATCAGCTATTCCATGGCCAGAAAGTACAACGGCAAGTTCAATTTGCGCTTTGACGATACCAATCCAGTCAAGGAGGACATATACTATGTCAACGCGATCGTTGAAGACATGGATTGGCTTGGAGTGGATTACGGTGGACAACCTCTGTACGGATCCGATTATTTTGATCAGATGTATGAATATGCCGTGTATCTTATTAAAAAGGGTAAAGCCTATGTGTGCGATTTAAGCCAGGATGAGATTAGGGAGTATCGGGGCACTCTGACTGAGCCGGGTAAAGAGAGCCCATACCGCAACCGGTCGGTGGAAGAGAACCTGCGGTTGTTTGAACAGATGCGGGAAGGCAAGTTCCAAGAAGGAGAAAAGGTGCTCCGGGCGAAAATTGACATGGCGAGCCCCAATATCGTGCTGCGGGATCCAGTTCTGTACCGCATCATCTATACCGAGCATTATCGTACCGGATCCAAATGGTGCATCTATCCGATGTACGATTATGCCCACCCAATTCAAGACTACATTGAGGGAATAACTCATTCGCTCTGTTCCAACGAGTTTGTCAACAACCGCGCTCTTTATGAGTGGGTGCTGGAGAACCTCGACTTACCCGGCCGTTTGCCGCGGCAGATTGAGTTCGGGCGTTTGAATATCAGCGGTGTTGTGACCAGCAAACGCTATTTGAAACGGTTAGTTGACAGCGGCTACCTGGAGGGCTGGGACGATCCACGCCTGCCTACTCTGCAGGGGCTGCGGCGGCGCGGCTATACAAAGGAAGCGATATTTGCCTTCCTGAATGAGATCGGTGTCCCCAAGACCGAGACCACAGTGGATGTGGAAATGCTGGAGCACTTTGTCCGCCAGGATTTGATGGAGAAAGCCGTCTGCTTGATGGCGGTGCTGGATCCGATAAAAGTAGTGATCACCAACTTTGAACCGGGTAAAGTCGAATATCTGGATGCTGACAACAATTATAAAAACGATTTGGGTATGCGCAAGGTCCCCCTAACCCGAGAAATCTACATTGAACGGGACGATTTCATGGAGAACCCGCCCAAAGGCTACAACCGCCTGACCATTGGCGGAGAAGTGCGGATGAAACATGGATATTATCTCAAATGCCACGATGTGGTCAAGGATGAAAACGGTAACATCACCGAACTGCTCTGTACCTACGATCCCGAAACAAAGAGTGGTTCGGGGTTCGCGGGCCGGAAGGTGAAAGGGACTATTCACTGGGTCAGTGCCCCGCATTCGCTCAAGTGTGTGGTGAGGCATTACGAGCCTCTGTTCCTCACTCCGCCGGATGAGGACTCGCTCCTTGACGCCATCAACCCCAATTCGCGGCAAGATCTTACCGAATGTGTAATCGAGCCCGGTATCTTGGATTTCATCGATCTGGGAGTCACCCATTATCAGTTCCTGCGCAATGGTTTCTATGTCCTGGACAACAAGCTCGGTTCCAAATCCAATCTAGTCTTCAACCGTATTGTACCGCTGAAGAGTTCGTTCAAGCTGGATAAAACCGAGTGAAACGGGTTTGGAGTTTGGGTGCGGGCCGAAAACCGGCCCGCTTTTGCTTTGCTGTTAAGTTTTTGTAATCTTGCTGCAGGGGAATGGGTCCAAACCGGGGAATAATTACACTAAATGATTATCAAAGGACTGTGGTGTCCGTCAGGAAGGTGGAGGTCATAATGCAGTGGTCTAAGAAGATTATGACAGTGCTGGCTTTAATGACGGTGCTGGGCCTTGGTGCCAGCTTGAGCGTTTCAGCGCAGAATTTGAGTGTCAGCCAGTGGGTCACACTTCTGGGCTCCGGCAATCAACAAGCTTTCGATTATTTTGTGGAAATGGGCCCCGATGCGGTGCCGATTCTGCTGAACGCTATCGAAACTCAATGGATGTTCCATGCATACATACCGCAAAGGCAGCAGGTTGTCAAAGTCATGGCTGCGATCAATGATCCGGCGGCGCTGCCGATCTTGAAGAAATCCTTAACTTTCGAGCCCACTATCCGGGCCGATGCTGTCACCGCAGTGCTGGCGTTACCTGGGGTGAGTATCGGCGGACTGTTCGCCGAGTTGCTGACGGAGCAGGTTGACTATCGGACAGGGCAGCTTGAGATCCTGCGTAAGCTCTACGACGACGGTAAAGACGTTGTGCCGGTTCTGGCGGAGATGTTCGATGTGCTGGCCCAATCGCAGCTTGATCAAAGCACTGTGGATAAAGCGGCGGATCTCATTGCCCGCTTTCTCATTGAGGAAAAGGTTGTGGAAGCTCCGCCGCAACCTTTGACAAGAGAAATGCTGATCAAAGCCTGGTTGGAACAGCAGCAGGCACAGCAGCCTCAGGCTCAGGAGAAACAGCCGGCAGATGTGAACGCGGCGGTGCTTCAATTCTTGGAAGAGCAGTTAACCAATCGTGGGCATGGCAACCGAGTGCTGGCGCTGCGTGCCATTGGGCGGATTGCTGATCTGAGACGGGGGCTCGAGCTGGATGACAAGATCAGCGTTGCCCAGTTCATACCGGAATTACTCCAGATTTTGACAGATCAAAAAGCGGATATGGAATGCCGCGTTCTTGCCGCCAAAGCTCTGGAACAGATTGTGCCTCACAGTCAAGAGGTATTGGCTGTGTTTGCCGAACTCCTGTTGGCTCCTGACCTGAGCCAGGAGATCTATTCAGCAGCGGCGAGGGTCTTGGAATATGCCGGCATGGAAAGTTCACAGTATCTGGCGGCCATTCTTGGTGGGATTGACAACCTGCAGCCGGCTCTGCGGTGGCGGTTGGCCAGTGCCTATGTAGTGAGTTGCCAGGTTAGTCCCGAAATTCTTGCAGCGGTTGCAGACTTGCTGAACGCAGCTGATCCCGAACTTGTGTTTTATGCCGTCCGAATTCTGACAGCTGTCGGCCCGCAGGCCGAAGCAGCAGTCCCAGCGCTTCTAGGGAAATTGGCAGCTGATAGTGATCCGGAATTGGTTTCGGCGGTCAAGGCAGCGCTGGTGCGGATTGCCCCGGTACATGACCAGGTAAAGCCGCTGGCGGCGGCCATTCCTGCTCAGTCTGCACCATCGAAAACAGTACCAGCTTTTCCGGGAGCAGAAGGCAGAGGCGCAATGGCTACCGGAGGCCGCGGCGGCGAAGTGTATATTGTCACCAATTTGAAAGATCGAGGGCCGGGTTCGCTGAGGGAAGCGGTGAGCCAGCCGAACCGGACGGTTGTATTCGCCATCTCCGGGACAATCGAACTGGAATCGCAGCTTAGGACGGCCGCCAACATTACTATCGCCGGGCAGACCGCTCCCGGTGACGGTATAACTGTTGCCGATTATCCGTCCTTGATCGGCGGGAGCAACTCGATAGTACGGTATCTCCGCTTCAGGCTTGGGGACAGGCGGGGATTGACCAGCTCTGATGCTTTGAACATTGCGCAAAACGTCAGCAATGTGATTCTCGACCACTGTTCGGTCAGCTGGGGCACCGATGAAGTTTTTTCTTCGTATGACAATTCCAACATCACTGTTCAGTATTGCCTGTTCGGTGAAGGGTTGAACTGGGTCAACCATTCAGCAGTCGGCTTGTGGGGGCCGCGGGCGACTTACCACCACAACCTGATCTATTCCAACAAGACCCGTCACCCGAAGCTTGCTTACCTGGGAGATATCGTAGATTTCAACAACAATGTGATCTACAACTGGAGAGAACGGAGTGTCTATACCGGTTCCCAGGGAAGGATCAACTTCATCGCCAACTACTTCAAACCAGGACCGGAATCGCAGGGCAGCAGCCGGGGGACGCTAGTCCTGCCCGAAGGAGACGATGTCCGGATCTATATCGAGGGTAACGTGCTGGAAGGGAATCCGGCTGTCACAGCCGACAACTGGAAGGGTGTAACCGGTTCAGCATTAAGAATGAAAGAACCGTATCCGTCGGTACCCATGACCATCCATACAGCAGAGGAAGCTTATGAGCTGGTGTTGGCCCATGCGGGAGCAAGCCTCCCTAAGCGCGACGCAGTCGACACCCGGGTAATCAGCGATGTGATCAACGGTACCGGCAAGGTGATCCTACGGCAGAGTGAAGTTGGTGGGTTCCCGATCATGAATTCGGTACTGGCACCTAAGGATTCGGATCAGGACGGTATGCCGGATCTGTGGGAGATCTATCATGGCCTGGATCCGTTCGACGCTGCCGACGGCAATCTCGATCGGGATGACGATGGGTATACTAACCTGGAGGAATACTTGAACGCGCTTACGGTGAAGCATCCACTGTGGGGATAGACATGGGAGGGTAATGTAACAAAACTGGCGCAGCCGCCAGTTTTGTCACTTAATCGTTATTTTCTCAAGTTCCAGAAGAACCTGTTTGACCTTGAGGCCGTAGGCGAACCCGCCCAAGCCGTTGGTACCCAGGACGCGGTGGCAGGGAACCACGAGCATCAGTGGATTGGCGCCTACCGCATTGCCCACCGCGCGGTAGCCCTTGGTGCCCAGCATCTCACTGATCTGTTTGTACGTGGTGGTGTGACCGTAAGGGATTTCCCGCAGCCTTTCCCAAACCCGCTGTTGAAATGGTGTGCCCTGCAGTCTGATGGGCCAATCGAACTTAACTGGTTTTCCTTGAAAGTACTGTTCCAGATCTGCTGCGTACGGCTGCGGCAGTGAAGGGTATGGATGCCAGTGTTCATGAGCCGTGGATGCCGTCAAACAGATGTTGGTGAAATGGCCTTCCTCCGTGGTAAGCAGGATGATACCCAATGGTGAGGGGTACTGATACATAATCATGCTGATACATCACAACCTATTCAGCTCTGGTTTTGCAAGGTACCATGCTTTCAGGCATGGGTGATGATTGATAGAACCAGTTCGGTGACCTTGACCAAATCCTCAACAGCCATTGATTCCCGGGTGGAGTGGGCGTCTTGGTAATTCAGGCCCAACACGACCGAGGGTAAGCCTTTGCAGTTGAGAATGTTGGCATCGCTGCCGCCTCCGGTAGCCTTGAGCTGGGGCTTAACCCCCAAGGCCTGACACGCTTTGGCTGCCAGCTGGATGACCGGCTGTGACTCGGGAATGGTATAAGCTGTATAACAGTCGGTGATACCAATGTCGACTTTTGCACCGTATTTGGCGGCGCTGGCTTGGGCGGCGGAAATCATATGCTCCACCTGTGCCTTCAGTTTGGCGTGATCCAGCGACCGAGCCTCGCACTTGACGGTGCAGACTTCCGGTACGATATTGGTTGCGGCACCACCTTGAATCACACCCGCATTGGCTGTGGTCTCGTGATCGATCCGGCCCAGATTCATGGAAGCTATGGCGTCAGCAGCAATCTTGATGGCATTGATGCCCAGCTCCGGACAGACGCCAGCATGAGCGGCTTTCCCGTAAAAGGTAAAGTCCAGGTTTTGATGGGAAGGCGCCTGGTTGATAATTGACCCTATGGGATCGCTGCTGTCAAGGAAATAGGCGAAATCAGCCTTCAACTGCGATCGGTCCAAGGCCTTGGCACCAAAAAGCCCACCTTCTTCAGCGATAGTGAATACGACTTCCAAGGTTCCGTGGGGGAGCTCTGCTTCCTTGACCACCCGCAATGCTTCCAGTATGACGGCTATGCCTGCTGCATCATCGGCACCGAGAATGGTTGTACCGTCGGATCTGATGATCCCGTTGTCAATGAATGGCTTGATCCCCTTGCCGGGTGAAACCCGGTCCATATGGGCGCAGAACATGATGGTTGGTTTATCGCAATCACCAGGCAGTCTGGCTATGATGTTTCCTGCGCTGCCGTCAATGGTTTTTCCGGCATCGTCTTCAGTCACATCCAAGCCCAGCTTGGTCAGCTGCGTGCGAAGATAATCGGCTATTTCCCTTTCCTCGCCGGCAAAACTGTCGATACGGACCAAGGACATGAATTCGTTTACCAATCGTTCCTGGTTGATGTGCATTGATTGATACCTCCTTCCAAAATTACCTATAGCTTTCTCTATCGGAAACCAATGTCCTGCCGGGATTAACCGCAAAAAGGTATTGTTGTGCTTGCGGAGAAATAATAGTGAATACTGGGATTATTTCACGGATGTGAGGGTGACAGAAGTGGACAGGACAATCAATATTCAGCTTCCCGGCAGCAGTCTGACAGTGCCGCAGGGAACATCACTGCTGGACCTGGTAAAGATGCAAAATACCTCCACCAAGGTTGTGGCTGCCCATGTGAACAATGCGCTGTGCAGTCTTGATTACCGGTTGGAGCACGACTGTTCCGTGAGATTGCTTGACCTGACCACAGATGACGGTATGAGGGTCTACCGCAGCAGCTTGGTCTTTACTCTGATCCGGGCGGCGAAGGAGGTCCTGCCCAACTGCCGGGTACATATTGAACATGCATTGAGCAACGGGCTGTATGGGGAGATTGAGGCAGAACAGCCGCTGGTGGAATCCGACGTGATGCGGATAGAAAAGCGTATGATGGAGATCATCAGCGCCGACGAGCCTTTCGTCCGTCATGTGCTGTCTCGGGACGAGGCGGTAGCCATCTTCGCCCGGCAGAACCTTCATGATAAAGTGAAACTGTACAACCAAATGCCTGAGCAGGAGATCGTAGTGCACAGCTGCGGAGACTACTATGACACGCTCGCTGATGTATTTGTACCATCCACCGGTTACCTGACATTGTTTAAGCTTCGCTTTTACCTGCCTGGTTTCATTCTGGAATTCCCAAAGGTCAGCAATCCCACAGAAATCCCAGACTATGTTGAGCACGGGAAACTGGCCAATGTTTACTATGAAACTGAGAAGTGGGGCAAGACAGTCAGCATCAGCAATGTGGCGGAATTAAACGATGTAATCGCTGCGAACAGATATGGTGACTTGATCAGAGTCTGCGAGGCATACCATGAGAAGCAGATCGCGAAGATTGCTGATCGCATCGCGGCTGACAGGGACCGGCTGCGCATTGTCCTGATTGCCGGCCCTTCTTCGTCGGGCAAAACCACATTTGCTCAAAGGCTTTTGATTCAGCTGCGGATCAACCATCTGCATCCGGTGGTCATCGGCTTGGACGATTATTTTGTGGACCGAGATCGGACGCCCATCGACGAAGACGGCAATTATGACTTTGAAGCCCTCGAGGCGATCGATATCAAACTGTTCAATGAGCATCTGTCCAAGCTGATTCAAGGCGAAGCCGTCAATGTACCGACTTTCAACTTCCAGAAAGGGCAGAGGGAGTGGAACGATCGGATTCTCCAAATCGGGCCGGATCAGCCGATCATCATCGAGGGTATCCACGGCCTGAACGACAAACTGACCGCCGCCATTCCCAAAAGCCGCAAGTTTAAGATCTACATCAGTGCCATAACCCAGATCAACATTGATAACCATACAAGGATTGCCACGACAGATGCCCGCTTGATCCGGCGCATCGTCCGGGACAATCAGTTCCGTGCTCATACAGCTTTGGACACGATTAACCGTTGGCCGCTGGTCCGCCGCGGTGAAGAGAAGCACATCTTTCCGTTCCAGGAAGATGCTGATGTGATGTTCAACTCGGCCATGGATTATGAACTGGCTGTGCTGAAGAAGTATGCGGAACCATTGTTGAGGGATATACCAAGAGAGGAACCAGCTTATGCTGTAGCTCAGAGGCTGCTGAAAATATTGAGCTACTTCAGGCCTCTGCCTTCCGAAAAGGATATTCCGTGTAACTCGATCTTGAAAGAATTTCTGGGAGGTTCCTGCTTCCCAGTTTAGCAAAGGATGCGAACATCGATGAAGATTGTCCTTACTACCTTGAATGCAAAGTATACTCATCATAACCTAGCTCTGCGGTACTTGCGCGCATACTGCGCACCAGCTTTTCCCGGGCTGATTGTCAAGGAGTTCAACATTAATCAGCAGCTGTCGCTGATCTTGGCTGAACTGGTGGATGAAAACCCCGATGTCCTGGGGTTTTCTTGTTATATTTGGAACATTGAGCAAACTCTGGTATTGGTCAGCGATCTGAAAAAAGTGCTGCCAGATCTGAAGGTGGTCTTAGGTGGCCCGGAAGTATCTTATGACGCCGAAAGCTTGCTGCACAACCATCCCGCAGTAGATTACATCATTGCCGGCGAAGGAGAGGAACCTTTTTTCAGGCTGCTGCAGCTGCTGGAAACAAACGGCACGCCAGGGGAGGAAGCACTGATGCAGATTCCGTCTCTGGTATTCCGGGCGAAAGGGCGTATCCATACCAATCCTCGGATCACCATGGACTTGGGTAGAATCCCCAGTCCGTATCAGGATCATTTGGACGAACTGCAAAACAAGATCGTCTATTACGAAACCAGCCGCGGCTGCCCGTTCCGGTGCCAATACTGTCTTTCCTCGCGCACAGGGGCAGTGAGGTATTTCCCAATGGAACAGGTGAAGGCCGATCTGCTGAAGCTTTCACGCTTGGGGATCGAGCAAATCAGATTTGTTGACCGCACTTTCAACTGCCATCCTCAGCGGGCTTTGGAACTGATCAAGTTTCTCAGTGACTTGGATACCACCACTCGGTTTCAGTTTGAGATCGGCGGTGATCTAATCTCTGATGCAATGCTCCAAGTATTGGAGCAAGCCCCTGCCAACCGCTTCCAGTTTGAGATCGGCGTTCAATCGACCAATCCAGCGACACTGCGGGATATTGGCAGGGCCGCCAATCTCGACTCACTTGCGGCCAACTGCTGCAAACTGCGGGAACGGACTCAGGTACGGTTCCTGCTTGACCTGATAGCAGGTCTGCCGCACGAGAGCTATGAACGGTTCGGCTATTCGTTCGACTTTGTTTACAAACTGGAGCCTACCAAGATTCAGCTGGGGTTTTTGAAGCTGTTGAAAGGGTCGCAGCTGCGGGAACGGGTTGAGGAGTTCGGCTGCCGGTTCACCGACAGGGCTCCCTACGAGGTTCTGCAGACAGCCAGCATCACCTATCCCGAGTTGGCTTACCTGAAGGTGATCGAGGAACTGGTGGAATATTACTACAACTCCGGTCGGTTCAAATCCAGCCTTGACTATCTGGTAGCCCGGGATTTCGGACGCCCGTTCGCTTGCTTCGAACACCTTGCCGGCAAATGGAAACGGGCCGGTTTGCATCTACTATCTCACAGCCTCACCAGTCTGTACCGGCTCTTGTGGGACTTGATGGGCAGTCAGGACCCGGTTCTTTTGGATTACCTGCGCTTCGATTTCCGCTCCCATGAACGGAAACAGGCGACACCAAAATGGATGCAGGGGAGATCAGCCCATGAACTGAAGCGGCAGCTGCTCCAGGATGGCACTATCTACCGATATTTGGCTCACCTTGAGCCTTTAAAGCTCACACCGCGCGAGCTAAGCAAGCGGTTTGCCGTGGAACTGTTCGATTTTAAGGTTTATCCTTGGCGGGCGAAGCCTGTACAGGAGATGCAGATTCTGATTTTTGACTACTCGGATGATCACCAGATTGGGATTTACGATGCCACGCAAGAGGTATTCCGGTAACCGCCGCTGTCGTTTCATCAAGGGCAACCAGGTCCGAACGATCCACCTGGCTGATCGCGGTTTTGCCCAAAGCGCGCACACCCTCGGCCATCTCCAGGGTGCATGAGGTGATGAACTTAGCCAATGACACAGCTCCTTTTTTCCACTGGAAGCGGCTGCGGTATTTCCCAGTTTCCCAGACGATTTGGGTCGGCGGTTCGAACGGGAGCGCTTTAAACGACTGGGTATGGCTCATGGCAAACAGCGCAATTGATCCGATATAGACAGCATCTGCGCCCAACGCCAGGGCTTTGAGCATGTCGCCTGGAGTAAAAAAGCCGCCGGAGGCAATCAGGCTGATTCTGTCTTTTAGGCCGCGTTTATCCAGATGATCGACAGCGCGGCAAAGCCCGACGATTGTGGGCAGGCCGAAATCGTCTTCAAGGATCGGGGGTGCGCCTTTGGTGGCTGCGATGGTGCCTTCGAGGGCCAGAACGTCCACCCCAGCTTCGGCAGCAATGTCGATATCCTGCTCGATGGTGTTGGTAAAAGCCATTTTGATTCCAATAGGGACACCACCAGTGATCTCCCTTAGCCTGGTTACAAGCTTGGCAAAGCCGCCCGGTTCCAAAAATTCCTTATGGTAGGCATTGACAACCAGGTCCCCGCTCTTTTCCAGATTTAACTTGGGCAGCAAGTGGGGAGGTAGTTTGCTGGCCGGCGTGTAGTGGCTGATCCCAGCAATGGCGCCTTGACCCAGCTGGATTTCGATCATGTCAGCCTGTTTGAGGATTGCCGGATCTTTACTCCAGCTGCCGCGGTTGTACTGAATAATCAGGTTTTCAGCCAGTTCCCGTTCTTCCGGCAGCCACAGGCCCTCACCGGTGTTGGCGGCGGTCCCAGCCAACGCAGAAGCTTTCGCCATTGCGAGTTTGGCGTCCCTTGACACAGCAAGGCCGTAGGCCATCCCCGAAATAATAATCGGTGTGGACAGAATCATTGGCTTGCGGCAGTGCTTGCCGATGACAGTTTTTGTATCAACTTTGGTATGGTGCGGAGTGGGCAGCCGAGTGAGAAAAACCGGGCTGAAAGACAAGCCGTCGAAGTTTATCGTCTTGCGGGGTGATCCCAGCGGCCGGTTGATCACTGTGCCTGATTCTGCCCTGAGGTTAGTTTCCAGTATGTTCTGGATTCCGACACGGTACGCTGCGGAAAACATTTCAGCTAGATTTTCATCGTAGGGGTCGGTGGTAAGAATCTTGCCGATTTGCTTTACTGCCTGGTGGGCAAGCATTCTGCTTCCAGCGAATACCCCGGCGGCCCCAGCACAAGCTGCCAACAGCCATTTATATGGATTAGCCATTCACAATCCACCTCAAGACTATGATTTCCCTTTGAGGATGGTTTCAGACGGCAGTTATAGCAGGAAGGATTTGGACTCGAGAATGAAGAATGCAATCTTATCACCACAGCTACCGAAGCCCAAGAGGAGGGTTGCATCTGTGGATCTGCGCCGCGGGTTGCTGCTCTTTGCTGTATTGTGCATATTGACAACGGCTGTCAAGGCCGAATCACCGGCCGATACTGCGGGCGGCGTTGCGGACGTGGAGTATTCGGATTTGTACGGGCTGTTTCAGCTCATGATACCTTCCGGGTGGATCTATCAAGCCGGGGAGAGCAGTGCATGTTTGCTGGTGTTTTATGGCCCTGAACATGAGCAGCTGCTCTACATCGAGTATTTTCCGGAATTAACGTTTACCGATCCGATGGAGTTTGCCGCAAGTGTACTCAACCACTACGGTGCCGCTTACGGTCTGAATGGGTTTGAACTCATCAGTGGGCCTACGTTGATCGATCTGGCCGGGCTGAAAGCTGCTCAAGTGGAGTATAATTATGTTGGGAAAAAAGAATGGACAGAGTGCCGGATATTTGCAATCATTGATCAAATGGGGCTGACCATTACATTCAGCGAAGCCAGCGAGTATTATTCTGACAGTAAAGCCCAGTTTGACTCTATCCTCGCCAGCTTGAGTTGGGAGGTGAGCAAATGAAGGCACTGCTGCTGTTTCTGGCAGGAATGGTATTGCTGGCGGCCGCTGCCAGTGCGGCAGAACCTGCTGCCTTCAGCCGGTTCGAGAAAGCAGTCGGTGAGTCTGCCAAAGCACAGCTGATGGCCGCCTATGGCGGAGAAGCAAGGATTTCCATGCACGAATATCTGCGGTTGAAGGCTATCTTCGACAGGTTGGTTTCGGCCGTCAACGGCAGTGAGTACTCCTTGATTATTCTGGATACATACGAGATCAACGCTTTTTCACTTCCCGGCGGTTACATCTTTATCACAAAGGGTTTGCTGAGGTTGGCCGGTGACGATGACCAACGCATCGCTGGAGTACTAGCTCACGAGATCGCCCATGTCGTCAACAAGCACGGAATGACGGCACTTTTGCGCAGGCTCGGGCTCAGCGTCCTGATGGAGGTCAGCAAACTAGTGCTGGAAGTGCCCACAACGCAGGAAGTCCAAACCGCCACGCAAGCCTTGATTGACGTTGTGCAATCCGGATACAGCCGCGAGGCTGAGTTGGAAGCAGATCAGGATGCGCAGAAGTACCTGGCAATGGCGGGGTTTGATCCTTCAGGAGTCATTCATATCTTGTCTGATTTGCAGGAACTGTCCCGTGCTCAAGAAGTAGGGGCGATCTTTAGATCCCACCCGGATCCTGCTGTGCGGGTGCAGCAGCTTTTGGCCACTGTTGGCGATTACTGGCCGGATCCGCAGCGTATTGCTGAGGGTCCGCTCACTGCCGGACACGATCAGGCCGATCCTTTAAACCGGTTCTTGATCGTGAACAGAAATGAAAACAGCGAGCGGCCGCTGCCATCATATACACTCTACGATCAGCAGAACAAGGACTATGTGAGTTGGCTTAAGGATCTGACTGTCAATGACCTGGCATTTGCTCCCGGAGGGGCGCTGATTGCTGGAGCTGTTTGGGAAAAGGGCAAAGGGGATATCTGGTTTTGGAACCGCCAGGGAAGTGTGGTTGAGCGCTGGAATATAGGCGGCGCCAACCAGATCAGCAATTTGTGTTTTGATCCCCGCGGAACCAGGCTTGCCTTTCAAGTTACGGGCAGGGATGGGCCAGAGGTCTGGATTGGTTATTTAGGCGAGATCACCAGGCTGCGCCTTCACCTTATGCCGAATGCAGAGATCATCGCCTGGGAGGAAATGGGGATTATCTTGCAAGACAGTACTGGTGCTTATTACCTGATTGCAGCGCCAAAATCGGAACCGGTGAAACTCTCTGAACCGATCCCCAGGGTCATCGAACGGAAACAGCGGCTTGCTCCCCAAGGCAGCCAAGATATCACCGTTGAACCTATCCGCATGATCGGTCCCGGCAACCCGGGGCTGTAACACCAATAATGAAAAAGAAGGGTGGTACTTCATGAAAAAAGTCCTCACAATCATTTGCTTTTTGCTCGTTTTCACTGCAGCGGCATGCGCTCAAGAGCTTACCTTTGAGCAGTTGACTGCCAATGTGGAGAAAAGGTTAAGTGAAATTGCCGACCTGCAGGCCGTGTTCGAGCTGGAAATGGTCGAATCAGGCCAAACGGTTGTTACGAGAATGGATATTAAATGGATCAAAGAGCAGAATCTTTACCGCATTAATTTTCTTTATCCCGATATAGTGGCCGGCCAGTTTTACATAATAGACGGCGAAAAGGAAGAAATGGCTGTCTATATCACGATGGCAAACATGCTTATGGTGATGTCGGTTAAGTCAGCTGCCCAGTATGGGTTCAGCCTGCCAATCACCGATTTCGAGCAGTCGTTCACTTTCGCGAACGTCAAGGGCGAAATTGTGAAAGTTGAGCAGACAGACAAAGGATTGCAATACATGGTGAAGATTTCAGAATTTGATCAGGGTATGTTCTTGATGCCTGCTGGAACCAATCCTGATGGAGCAGTGCAGTATGCATGGATCGATGCCAATTACATGCCGGTCAGGTTTGAATATTGGGAGAGTGATGTGTGCCTGGCCAAATTGCTGATCCAGGAGTATGCGATCAACTCAGGTATCTCTGCCGAAGAACTCAGGAAAGTGCCTGAGAATGCGACAAGGATGACGTTTTAGGGGGAGCTTCCATGTCTGGCAATTTTAAGTGTGGAGCAGCTGTCATCTGCATAGTTGCTGCCTTAATCATGCTACCGGGCCCGGCTTTGGCTGAATCTCGGCTGTTGGCGGGGCATACTGGTGAAGAATGGTTTGCGGGAGTCCAGTTAGAGAATATATCAAGGCGCCTGCTGGGATTCGTCGGTTACCAGGAAGATGTTGTTTCCGGAGCATTGGCAGTCACAAGCAAGCCTGGGCTGATCGGATATGTTCAAGCTGGCCGCCAGGTGTTTGTGGGGAATGTTAAGTATGCAGTTACAGCTTACGGCGGTGATCCTGATTTCCTCAGCAGCCGTTCGGGAGAAAACCGGCTGGGTGTCACGGCCGAGTATAAACAACTATTGGGAAACGAAGCGGCTGGAATAGAGGGAGAAGTAAACCTTTTCGGCGGGCCCCGGTTGATGCTTAAGCCTTTTGTAGAGTTTCACGGTAATGGAGTGGTTAAGACTCAGCTGGAATTTGGCACAGAAGGCATCGCCTTGGGCTTGACTTACCAATTCAAGCCGGCAGCACAGCTGAATGCAGCCGTGTTTGCCTCATATGATTTCCTGCGGGGGTCAACGGACTACGGGGCAGCGATAACTTTGGCTGAGAGCCTATACCTGACCGGGGCAGTGCATTCGACAACTGGGATGCGGCTTGGTGTGACCTGGGAACCCCCAGGTTATCCGCTGACAGCAGGGATTAACTGGCAGAAGGATCAAGTACAGTGGTATGTAAGCTGTGGGCTGTAGATGTGTAGGTCCTCGCTGTTGCGTTGTTGACAGGCATGAGTTATAATTAAGTTTGGCAGTAACGAATGAAGGGGACCTAGAGTCAAGTGCATATCGTCTTGTATGAGCCTGAGATCCCAGCCAACACAGGTAACATTGCCAGGCTTTGTGCAGTTACAGCCTGCCGTTTGCATCTGATCCGGCCGTTGGGTTTTTTCCTTGATGATAAGCGGCTCAAGCGTGCTGGACTCGATTACTGGGACAAGCTGCACTGGCAGATCCACGACAGCTGGAATGAGTTCCTGAACAGTACGAAAGCACGCAGGCTGTTTTTTGTTGAGACCGGAAGCCAACGGCTCTACACTGAAGTTCAATACCAGACTGATGACTTCCTGGTATTCGGCAGTGAAACAAAGGGGCTTCCGCCTGAGCTGTTTAGCGATTGTCCTGACAATCACATATCGCTTCCAATGGTCAACCCTCGTTCGCTGAATTTGGCAAATACGGTTGCTATCGTATTATACGAAGCATGGCGGCAGCTGGGTTTCAAGAATGTTTTAGGCGAGTAGAAAGAAACCGGTTAGAGGTGAGAGATGGTGAAAGTAAAGAGCTTCAAAGGTGGTGTGCATCCGGAGTATAACAAGCACATCACCGGAGACAAACCAATCAAGGTCTTGCCGGCACCCAAGGAAGTGATCATCCCCTTGAGCCAACATGCCGGCTCTCCAGCTGAACCGCTTGTGAAGAAAGGCGATTCAGTGCTGTTAGGCCAGGAAATCGGCAGATCAACCGCGGCTATTTCCGCCGCTGTCCACGCTTCCGTGTCCGGTACAGTGGTGAATGTGGAGCCAAGGCCGTCGATAAACGGCCGGGATGTGCTGTCGGTGGTTATCGAAAACGACGGCCAGGATAACAGAGCACCGATGAACGGGCATCCTGATCCCATCCAACTGCCCAGCGCCGAGATCAGGCAGCGGATCGAATCAGCCGGGATTGTCGGTTTGGGTGGGGCGGCGTTTCCTACTGCGGCCAAGCTCAATCCGCCTCAGGATTGCAAAATCGAGTACCTGCTGATTAACGGCAGCGAGTGCGAACCGTATTTGACCGCGGATCAAAAATTGATGGAAGAGTATACCGAAGACGTGATTTTAGGCACCAAGCTGTTGGCCAAGGCTTGCGGCGCTGAGAAGATTATTATTTGCATCGAAGCCAACAAACCAGAAGCACTGCGGAAAATGCGGGCACTGGCAGGATCAAATGCTATCCAGGTGGTGGCTTTGGGAGTCAAATACCCTGCCGGCGGCGAAAAGCAGCTGATCAAAGCGGTGCTCAACCGTGAAGTGCCCTCCCATGGGCTGCCGGCTCAGTGTGGAGTCTTGGTGCAGAATGTGGGGACCGCCTGGGCAGCGGCTAAAGCGTGCAAGCATGGACAACCCTTGATCGAGCGGGTGGTCACGGTAACCGGTGATGGTATCAAAGAACCCGCCAACTATCTGGTGCGAATCGGCACCCCATTTAAGGATGTAATTACAGCTGCCGGCGGATTTGTCGGTGAACCGGGGAAGGTGCTTGCCGGAGGTCCGATGATGGGTTTGGCACAGTATGATCTTTCTGTTCCTGTGGTTAAAGGTGTGTCGGGCATCCTGGTTCTTTCTAAACAAGTCACTAAAGACTTCGATCCCATGCCATGCATCAAATGTGCGCGCTGTGTCGATGTCTGTCCGGTTTACCTGATGCCGGTCACCATTGAGAAGTTTGCCATGAATGCCATGTGGAACGAGGCGGAAGACTACGGCGCAATGGACTGCATCGAGTGCGGTTCCTGCACGTATATCTGTCCGTCAAAACGCGCACTGTTGACTTGGATCAGACTGGCGAAAACCGAGATTGCCGAAGCGCACAGGCGCCAGACTAGTTGATAGTTAGGAGGATAGACAGTGGAAGAATCACGCTTGGTGCTTTCTCCCTCACCACATGTGCGGGACGAGGATACGACACAAAAAATCATGCTGACTGTCGCAGCTGCGCTGGTACCCGCTTGGGCTGCTGCGACCTATTTCTTTGGTTTAGACAGCATTCGGCTCGTGCTGTTCAGTATGGCGGCCGCGGTTGGTTCTGAAGCGCTGTTTCAAGCCATAAGGCGCAAGCCGATCACTGTGTGGGACGGCAGCGCACTGGTGACAGGGATGCTGTTGGGCCTGAGCCTGCCGCCGTCACTGCCAACCTGGATGGCTGTCTTTGGTTCCTTTATCGCGATCGTAATTGGCAAACAAGTCTTCGGTGGATTGGGCGCCAATCCGTTCAACCCGGCTTTGGTTGGCCGGGCGGTGCTGGTTGCTTCCTTTACCGCCCAAATGACCACCTGGACAAAACCTTTTACCGATGCGGTGACCAGTGCCACGCCTTTGGCGGGCGGGCAAGCATCCTACGCCGAGCTGTTCTTTGGTACCGTGCCCGGTTCTTTGGGTGAGACTTCAGCGCTGGCCATTCTCCTAGGCGGCGTGTTTCTGTTTTACCGTGGGGTATTGGATTACCGGATTCCTGTCGGATTTCTCGGCACTGCGGCTGTACTATCGGCAGTTTTTGGACAAGATGTGGTCTATCAGCTGCTCAGCGGCAGTCTCTTGTTTGGGGCAGTCTTCATGGCTACAGACATGGTTACATCGCCCATTACCCCAGCAGGGCGGTGGATTTTCGGCATTGGCTGTGGACTGGTTCTGATAGTGATCAGGTTCTGGGGCAGTTTACCTGAAGGACTGACATACAGCATCCTGTTGATGAATGCGTTTACACCGTTAATCAATCGTTGGACCCGTCCCCGCATTTACGGCCAGGGGGTGAAACAGGCATGAAGGAATCCGCCAGAATGATCATTGTGTTAACTGTCATCGCCATGGTCTCAGGTTTTATATTGGGACAAGTGTATAATTTAACTTATCCAATCATTCAGCGCAACAGAGCGCAGGCACTGGCCGGCAGTATTCTGGCAGTCTTGCCCGGCGCTGTAGACTTTAAAGTCATTGAAGCATGGCCCATAGGCGGTTTGGAAGATGATGCGGCCTCGCTGAAAAATCGGCCTGACAGTGAAACTGATCCTCTGATGCTTTACCAAGGTTTGGATGCAAGCGGTAATCCTGTCGGTTTCGCTTTTGTCGCCGAGGGTGTCGGTTACGGCGGCATCATCAAGGTCATGGTCGGGGTCAAGCAGTCTAATGAAACAATTTCCGGTGTGGAAGTATTAGAACACACCGAGACTCCAAACCTCGGCAGCAGGATCGAGGAGCCGGGTTTCCGCAATCAATTTGTGGGGAAAGGGACCGCTGATCCTATTGCCCTTGGGCAGGACATTGATAAAATATCTGGTGCCACTGTGTCGTCGCGGGCGGTTACTGAGGCCATCCGCCGGGATCTGGGCAGTGCTCTGCAGGCCTACAAGGAGGCGATCAAATGAGTAAAATCATCAAGGACTTTATCCGGGGCCTCTGGGAAGAACATCCTACTTTTCGAATCATGATCGGCATGTGCCCGACACTGGCTGTGACCACATCCGCCATTAACGGCTTGGGCATGGCGGTTGCCACCACCTTCGTGCTGATCTGTTCAAGCGTTTTGATCAGCATACTGAAGAAAGTCATTCCCGGGGGAGTGCGCATCCCTGCATACGTTATTGTTATTGCGACTTTCGTTACAACGGTAGACTATATTATGCAGGCCTATACACCTGATCTGCATGCAGCATTAGGCGTGTTTATTCCTTTGATTGTGGTCAACTGTATCATTCTTGGCAGAGCCGAAGCCTATGCGTCAAAGATGCCTGTGTACTTGTCGGCTTTCGACGCACTCGGAATGGGCCTGGGGTTCACTTGGGGCTTGACCTTGATTGGATCGATTAGAGAACTGCTGGGTTCGGGCTCGATCTTCGGCATGACGATAGCTCCTGCCGGATTCACCCCAATTAAAATCCTGACTTCACCACCTGGTGCGTTTATTACTTTAGGAGTCTTGCTGGCATTGATGAATATCGTTAACGATAAACTGGCCAAACGAGCTGAAGCCCGTCAGCAAGAAACTGCCAACTAGGGGGGAGTAGTGTGGAGTATTTGTTATTGTTCATTGCCACTGTCGTTGTCAATAATTTTGTACTAGTGCAGTTTCTGGGCTGCTGTCCATTCCTGGGAGTCTCCAGGCAAGTCTCAACTTCGATCGGCATGGGCATAGCCACCACATTCGTCATGGTGATGGCTGCTTTAGCTTCTTGGTTAATTCAGCATTTCATCTTGGTGCCTCTGGGATTGGAGTATTTGCAAACCCTGGCATTCATCCTGGTTATAGCTGCCTTGGTTCAGCTGGTTGAGATGTTTCTGCACAAGTCCATCCCCGGCCTTTACCGGGCGATGGGTATTTTCCTTCCACTCATCACGACGAACTGCGCTGTTTTAGGTTTGGCTATCAATGCCGTACTGCGGGACTATAATCTTGGTGAATCGTTGGTCTATGGTTTTGGAGCTGGAGTAGGTTTCACATTAGCCCTAATCCTGATGGCTGGAATGCGCGAAGAACTTCAGTTCGCTGACATTCCCAAACCGCTGCAAGGGCAAGCGATTGCTCTCATCTTGGCCGGTCTGCTGTCGCTGGCATTCAGCGGCTTTGCGGGGATGATTTAGGATTCGGATAAGGAGTGAAAGAATTGTACAATTCCATCATTGCGTTAGCAAGTATGGGTGGATTAGGGATTGTGTTGTCAATCGGTCTTGTGATTGCCGCCAAGATGTTTGCGGTGGAGACTGATGAGCGCATCGATCAAATAGAGACAGCCCTGCCGGGGGTCAACTGCGGAGCCTGCGGATACGCTGGGTGCCGCAGTTTGGCGGAGGCTATTGCCTCAGGCAAGGCACCGGTCAGCGGTTGCCCGGTAGGTGGGCTCGCCGTTGCCAAGATCATCGCGGCGATTCTGGGCGCGGAAGGCGCAGACGCCCCCGCCCGCAAAGTAGCCCAGGTTCTTTGTAAAGGCGGTTGTGCCGAAGCAGCACAGCGTGCCGAGTATGACGGGCCGAAGAACTGCCGGATCATGAACATGATCCAAGGGGGCAGCAAGGGCTGCACTTACGGCTGCCTGGGAGGCGGCACTTGTGTGGAAGCATGTCCGTTCGATGCCATGTATCTGGATGAAAACGGCCTACCCGTCGTGATCGAGGAGAAATGCACCGGATGCGGCAAATGTGTGGAAGCATGCCCCCGCAACATCATCATCCTTGTGGGTGAAGAGTACGGAGTGCATATTCGCTGCCGCTCCCATGCGCTGGGCAAAGAAGTGCGCCAGGTCTGTCAAGTTGGCTGCATCGCCTGCCGCCGCTGCGAAAAGGAATGCCCGTACAATGCCATTACTGTGACCAACAATCTGGCTGAGATTGATTATGACAAGTGCACCGTGTGCCGCCGCTGCGTGGCAGTTTGCCCAATGCACACTATAGAGGCTCAAGAAGGGAAGCCAGAAATCCAAGCCAAGCAGGTTGGATAGGAATTTGAAGGGCGATCATATGAGAAACAAGCGATATCTTGTGCTTGCTGCGGCAGCTCTGGCAGTTGGAGCCTTGGTGCTTGCCGCTGTATTGACCAGACAGCCGCTGGAAGAAGCGTCGAACATCAAGTTCCTCATGGACACGGTTGTGGAAATCCGGGTTACCGGCAGAAACGCCAAAGCGGCAATTGACGCCGCCTTTGCAGAGATGGAACGTGTTGAGAAAGTGTTCTCAAGGCACTTCGAAGACAGCATCGTGGCCAGGATCAATCAGCAGGCTGGGCAATGGGTGGACGTTACTGATGAGGTTATCGCACTTTTACAAAAAGCGCTGGAGTACAGTGAGCTGAGCGATGGTGCATTTGATGTAACTGTAGGGCGCCTGATTGACCTCTGGGGGTTTGGGTCCGGCAGCAACCGTGTCCCGTCCCATACGGAAATCGTTCAGGCGTTAACGACGGTAGGTTATCGTGGTGTGGAAATCGATCTCAGCAAGAAGCGAGTGCGGATTCCTTCCGGTACGGTCCTTGATCTAGGGGGGATCGCCAAGGGATACGCAGTTGATCAAGGGCGCAAAGTGCTTGAGGCTAAAGGGATTAAAAGCGGCATGATCTATGCCGGCGGGGATATCACAACGATCGGTGCCAAAGCTGACGGGAGTGCCTGGCGGGTTGGTGTGCAGCACCCGCGGCAGTCGACAGAGCTGATTGCCATTATTGAGATGAAGAATAAAACAATTGTCACTTCCGGTGATTATGAGCGTTTCTTCATGGACAACGGCACCCGTTATCACCACATCCTCGATCCCCGTACTGGTTATCCAGCAAGTGATGTGATCAGTGTGACTATTTATGGCGGCCAGGCCACTGATGCCGATGCTTTGTCCACCACGGTTTTCGTTCTGGGGGCCGAACGGGGTAAGGCATTCATTGAGAGCTTGCCCGGCTACGAAGCATTGATCGTGGACCAGTCTGGGAATGTCTGGGTATCATCAGGTTTAGAGGGTAAGGTTTCACTGTTGTAGGGTTCCTTGCTCAAGGACAGACTAATTGTTATAATACAGTTAGTCTGTTTTTTCTAGGCCAATTGCTGAAGCATCAAATGGGAGCGGGAGTGATGGTATGTACGACATTGTAATTATCGGCGGCGGCCCCGGTGGATTGACGGCTGGTATTTACGCAGGCCGGGCCAGGCTCAAGACCATAGTTGTTGATAAAGGATTGTACGGCGGGCAGATGCAGAATACTCTGGAGGTTGAGAACTACCCTGGATGGAAAACTATAACAGGGCCGCAGTTGGCGGAACAGATGTATGAACATATGCTCGAATTTGGCACCGAATGGAAACAAGCGGAGGTAATCGGTGTTGATTTCACCGGCCGGGTGAAAACCCTTGAGCTGAGTGATGGATCCACACTCCAGGCTCGTGTGGTGATTATAGCCACCGGTGCCCAGCCGCGCACGCTGAATGTTCCGGGCGAGAAGGAGTTTGCCGGGCGAGGTGTTTCCTACTGTGCCACGTGTGATGGAGCATTCTTCCGCAACAGAGAGGTTGTGGTTGTGGGCGGCGGCGATTCAGCGGTGGAGGAAGGGGTTTTCCTGACTCGGTTTGCCTCACAAGTCACGATTGTCCACCGGAGAGACCAATTCCGGGCACAGCCGATACTTCAGGAGCGGGCTTTTGCCAACCCAAAGATCAAAGTCGTTTGGGACACGGTGGTTGAAGCGATCGCCGGCGATTCCAGAGTCAGCAAGGTGGTAGTCAGGAATGTGAGAACTGGATTAGTATCCGAGCTGAAAGCAGATGGTGTGTTCATCTACGTAGGCTATCTGCCTAACACAGAGTTCCTCAGGGATACCGGGCTGTTGAATGCCGCCGGGTATATCGAGACGGATGCCAAGATGTCCACCAAGATTCCCGGTGTGTTTGCCGCCGGTGATGTCCGGGACACTGCCCTGCGTCAGATTGTGACCGCAGCAGGCGACGGAGCGTTGGCAGCCATGAGCGCTTATCATTATTTGGAATCTTGGTAAACAGTTCAAGCATAAAATGAGGCGATTGAACCAATACTTTCATGTAAAGGAAAAATATGACGTACATCGTTGTTCTGTACGCCATCGCTCGGGAGGAAGCCATGAAAGTCAGGTTGATTGCCTCATTTTTGCTTTTGATGATGCTGTCTTTGCTTGTACCGGCAAGTGTTGCCGACGGATTGGGAACACGATACCTGAAAGTGGGCATGCGGGGAGAAGATGTTAGGATCCTACAGGAGTACCTATCTATTCTGGGCTATCAGATCAGCGTTGACGGTATCTTTGGCCCACAAACAGAAAGTATAGTGAAGGCGTTTCAAAAAGAACACGGGCTGGTGGTGGACGGTATTGTGGGGCCCCAGACCATCGCTGCGCTCGAGGACAGTGCAAGCAGGCAGCGGGTTCATGTCGTTAAGCGCGGTGATACACTGTCGCATATTGCCAAGGCTCATGGTGTTGCAGTAGCTGAGCTAATGGCGTACAATCAGCTGACATCAACAGTGATTCAACCAGGCCAGAAGCTGTGGATCCCGCTGGCTGAGATCAGTCAGGAATATGTGGTGCAGCAAGGTGAGAATTTGACGGTTATTGCGAAAAAATTCGGGTTGTCCGCTGCGGACTTGGCAGAGTTCAACGACATCAGTGATCCCAACCGGATTAAAGCCGGACAACGGCTGGCGATTCCCGTTGGGTCCGCAGTGTCGGTACCGGCCATGGCAAGCAGCCAGCAGCCGCAGTTCATCTGGCCGGTTTCCGGTTCGATTTCTTCCTATTACGGCTGGCGCGATCATCCAATCACTAAGGTTAGGCATTTTCACGGGGGAATTGATATCGCCGCACCCCAAGGGACTGTGGTCAGGGCTGCCGCGGCCGGAGTGGTTATTAGGGCTGAATGGATGGGTGATTACGGTTATGGCGTGGTGATCGACCATGGCGGGGGCTATACAACGTGGTACGGGCATAACTCCCAACTGCTGGTAAAGAAGGGTGATACCGTCAAGGCAGGACAGGCAATTGCCCGGGTCGGCTCCACAGGCCTTACTACCGGCCCCCATCTTGACTTTAGGATTAAGTATAATGATGAGACTACAAACCCTCTTGATCTGCTGCCGTAAAAAAGAAGCGAGCAACCTGTACTGCTCGCTTCTTCGGTTACTGCATGAATCTTTTCAGTGCGTGCATCAGCTCATCAATGGCATCGTCCTGGCCCTCTTCGATTGCTTTCAGCAGGCAAGTATGGCTGTGTTCTTCGAAGATGATCATTCCGACGCGGTCCAGGGCTGCACGGGCTGCGGCTACTTGCGTCAGGATTTCAATGCAGTTTTTCTCATCCTCAATCATTTTTTGGATACCCCTGATCTGACCCTCAATCCTTTTGAGGCGTTGAACCAGCTTGTTCTTGCCTTCGGTATCGCCCATAGCAGATTCACCTCTATGGTTTTATGATACCCCGTATGGGCATAGTTGTCAAATCGACTGATAACGCAAGCTCATCCCCGCTTTGGGGAACAGTGAGGTAAAAGTGGACAGCAGGCGTTGGATCCAGCTCGGTTCTTTTTGATAAGTTCTGATGAAATATGTCCCGGTTATACCTGCCAACTCTACTGCTTTCTGGGTGGCATCCTCCAAGTCACCGAGTGCATCGACCAATCCAGCCTGCAGGGCCTGTCTGCCGGTGAGAATCCGGCCGTCGGCCACCGCTTCAACTATTTCCCGTTCTAGCCCTCTGGCGATTGCCACATCTTCCACGAACTGATCCCAAGCATCATGAATCAAGGTGGACAAGAGTTCTGTTTCAGCTTCGGTAAGGGAGCGGAATGAGGATCCAGTATCCTTGAACTCACCGGACTTGATCACATCAACCCCAATGCCAAGCTTGCTGTAGAGCTCCTCAAAGTTGTATGTCTGCATGATCACGCCGATTGAGCCGGTTATGGTCGATCCATTGGCATAAATATAGTCGGCGGCCGCTGCTGCGTAATAACCTCCTGAAGCAGCCATGTCGCCGAGAGAGGCCACCACAGGGATGCCTTTTTGGCGGAACCGTAAAATTGCACTGTAGAGTTCTTGGCTTGCGGCTGCGGAACCGCCTGGGCTGTTTATACGCAGTACGACTGCTCGAATTTGCGGGTCTTCTTCCGCTGCTCGCAGTTGGTCCAAAGCACTGCTGCCAGGGTACGCTGTGGAACCATCGATCACTCCCTCAAGATGAACCAAGGCAATCCCGGAGCCGAACTGCATCATCCTAACCCCGAAGTTGGCCCAGCGGACTACAGCTGCCGCTACCACCAGAAGAAAAATCCACATCCATACGTTTCGACGTACTTTGACCATCTCAATTCCTCCGCTCAAGAATTTCTTTCGCTGACTGCAGGGAGAGAGTCCTGGCGTAGAGTTCGCCGTTTCTAATCAGCGGCTGCCAATACTGGCCGTGCCAATGGATTAATGCCGGTTTGCCGCTGATGTAGTAAACTTTGGGTATGCGGCGGTTGATCGTTGTCCGGCGCGCATGAACCTGAACTGCGGTACCATAAAGATCTGGTGCCAGCGGATGTTCCGTGAGGTCAATGCAGCTCAAGCCCATGGCAATTTTGCCGACAATCGGAAAACTGCGGCCGTCAACCGATACTTGATGAGGCCTGCGGATAAACTGCGCCAGTGCAGATCGCAGATGCCGCCACAAGTCATAGTTGTCCGGCATCACTCCCAGCCCGTCGCTGTAACCTACAGGGATTATGCCGATTATGGAGTCATGTCTTGCTGTATACCTTTGATTATAGCCAACTGGCTCGCCTTTGGCAACTCTCTGGACTTGGACGACTCGTGTATAAAGATTCCAGGTGTTTCTCAAAACTACTCCTGGCGGCAGCTGCACCCGGGTCTGGCCAAAGAGAGCGGAACCGATCCTGACTAAATCCAGATGACTTTCAGGGAGAGTAAAAAAAGCGGAAGAGCCCGCAGCATGCCACAGGAGACGGTCGTAACCAAGGCCCTCAAACGCTGGTTTAACCTCAAGCAGCCGCTGCAGCTGCCGCTTAGTGAAACCAAGGCTGTGATCGGCATCGGCAAAGTGAGTGTAGACACCCTCAAGCTTGAGGAATTTGTGTTTGGCAATCAATTCAGCATATGTGCGGGCGGATTCTGGATCAATCCCAATCCGGTTCATCCCGGTGTTGATTTTTAGATGGACGCTGACCATGCGGCGGTGGGTGCGGCCGAGTTCAGCCAGAACTTGAATCAATGCTTCAGATGTGACTGTAACCGAAAGGCCGTACTGTACTGCTTCTGGTGCCTGCTGTGGCAAGATCGGTGTCAGAACCAGAATAGGAACGGTCACACCGCAGCGGCGGACTGTGAGAGCTTCGTCCAAATCGCCGACAGCCAGCAGGTGGACACCTTCATTTTGGAGGAACATGCTGGTCACGGCCAGCCCATGTCCGTACGCATCACTTTTAACAACAGGGCATATTCGCGCCCTGGTTAATGACTTGAGAGCAGCCAGATTGTCCCTGACTGCATCAAGATCTACTTCGATCCAAGTTGGGCCTACCCATTCCATGCTCTGTTCATCCTCAATGGCTCTTCCCACTTAGTTTTTTGAAGATATTGACTGCAGGCTTCCAGAAGCGGTAGAGCGGAGACAAAGGTAGATCGAACTCGCCGACGTATTCCACCAACTTGGCGCCAAAACCCTCTTTAAAACGGTAGAGCCCGTAGAGCGGGTGCTCGGGATCAAGATTGCCGGATACACCCCGGAAATCATAAACCGTGCAGCCCAGACTTTTGGCCCAGCGGATCATTTCCCACTGAAGGGCGTAACTGGCTTGGAGATTGCGGTTTACGTTCGCCGAAGCACCATACACGTACCATGCGCGCTTGCCAAGGCGAAAGGCGATGGCGCCAGCGAGTGGCTGGCCTTCGTGATAGGCAAGGAACAACTGGGCGGTTCGGTGGGGGACAAGGCAGTCCCAGAGGTGATCAAAATAGGCGTAGGAGCGGATGGCAAACCGATCCCTGGCAGCCGTTTCCTGCAGCAGTGGGTAAAAGACCTCCAAATCGCGCTTAGACTGGCTCAGCCGGACGGTAACACCTTTGCGCTGCGCATAACGGATGTTGTAGCGGGTTTTGCTTTTCATATTGTTAAGGATTGTGTCGAGAGAAGGGCGCAGGTCCAGTTCCATGATAAAGTTGGGTTGTACACCATCAAAATCCAGGCCTGTATCAACTTTCCGCAGGTGCTCTTTGGCAAACTGTTCCCAAACCGGATCGCCTTTCGGAATTGCCGGATCCATCTTCCACAGCAGAGCACCGTGGCTTTTGGCCAATGCCACAACGCCGTCCACAAGGCATTCCAGTGCCTCGCAGTTGGAGAAAAGGGGGCCTCGGGGTGAGTAAAACACACATTTACCCGTCATGGGTATCTTCCGTTTCAGGACAAGGGCACTGGCGCACAGCTGTCCTGCTTCAACCACGCCGAGGGGTAGAGGCTCCCAGCCTGTCATGGACTTCAGCTGCCCCCAGTAGGTTGTCTGCAGCAGATCGCCGCGGCGGTGCGAAGCCACATAATGGTTAAAAAGGGAGGGGTGTTGGTCAAGGAGCTTTATTTCCACAGCAGACCACTCCTTGTGATTTGCACAATTACTAGCAATATATGCCCCAGTGGTATAATCTGTGCGTCGCAAGCGTAATAAGACAGCGCTGGCTGGCGTATGATCTGATGTAAAGGCTAAGGGGGAGTAGAATGACACTGCGCAGATGGATTCTCTGCATACTCATGGTTTGCCTTGCGTTCGGCCCGGCAGCCTATGCGAAAACAGCGTTTCCCAGTTTGTCGTCTGTGGCAGTTGTGGTTTATGACGCTGACTTTGACCACGTGCTGTATGCCAAAAACCCTCATCAGCAGCGGTCGATTGCCAGCCTGACCAAGATCATGACTATCTTATATGTCTGCGAATTGATCCAGGCGGGGAAGATTGGCCTAGACGACGTGGTTACTGCCAGTGCCAACGCAGCCAGCCGCGCCGGGACTGAAATCCAACTGAAAAGCGGCGACAAGTTCACAGTGGAGGAGCTGCTCTATGCCACTGCCTTAGCTTCGGCGAATGATGCAGCTGTGGCTCTGGCGGAATATGTGGCGGGTTCAGAGCAAGAGTTCGCTCGGCTGATGACCAAAAGGGCAAGGGAACTTGGGCTTAAAGATACCAATTTTGTGGACGCTACCGGGCTGCTGTCAATTTACAGTGGTAATTATTCAACTGCGTATGAGATGGCGCTCCTGTCCCGGTTTGCCATGCAGAACGACCTGTTCCGCCGTTTCGTATCGACAAAGGAGTATCATCTCAAACCTCAGAACAAGACCATCCGCAATTCCAATGCGCTGCTCCATGAGGTTGAGGGTGTTAACGGTATAAAAACAGGTGCCACCACTCCTGCCGGCCATACCTTGATTACCAGTGTCACCCGGGAAGGCCGCAGTCTTATTGTTGTCGTGCTCGGCGCACCCAGCCGTGAAGTGCGCAACAATGAATCCGAAGCACTGGTTGAGTACGCGTATGATCAGCTGGAAATAGTCATCCCCAAAGATGAGCTGATTGCCAAGGTCAATGTGCCGGATGGGGTGACGTATTTGGTGGGTGCAGTGCTGAAACAAGACTTATCTATCTTCGTTTTCGACAATGCTGACCGCCAGATCGAGACAAAGGTTGAACTTAACCGTGTGCGGGCACCGATTGAAAAGGGGGATAAGGTTGGGGAACTGATCATACTGCGGGCCGGGGATGAGTTCGGCAGGATGGATCTGGTTGCAGATCAGGGCACCGGAGTGGCTTCTTTTCTACGGAGAATTTGGAACTGGATTTATCAGTTCTTCGCCAAGCTGTTCTAAGGAGGCGGTTGGGTTGCGGGTCTCGTCTACTCTGGTGAGCAAAAGAATCATGTTCTTGTTTGTGGGCATATCCTTCAGTGTTTTGGTACTGGGTGGGCGTTTGGCTTATCTGCAGCTGTTCCGGAACGATTTTTTCATTGGCAAGGCTATGGATCAAAGGCTCCAGGCCATACCAGTCGATGCTAAACGGGGTACCATCTACGACCGCAACGGGATCCCGCTTGCGGTTTCTGTAAGTGCCAATGCGGTGTATGCAATCCCCAACCAGGTGCAGGACAAAGAATACACAGCGGCCAAACTGAGCGAAATCTTAGGATTGGATTTAGACTTTGTACTTCAGCGCCTCAAGAAAAACACAGCCAGTGAATGGATAAAAAAGCGTGTGACAATGGAAGAGGCTTTGGCTGTTCGCCAGGCCAATCTGCCGGGCATCGGTGTGGTTGAAAATCCGGAGCGATTTTACCCTTATGGCTCATTGGCACCGCAAGTGTTGGGCATCGTGGGCATTGACAACGAAGGCTTGGAAGGTATCGAGCTTTACTATGACCACTATCTGAGGGGAGTAAAAGGGGAAGCCATTTTCGAGCGCGATGCGGTTGGCCAGATTATCGAGAACGGGATCAAAGGTTACACACCGAGTATTGACGGCGCGGATATCATCCTGACTCTGGACTTTTACATTCAACAAATTGCGGAGAAAGAAATACGGCGGGCCTGCCTGGAGACGGGCTCGCGCTTGGGACTGATTGTTATTGCCGATCCCAAGACGGGGGAGATTCTGGCCAATGCTGTTTATCCAACTTATGATCTGCTTGATTACAACGCATATCCTATTGAAAACCGCCGCAACATTGCCGTGACCGATACCTACGAGCCTGGATCCACATTCAAGGCGATAACGGCAGCTGCGGCCTTGGATGCAGGTGTGGCGACATTAAACACCCACTTCTTTGATCCGGGTTATATCCAAGTATCAGGTTGGACGATTCGCTGCTGGAACCGAGGCGGCCATGGGCCTCAGTCGTTCACCCAGACTTTGGAAAACTCGTGCAACCCGTTCTACGCCAAGTTAGGTATTGATCTGGGCGGCGAAAGGTTCTATCAGTACATGAAGGCTTTCAAGTTCGGAGAACGCCTGGGCGTGGACTTTCCGGGCGAAGCGCCAGGGACAGTCCGGCCTCCTTCAGATAAAGTCCCATTGGTAACTTGGGCCAACATTGGGTTCGGCCAAGGTTTTACTTGCACACCACTGCAGCTCTTGGCGGCATTTGCGGCTATCGCCAACGATGGAGTTTACAATGTGCCCCATTATGTCAAGGCGATCCGCACCGCGGAGGGCGAGATCAAGCCGGATATTCCACCAGCAGAACGAGTCCTTGATCCGCAAATTGCTGATATGGTGAGCAAGGTGCTGCGGTCTGTGATTGCCAACGGTTCGGGTAAGAAGGCAGATGTGAAAGGGTATGCCGTGGCGGGGAAGACTGGCACGGCACAATTGGTGGAGAATGGCCGCTATTCTCATTCGAAAACAGTTACTTCTTTTGCAGGATATGCTCCGGAAAATGATCCGCGTATCGTCGGGCTGTTAGTGCTGTGGGAACCCCAGGGGGCATTTTACGGCGGTATCATCGCCAGTCCTGTTTTTGCCCGCTTAGTAGAACAAATAATGCCCTACCTTGGGGTAGAGCCGCAAAAAGAAAGCGGTATCGACCGTAAATTGGCTGTAAAAGTGCCTGATGTCTTGGGGAAATCTACCGCTGAGGCGCAGAAACTGCTGACTGAGGCCGGCTTTAGGGTGGAGATAGCCGGTTCAGGATCGCGGATCATTGATCAGATCCCAGCGCCAAATGCCGAGGTATATCCGCATACTACTGTGATTATCTATACTGATCTCGATTATCTCCCGGTTTACAGCGAGATGCCTGATCCTATTGGGGTTTAGGAGCACTCGGACACAGATGGGCCAGCGGGCAGCGGTCACACTCCGGTTTCCGGGCGTGACAGACTCTGCGCCCATGCAGAATCAGCCAATGGTGTGCATCTTTCCAGAGGGGTTCCGGAACAACCTGCATCAGCTGATGCTCGGTCTGTTCCGGGTTTTTACTTTTGGCTAAGCCAAGCCGGTTGGCAACCCGATGGACATGGGTATCCACAGCGAAGGCTGGCTGGTTGAAGGCATTCGCTAGGACTACATTTGCCGTTTTACGCCCAACACCAGGCAGCTGCATCAACTCGTCCCGAGTCTGGGGCACCTCCCCGTTAAACCGGTCGAGCAAGATCGCACAGGCCTTCTTGATATTCCGCGCTTTGGTCTGCCACAGGCCGGCGGAACGGATATACGCTTCCAGTTCGCTGATGGATAGCCTGGCCATGTCTGATACAGTTGGGTGATCCTGAAACAGACGGCGGGTGATCATATTTACTCGCTGGTCAGTGCACTGGGCTGAAAGCATAGTAGCGATCAGAAGTTGAAAAGGAGTCTGATACTCCAGTTCAGTCTGGGCGTTTGGATAAGCTGACTGCAGAATGGCGATCATTTCCGCCACAGTGCCTGAATCATGCATAGACCACACTCCTCATCGTGCTCAAGCTTTCTTTTACAGCTTGCGGTAACCTTTGACGTCTTCTTCGCTGACAATTTGTGGTTCATCTAAAACAACTTCCTTGCCGCGGGCGCATTTGGTGCACCCTTCGCAATTCTTGGTGACCCTGACCAGGCCGTCTTCATCGATGATCAAACCATGGGGGCAGTCGTGGGGAACTTCGTTTAGCCGCAGCAGGCTGCTGATGATCTCAAGGATCTTGTCCTTGAGGGTTCTCCGGTCTGTCGGTTTTAAGTCTGCCAAAGCCTGGCGATAAGTAACTTTCTCCTGCAGCAGGCGGCTCTTGGCGATGCGGTGGTAGGTGGCATACAAGAACAAATCTGCTTCGGTGCGGTTTGGGAAATCGTCCAGCAGCCTTTCTCTGCGGATTTCCTCGATAACGGGTAGGTAAATCTCATGATACCACTGCTTGGCAACATGGAAGAAGCTGTCGTTGATGTGATAGTGTATATATTCCTCCTGTTCATACTGCTCGATCTGCTTCAACAGTTCATCGTACATACCCAGTTCAGTGAATTCGATATCCGACAGTCCAGTGCGGTATTCAAACTGGGCACGCTCACGCCACAGCAAGTGCTGCATGGAATCGCCTGCTGGTAAATACTCTGTCACATAGGCGTCAATATAGATCTGGCCCAGTTCTTTTGCAGCTGCGACCCGATGGTGGCCGTCAAGAACATAATACTTGTCCCGCACTTTGTACAGCTTGACGGGAGGGAGGACCATTCCTTCTTCCAAGGCCTTCTTAATCCGGGCATAGCGTTCCATTGCCGTCCGCGAGGTAAGGCGGAAGCGGAATTGGGCATCGAAATCCTGCCACCGGTTCACTGAGCCAATGATCCTTTTAACCTCGACTGTCCGCAGCCCCAGTTCAATTGTCTCAATGAGGTTTTGCTCCGAAACCTGGCGGCTGAAAGACTCGATCGTTTTTCGGGAAAACATATGGCCACCTCCTTAAGGGGCGGGTTCCTCAGTGTCCAGAATATGGTAGCCATAGCCGTTAATAATCTTGGTGCTGTTGACCACATCAATCCGCTTGTGCTTCAATCCGTAGTTCAAATGGGTGTGGCCGTGAATAAAGTATCGTGGATGGTACTTGTGGATCATTTTGGAAAAGGTCAGAAACCCTTTGTGGCATTGATCTTCTGCATCGTGAATACCGAACGGGGGAGCATGGGTGAGGATGATGTCAATTTTACGTGCCAGCAAGATTCTCAGGCGCATGCGCTGCCACTGCCACCACATCTGTCGCTCTGTCCGCTGTACCGCACGGGGGGAGTGGTAGAACATCGAACCTTCGAACCCCATGATGGTAATGTCTTTTACTTTCACAATCCGCCCGTCGAGATTCTCGCCGCCTTCCGGCGGTTCCCGGTCGTAATCATAATCATGGTTGCCGCGGACGTAGTACAGCGGAGCGTTGAACACTGACATCAGGTAAGAAAGATACCACGCCGGCACATCGCCGGCGGAAAGAATTAGATCGATATCGGGGAACCGATCACGCCGAAAGTGATCGTAGAGCAAAGGATCTACAGTATCAGCTACAATAAGAATCTTCATGTCGCTGCCTCCCTTATAGTATAGGGATCGATCTTACGCATGAACAAGGCGTTTCCTGTAAAAGATTCGTGAATTTGCTGTCAATCATCGTTGGAATCAGCAAAGTAAGTAGGTGTACCGTTTTCCTCGGCAGCCACCCGCCGTTTGTTGGCAACCTCAGCCATTATTTTATCTTCAAAGGAAATTCCCCTTAGTCTCTCGAAAATATTAGGGGGCGTAACAATGGAACTGTAGCGTTTAGGCGCATTATACCAAACCGCTTTTTCACCTTGGACAGCCTCAACTTTGGCCAGATTCTCGTACAAGGTGACGCGAATCCCCCATCTGGCGCCCGGCGGAATTTCTATATAAACAGCAGACTTATCCGTGGGACGGATCCATTTGCCCTTATCCAGCCCTTTAATCACAGCGTTCTTCCTTTCCATCGCAATCGCTGATTGAACTGCTGTCCAATCTATTCGACATAAGGTTACGAAATTCCTAGGAGGGAATGTAAAGACATGGCCTTGGCTTTGCTTGTGCTGATTTTGTCTCTGGTTTGTTCTCCCGCTTGGGCTGCCGAAACCGGGTTCCGTTTTTCTGACATGGGCTGGTCCCGTGAGGAGGACAACTTTTTTGAATATGTGCCCAATGAAGGCGTATTCGAACGAGGCAAACGGGTTTACGGCTTCATGGAAGTGACGGAGTTTGCCAATGAGTATGCCGACGGAGTATACCGTATTGATCTGACAGTCGATGTTTATCTGAAAACCACTTTCGGCCTCAGGCTGTTCGGCCAGCGGGACGTAATCGAGTTTGATGATCACGATACGGAACCGATTGAAACAATCTGGTTCTATCTGTGGGTGGATATTCCTTGGTGGGCCCCGCGCGGGACATATATCGCCGAGGTGGTTGTCCGGGACCGGATAGGTAATCAGAATATAGTCCACAGCGAAAGGATCAGAGTTCGCTGACAGACAAACCTTTGGGGGTGGAATTGATGACAGTGCGCAACAAGAGGAAAATGGTCGGGATTCCGCGGGGAGTTATCAGCCGGCTGCCGGTATATTACCGTTACCTGTCGGGGCTGTCTCAGGCTCAGGAGAAAATATCATCGGCAGAATTGGGCAAGGCTTTGAACATGACAGCAGCGCAGATCCGATCAGACTTAAGCTACTTTGGATCGTTCGGGCTGCATGGATATGGGTACCGTGTTGATCAGCTGAAGCAAGCCATCGCTGAAATCCTAGGTATGGATCGGACTTATCATATGATCCTGATCGGCGCAGGTAACTTGGGCCGAGCTTTGGCAAGTTACAGGAATTTTCGCCTCAGAGGGTTTATCATCGGTGCTATCTTTGATAATGACCCAGCCATAATTGGGCAGGAGTTGTCGGGAATTCCCATCAAATCCATCGACGATTTGGAAGATTACCTGCACGCTAACACATGCGATATTGCCGTGATTTGTACCCCCCGTGAGGTCAGCCAGGCCATCTGCGATCGTCTGGTGGCCGCAGGGGTGAAGGCGATCTGGAACTTCTCCCCGATTCACCTGCGCGTACCCGATGACGTGGTCGTGGAACATATGCACCTTACTGACAGCCTGCTCCAGCTTTCATTTCAGCTGAGGCAGCGCTCGAGATGAGAACAGAGGTTGATTGACAATTCCCAGATTACCGATATGATAGTAATAATACACGTATTCTGATTGGCTGCCGAGAGAGGAATGATTGTGATGCTGTGGGGAACAATTGTCAACGCCTGCGCAATCTTGGTGGGAGCAGCAATAGGTCTTTTGCTGCATTTGCGCGAAGATGTCCGGCGTACCATCATGCAGGGTCTAGGGTTGGTAACCATTGTCTTAGGAGTAAAAATGGGTTTGGACCATGATAATATCTTAATCCCGATTGCGAGCCTCGTCATCGGCGGCTTTATCGGCGAAAGCCTGCAAATCGAAACTCGACTGGCCGCTGTAGGAAAGTGGCTGAGCAGGCACCGTTCGGCAGACGAAGCCAACCGGCTTACTCAAGGGTTCGTCACGGCATCACTAGTGTATTGTGTTGGTGCCATGGCTGTCATTGGGGCACTTGAAGGGGGTTTGAAAGGAACCCACGACACCTTATACACCAAGGCAATTTTGGACGGAGTGACTGCCGCATTTTTTGCTTCGTCGTTCGGTGCTGGCGTGATGTTTTCTGCACTCCCTGTCTTTGTTTACCAAGGCGCGATTGCTTTGTTCGCCAGCTTTCTTGAGCCTTTGTTTCATCCGAGTGCGCTGCAGGCCATGGGGGCGACTGGAGGAATACTGATCATTGGTGTCGGAATCAATATCCTGGGAATCGGTAAGACACCTGTGGGAAACCTACTGCCCTCGTTGGTGGTGGCATTGATTATATCTCTATTAGTCCACTGAATGGTATTAATAAGCAAGAGCACCAACCGTCTTTCACGATTGGTGCTCTTTTTGTGTTCCGGGTTAGATTGGCTGCTGATACTGACAATTTACTTAGTCGATGCTCTGCTTAATGCATCGCGAACGGCTATATTGCCTGTGAAAGTCAAACCGGTGGCACCGGTGATGGTATCAACATAACCAGGAGTTGCGTTCTTTGCGGCTTCACTATATTGCTGCCAAGCAAGCTCCAACGGCCAGTTGTAGGTAGCAGGATCGAGGACGGTATAGTCTGTCTTGACTCTACTGAACTTCACATCGACGATCTTGTCGTTTTGAATTGTCACCCGGACCAGTTCATAGTAGCCGTGCGCATCCCAGTGGGACCTGCCTAAGTACACACCGTCAAAATACTTGCCGAGTTTGGCGTTTGGATCGGCTTTAGCCAAGGCTCTTTCGACAGCTTGCTTGAACATTGTGGAGCTGCCGGTTGCACCTGTGACGATATCCACGTTTGTGCCCTGAACCTCAACGAACTTTTGGGCTAAAACTTGGCTTGCAGTTCTGGCTTCAGCCCAAGGATAGGTTGCAAAATCTTTCTCAACCAAGATATCTGTGTACTCGCGGAGGATAACAGAAACAAGCTTGCCATCCTCAATGAACACCTTGGCGTATCCAATACTTTTTGCACCTGCATCTGACCAGGCTTCATACACTCCATCAACCCAATTGGCTGCGGATGCGATGCCTGAAACAAGTAACAGAACAATAAGAGCTAATACAACTGTTTTTCTCATCGAATTCCTCCCCCGTAATGTACTGTGTGAGCACATTCACCAATCAACCCAAGTATAGATTAACATCATTTGGTTGAACAGTCAATGACTAGATTGTTAAAAAACCTGCTTGATCCAAAGCAGGTTTTTTCCGTGTATCAGTCACCGCTGGTAGGTGTCGTTTTTGATTTCCCAGTATAACAGCATCGTAATCAAAGATCTGATGATCACCAGGCCGCCGACGGCTATTAGTTCATAGATATCCCGGGCTACTATTGTATGCAGGATCTCCCCGGCAAGTAGGAATTCCAGTCCCAAGGTCATACCTTCAGCGAGCTGCAACTTCAGCTGGGTATCTGGTTCCTGGAACTTCATGCGGCAGTATCTGACGAAGACTAGAAGAGAAGAATAGGCAATAATGAAGATACCAATTGTCTCCAGGACGCAAATCAACACCTCAGCAAACCTTCCAAGAACCGTATGCATCAAGTTCATAGCCATACCCCTTGTCCATTGTTTTTGATATAAAATAGAGCCTCTTGCGAGGCTCTTACGTCCCGTTTGAGATTGTCACAACCATCACCACTTCGGTTCCCAGAGCTTGTGCCCGTTCATGGAGCGAACGGAGGGCAGACCAGACATGATCAGGATCGCCCTGGATATGGGTGCTTAAAGACCCGATGTCATACTGAAGTTGGTAATCGTTGAGCGCTTGCAGCGACTCGGTGATTACCCGGTCGGAGTCCAGCGTCTCGACAGGATATAAGGAAACCTCGGCTGAGATCATAAGCGGCACCTCCTAAGATTTCCCTTATTATTCCCGGGAAATCTTAGGAGTAATCAGCCGCACAGTGATCTACCTGGGTGGAATGCAAAGCTGCTGACCGGGAAAGATCAGGCTGGGATTGCTGATTTGTGGATTTGCCCTGATGAGGGCATCAAGGCTTATGCCAAACCGCCTGGCAATGGTAAACATGCTGTCTCCCGGCTGCACAGTGTAGCGTGTGGAACCCGGCGGACAACCTGGAGGTGCCGATCCCCGCGGCACACAGATCCTTTGCCCGGGGAAGATCAGGTTCGGGTTGGAAATCTGCGGATTGGCCGCAATCAAAGCATTCAGGCTGACTCCGAACCGTTGGGCGATAAAGAACATTGTATCTCCGGGCTGCACTACGTAGACAAATGTGTTCGGCGGACACTCACCGGGTGGTGGTGGCGCAGCAGTCGGTACACAAACTGTCTGTCCGGGGAGAATCAGATTCGGGTTTGGAATCTGGGGATTGGCCGCAATCAAGGCATCCAGACTTACACCAAACCTTTGGGCAATCGAGAACATTGTATCTCCGGGCTGCACAATATAGGCAAAAGTATTTGGCGGACAGACGGTGGCCGCTTGCGGCACGCAGACTGTTTGCCCAGGCCTGATATCGCTCGGATCAGGGATCTGGGGATTGGCCGCAATCAAGGCATTCAAGCTGACACCGAATCTTTGGGCGATCAAAAACATGGTGTCTCCGGGCTGAACAATATATGCAAAAGTGTTTGGCGGACAAGTGAGATTCGTCTGCTGCACCGACGGCTGCTCGTGACAGTTTTGACAATCACTAGGATTAAATATAATCTCAGGATTGTCGGTATATTGATTATCCAACTTGTTGTTTCCCCCTTTGCTCATGGATAGCAGAACCTGCCGTTACTACTAAACTATGATGCAAAGAGAGAAATTGCTACAACCATCCAATATCATAACTTACCTGCGGCAATTAATCAAGCCTCATCACCGGTGCCTGTCATGGAAGGGTTTTCATCGGTTATCACGAACTAAAACTGTGAAAAGTTGGTACCCGGAGGGAGTCTGATGGGAGAGGTTTATGTATTTGCCAATCAGAAGGGCGGGGTAGGCAAGACTACATCCACTTTCAACCTTGGTGTCGCTTTGGCTGAAATCGGCCAGCATGTGCTGCTGATCGACCTTGATCCGCAGGCAGGTTTGACATACTGTGCCGGGTATGAACCAGACGAGCTCGAGGAAACCCTCTTTAAGTGCCTGCTGCGGGACATCTCTCCCTGGGATGTGATCCTTAAGACCAAGTTCGGTGTCGATCTGCTGCCGGCCAATATCGACCTTGCAGTGGCTGAGATGCAGCTCTTGAATGTCCCGGCGAGAGAACGGCGCTTGACCAGGGTGATTAATCAAGTTAGGGATCAGTATGATTTCATCATCATCGACAGTCAGCCATCGTTGGGAATACTGACCATTAATGCTTTGGCCGCAGCCAACAAGGTGATCATCCCGGTTTCCTGTGAGTACTTAAGCGTCCGCGGCACCCAAGCCCTCCTCAAATTGATCGCGAAAATCCGCGGGCAGCTGAACAGTGCGCTGGAGGTGGCGGGACTGCTGCCGACCATGTTTGATTCCCGCACTGTCCATGCCCGGGAAATCATTCGCCTGCTCAAGAATGAGTTTGCAGAGATTCACCTCTACCCATATCAAGTCAACCGCAGTATCCGTTTTGCGGAAGCAGCCGCAGAACAGAAATCGATCTTTGATGCCAAGCTGCAGGTACCAGGCGCACTGGCCTACCGGGAACTGGCAAGAGAATTGGTCAAGGAAAAACTCCGCAACTCAGGTTAACAAAAGGAGGCTGCTTGGATGAGCCGCAGGCTGTGGTTGACTTTACTAATCGTGCTGGTCTTGGCCTTCCCGGTGTGGGCGGCTGAAGACCGAGTCATTTTTCTCGATGTCGGCCAAGGCGATGCTATACTAATCACAACTGCCCAGGGAGGAAACCTACTGATCGATGCTGGTACCAGAGCAGCGGGAGCAGAGGTAGTGGTACCATTTTTAGTGGAAGCCGGGATCGAAGCTCTGGACGCAGTGGTTATGACGCATCCCCATGCGGACCATATAGGAGGGTTAATTCCAGTCTTGGAGAGCATCCCGGTCGACCGGATCTACGCCAACTACGACATTCACACCACGGAGACCTATAAAGAACTGCTCTTGCTGATTGAGGCCTTGGATATTCCCTTCATCCTGGCCGAGCCGGGAATGGCAATCGAGATCAGCGGTGTTGATCGGATGGCAGTCCTCCATCCAACATATCCCCTTTCCAACAACATCAACAATAATTCCATCGTGCTTTGGATGGAGATCGGCGGTGTCAGTTTCCTGTTTGCCGGTGATATCGAGCAAAAGGCAGAAGAATACTTGATTCAGCAGCCGGTAGATCTCAGGGCACATTTCATCAAAGTCCCACATCACGGCAGCAAGACCTCAAGCCATGTGCGGTTCTTGGCAGAGGTTCAGCCGAGCAAGGCAGTGATTTCATGTGGTCAAGGAAATGCCTACGGGCATCCGGATCCGGAGGTGCTGCTGAGGTATGCCGCCTTCGGTGTGGATGTCTACCGGACAGATATTCACGGGACAATTACTGTGATTATCACCAATGGAACTGTGGAGATCATCACGCACAAACAAGGTGTCCGGATGCCGACGCAGTGATCCAAGGCAAATAAGGGCGATTGGAGTGATGCTGATGCGGTGGACGGCGATTGTCGATCGTTTTGAAGGGGACATGGCTGTATTGGAATGTGTCCCCGAAGAGGGGAAAGAAGCGTGCCTGACCTTCATGATCCCTAGGAGGCTGCTGCCGGATAAGACAAAAGAAGGCGACTTCCTCACGGCTGTTTGGGAAATCGATCATGAAAAGACTCGGTCTGCCCGCGAAGAAATCGCCTCCATACTGGAACGGCTGGCTAATCGTTCCCGAGATCGGTAGTGCCGATCTTTTTGATCAAAGCCTCGATTTCATTTCTGCGGCTCTTTGTCTGAGCCGGATCCGGGACAATGCCCAGCACCTCTCCTCTAAACTTAAAGCAGACCACCACTTGGCTTTCGGCGAGGAACCAGTAATCGTCGACAGTAACATAGAGGGAGTCTTGTGCAGGCAGCGGTGCGTGGCCGCCGTGGAAAGGTTCGAGCCTGATCACCCCATCGGCTATGGTGTCGACGATGTAGTACTCTACTGACACGAATCGAGGCGCGGCCAAGATCAGGAAAACCAGCAAAAACAAAAAAGAGCGTACCATCAAGTACCCCTTTCTTTTGGGCCCGCAAAAGGCTAATATATATTTAGATATTCATCGGCGGGTTCCTGCCAAGCATCACAGTAGGGCGGAGGGGATGTTCCGATGCGTTATGCAATTATCGGTGGGACAGGGGCTTACGATCCAGGGTTTTTGGAATGTATCCGGGAAATTGAGGTGCAAACTCCCTACGGTAAGGCACATCTGGTTGCTGGTACATACAAGCAGGTGGAAGTTGGGTTTGTTTTCCGCCACGGCCGTGATCACTCAGTGCCTCCCCACAAGGTGAACTACAGGGCAGTTATCTGGGCACTGAAATCTCTTGGTGTGCAATATGCGGTGGCGACCAATGCGGTTGGCTCGTGCAAACCCAGCTTTGCCGTAGGTGATTTTGTGCTGGTCGATCAATTCATCGATTTGACCAAATCGCGGCCGCTTACCTTTTTTGACGGTGAGCAGACGCCAGTGGTCCACACCGATATCACCTATCCCTACTGTCCCACACTGCGGCAGGCTTTGCTGTCCCGAGGGCGGGAGATGGGTGTACCGGTCCATGATCGGGGATGCTACGTCTGCTTCGAAGGGCCGCGCTACGAAACAGCGGCCGAGGTGCGGATGGCCGCAATGCTCGGTGGTGATGTCGTAGGGATGACCGGGGTGCCTGAAGTTGTCCTGGCGCGGGAAGCAGGTATCTGTTATGCTTCTATCTGCATCGTGACCAACATGGGGGCCGGGTTGGCGGGGAATACTCTTTCACATGATGAGGTAAGTGAAGTGGTCAAAGACAGAATGGGTTTTATGCGCCAGCTGGCAGTTGAAGCTCTGATTGCAGCCGCTGAACAAGCCCACTGCCGCTGCAGTACAAGCAAAGCAGTTCTGCCAGGCTTGCATGAATCTTAAACGTTGAGGGGGGATGAAATGTGGCAATTAGAACAGCAGTAGTCGGGTACGGAAATATAGGGAAATATGCAGTGGAAGCAGTCCAGGCTGCCCCGGATCTGGAGTTGGCCGGTGTTGTCAGGCGCCAAGCACATCCAACGCCGGAGCTGGCCGATGTCCCAGTCGTTGCTGATATCAAGGAGCTCGGCCGTGTCGATGTCGCTTTACTGTGCACGCCCACACGGTCAGTTCCGCAGTACGCGGCAGGGATTCTGGCAAAAGGGATCAATACAGTCGACAGCTATGATATCCACGGCAAACTTGTGGACCTACGCCGGGAACTGGATCAAATAGCCAAAAAGCACAACACTGTCGCCGTGGTCTCCGCAGGTTGGGATCCCGGCACTGATTCACTGATCAGGGCGTTGCTCAGTTTCATGGCGCCAAAAGGGATCACATATACGAATTTTGGGCCAGGTATGAGCATGGGCCACTCTGTGGCAGTGAGAGCCGTTGACGGTGTAGCAGATGCCATATCGATCACCGTTCCAGTTGGTACAGGGGTGCACCGCCGCCTGGTCTATGTCCAGCTTGCTCCTGGAGCCGATTTCAAGGTGGTGGAACAGGCTATCAAGACAGACCCGTACTTTGTGAATGATCAAACCGATGTGTATCAGGTGGAGGATGTCAGTCAGCTAATTGATGTGGGCCACGGCGTCGTAATCGAGCGCAAGGGAGTTTCAGGCAAAACCAGCAATCAGCTGTTCAAATATGAAATGCGGATTAACAATCCAGCGCTTACCGCCCAGATCATGGCAGCCTGTGCCCGGGCAAGCGTCAAACAAAAACCGGGAGCTTATACCATGCTGGAGATCCCAATCATTGATTACTTGTACGGTGATCGGGAAACTTTACTGCGGCAGTTAGTGTAACAGCTTAGGAGGATGGACATGAATCAAGTTCGAGTTCGGTTTGCTCCCAGCCCCACGGGATACCTGCATGTCGGTGGAGCAAGGACCGCTCTGTTTAATTATTTGTATGCCAAGCACCATCACGGTGTTTTCGTGCTGAGGATCGAGGACACGGATCTGGCCAGAAGCACGGAAGCATCAACCCAGGCTATTCTTGATTCCATGAAGTATTTGGGCTTGGACTGGGATGAAGGCCCGGAAAAGGGCGGCAGTTATGGGCCTTACTTTCAGACTGAAAGGCTTGAGCTTTACCGAGAGTATGCAGCGAAACTATTAGCTATGGGCAGGGCTTATGAGTGTTTTTGCACGCCTGAAGAGTTGGATCAAATCCGCAAGGAAGCAGTAGAGCATGGACGTGACCCGAAGTATGATGGGCGCTGCCGCAGCTTGACAGAAGCACAGCGGCAGGAGCTCATCAGACAGGGGCGCAAATCTGTGATCAGGTTTAAGGCAAACTATGACGGGACAACACTGGTCGACGACCTGATCCGGGGCCAAGTGGTCTTTGATAATGCCCAACTTGATGATTTCGTTATCATCAAGTCTGACGGCATGCCCACATACAATTTTGCCGTTGTGATTGATGATGCGCTGATGAAGATCACTCATGTAATCCGCGGCGAAGACCATCTGTCGAATACACCAAAGCAGATCCAGATCTACGAGGCGTTGGGCTTTGCTGTGCCCCAGTTTGCCCATATCCCGATGATCCTTGGGCCTGACCGCACCCGCCTGAGCAAAAGGCATGGGGCAACCTCGGTTGGACAGTTCCAGGAAGAAGGGTATCTGGCCGAGGCGATGGTCAATTATCTTGCTTTGTTGGGATGGTCGTATGATGATGCCCAAACCCTTTTCAGCAAGGCGGAGCTGATCGAGAAATTTAGCCTGGCCAAGGTGTCCAAGAATCCTGCAGTGTTTGATATTGCCAAACTGCAGTGGATGAACGGTGTCTACATCCGCGAGCTGAGCCTGGACGATCTATATGACCGGGCACTGCCCTTGCTGCAAGAATGGGGCTTTGTACCGGAGGAAATCAGCCCAGAGCTGGAATGTAAGGTGAAAGCAGTCCTCAAGGTTCTACAGGAGCGCATCAAACTTCTCTCGGATCTTAAAGAGTCGAGTTATTACTTCTTCCAGGATGAGGTGCGTTACGACGAAAAGGCTGTCCGGAAAGTCCTCTTCAAGGAGGGTGCAGAGGAGATTCTAAGTTCGTTATTGCCCGAACTGCTCTCTGTCAAAGACTACACCCAAGAGAATCTGGAGCCGATTTTCCACAAAGCGCAGGAACAGCGCCAGTGCAAGCTGGCAGATGTGATTCAACCAGTACGGGTTGCGGTTACGGGAACCAATGTCAGTCCCGGCATTTACGATGTGCTGGCTATCTTAGGACGCGCCAGGACCTGTCAGCGGATTAAGGATGCCTTGGCCCTCATAAAAAACAGACAGGAGGGGTAACCAATGAAGGTTGACGTCACATGGAACGGCAAAATGACGTTTACCGGAGTCTCTGCCCGCTCTCACCACCAGGTACGCATGGATACAACAATGGAGAACGGCGGCGATGGATCGGGAATGTCACCGATGGAGGTCGTGCTTGCCGGCCTTGCAGGTTGTTCAGGCATGGATGTGGTGAGCATCCTCGCCAAGAAACGAGTCGAATTCAGCGGACTTGTGATCACTGTCGAAGGCGAGCGCCGCAGCGAACATCCGCGCATCTTTACAGAGATCACTGTCACCTACACCTTCTCAGGCAATGACTTGGAAGCAAAGCGCAAAGCTTTGGAGGACAGTGTGCAGCTGTCGATGGAGAAATACTGTTCGGTTGCGGGTATGCTGAACCAAGTGGCCAAGATCAATTGGCAGGTCAAAATCGCCTCATAGTGTAAAGTAGTTGTAGGATAAAACTAAACAAGAGATCATCCTTTTGGTAAAATAGAATCGCTGAAATCCTAACCAAAGGAGTGATCTCTTGTGATTAATATTTTACAACAAATCGTT
>Ga0134098_1000155_pt1 | contig 75618 bp, 75 predicted proteins | sample 9_3taG_FD_94456 | JGI IMG/M metagenome (GOLD analysis project Ga0134098, IMG submission 94456) | Switchgrass degrading microbial communities from high solid loading bioreactors in New Hampshire, USA - 9_31_10_142_A3 metaG | ecosystem: Engineered > Bioreactor > Semi-continuous > Anaerobic >... | reverse complement strand
GACAGCTTTTATATCTTATCACGGTGTTTTATTTTTGTCAACACGTTATGTAAACATTTTTTTATTCACCTGCCGGAAAAGCAAACCTGTCTCAATAAGAATTGAGCGAATTATCTGCCGATTGTTCAATTATAGGTACAACATAAGTATCCCCCTTTTACCTTTTTGCATGCATTTGTTAATCATACTGTACAGAAATCCCCCCTTTATAATGCGTTTTTATATAAATGCTTTTTACAAGTACAAAAGGTGGTTTATTGCAGAACTGTTATCTGGAATATAATTTAAGCAATGCCTTAAATCTTTCTGGCATGATACTTACTGTGGAATTCTGAACTCCCTGGCGGAAGAGTCGGTTCATGAAAGAAACCTATTACCGGTTATATTCTTAAAGCAATGGAACATGTGGCAGAATTGATTTTCAGTGATTTCTACAAGAACGGATTTCTCATGTATAAATCATGAAACTGTAAAAGCTGACAAAATTAAAGAGACCACAGGTATAGACTGTGATCTCCTGTAATTAATAATTATTATGCCGTCGTTATCTGACAACTCTTGCACTTCCTCCGGACATCAGCTTCTCTACTTCCTTAACGTCAGCCATTGAAGTATCGCCGGGTGTTGTCATTGCCAATGCACCATGAGCAGCTCCGTAATTTACTGCCTTTTCAGGATCTCCTGTCTTCATTAATCCGTAAATAAGACCCGAAGCAAAGCTGTCCCCGCCTCCTACACGATCCAGGATCTCCAGGTTGTTATAGTCCCTGGCCTTATATATTTTACCATCAGCCCAGCAAATTGCGCTCCAGTCATTAATCGTAGCAGTATGAACGGTTCTTAAGGTTGTGGCCACAATCTTGAAATTGGGATATGTCTTGACAACTTCATTAATCATATTCTTATACCCTTCAATATTCAGGGACTTAAGGTTTGCATCATTGCCTTCAACCTCAAAACCAAGGGCTGCCGTGAAATCTTCTTCGTTGCCTATCATTACGTCGATATATTTCGCAATTTCCCTGTTGACTTCACGGGCTCTCTTTTCACCACCGATTCCCTTCCACAGTGAAGGTCTGTAATTCAGGTCATAGGATACAATTGTACCGTATTTTTTCGCGGTTTGAACGGCCTCAATCACCACTTCGGGAGTTGTTTCGGATAATGCTGCGAAAATTCCTCCGGTGTGGAACCAGCGGCTGCCGTATTTACCGAATATGGTATCCCAGTCAATATCGCCCTTCTTCAGCTGTGAAGCGGCGGTATTCGCACGGTCGGAAACACCGAGGGCTCCTCTGACACCAAAACCACGCTCGGTAAAATTCAAACCATTTCTGACATTCCTACCTATACCGTCGAAAGGAACCCATTTAATAAAACGGGTATCCACTCCACCCTGCATAATAAAATCTTCAAGCAAACGGCCTACATCATTATCTGCAAACGATGTTACAACAGCAACATCCATACCAAAACATTTTTTCAGTCCACGAGTAACGTTATACTCGCCACCGCCTTCCCATACCTTGAAAGAACGTGCGGTGCGAATCCGCCCTTCGCCCGGATCAAGTCTTAACATTATTTCGCCAAGGGAAATACAATCGTATACGCATTCACTTTTGGGCTTAATATCCAATATAGCCATAATGACACTCCTCTCATATAATTTCTCACAAGTCTATGAAACGGTTTCCTGTTTCATGCCGTCATTTATTTACCTCTTGCTTCTTTAATTTTCTGAATGAAAAGCTTTGCAGTTTCGGTTATTTTCGCATAATCTCCGGTTTTGGCACCTGCAGTCAGGCTGCTTCCAGCACCTAAAGCAACAGCTCCGGCTTTAATCCATTCTGCTGCGTTTTCTACTGAAACACCGCCGGTTGGCATTAATTCAGCCTGAGGAATGGGGCCCTTGATCGCTTTGATAATGCCCGGTCCGAATAACTCACCCGGGAATATCTTTATGATATCAGCCCCTGCTTCTAGACAATCAACAACCTCACGAATGGTCATTGCACCCGGCATACAGGCGATGCGGTACCTGTTGCACAGCTTAACCGTTTCAATATTCAGGCTTGGACTTACTACATATTTTGCACCGGATAAAATTGCAATTCTCGCAGTTTCGGGATCCAGAACCGTTCCTGCACCAAGAATAATCTGTTCATCTGTAAAGCGGCCTGCAAGTTTTTCAATTACCTTATGTGCTCCGGGAACCGTAAAAGTAATTTCAATTGCCGGAACACCACCCTCGAGACATGCTTCGGTAATCCTAAGGGCTTTGTCTTCATTTTCCGCCCTTACCACAGCAACCAAACCCGTTTCACAAATTCTTGAAATGATCTGCTCCTTCTTCATTGTAATCACCTCTATAATTTTAAAATTATAATCTATTGCAATGTTTTCTGCTGCCTTTCCATTGGAAGGCAGTCAACATTCAATTATCTTTCATAAAACCCAGACGTTTTGATATATTGGCGGCAGCCTCTATAACCAATCCGCTGTAATATTCATCCTTCTCAGGTGCAATAATGGTTTTGCTCCCCGTAATGCTTATTGCTGCAATAACCTTCCCTGTAAAGTCCCTTATCGGCGCTGCAATGCACCGAATCCCGGTTTCGTGTTCCTCGTTGTCAACAGCCCAGCCTCTTTGCCTTACTATTTCAAGCTCATTTACGAATTCTGCTTTACTTGTAATTGTATTGTCAGTATGCCTTGTGTATTTTATTTTTTCCAGAATTCTTTCCTGATCATCAATGCTTCGGCCCAACAGCAAAACCTTGCCCAATGCCGAACAGTATACGGGTATCCGTTTTCCTATTTGCGAATACATCCTGAGATTTTGAATTACGTCTATTTTTTCTATATAAACAACTTCAGTTTCATCAAGAATTGCCAAATGTGTAACCTGGCCGGTTGACTCAGACAAGTGACGCATGAAAGGTGCTGCCTCTGTTTTAAGCTCGATTTGCTTAATATACAAACTGCTTATTTCAATAAATTTAAGACCAATTCTGTATAAGCCCGTGTTCTGATCTTTTTCCAGGTAACCCCTGCGAACCAATGCGTTAATCAGGCGGTAAACGGTACTTTTATGCAACCCGGTTTTCTGCCCTATCTCCGTTACACCCATTCCATTTGGTGCCGCCGCAAGCAATTCAATAATATCAAATGTCCTGTCAAGAGTTTGAACACCATTATCATTCATAGTTAATACCTATTTGTTTCGTAATATGAAACGCTGTTTTGTAATATGGTACAACTTAATTATATAATCAGTTCTTATTATAGTCAATACGATATCATTTAATCACCCGAAGCATGACCGCCATATGAATATTTGTGAACCAGTACTTCCGGAATATTTACGAATACAACGCAAAAAAGGCTAATGTAGATTTCCAAGCATTTTCATACGCTGCGTTAATATGCTATAATATACTATAATTTTATAATATTTGGTGGAAGGTGGTTGATTAAATGGTTTACGTAATGCTGGCAGACGGCTTTGAAGAAATTGAAGCATTAACAGTGGTGGACGTACTAAGACGGGCCGGTATTGATGTATCTACTGTCTCCATATCCGATTCAAAAACCGTTACAGGATCTCATAAAATACCTGTAATATCCGATATTCTTTTAGGTGACGCTGACCTTGACAATGCGGAAATGGTTGTTCTTCCTGGAGGCATGCCAGGTACTGAAAATCTTTACAACAACCACGTACTGGAGAAAAGCCTGGCTCACAGGGTAAAAAACGAAAAATGGATTGCCGCAATTTGTGCAGCACCTATCATACTTGGCCGGAGAGGATACCTGAAAGGTATGGAAGCAGTATGCTTCCCGGGATTTGAGGAGGAACTGGACGGGGCTTCGGTTAAAAGCGATAAGGTGGTAATATCAAATAAAATTATTACTTCCAAGGGACCTGGAACTGCCCTGGATTTTGCACTGACCATTGTTTCGGTTCTTAAGGATGAAAACACCGCCAGAAAACTAAAGGCAGGCATGCAGGCAGAATAAACTTAAGAGGAACAGTCGAAATGATTTGTATCATCATGTTATTCTGCAAAGGTGCAAACTTAATGTATTTCAAAGGACTGGACATTCATGAAGCATGAAGAAATATTAGGAGCAATTGAACAAAACCCGATTATAGCTGCAATCAGGAATGAAAACCTTTTGCAAAAAGCAATAGAATCTCCCGTATCAACCATTTTTTTGTTGCATGCCAGTATTTTTAATATAAAACCCATGGTAGATGCAATAAAAAACTCGGGGAAATATGCAATGATCCATATAGATTTTCTCGAAGGCATAGGGAGGGATAACAGCGCCATTGATTATATCTGTGATGTAATTGAACCTCACGGAATAATAAGTACAAAGAATAACAATGTTAAATATGCAACCGACAGGGGCATGTTTACCATCCAAAGGTTTTTTCTGATAGACAGCATGTCATATGATACTACCATTAAAACAGCAAACGCAACAAAACCCCATATGGTTGAAGTATTGCCGGGAATAATGCCAAAGATCATAAAACGTATAAGCAACCAGTTGCCTATGCCTGTTATAGCAGGAGGGCTGGTTGAAACAAAAGAGGATGTAATTGAAGTATTAAATTCAGGAGCAATCGCAGTCTCAACCGGCATGCAGGAACTTTGGAACTTGTAAATCCGGTGAAGGATATATAAGTCCTGCTTTTTGCTTAAACCATATGGTTGGAGTACACCCTAGTATTGTTAATTAACATAGGAGGACAGACAGGTGGCAAAAGAAACCAATCTTAAAAACAAAAAATTATTTGTACTGGACATGGATGGTACCTTTTATCTTGGCAACAAATTAATCGATGGCTCACTGGATTTCATAAAAAGGGTTGAAGAAACGGGAAAGCGATACCTTTTCTTTACCAATAATTCATCCAAAACTGCGGATTTCTATATTAAAAAGCTTGCATCCATGGGGCTGGATATTGGAAAGGATCAGATTATTACCTCGGGAGATGTTACAATAAACTATCTGAAAAAAAACTATAACGGTAAAAAGATTTACCTGATGGCTACCGAAATTGTTGAAAAGCATTTTTATGAAAGCGGAATAAACTTAAGCAGCGAAAATGCCGATGCCGTTGTAATTGCCTTTGACACAAGCCTGACGTATGAAAAGCTGACGATAGCCTGTACACTGATCAGAAACGGCAGCGATTTTATAGCAACCCATCCTGATTTCAATTGTCCCACAGAGGATGGTTTTATACCTGACTGCGGCGCCATGTGTGCATTCATAACCGCATCAACGGGTAAAAAGCCCAAATACCTGGGCAAACCAAATAAAGAAACTGTGGAATGCATTCTTGATCATACCGGGCTTACCCTTGATGATATAGTGTTCGTTGGTGACAGGCTGTATACCGATATCGCAACTGCATACAACCATGGTGCAACCGGACTTCTGGTTCTGTCGGGTGAGACGAAGCTTGAAGACCTTGATAAATCCGAAGTTAAGCCTGATTTAATATTTGACAGTTTAAAAGAAGTGGCTGCAGTACTTTAGTATGTTTCGTAAACAAGGCAGCGGGCAATGTCCGCCGCCATTACCGTAATATTCCCCGGCAGCCTGTGCATCCATCCGGCAAGGCATGTTCAAGCGTTCAAGGAGGTAATCAAATGGAAACCTTCCAACTGCCGAAAGATTTTTTAATGGGTTCTGCAACTGCTGCAACACAAATTGAGGGTGGCCGTACCAGCAGCAACTGGTGCAAATGGTGTGATGAAGGCCATATTAAAGACGGCTCTTCCTGTACCCGGGCAAACGATCACTGGAACAGGTATGCCGAAGATATTGAGTGGATGAAAAAACTTAACCACAAGGTATACAGGATGGGTCTTGAATGGAGCCGCATAGAGCCCGAAAAAAGCAAATTTGACGACTATGCCATTTCGCATTACCGGGATGAAATATCCCTCCTGCTGAAGAACAATATCAAACCCCTTGTTACTCTTCACCACTTTTCCCACCCGTTATGGTTTTGTGCCGAGGGTGAATTTGAAAGCAAAAACTCTGTATCATATTTTGACAGGTATGTATCATATGTTGTGGAAAACCTGGGCGACCTGGTGAGTGAATACATAACCATAAACGAGCCCAATGTATACGCAGTAATGGGGTATTATTTTGCTGAATGGCCTCCGGGTAAAAAGGACATATGTCGTTTATTCAAGGTTTACAGGAATATGGCACGGTGCCATATTGCAGCCTATCGTACAATCCACCGCATACGCAGCGAAAAGGGTTACAATGGAAAGACCATGGTTGGAGTTGCAAATCACCTGCGTGTTTTTGACCCAATGGATAAAAACCCCTTAAACAAGCTTTTAGCAAAAACCATGGAATACCTTTTCCAGGGTGCCATTACTCAACTGATGTCATACGGAAGTCTGCTTCCTGTAAAAAAAGAAAGATTTTACGATTTCATAGGCATAAATTATTATACCAGATCGGCAGTACAGGGGTTTGATAATAAAACAATGCCTGGTGTTCGGGTTAATGACCTGGGTTGGGAGATATACCCTGAAGGCTTGTATTCGTTATGCAGGAAGTATTATATGAAATATAAGGCACCCGTCTGGATTACAGAAAACGGTACATGCGATGAAAAAGACGAATTCAGGGCCAGGTTTATCTATGATCACCTGTACCAGGTCAACAGATTAATCAATGACCGAATCCCGGTGGAAAGATACTATCACTGGACGTTAATGGATAATTTTGAATGGATTGAAGGGGAATCAGCAAAATTCGGCCTGATCCATGTGGATTTCGGCACACAAAAAAGAACCCTCCGGAAAAGCGGAGAGTTCTACGGTGAAATCTGCAAAGAAAATAAAGTGTCGGAATCATTGCTGAATAAATACCTTGGTTAACCGGCAACCTCCAGATCCTCCGGTACCATGATCATATTGAATATGTTATCAAACTCACCCTGGTTTTCCAGGAAAACATCAACTATATCGGGATCAAACTGGGTGCCCCTTCCCTCTTTAATAATCTCAACAGCCTCGTCATGTGAAAAGGCTGTTTTATATACTCTTTTTGATCTCAATGCATCATATACATCGGCTAAAGCCATTATCCTTGCTGAAAGTGGTATGTCTGTACCCTTTAATCCTTCCGGATACCCGGTTCCGTCCCACCGTTCATGGTGATAGTTTGTTATGCTTATTCCAATCTCGAGCAGCCTGTTATCAGGGTACTTATGTTTTACTTCTTTTAAAGTATTGGCTCCAATGATGGTATGGGATTTCATAATCTCATACTCTTTTTCATTTAGCTTTCCGGGTTTCAGAAGTACTTCATCAGGTATCCCCACCTTGCCTATGTCATGAAGCGGGGCTGCCTTATACAAGTTCTCAATATAGCTGTCATTTATATATCCCTTGTACTTTGAATTATCTTTTAATTTCTCTGCAATCATCCTGCAGAATATTGCAACTCTTTCAATATGTGCACCGGTATTGTCATCACGGGATTCTGCCAGCTTAACCAGTGAATATATCATCGAATACTGGGCATCTGACAGTTCTTTCTCCTTTTGCCTGTTAATTTCATATTCCTTGCTGTAATAATCTGCAAAAAAACTTATTACAACAGATACAGTTATATACACAACCAGTCTGACAGCCCAATTTAAAAATCCCTGAGTTATTCGTTCTTCTACATTCAAAGGCATAACCGGACCTACAATAATTCCGCTGTAAACTGCATGAATAACGGCTTTTTTCATGCCATTTGTTGTACTGGCCACGGAAATTGCTATGTACATAAGATTTGTATACACTTTATGGGTGCCGCCTGAAGAGTAAACAATTATCGAAATTATGGTTGAAAGCACGTAGGACAATATCAGAAGCTCTCTTTTCTTTAATCTGATATAGCTTGCCAACATATGGATTCTCCCCCAAAAATCCAAACTTCAGCATTCTTTTGGCTTTATTTGTAAAAAAATATAAATTAATCAACATATTTAAAACATAATTTGATTTACCCTCAATTTTTTGTCTGAAAACGTAAAATATCATGTTGTACACACTTTGAAGCAAAAAAGTTTTAGTTTGATTATAATCCAATTTCAGAGTATATGGAATACCTGATTGGATATACTATGAATATTCCTGGTACTTGAATACATTCAAAAATGGAGGTAATCTCATGCAGAAAATAGCAGTACAGCGTGGTTTGACGCCTGTTCAGGAATATCTGACCGATCAGGGTTATGAAGTTGAAGTAGTGGATTTTGATGCATTTACAAAAGCCCAAAGCGAAGAATATGATGCAATAGTTCTGACAGGAATGAACAATAACTTCCTGGGCATGGAAGACACTGCTACAAGCGCGCCTGTAATAGATGCCACCGGTATGACACCCGAAGAGGTTTGCGAACAGATAGAACGGGCTTTTATGTAATTGCTTGTGGACCGATCAAATCCAAAACAGTTTCGTATTGAGAAAATAAGAATTCAGCGGGTTTAACGGTAAAAACCCGCTGTTCCAATATTATCAGTTATTTATTCCTTAAGCAGTTATCTTGCCTTTGAAGCTATTTCTTCGGTAATCTTTTTGGCAAAATCTTCAAAGTTCATCGGGCCAAGGTCCCCCTCTTTTCTTGAACGAACGGCAACCTGTCCGTTTTGCATTTCCTTGTCCCCTATTACAAGCATATACGGAATTTTCTCAAGCTGCGCCTCGCGAATCTTGTAGCCAATCTTTTCATTCCTGCTGTCCACTTCAACCCTGACGCCAAGGTTTCTTAACCTGTTGGCAATATCTTCTGCATATTCGTTCTGCTTGTCTATAATAGGCAGTATTTTAACCTGAACGGGTGAGAGCCATGTGGGGAAAGCACCGGCATATTTCTCTATAAGCATTGCGAGCGTGCGCTCATAACACCCAATCGAGGTACGGTGGATAATATACGGACGTTTCTTTTCGTTGTTCTTATCAATATATACCATGTCAAATCGTTCAGGCAGTTGGAAATCTATCTGTACGGTAATGATCGTATCTTCCTTTCCATGGACATTCCTGTACTGTATATCCAGTTTGGGACCATAAAACGCTGCTTCACCTTCAGCCTCCACATAAGGAAGACCGATATGATCGAGAATCTTTTTCATTTTTGACTCTGTATCCGCCCATGCCTCAGGATTGTCGATATACTTTTCCTTATTGTTCGGATCCCATTTCGAGAAGCGGTAGGTTACATCATCTTTAAGTCCAAGGATATCAAGTATATAATTGATTAAATCAACAGCACCCAGGAACTCATCCTCAAGCTGTTCAGGGGTTACAATAATGTGACCCTCGGAAATTGTAAACTGGCGGACACGTATAAGTCCATGCATTTCACCCGAAGATTCGTTTCTGAACAGCGTGGAGGTCTCGGCCAATCTCACGGGCAGATCCCTGTAACTATGCAGTTTGGCATTATATATCATGAACTGGAACGGGCATGTCATGGGCCTTAAAGCCAGTACTTCCTTGTCCTTTTCCTCGTCGCCAAGCACGAACATTCCGTCCTTGTAATGCTGCCAGTGTCCGGAAATCTTATAAAGATCGCTTTTCGCCATATATGGTGTTTTGGTTCTCAGATAACCTCTGCGCTCTTCTTCATCTTCAACAAAGCGCTGCATGATCTGCATTATTTTTGCTCCCTTTGGCATCAGCAGCGGCAGACCCTGTCCAATCGGTTCAGCAGTCATAAATATTTCAAGTTCGCGGCCAAGCTTGTTATGATCGCGTTTTTTAGCTTCTTCAATCCTTGCTATATGCTCATCAAGCATGCTCTTTTTCGGAAAGCTTACACCATAAATTCTCTGCAGCATCTTGTTTTTTTCATCGCCGCGCCAATAAGCCCCGGCAACATTAACAAGCTTTACCGCCTTTACCCTGCCTGTGCTTAAAAGGTGCGGTCCTGCACATAAATCCGTGAATTCACCCTGTCGGTAAAAGGATATTTCTGCATCGTAAGGCAATTCTGAAATCAGTTCTGCCTTATAGGTTTCCCCTTTTTCATTCGCGAATTTTAAGGCCTCTTCCCTGCTTAAAGTAAAACGCTCAATGGGTAAATCCTCTTTTATGATTTTCTGCATCTCGGCTTCAATTGCTTCCAATTGCTCAGGAGTAAACGGCTTTTCCACATCAAAGTCATAATAAAAACCTGTTTCTATTGCCGGTCCTATGGCAAGCTTCACATTCGGATAAAGCCTTTTCACTGCCTGTGCAAGTATATGCGAAGTGGTATGCCAGTAGGCCATCCTTCCTCCTGCATCATCAAAGGTCAGAATATTAAGATTGCAGTCGTCATTCAGCTGAAATCTCAAATCCACTGTTTTTCCATTCACTTCACCGGCTGCTGCCGCCCTGGCAAGGCCTGCGCTTATGCTCTCGGCAGCTTCAATCACCGTTATACCTTTTTGCATTTCTTTATAACTTCCATCTTTTAAAGTAACTTTAATCATAGCTACAACTCCTTACGGTATGTGCATTAAGTAATAAAATATTAATACATTCTTACTGAATAATTATAGACCTTTTTTTTGAAATGTAAAAGCTTATTTCAACAAATCTGTATTATAAGGTTTACTGCCTTCGGTGCCAACAATAATCCTGTCCTTGATTTTCTGAAAGGTTGCCTCCCCTATTCCTTTTACGTTTTTTATTTCTTCTATCGTCCTGAATGGCCCGTTCTGCTGCCTGTATTCTATTATTGCTTTTGCCTTTACCTCTCCGATCCCGTTAAGTCTTGTCAATGTATTAATATCGGCCGTATTTATATTAATATGCAGAGGCTCCTTTGAATCCTCTGCAATATTGTCCGCTATACTGCCTTTGTCTTCATATTGCTTTACTTCGGTCTGTGTTTGCTTATCCGTCTGATTTTTTCCCGCATCAAACACTTCAACATGGTTTGTTTTCAGATACCATCCCCATAGAATCAGTATCATGACAAGCATTATGATGCCAATAAATATATAGTCTTTCCGGATTGTTATTTCAATTCCAAGGAATTTAAACTTCACTCTTTTCACCTATGTAATTGAATTCTTTTTATTTACTTATCCGAAAATCCTGTTTGATATTTCCTTATTTTCCCGTTATATTCATTATATAGTTTAATTTAACTTATTTCAACATTTTTTCATTCTTTTGATACCTCATCTATGAGATTGATTATGATGTCTGCCGGATTTTGCAGATCTTTATCCTGCATGGCTTTAATGTATTTGTTTCTGTTTTTATACAGCTCGTTCACCTTACTTATAAGCGTATCCCTGGTTAGTTCCTCTTCAAACAATACATCGCTGTACCCGTTTCTTTTAAATGAACTTGCGTTTAAAATCTGATCGCCCCTGCTGGCATTCTTTGACAGGGGTATCAACAGCGCCGGTTTTTTCAAAGACAGTATTTCAAACAATACGGTTGCACCTGCTCTTGAAATCAAGACGTCGGCACAGGCGAAAATATCGGGAAGTTCTTCGTTTACATACTCAAACTGCCTGTAACCTTTAATATTCTGAAGCTCTTCCTTTACATTGCCCTTTCCGCATATATGAACAACCTGGTAAGTCTGAAGCAGATCATTTAATGCCGAACGGACTGCCCTGTTTATGTTTTCGGACCCCTGGCTTCCTCCTATGACCATAATGACGGGTTTTATGCTTGTAAAACCGCAAAGCTTATACCCTTTTATACGATCACCCGAAGTTATTTCCTCCCTTACAGGAAGACCTGTGAAACAAGCTTTTTGCCGAACCAGGTGCTCTTTCGTCTCCGGAAAGGTATAGCAAACCTTTTGTGCGAAAGGCATTGAAAGCTTGTTTGTAAGTCCCGGGGTCATATCCGATTCATGAATTATTATCGGTATTCGTAACATCCATGCTGCCCAAACAACGGGGCACGAAACAAAGCCGCCCTTGCTGAATACAACATTGGGTTTTATTTTCCTGAGAATTGCAAGAGCCTGACCAAACCCGCCGATAATTCTGAATATATCGGTAAAATTCTTAACATCAAGGTACCTTCTGAGTTTTCCGGCAGAAATCCCATAGTATGAAATACCTTCTTTTTCGATCAGCTGTTTTTCAATTCCGTTCTTCGAGCCTATGTAATATATGTCATACCCTTTTCTTTTAAGTTTTGGTACAAGCGCAATATTCGGAGTAACATGCCCCGATGTTCCCCCGCCTGTTAATACAATCGATTTCATTCCAATCTCCCCTGTTCAAATCAACATTTTTTCGTAGGCCAGTCTTTTGCTGCCATCCTGCAAATAGATAACACCGCAGTATATAAAACCGTGTTTATGGAGCATTCTCTGCATTGACATGTTATCTTCGTGAGTGTCAATCTTAATACTATGTATGCCCTTTTGCAAACATATATGTTCAATGTTTTTCAATATGACCGATGCCAGCCCTTTTCCCTTGTATTCCTTTCTTACCGCGATTCTGTGCACCACGGCATATTCAATGTTTGACAGCCACTCGCCTTCTATATATTCATAGGTTTTTTCCCCGTCAAAAAACACCGCTGCGGTGCCAACTATCACATCACCATCAACCAGTATGTAACAGCCGTTTTTTTCTATGTCCTTCTTTATTACCTCCTCATTCGGATAATTATTCTGCCACTGGTTGATTCCATTCTCTCTGAAGTATTCCTGGGCCTGTTTAATTATTTCCATAATTTCATTTACATCGGAAGCAACTGCTTTTCGAAATTCCATTTCAAGTCCCCGTTCCTCTATATAAAATAATAAGCACCGGCAATCGGCCTGCAAATACATCTCTCCGTTTTCCGGATAAATCGTTTCTCCGGCCCGGCATTGAACTATAAAACACATCGGTAATTATACCACATTTGAGCGTATTTTCTAACGTGTTAATCATTACTGTTCAATGGTTGGTAAAACAAAGGGTGATTCGGGCGATTTGACACAGAGCGGCACATTCAAAGCCACGCTGCATTCCGGAAAATTAAGGCGTTGTACTGAGCGGTTCCGGATATGAAGACCGCTCATCCGAAGCAGGCCCGCTGATTGACTTTGTGCAAACCAGTACATCCGAACAGTAACTGTCAATCCAGGATAAAACAGATTCAAATATTGGATTATTGACATGCAGCTCAGAAAAATCTTAGAATATTTACTTGAAAACACTGAATTTGAAATAATAAGAACTCTGCCATTTATCGGGAGTATGGAAGTAAACCCTTATATGGCACTATATTAATAAAATCAGGAGTAAGGTTATGGAATTGCCCCAGTCACTTCGTACAGCCATGGAAAATATCCTGGAGAATGTATCTCTCAGTAACCTGATAAACGATGCCCAAAACATAAGCAAACGGTACAGGGCTCAAAGGGAAGGCTTAGGGCCTTTTATCACGGGAAAATCAGAGGCCCTGGCTTACGCTGCTTCACGAATGCCTGCTACTTACGGTGCAGTACTGACCGCACTTGAAAACAGCCTGTCAACAGCCAAATGCGTACCGAAAACCCTGGTTGATGCAGGCGCAGGTACCGGGGCAGCTTCCTGGGCGGCAGATTCTGTATTGGATTTGGACAGAATAACCTGTATTGAAAGGGAAAACTTAATGCAGGACATTGGCATGGAATTAATGAAACATGGTTCGGATGCCCTTCGCAGTGCAAAATGGATAAGAGGCGACCTGGTATCCGACGCTATTCCAGGATCGGACCTGGTTATTGCCGCATATGTGCTGAACGAAATAGCCGGGATTAAAAGAAGGGATGTTATTGAAAAGCTGTGGTCTGCTGCAGGAATGATGCTTTTAGTTGTGGAACCCGGAACACCTGCCGGCTACTCAAACATAATGGAGGCTCGCCGTATTCTTGCAGACCTTGGTGCTAACATAGCGTCACCCTGTACCCATCAAAATGACTGCCCGAAAGAAGGAAACGACTGGTGCCATTTTACCTGCCGCATAAACAGAAGCAGGCTCCATAAACAGCTCAAAGGCGGAGAAGCGCCATTTGAGGATGAGAAATTCTCATATCTGTGTGTAGTCCGCGAAAAGTGTAATTTACAAGGCATGCGGGTACTCAGGCATCCTCTTGTACATAGCGGTTTTGTTCAGCTTGAGGTCTGTACTTCCGGGGGGATTAAGAATATCAAGCTGTCAAAAAAGGACGGTGAAGAATATAAAAGTGCCAGGAAAGCTGCTTCAGGCACTTTGTTAAACGCAGGTGAAACTGTTCAACCTTAGAAGACTAAACCTATAGTGATAAAATGAGTTCATTCTTCATATATTCAATTTCGGTGATCCTTTGCTGTAATTCCTTCTTCCTGCCTTCAACGGTTTTAACAACATTGATGATATTTTCATAAACATATTCCACCTGGTCAATGTTATCCCTTATCCTGTCTCTAACTCTTAAATCGGTAAAAATGTTGTCAAACCAAAAATCCAGTGCCCTCGTAGCAGAATCAATTTCGGTGAGACCGGGGGAATCATGAATATTTATATCCGCCAGTTCTTTTTTCAAATCCCTGAGCTGTGAAGACAACCTGTTAAAATCGGCTTCTGCCTGATCGATATGATCATATTTTGCCATATGGCTTATAATACCGCCTTTAAACCATACATCATAGGTTGCCCAGCTTTCCGCACTTTCAAGGTGCTCCAATACGGTCCGGGCGGTACTCCTGGCCCTGTTTGCGGCCCGAATGGCTTCATCCATTTCAACAAGCTGCCTCTGTATAAATTCCCTTTCCTCCTCCAGCTTCATATACATTTCAGAAGCCTCGTTATTCATTCTGTTTAAAAGCATTTGCTCCCGCTTTTTTACTTCGGTTTCATAAATTCTTTCCTGATCTTTCAGAGCAATAATCCTGTCTTCGATTTCTCTAAGTTCTTCTTTCAATTCCTTAACTTCCTGGCACGCCCGGTCATACTCCAATTTAGCGGCTATTATTTCCTGTTCCTCTTTTTCAAGCCTTCCTTCATATTTTCCAACCATCTTCAGCAAGAAAGCAGAAAAAGAATTGTTCTTAAGCTGTTCGACATCAAGGCACTCTTTTTTGTATCTTTCCAGTAAAATTCCAACACTGCGTTCTGCTTCTTTAATCCGGGTACGCAGCTTTTCGGCTCTCTCACGTAACACAGGCAAAACCGCTATATTATTCCTTATTTCCTTTAAACTGCTGCTATCCATTTTTATCTCCTTTATCCAGGCTTATGATTTTATGCTCCGATTGTTTATTCCGTAATAATTTATGCATTTGGTATCATTCTTTTTCATATTCAACATATATAACGTTTTTGCACTCGTTAAAGTCTGCAAATCTTTCAAGGCATTTATCAATATCCTCTTTGATTTCTTTTGTAAGCAGGAAATCACCTTCATACCAGATATTTTTTATTTCCAGTGCTTTCGTCTTTTTGTTCCGAACAGCCTCAACCCTTCCTATAAAGCGGTCGCCGTACAGCAAAGGAAGGACATAGTAGCCATACTTTCTCTGTGGCTGCGGGGTATATACCTCCCATTTATAATCGAAATCAAACAGGGTTTTGATAAGCCGCCTGTCCCACAGAATATTATCCAGAGGTGCAATCAACTCGCATCGTGCTTTAAGTTCAGGTTCTTCCAAAATCGTTTCAACCAGGCCCTGATCTGTTTTCAGGCAATACATCTTGTCTTTTATGCCTTCAACGGTTATATCCATGATTTTATCTTCTTCAAGAAGCTGCCTGAAAATCTCATTCCTGGTATTGGCATTCAGTCCGTTGATATTTAACCATGCATCGGAAGGTTTGTTCCACAGCAGCCCCACGGCACCAATCCGGCGCATCACACGCCATCTCTGATGTTCAAATTCATCGGTATGCGGTTTTGAATTCAACAGTTCTGCCGGAATGTATTTTTCAGCTAGATCGTAGTATTTAACCGTTCCTTTCTTGTGATGTACCACCAAGTCGCCACAGAAATACAGGGTTTCCAGTGCCGCACGGGAAAGCTTCGTATTGCTCCAATACCAGTGGACCTTTTCATCAAACCCTATATCCGCTGACGAAACAGGACCTTTTTCACGGATAATGCTTTTTATTTCTTCACTTACAGCTTTGACCTCGTCGCGGCTTCTCCCTCCGGTCCTGTATGCCTCGCGGTAACGCCAGAAATACGGCCAGTCTTCGGTCCTCATTATTGCAAGATTTTTATCAAAATAGTCTATCAGTTTTCTGTCTTCGTATAAAAGGGAATAAAGCATCTGCTTTGTGAACCCTTTAATCCTTGATTGCAAAACAAGCTCAGAGTTTTTGCCACATACATCAATCGGGTCATACTGTATACAGCCTGCCTGCCTTATGAAATCAAGAATACCCTGCCTGCCAATGAACTTATATTCTCCTGTCAGCCCATGCTTCAGCAACATGAACAATCGTGCCTGCTTTTTTGATATTTTTACCCCGTTCATCAGTTCACCACCTGAAATCTCAGATAAACATGTTTAATATGCCTGGTATCTGCCTCTCCTTCTTTATAGCACTCCCATGCCTGAAACTCCTGCAAGGATAAGCCCGACATTTCAAAGATGTTCCAGAAAGACTGGTCTACCAAGGGCGAAGGCAGAGGCCTCGGTCTCCGGATTGTCAATAACATAAAAAGAAAACACAAAAACCTCATTCTCAATACCTTCGTCGATGACAATTATGTCCTGCAGGAGCTGATTGTAGGATAAATCCGCTTAAAACCAATGTTAATTGATATTTACAGTGCAGCATATCACCGATTTGATTTCAGTGCATTATGACTGTAATATCATCAAATTACTTTTTCGTCAGAATTATACTTTCCATTTGCTCTCCTGATAAATATCAACCTTTATAAAGGTTTTCAGCTTATGCTACACTTCTTTACTTTTATAAATGGCCAGGGATGCACTTACAGATATTATCCCTGCCAGTATAAGAACCAATATACCAATCAGGGGAAATACACTCGTAAAATCTTCATCACCCAGTTGCAGACCCATCCTTGACGCGATTACAAGTAACCCGGTCGGAATAAAGAAAATAAGCATTGTAATGTATCGTCCTTTTTCCACACCAAATTTAAACAAAAACGGAAGTGTTAAAAACATAAAAAATGATCCGACTCCTGTCATTGTTACTGATATAACCAGCGTTTCAACCGGCCCTGAACCTGAAGCCATACAAAAAATAAAATTGGCTGCAAAAGCAATGGCCAGCAAAATACCCCCCAATAAATACTTGCTTAATACCAAATCAGATCTTGAAACTGGCATTGCCAGAGCATATCTGTCCCATTTGGATTTTTCGTCATAAGCAAGAGCCGTTATTAATTGCATCACCATTAATATTGTTACCACGCCGCCGAAAATACTGGAATCTTCGTTTGAAAATGAAATAACAATATAGAAAACAACCAGTATCAGTATAATTTTATATTGCTTGCTCAGATTATATAAATCCTTTATAATAAGTCCTTTCAAATTAATCCCTCCATGCACAGATTACTGTTCAGATGAATACTGTTTTTCCTTTGAACGGTTAGTGTAAAACAGCATAATATCTTCTATGCTTGCCCTGTCTATTACCAGATTGCCTCTTACCATGTTTTTCAGTACCAAGGCTTCCACCCCGAACTGGTTCTTACGGTATCCTGTTACAGCTTCAGGGTTTATCCTGCTGAAGTCCCTCTCGGAACACCTCAGTATGCCATATAAATCCAGCAGAGCATCCTTGCTTTCACTGAAAACAATGCTGCCTTTGTGAATAAACGTGATGTAATCGCATACCTTTTCAAGATCGCTGATAATATGAGACGATATAAAAATAGAATGGCTCTCGTCCTGGATAAATTCAAGGAAAACATCAAGAATTTCATCGCGGATAACGGGATCCAGACCGTTTGTTGCCTCATCCAGGATTAACAGCCTGCTGTCATGGGATAATGCTGCTGCAATCGACAGCTTCATTTTCATTCCCTTTGAATACTCCTTTATTTGTTTATCAGCAGGTATTGAAAACTGACGCAGATAGGATTTGAACCTGTCCTCATTCCATGTACCGTATATCCCTTTGAGAATTCTGTTTACGTTAGAAGCTGTAAGGGTTTCGGGGAAAAAGCAATCCTCCATTACTACGCCGATATTTTCCTTTACACTCTTTAAATCCTTCTGATTATCTTTTCCAAGGACATAAATACTCCCTTCATCCATTTTTATCAGATCGAGTATAAGTTTTATGGTTGTTGTTTTGCCTGCACCGTTTTCTCCTATAAATCCCATGATGCATCCGGTGGGCAAACTGAGGTTTACCTGATTTAGCGAAAAATCTTTATAATGTTTTGATACATTTACCAGTTTTAATGCTTCCGACATTGTTACTCTCCTTCATATAATAATCTCAGCATTTCAATCAATTCATCCAGCGTAAGTCCGCAAGCAATTGATTTCTCTACAATCTTCTGCATATATTCTTCAATCTCCCTCAATTGCTGCTCCCGTATCAGGTTCACGTTCTTTGCTGCAACAAAGCTGCCCTTGCCGGTGATGGAAGTAATGAACCCCTCCCGTTCAAGCTCTTCATATGCTCTCTTAGTTGTAATAACACTTATTCTCAATTCTTTCGCCAAAAGACGCATGGAAGGCAGAGCATCCCCTTCTTTCAACTCTCCCGAAATAATCAGGCTTTTTATCTGATTCATTATTTGCTCATATATAGGCTGCCCGCTGGAGTTGCTGATGATTATATCCATTAAACACCACCTGTAATATTGTATATATATAATATATACAATATTACACATTGTGTCAACTTATTTTTTCATTAGAAACATAAAACAACTATTATTGTTTATGAGTTCATGAAATGCCGTATCCCGGAAGTTTTAAGAAATGCGGTTTAAGTCCGGAGCTTATTGAACTGCTGGTTATACCTGGGATTTTATGTTTTTTGTATCAAATACCATTAAAAATCAAACGAATGAGAATGTACTGCGGTTGATTCACACCATAAATCTTAACCGGCCTGCCCGTACGTTAACACCACTGACCATACGGAACCAATGCATAAGTTATGTGGACTGGAGCCCTGACACTGAAAAATGGTATATCCGCACCTACGATATTTACAAGGGAGAGCATTCAACGTATACCTGCGACTTTGAGCTGAGCGCAGAACCCGAAAGTCCGCCTGCGTTTGACAGGGAACTGCTGGTCTGGCCGGAGGAAAGCGAAGGTGGTAATTTCCTTTATGCTTACAGCATGTATGAAAATAAAAAGTATTTAATTGACAGGAACGTTCAAAATCCGATGCCTTATTACCCTTATATTTCCTATGTGAAGGATGGAAAACTGTTATCTTTTAATTTCAGCGAAAAAAAAGAAGCTTATACTGTTTGAAAGCAGCGTTGAGAAAGTTGTTTCGGGTGAAGGGGGTATAATGCCGTTTTGTTTTACCGATGCCGAAAACTACTCCAGGACTTATATGCTTCGTATCAGGCCAGTTCCGCAAGAAGAAAAAATGCGGTTTGTTGTCACAGGCGCAGGCACATTGGAACTGGAACGGAAAGATGAATTTCACCGGGTTGGGATGGGCAGTTGTTGCATTGAAGTGCCCGACTTAAAGGACTGTTTCGTCAAACAGAAAATACAGACCGACCTGATCGATTTTCTGGACGCATTGAATATACCATGGACAGCTGATACTGCGGCTGGCAAATTGTATATTCACGGCAATCAATCCAAATCAACCGGGCAGAACCACTGAAAAAGATATCAAAAAACAGCAAGCCTTTGCAGTCTGTTTTCGTAAATAACTTTCCGAACCTTCAATGTCGGTAAGCAATAAAATGTATAATAAAAGCTCTGATTTCTCAGAGCTTGAATTTATTGAGCAAGTCTGTAAGCCGGGTTCTGTATTCGATGATCATCTATCTAGGCCATGTATTTCTACATGGCTCAAGCCACCCTTGAGGACTGGCGGGCAACCAATATGTCCTCTTCTGCGGTGTTGCTCCAGGTGGGGTTTACAGAGCGTTTCCTGTCGCCAGGAAACCGGTGAGCTCTTACCTCACCTTTCCACCCTTACCTTATGGTAACCCATAAGGCGGTTTATTTCTGTTGCACTTTCCTTCAAGTCGCCTTGACCGGGAGTTACCCGGCACCCTGCCCTATGGAGCCCGGACTTTCCTCGTGTACGGCCTTTCGGCACTGTACCCGCGATCATCTGACTTACTCAATATGTAATTATACTCCATCCGATAACAGGAGTACCTGTTTTACCTGTAATTAAAGATATCCTGTCCATAATGCTCAATGATTATAACATCTTTGAAACTGTTTTTCAACATATCAGAAATTGCCATGACAAACAATTTTTCGGTATGATAATGCCCTGCATCCACAGTGAAAATTCCTGCCTCTTCAAGCTCCTGTGAGGTGTGGTACTTAAGATCTCCTGTAATCAGTGCATCTGCCTTTTTTTCTTTTACAGCTTTTACATCTCCGTCAAAACTACCGCAAAATACCGCCACTTTCTGGATCTTTATACCCTGTGTTTTGCCTATGGTGCGAACACAGGGAACATTCAGTCTTTCTTTAACCAATGAAACGAATTCATCGGCATTAAGCTTGTTTTTCAGGCTTCCCACTTTTCCCAGGCTATATTCATGTCCTGGCTGTTCAACGCGATAAATATCGTATGCCACTTCCTCATACGGGTGGGCTTCGAGCATGCTTTTTACAACATCTTTTAGCCTGAATCGGGGTACAATTGTTTCAAGGCGGTACTCTGTTACGGTTTCAAACACGCCTGTCTGCCCGATATGTGGGTTTGATCCCTCCAATGGTCTGAATGTTCCGTTACCCCTGGCAGAAAAACTGCAATCGCTGTAATTGCCTATCCATCCCGCACCGGCACTGAAAACCGCTCTTTGAACCTTTTCAACGCTGTCTTCGGGTACAAACACAACCAGTTTATATAACTCATCCCGGTAGTGAGTCTTCAACCCGGTTATGTCCTGTAATTCCAGTTTTTTTGCAAGATAATCATTCAGCCCGTTATCGGCTACATCAAAGTTCGTATGCATGGAATACAAGCTTATATTGTTCCTTATGCATTCAGCGAGCATGGCGCCTTTTCCAGTTCCGGTGTTAACCGATTTCAATGGTCTGAACAATACCGGATGATGGGATATAACCAGTTGAACCTGGTTTTTTATGGCATCCTGCAATGCATCCCGGGTGAAATCGAGGCAGACCAGAATTTTCTGAACCGTGCTTTCAGGATCTCCAAACTGAAGGCCTGAATTGTCATAATCTTCCTGCAACCTTAACGGTGCCTCCTGCTCCAGGAAACTGATAACATCCTTACACTTCAAAATCACCACATCCTTGCAATGAATTTTATCTATTGAATACTTAATTCACAAAATTATCATCATAGGCCTTTTTCATCTTCACAAGGAGATTATACTCTTTCTTATAGGTCTGCTCATCACGTTTAACCGATTTTTCCATACCGTCCACAATTTTGGTTTGTATTCCAATACGCCTTTTCAGAAAGTCATGTAACAGGGGATCCTTGTTTTCGAACAAGGATCTTCCAATATGGTAATACAAAACATCGTCGCTGCGTACAATTCCATCATAAAACGCCCTTATTACGGTATATATTCTTCCTTCATCTCTTACCAGCGATTCGGTTTCAATACAAAATCCATTCCTGAAAAGAAAATCCCGTAAAACTTCGTCATAATACGCAGGCTGCAAAATAAGAGCATTGGCTTTTTTGGCTTTTTCAATAGATTCCTCGAGTATTCCGGTAATAACCACGCCTCCCATGCCTGCTATAATAAATACGTCACATTCATCTTCCTGTATGGGTTTCAGCCCTTCTCCAAGACGTAGATCTATTCTGTCGGTAAGGCGGTACTTTTCAATGTTTTTTTCGGCTTTTTGCAAAGGCCCTTTCCTGATATCGGTTGCAACGGCAGAGCTGCACATGCCTGATTGCACCATATATATCGGAACATAAGCATGATCGGTTCCGATATCTGCAGGTTTCATGCATTTGCCAACCATTGAGGCTATTTTAACCAACCTGCTTTTTATATTAATCATCATCTCTCTCCTTGATAAACTATACCGGTACTGTTATGACAAATATGAAAAATCAACTGTCGAAAGATTCCGCGGTATTTTATTACTGGTTATAATATAATTGTATACATATTTTTATATACCGCAATAACATCTTCAATACAATTCCAGGTTATTATGCTTTTTTCCCGGTATTGAGTCCTTGGTTCATGTATGTAAAGCAACTTTAGAATAAATACGTCGGAACCCGTTTGTCTCCTTCTCCGGTGATATATTTATGAAGTTACCCGTATAGAATATTTTCCCGGTAATTAAGGTTACAGTGTAATTTCCAGAGATTAGGACCGCGACAAGGGACGGTTCTCCTGTCGCAGGAGTGAGACAGGAGAACCGTCCCTTGTCGCGAAATAAAAAAGGATGGATACCAAGTATCCATCCCGTTTTGGTGGGCCTTCAGGGACTCGAACCCCGGACCTGCCGGTTATGAGCCGGATGCTCTGACCAACTGAGCTAAAGGCCCTGATGGCTCCCCAAGTTGGACTCGAACCAACGACCCTGCGGTTAACAGCCGCATGCTCTACCGACTGAGCTATTGAGGATTGTCATTTTGCAACGCAAGATTTATTATAATGCCATATGGCGATTTGGTCAAGAGGTAATTTTAATAATATTTTAGTCTTCCGGCTATTTCAAATTCCTCTTGTCGATAACTCTCTTCGCCTTTCCTTCGGTCCTCTGAATGCTCTTCGGCTCAACCAGCCTGACCTTGCAGGTAAGACCAAGAGTGCTTTCAATACTGTGGCGTATTTTCTTCTCGGCTGCTTCAATTTGTCTGACCTGGTCGGAGAACATTTCAGGTGTCATCTCAACCTGGACTTCAAGGGTGTCAAGTGCGCCGACCCTTTCAACAACCAGCTGGTAATACGGGGCTGAAAGACCAAGTTCCAGGAGAACGCTTTCAATCTGTGACGGATATACATTTACACCACGGATAATCAGCATATCGTCGCTTCTTCCTGTTACTTTGCTCATACGAACCTGGGTTCTGCCGCATGGACATTTTTCATCGGTCACCCTCGCAATATCCCTGGTACGGTACCTGATTAACGGCAGGGCTTCCTTTGTAATGCATGTGAAAACAAGTTCTCCTTCAGAACCCATTGGAAGCGTTTCTTCAGTAACCGGATCTATTACTTCGACTATGAAATGATCCTCCTGGATATGCATGCCGTTCTGATACTCGCATTCCACCGATACGCCGGGGCCTATTACTTCTGAAAGACCATAGATGTCAAGCGCCAGGAGTCCCATCTGGCTTTCAATTTCCTTGCGCATTGCCTCGGTCCATGGTTCTGCTCCAAATATACCAGCCTTAAGCTTCAGATCATTCTTCGGATCTATTCCCATTTCCCTCATTGTTTCTGCAAGATATAAAGCATATGACGGTGTGCATGTTAAAATCGTGGAGCCGAAATCCTTCATAATTTCAATCTGCAGCTTGGTATTACCTCCCGAAACAGGAATTACGGTGGCACCTATTCTTTCAGCGCCGTAATGAACACCCAGGCCCCCGGTAAACAAACCATAACCATACGCTACATGGACAAAGGATGTTTTATCTGCCCCGGCCGATGTAAGGCATCTTGCCATAAGCTCGGCCCAGGTATCAATGTCCCTTGCTGTGTAGCCTACAACCGTTCTTTTTCCTGTTGTCCCGGTGGACGCATGAATTCTAATAACCTCGTCCAACGGCACGGCAAACAGTCCATACGGATAGGTGTCTCTCAGATCCTGCTTGTAAGTAAAGGGAAGTTTTTTCAGGTCCTCCACGGTTTTAATATCCCCGGGTTCTATGCCTTTTTCCTTCATCTTCTGCCTGTAATGCGGAACATTCGAATAGACCCTCTGAACAGTATTGCGGAGCCGCTCGCTTTGAAGTTCAAACAGCTTTTCCCGATCCATGCATTCATATTCAGCATTCCAAATACCCATTTATTTTCCCCCAATTCTAACAATTATAGAATTCAGCCATTTTATAACCTTCATCAAAGGCTTTGAGATTAAGTTCTACAAATTTTTCCTTAACATTTTCCCGTATGGATTCATACCATATTTCCTTACCGATATTTGTATTTTTCGCCAGGAAACCAACCATAACAATGTTCAGAGCCTTGCTGTTTCCCAGTTCTTTTGCAGTTTTAAGCGCATCAATTATGTAAACATTCGATCTTCCTGATTTTAACCTGGAAATTACATCATCCGGGTATTTTTCTTTCCCAATAATCACAGGCATCGGATCTATCCTTTGATCATTTACGATAACCGTACCGTCCTTCTTTGTATATTCAAGCCATCTGAGAGCTTCCAGCTTCTCAAAACAAAGAAGAATATCTGCCTCTCCCTTTTCAATAACCGGTGAATGTACGTTTTCTCCTATTTTTACATAGGTGACAACACTTCCTCCGCGCTGCGCCATACCATGGACCTCTGACACCTTGACATCAAATCCGGCTTTTACGGCGGCAGTACCAAGTACACGGCTTGTCAGAAGCGTTCCCTGACCACCAACACCTGCAATTAAGATTGATAGATTACTCATTGCTGCCACCTGCCTTTTCCAATGAATTAAACCTGCATACTTCAAGGCACAATTCGCATCCGCCGCATAAATCTTCATTAATATGAATACCTTCACCGGTATCTACTATCGCAGGGCATCCAAGGCGCATACAAACCTTGCAGTATTTGCACCTGCTCTTGTCAACCCTTACCTTGCCTTTATATTTCACCGTTTTTAACAGGGCACATGGACGCTGTGCTATAATGACCGATGGTTCATCGGCTGCTATTTCTTCCTTGACTGCCTTTTCAAACTCATCCAGTTTGAAAGGATCACAGACTCTGACCCTGTCAATACCAATAGCATTGCAAAGCTTGATTAAATCAACCTGGCGTGTTTTTTCACCCTTGATTGTGTAACCTGTGGCCGGATTGGGCTGATGACCGGTCATACCGGTTATTGAGTTATCAAGGATGATAACCGTTGATGTGCCCTTGTTATATACAATATCAATCAGCCCGGTTATTCCGGAATGTATGAAGGTTGAATCACCGATAACGGCCACCCTCTTGCGGTTATCTGCTTCTCCCAGTGCTTTTTCCATACCATGTGCCACACCTATGCTTGCTCCCATGCATACGCATGTATCCATGGATTCCAGCGGTGCCATTGACCCCAGTGTATAACATCCTATATCGCCGGTCACCGTTATTTTATTCTTTCTCAAGGTATAAAACACACCGCGGTGAGGGCAACCCGGGCAAAGCACAGGGGGCCTGACGGGTATGTTTCCCGGCTGGGTTTCACTGTCTTCATTAATACCCAGTACCTGTTTACGGATTAAACCTGCACTGTATTCTCCAATTAAAGGAAGCTTTTCCTTGCCGATGCATGAAATCCCTTTTTCCTTAAGAAATTCTTCAATGAACGGATCCAATTCTTCAATGACATACACGGTTTTTACTTTTGACGCAAATTCAGAGATTAACTTTTCGGGAAGCGGGTAAACCATTCCAAGCTTCAGGTAGGAAACATCTCCAAAGGCTTCCCTGGAATACTGGTAACATATACCGCTTGTTATAACGCCTATGTCGGTGTTGCTTCCCCATTCAATCCGGTTAAGATCGGTATTGTCGGCATAAGAAGCCAATTTTTTCATTCTCTCTTCCACAACAACATGGCGCCTTCTGGCCATGGCAGGCATCATAACATACTTGCCGACATCCTTCTGATATGGTTTAAGAGGATTTTCCACCCTTTCTCCAATCTCAACAAGGCTCTGTGAATGGGATATGCGTGTTGTAAGCCTGATTATGAAAGGAGTGTCAAACTCTTCGCTTAGCTCCAGCGCTTTCATAATAAAATCCTTGCATTCCTGGCTGTCAGACGGTTCCAGCATCGGAACCTTGGCTGCCTTTGCATAATGCCTGCTGTCCTGTTCATTCTGTGAACTGTGCATTCCCGGATCGTCGGCGACACATATAACCAGACCGCCGTTAACACCGGTATATGAAACGGTAAACAACGGATCGGCCGCAACATTAAGACCTACATGTTTCATTGAGCAAATTGCACGTCCCCCGGCAATAGAGGCCCCTATTGCAACCTCTAACGCAACTTTTTCATTGGGAGACCACTCTGAAAATATTTCATCGTAAGTTGCAATAAATTCCGTAATTTCGGTGCTTGGTGTGCCAGGATAAGCCGTAGCAACTTTTACGCCGGCTTCATAAGCGCCCCGTGCAATTGCTTCGTTTCCAAGCATTAATTTATTCATCTGCCATTCTCTCCTTGCTAACACATATATAAATATAAAACGCCACCATTAACTGTTTACACAATGTAACATGACTATAAAACTGTTATGCGGACTTGTGTGGATTTTAATGAAGATAAGCAACAAGACATAAGCCGTACTATCCATTCTGCCCTTCGCTACCTAATCCTAACCAACCATTTAACCCCGTAAAACCATGTTACATATTATAATTATACATTTATATATCATATTTATATATCATATTCAGATTTAAATAAATCTTAATACTATATTATACATTAATAAATCCTTATGTAAATAGAATTGTTCGAACTTTAAAACAAGAAAAGCCCCGTTCAGACAGAAAGCAAAAACTACTGTTTCAACGAGGCTGATGATATGTTTTTTCCAAATTCGAAGTACGCCTGAATAAAAAGTCATTCTTTCAATGTGACAACGGTTACACCTGTTTCACCCTCGCCATATTTGCCAAGCCTGAAGGATTTCACATGGGGATGCTTTGACAAAAATTCATGCACACCTTTTCTCAGGACTCCGGTACCTTTGCCGTGAATTATCGATACCTCATGCAATCCTGCTATTACTGCGTCATCGATATACTTGTCAATCCTAACCCTTGCTTCCTCAATGTTCAGACCGCGAATATCCAGTTCAAGACCCACATTTCCCGTCTTAACACCCGAAACCCGTGTATTCTGGATACTGCCGGTAATGTTCTGCTGCTCGTCAACAAGCCTTAATTGGGTTATATGCATTTTTATCTTCATTATTCCTGCCTGTATAAGAACATTTCCGTCCTTGTCGGGTGTTTCAAGAACGGTGCCTTTCTGGTTCAGGTTTATGATCATTACCGTATCGCCAGGTTTCAGGCCTTCAGGAGGTTTTGCATATCCCTTGCGTGGCAGTACTGATTCAGCCATGCTCCGGTCCAGTTCGTTGATTTTCTGCCGTATGCTTTGCTTAAGCTCCATCATTTCTCTTTCCAGGTTTTGCTGATGATGTGCTTTTTCAAGCTCTTTGAGCCTTTCCATTATCTCTTCGGCCTGGCGTCTGGCATTTGCAATTATTGATCTTGCCTCTTTCCTGGCCTGGTTTATAATGGCTTCCTTTTCATCTTCTATTTTCTTTTTTTGCTCCCTGGCTGCCTCTTTCAGCCTTTCAATCTCTTTCTTCTCCCGCAAGGCCTGTTCAAGCTCTTTTTCGCTTTCAAGCCTGTTCTTCTGAATATCGGACAACAGCTCTTCAAACTGTATATCTTCACCAGTAAGAAAATTTTTTGCATCCTCTATGATACTCTCATCAAGGCCAAGCCTTTTTGAGATGGAAAACGCGTTGCTTCTTCCTGGTATCCCCACCAGAAGCCTGTAGGTTGGACGCAGTGTTTCAACATCAAACTCGCAGCAGGCATTCTGGACACCATGCGTTGTCATCGCGTAAATTTTCAGTTCACTGTAATGGGTGGTGGCCATTGTTCTTATTCTGCGTTTCGTAAGCCTGTCAAGGATTGCTGTTGCCAATGCCGCACCCTCGGTCGGATCGGTTCCCGCTCCCAGTTCATCAAAAAGGGCAAGGGAATCCTCGTCGATTTCATTTAGAATACTTACTATGTTTTTCATATGTGAAGAAAATGTGCTAAGGCTCTGTTCTATGCTCTGCTCATCGCCGATATCGGCGAAAACTTTTCTGAATACGCACATTTCGCTGTTTTCAGCCGCGGGAATGTGAAGCCCTGCCTGGGTCATCAGCACGAAAAGGCCGGTGGTTTTCAATGTCACGGTTTTTCCGCCGGTATTAGGCCCGGTAATCACCATGGTTGAAAAACTGTCTCCAAGGCTTATATCAACGGGAACTACTACAGCAGGATCTATAAGGGGATGCCTTCCTTTTTTGATAACAATCCTGCGCTCGGTATTAAGAACGGGTTCAACTCCTTTTAAATCAAGGCTTAGCCGTGCCTTAGCAAAAGCAAAATCAATGCGTGACAAAAGCCTGACATTTTCCATCAGCAGGCTTGCGTTACTGGCAACTTCCCCCGTCAACTCGATAAGAATACGCTCTACTTCGCGTTCTTCCTTGCTTTTCAGCTGGCGTATTTCATTATTTGCTTCCACGACTGCCATAGGTTCTATAAAAATTGTTGCACCGCTTTGGGAAATATCATGGACCAAACCCGGGAACTGGCTTCTGTATTCTGCCTTTACCGGCACAACATAACGATCCCCTCTTAATGTTACAACAGCATCCTGCATGATTTTCCTGTTCTGCGCCGAACGAATAATACTGTTAAGCTTATCCTTGATGGAATCCTGCATACGGCGTATATCTCTTCGAATTGATGCAAGCGCAGGGCTTGCGTAATCCGACAATTGATCTTCGGACTCGATTGACTGGTTCAGCCTGTCTTCCAGGATCCTGTTTGTTCCCAGGTTACTGCATAAAAGCAATATCGTATTGGTATCCTCCAGTTCCATTTTATCCTGGGTGATATAACCCTTAAGTTTCCTTGATGCCCGAAGCACATCAGCCACCCTTAACAGCTCACCCGGGTTAAGCATGCCTCCTGCTTCGGCACGTTTTATGGACGACCTAATGTCATGAATTCCCCCAAGAGGTGGAGAACCTTTTCTCAGAATACATGTTACAGCGTCGGTGGTTTCTTTCAAAGCCTGTTTTACCTCGTCAAAATCGGTTGAGGGCATAAGCTCACCGGCCAGTTCCTTGCCAAGGTTGCTTGAAGCCCTGTCCATTAACCTCTCGATAATTTTATCATATTCCAATACTCTTAAAACCTTTTCGTTCATCTTCAAAACCTTTCTAAAACGGGTTGTTAACCGACACGACTATTATTATAACATACCTCAATATAGCTTCAAGCCGTTGGAAGGGTTAAGAATTATTATAAAAAAAGACGGGGGCTCCCGTCTTTTATTGGAGTGCTTCGATTATGCTGTTAAACAGTGATTTTGCGGCCTGATACTGAAATTCGTATGTAACCATCCGCTCCAGTTCGGATTTGTTAGTCATAAACCCGAGTTCGGCAAGAACTGCAGGCATTTTTGTCTCTCTTGTAACAACCAGGTTCGGTCTTGGTATAATACCCCAGTCCTTCGCATTCAAATCATTTACCAGGTTCTTTTGCACGATCTCGGCAAATTTCTGCCCGTTCATCTTTGTTTTTTTCGTTGTCGGGTAATAAAGTGTCATTACTCCTTTGGCCCCGGAATTTGGAGAGGCATTGTGATGAATACTTACAAACAAGTCGGCGTTAAGATTATTTGCTATATCGGCCCTTGTATACAACCCTACATACTTATCCTCGGTTCGGGTCATATATACCGCAGCACCTGCTTTTTGCAGCATTACGTTCAATATCTTGGCTACCTGAAGATTCAGGTCCTTTTCCTTGATATTCCCTGCAACCGCACCGGGATCACTTCCTCCATGACCCGGATCCAGTACAATAATCCTGTTTCTCAGAACTTCGACTGTCTCATCTTTTTCAACAGGCTCTTCTTCTGCAACTGTTTCCTCTTCCTCGTTTGTTCCATAGAAATCCTCCGGTATTTCCCCGGTGGTCGAAACAAATACCGAATCGGTTTTGCCGCTCCAGGCTACAGTTGCTCCCAAAGCTTCAGCTACATACCTGAGTGGAATCATTACGTTATCATTGTACAATGTAGGCTGAGCAGGCATTTTTTCAACTTTCGCATCGTTTGCACAGTTGTAATTGGCAAGATACATGGTTAACTTCCGGCTTTCTGTTTGTATTCTGATTTTCCATTCGTCGGGATTCCACTCGTAAGTGGCACCCAAAAACTCCACCGTATGCAGTGGTACAAGCATACAGTAGTTTTGCATAAGGAACTTACTGTCTGTCACTACCTGTTGATTGTCAATCAAAAGGCTCGTGTTACAGGGGTAATAATCACTTTTTTCATTGGCTGAGACTTCAAGCACTCCAAATAATAAAATAAGAAAAACAAATGAAGCAACAACCTTTTTCAACACAAATAACACAGCCCCCCGTATGAAATTGAGTAAACTTCCCCAATTCCCGTTCGATATTGAACAGGAAAACATTGAGCTATATATATGTTTACATAAAAAAGCAGAAACGGCAAGATAGTTAAATTAACTGTAAGAAAAGATAAATACTTAATATAAAAATGTCAATTAAATGAAACATATGGTGAGTTACCAGGAATCCCTGCGCATCCTGGGTTGTATTTTTTTAATGTAATATTGGGTCCATAATGAAAAAATCCAATCGAACACGAAAAACAGAACCTGCAGTATTATAACAATAACGGCAAAAGACAGAATTTCAAACAACCTGCCCGGAATCAACCCTATGCCGTAAACTGCGATATTCCATAGAAAATACAGTGAAATGTTAAAAAAGGCAAACTTTAAAATCCACTCTATTATAAGTTTATCCAATCTTTCAATATGACTTTTTACAAGAGCATATATCCCAAAAAACATGACATATGGCAAAACTGCTGTTTTTTCAGGTACAATCAGAAAGGAAACAGCCGATACCGCAATATAACTTATCCAACCATACACCGCACCGCATTCCATGATAACAACCGAAAGCAAAAATGAAGACAATACATAAAACCCTAATTTACCGGTTGGAGATATGTTTTCCAGTAATAAAACGGCAGAACTTAATGCTGTCAATATCCCAGCAAGCGCTATTCTTTTCGTGCTGAATCCTTTAGAATTTCCCATCGATAAATCCCCTGACTCCTGGTCAACCTGAAAATGCTGATTCCAAATAAGGCGGTAAACTTGTAACTGCTTCTGAAAGGCTGTTTAGCAACAGCTGATTAAATCCCCGCCACAGCATTCACATAAGCTGTCGGCACACCATAGCGTGGTGCAGATGGAACACATATCAGGACTTTGATTGTATCCACCCCTGTAAAAATTATTGTTATACCGGTAGGTGTTATATTGAGTATTAACCCTGCTTAATGCATCGCGGTATTCCATATTGTTGGGCTCCATTTCCACCGCTCTGCGCAAATGTGCATTTGCCCTATCATACCATCCACGCCTCAGGAAAAGCAGTCCCTGAAGATAATTCCACGTTGCGTCGCGCACAGGCATTGCATCAAGCATTCTCTGCGCCTGTGCATAATTACCGTTCTGTATCATCATTTTTATCTGATAAACATAGTCACTGTTGCCTGAATACCCTCCATAATAGCCCGAACCTGTATTCTGGCTCTGCTGCTGGCGCTGATATTGCTGTTGCTGCTGCCTCTGGTTGGTATTATTTGCATTTTTCATCAAAAAATCATAAGCCTCATTAATCTCACGAAGCTTTTCCTCAGCCAAATCAGACAGGGGGTTATCCCTGTACCTGTCGGGATGATACTTTTTTACAAGTTCCCTGTATGCCTTTTTAATCTCCTCTATGCTTGCGCCTTCCTTAAGCCCCAATACTTCATAAGGATTTCTCATGACAACCTGCTCCCATCTGCAACACATTTCGGGTCTTAACCAACAACCCGCGGTATATGATATTATCCAGAATACTTTTATTCTTTTGAATATCTAACAGGGAATAAGCTTTCTCGAGCTCACTTAAAGAATAAACAAGAACAAATTCGGTTTCTTCTCTGATTCTTTCCCTGAAAGACTCCGCACTTTCGTTTTCATTATACTTATACTGGACAACCAGTGGATTATATGAGCCGTTTTTTATATTATCTTCAATATCGTCAAACGCATCCAGTAAATATATCCATTTTCCAAGGTTGTATCCGACCCACCCCAGAACTTTGCTTTCACTGTCGTTTTCCCCGGAGTTCAGAAATACTTTCTGCATTATCCTGGCAAAAGGTTCACTGACTTCATCAATACTTTCGCAGTTTTTCCGTTCAAGTTCATGTAAATTCTTAAGTTCTTCTTCAATTCCTTCAACCAGTTCAGGATATCTCTTCCTAACCCTTTTATACCCCTTTTTCAGAACAGCCATACCGGCGGGACCCAACAGATTTTTTTCATCCTGCCATTTGTCTTTCAAGTTATAATACGCAAGAAGTATGTTAATGTCTGATGCATACTCCACAGCTGAAGTACTGTTAACGATATACCTCTTTTTCAGGGGATGAACGAGGCATCTTCTTTTCTTTCCCGGGATGGGCTCTCTTTTCAAAGAATCAATCAACAATGCCAAAAAAGCACAGTCATAGGTCAGGACAATTCTGCCCCTATTACCTGCCCGTTTTGCCATTGCCTTGCAGACACCACAGTAATATCCCCGGAAAACCTCAAACTCCCATATTCTTAAATCGGGTTTATCCGGCGTGATGTATCCAAACATAATATTTTAATTATCATCCTTTACGGGTTCTGCAACTTCAGGCTCCGGCTTCCTGGATTCCTTTTCAAAGCTCACACCCTGGACATGGACGTTGATTTCATTGACATGAAGGCCTGTCATACTCTCCACACTTTGCTTTACACGCTCCTGAAGCTTCCAGGCGACATCGGGAATTCGCGCTCCGTATTCTACAATAACATGAAGATCTATATTTACCTCATTATTTTCAGCAATTTCAACTTTTATTCCCTTAAACGGATTCTTCCTGCCCAATACCTGGGATATATTACCTGCAATTCCTCCGCTGAGACTGGCTACACCTTTAACTTCCATAGCCGCATTGCTGGCTATGACAGAAACCACTTCATTTGAAATCCTTATTTCTCCCAATCCTTCATTTTCGGCTGCAATTGGCTGCTCCTGGTTATCGGCCTGATTAAGGTCCTTTTCTTTTTCATCGAACATTTAACTCACCTCTCCTTGTTTAATACCGCTACCATACCTATACTATACGATAAATATTAAAAACATATTAATTCTTTCTTAAAATTCACTGTAATATTTAATCTTCAAAGGTATAGCCCGCAGTAAAAATATTATACCATATCCCGGCAATGCTGCAAACATTCCGAAAAAAAACACGTTCCCAGTTTACCGGAATGCAGCAAGTCTCCGAAGTGTGTTGCTCTGTGTCGAATCACCCGAATCACCCGCTGATTTATGAACCCTTGAGCAGTAATATTGATTACCCGATGCACTTAATTCCAGTCTCAAAAACTTATTATAATTGTCATTATATTCTGTTCCCTGCCATATAGTAGTATAAGACATTTGATATTTGTACTTAATATAAAGAATCGGAGCAACAGGCATGAAAAAACATATAAATACCCGTGGTTTTCTTACAATAACCCTGCTGATCGGTTTGTTCGTCCTTTTGATAACAGATACCGAAGGCGTATTATCTTCCGGACAGAAGGCTGTTGAACTTTGCTTAAAGGTAATTATTCCATCCCTCCTGCCGTTTTTCATTATATCCCGGTTAATTCTGAACACAGGGGCAATCCACACCATAAGCCGTTTATTCGGACCTGTAATCAAACCTCTTTTCAACCTTCCCGGTTCGGCGGCTTTTCCAATCGTCGCCGGCTGGTTCAGCGGTTATCCGGCAGGCGCAAAGTATACCTCTGATTTGTATAAAAAAGGCTTGCTGACTAACAGACAGGCAGAAAGACTCCTTTGTTTCTGCAACAACTCGGGGCCGCTGTTTATTGCAGGGGCCGTCGGAACGGGCTATTTCAACAGTCCCCGGCTTGGTTTTATACTTCTTGCATGCCACATAATGGCGAGCTTTACCGTGGGAATTCTACAACGCTTTATTATTAAAGACAATTCAAAAATGAATAAAGAGACAGAATCAGAGATTGTAAAAACAGAATTTTCAGGCCATATGCTCACAGATGCAATCGTGGATTCAATGGCAGTCCTGATGCAGGTTTGCGGAACAATTATATTCTTTGCAATTCTTGTTCAGACACTTGAAACTGCCGGTATTTTTACAATCCTGGGCAGACTGGCAGGCTTCCTGATAGGTCTAAATGCGTCGGATTATATTAAAATATTAACTGCGGGAAGTTTTGAAATAACATATGGTTTGTTTCTTCTCAGCCGTTCAGCGACAATACCGATGAATGTAAAAATCATACTGACATCATTTATTTGTGGTTTCGGTGGGTTCTCTGTCTTTACACAGGTCACTTTTTTCTGCCCCGAAGAAATCAAGCTGAAAAAATACTTATCGGGGAAAATAATGCATGGATCCATTGCATCGGTTTACACGGCAATCTTCATGATAAACCGCGCCATCCCGGTAATGACTTACACCGATGAAATATATAAAACTGATATTTCAAAAGTGATTATGCCCGGTTATATTTTTCTGTTACTGTTGTTAATTATGTATTTACTCATGTCACATTTCCACGGTAGAAAACACAGCAGGTATTAAACAGGGAAGGTCAGGCTATTTTAACTCATTCCGGTTTGCTTTGATAACTTCAATCGTTTCCTGAAGAATCTCTTCAACCTTGCTGAGAATGTTATCCGCATATTCCCGGGTTCCAAGGCGGATTTCCCTTGCATTCTTTTTCGCATTGTTCAAAATCACTTCGGCCTGTTCGTATGCTTTACGGCATATTTCATGTTCATCAACCATAGAAGCAATCTTGCTTTCTGCGTTTTTAACAATATTGTCGGCTTCCTGCTGTGCCTCGGCAAGAATACGGGCACGTTCCTTGCTGACCCATTTGGCCTGCTTTAAGTCGTCAGGAAGCTTAAGCCTGATATCCTGAATGATTTCCAGGATTTCGGCCCTGTCTACCATGCATTTACCGCTGAATGGTACCGAAACAGCATTCTCAATAGCATCTTCCAATGTCTCCAATAAAGATAGAATCTCCATTCTTTATCCCCCTGGCATAAAAGTCATTTACCACGTTATTAATCATCCCGGCCATCCGGCCCAGGAATGACGGACGGCTAAAAGCTATTTTGTTCTGAATTTATTATAAATTTGATCCACGATCTTCTCAGGAACCAAATCCCTGATATTGCCTCCGTAGGATGCAAGTTCCCTTACTGCGCTTGAACTTAAGTATGAATAATTTATGTTGGTCATCATAAACAGGGTTTCAATATCGGGATTAAGGTTCTTGTTCAATAAAGCCATTTGAAATTCGTACTCAAAATCCGATACTGCTCTGAGCCCTTTTATAACCGTCGTGGCATTATGTTGTTTCATAAAATCCACCAGCAATCCTGAAAAGGGAATCACTTCCACATTATCTTTTCCGTCCAGTACCTGTTCAAGAAAAGAAACCCTCTCTTCCATTGTAAAAACGGGTGTCTTGCCACGGTTCTTCAGCACTGCCACAATAAGCTTGTCACATAACTTCGCAGCACGTTCTATTATATCCAAATGCCCGTTTGTAACAGGATCGAAACTGCCGGGATATACGAAAATTCTCAACTGAAATAACCCCTCTCGTGAATAATTCTAAGCCGCAATAAACATTTATGTATATATCGTCAAAGGAGATTGCTTTTACAATAAAATATCAGCCATTAACAAAAAATGATACCCGGGTATCCCCATATTCCTTGGTTCTTACCTTCCTAAGGCTGCCCATACTGTCGGAAACAGCTTCATTTTTGTGGTGTTCAGCTACTACAATTCCTTTATCATTTATTATATCATTTTCCAGTAAAAGTTGTAACGTTTCCTGTATAAAATTATTGGAATAAGGCGGATCCATAAAAACAATGTCAAATTTTATGTCTTTACGGCCTATTTCCTTGAGAAAATTGCTTACCTTGCGGCAATAAACCTTTCCCTTGTCAAGGAATTTCGTATGGGCCAGGTTTTCCCTGATTATGCCGCAGCAATTCCTGTTCTCATCAACAAGATAAGCCAGTTCAGCTCCCCTGCTTAATGCCTCGATAGCCAGCGCACCGGTTCCCGAGAACAAATCGAGCACTTTGCTTCCCGGTATGTATGGATTCAATATATTGAAAACCGATTCTTTCACACTGTCAACCGTTGGACGGGTACCCATACCTTTTGGCGTTTTAAGCTTCATTCCACCGGCCTGGCCGCCTATTACCCGAATTATAAAAACTCCCCCTCTTATAGCACTAAGACTTAATTTAAAGCAACTTCTTTCAGTTTATCTTCAAACATTAACAGCAGATGCTCCTTAAGCCTCTTATAGTCTTCCCTTTCAACCAGTTTCTGATTCTTTACAATATCCTGCGCAGCTTTTTGAACATCTTTCAGGATTTCCATATCTTCGTACAAGTTTGCTATTTTGAATTCAGGAAGGCCATGCTGCCTGATTCCGAATATATCGCCCGGACCTCTAATTTCCATGTCTTTTTCCGAGATTTTAAAACCGTCATTGTATTTTGTCATAATTTCCATACGTTTTCGTGCAATTTCACTTTTGCTCTGGCAAAACAAAATACAGTAGGATTGATGACCGCCCCTGCCAACCCTTCCTCTGAGCTGGTGGAGCTGGGCCAGTCCAAACCTTTCGGCATTTTCAACCACCATTATGCATGCATTCGGGACATTCACGCCGACTTCCACCACAGTTGTGGAAACCAGAACCTGTATACTTCCTTTTGAAAAATCGTTCATTACTTTTTCTTTTTCCTTCCACTTCATTTTGCCATGAACAAGACCGATGGACAAACCTTTTAAGTCTTTTTCAGCAAGCTTCCTTGCAAGAGACATGGCCGCTTCCGCTTCAATTTCTTCGGATTCTTCAACCAATGGACAAATTATGTATGCCTGTCTTCCTTCCATAACCGTTTTTTGTATGAACTTGTATACCCTGTCTCTCATGGACTCATCTACGGCGTATGTCTTCACGGGCTTACGGTCAGGCGGCAGTTCGTCAATTATGGAAATATCCAGATCTCCATAAAGTATAAGGGACAGCGTTCTGGGGATTGGGGTTGCAGTCATGACAAGGATATGGGGGTTGGATTTGGAAGATAATACCGCCCTCTGCTTAACACCGAAACGATGCTGCTCATCTGTGACCACAAGCCCCAGCTTTGCGAACTCAACATCTTCCTCAAGCAGGGCATGAGTTCCGATAATCAGCTGGTATTCGTTATTCCTCAATCCTTCTTTTATCTTTTCCTTGTCCTTTTTGGTAACACTTCCTGTCAGAAGCGCTGTTTTTATATTGTAATTCTTAAATAGCGGTATAATACTCTGGTAATGCTGTTCTGCAAGTATTTCGGTCGGAACCATGAAAACTGCCTGGTAACCGTTCAGTATCGCTAAAAGTATAGCCAGTACCGCCACTATGGTTTTCCCCGAGCCCACATCACCCTGGATAAGCCGATTCATCTGTTTTTCACCCGTCATATCTTTTTCAATCTCCCGGTATACCCTTAGCTGAGCACCGGTCAACCGGAAGGGCAGCTGATTGATGAACCTGTTAACTAAGGGTTGTTCTTTCATTTGGATGCCGGACACCGTTGCTTGTTTGCTCTTAAGCTGCATAAGCCCCAGTTGCAGCATCAGGAGTTCTTCAAAAACAAGCCTTCTGCGTGCCTTTTCCTTGTCTTCAAAGCTCGCCGGGAAGTGTATGTTCTCCAGGGAGAAATTTATCTCGGCAAGGGAGAACTGTTTCCTCAGTTCTTCAGGAAGTATTTCGGTTAATTTTCCAATAACGGTGTCAAGAGTATTTCGTTGTATCATACGTAGATATGTCTGGGTTATTCCCGCCGTTAAAGGATATACCGGCTGTATACCTGTTGTTTTTTTTCTTTCGGAGCTTACCTCCTCATATACGGGATTTGTCATTTCTACGTAGCTGCCTGTTCTTTTGACCTTGCCGAAAAAAACATAGGTCCTGTCTTTAAATATCTTGTCCCTGATATAATCCTGGTTAAACCAGGTCAGCGTTACAAGACCGCTGTCATCTCCCGCCACAGCCTTATATATTCTCAGGTTGCGCCTTGGCCGGCTTAATGTAACATCGGACAGGACTTTAAGTATAACTGCACATTCGTCCTTGTCTGCAAGCTCAAAGGCTTTCTTTTCCCTGTTCCGATCCTCATAATCTCTTGGATAATAAGTTATAAGATCGCTCACGGTTTTAATGCCCAGTCTATTAAGTTTTTGACCCCTGATCTTTCCAACATGCGGGACAGTTTGAATACTTTTCCCCAATAACGGATTCAGCCTTGCATAATCCAAGAAAAATCTGTCCTTTCCAACTCTTTTCCTGATGTATCTTTTTCAGCAGGAAAACCGTCAAATCATACTGCCTGTAAACCAACCCCGAGTTTTTATCCTTTAATATATTTTATATCATTAGCCCCGAATGGAAAAGTAAAAAAAACTTGCAATTAATATTATCCATGTGTTAGAATAATTAAAGCTTTTGTTATCAAGCTGTGATAATTATGTTTATTAATAACCCGCCGATATTAAAGATTTGGATATGCGTAGTTTAAGGAGGTGTGTTGAAATGGCAAAATGTGAAATTTGTGGAAAAGGGCAGTTGTTTGGTCACCAAGTCAGCCATTCACACAAAAGTACTAATAGAGCCTGGAAACCCAATGTTAAAAAAGTAAAACTCACCATTAACGGAGTGACAAAGAGAATGGCAGTATGTACAAGCTGCATACGTTCCAATAAAAATTCCGATTAATTTCCGCCTGTGCCATGTTTTTATGATAATACCTTGATTATGAAAAAACGCACCCCCGGATTTCGTCCGGGGGTTTTGCTATATTTTATCAAATCATTGGAATATAAGACCATTCTCATATGTATCAATGGATGTTAAAAACTCTTCTCAGCAGATTTCCCAAGAAACGAGGCATTTTTAATACGATTATTTTCATCAAGGGCACCCCCAGGCTTTTTGTTTGTTGATACTACCAGTATATTCCGAAGCCGAAAATGTGTGATAGGGGTGCTATTTATTCATACCGTATGTTTTGCCCAGGCGGGGTAGAATGCTCCCCGATACAATTCCGGTTACAACTCCCGTTGCAATACCCGATACAACCAGCACCGGCAGGTAAGAAAAAACCGCATAGGTGCGCATCACCACCACAGCAGCCAGGATCTGCCCAATATTATGAAAAACCCCGCCTGCAACCGATGCACTGATAATACTGAAACCTTTTTCCCTTAACTTCCAGATTAAAAACATGGCCGTAACACTGAGAAGTCCGCCTGCAAGACTGAAAATCAGGCTTGAGAAACCACTGTACAAAAAGGATGTCATAAGGACCCTGAGTATCAGTATTGCATATGCATCAACAGGTCCGAATAAATATAAAGCCACCAACGACACTATGTTCGGCAGACCCAGCTTTATGCCCGGTATGGCTACGGGTAATGGAAACAACCCCTCCACAAAGTGAAGAGTTATTGCTGTTGCCGTCATTATTGCTGATAAAACCATTCTTTTAATATTTTCATGTTTCATTATTCCGAAACTCCATCAAGTTCATTCTCATGAGTACTTCTTATTTCAACAGCCACCCTGTTCGGAAGACATATTATTGATTGACCGTTGGCCCGGGCAGGCCGGGTGTTAACACATACCTGATCAGGACAGCTTGCCTCAATCATCCTGACCATTCCACCCTCTACCCGTATGACATTCCGGTTTCCGTTATCATCTTCAACAACAATGGTTCCGTCGGCTGTTAACGGAATTACCGCATATTCTTCCCTGTCTTTGTACACAACCACTTCCCCATTGCCGGCATCCCCCGGTGTTCTGTTGACAAGAAGCCACAATATTGCTGCAGCGGTTAAAAATATTGCAATAACCATAAAATCTTTTCTCTTCATAAATTCTTCTTACCCTGTTTTATTGTTTTTCAACAAGTTAATTTTAACAGCAATATAACAATTCTTCAAACGTAATAAAATGTCATTCCGACATACGGGCCGGTATCGATTTTTATACAGGATGAACTAAAAGCCAAATACAAAAAAACATGGTATAATATTTTTACCGGTTAAGATACTGGGTAATTATATTATTGAATAACAGCAGTCTAAGGAGTAATGACATTTGAAAAAGTTTTGTTTAATTATTATGTGTTTTATTTTTTTGTCGGTGACTGCATGCAGTCAATCAAAACCTACAAAGGAAACAAGATTTCTTTTGAATACTGTAGTTGAAATAACCATATACGACAGAAACTCACAAAAGATTATTGATGAATTGTTTGACCAAATACAGTCAATGGAAAACAGGTACAACAGGTATATAGCCGGCAGTGAACTGTCACAAATCAATAACAATCCCGGTACTTTCGTGAGTGTTTCTGAAGATACTTTTGAGCTCATTGAGCAAAGTCTTTACTTCAGCACCATTTCCAACGGTCTGTTTGATATAAGCATAGGGCCTTTGATTGATATATGGGGTATAAACCAGGAAAATCCAAAGGTCCCGTCCCGGGCTGAAATTGATTCGGCAAAAGAAAGAATTGACTACCGTAATATTTCAATTAACAAGGAAAACCTGGCAGTTTCAATTACCGAAGGTATGTCACTCGATATTGGGGCCATAGCAAAGGGTTTTATTACCGATAAACTGGTATCAGTTTTACGTGAAAAAAAGGTTGATTCTGCTCTGTTAAACCTGGGTGGAAATCTTTATCTGCATGGCTCCAAGCCTGACGGTTCCTCCTGGACGATAGGCATAAGAGATCCCTTTGGACTTCAGGGGGAGTATATTGGAATTATTGCTTTAAAAGATATGTCCATTGTTACTTCAGGAATTTATGAACGATTCTTTGAAGAGGACGGGAAAAGGTATCATCATATATTAAACCCGAAAACAGGGTACCCGGAAGATAACGAACTGGCTTCGGTATCCATCATTTCCCCTTCGTCAACAATATGCGACGGGTTGTCCACCACCTGTTTCCTTCTTGGCCTGGATGACGGCATGGAATTGATAGAAAGCCTTGATAATGTGGAAGCCATCATGGTAACTAGGGACAAAAAAATCCACCTGTCCGGTGGAATAAAAAACGGAAATATACCATTCAAACTGGTTGATAATGAATATACCGTGGTTAACTGATCAAATGCTCGATTAATATTTTTGTACCAATTCCTATCAGAATAACCGCCCCAAGGCGATTAAGGTATTTGCTGATTTGGTCATAGTTGGTCATCCAGCATCCCAACAAGACCCCCAGAAAAGACAGGCAAAATGTTATAATTCCTACTATGAGAGACGGAACCAGAATGGGATAACCAAGAGCGGTAAGGCTTATACCGGCCGCAAATGCATCAATGCTTGTAGCCACCGACAGTGTCAGCATCAGTTTAATACTTGTCAAATCCAATGGTTCGGAATCCTCCTCGTTGGATTCCTTCCACATTTTCACCCCGATAAAAACAAGCAATGCAAAGGCTATCCAGTGATCAACAGGTTCTATAAATGTTCTGAATGCAGATCCTGACAACCATCCAAGAGAAATCATTCCCCACTGAAAAAAACCAAAAAAAAGAGCTGCCCTGACAGCATTCCAATATCGCCTTTTCAGAACGCAAAGTCCGCAGGAGACAGATACCGCAAAAGCATCCATCGCAAGTCCGACCGCAAGAGCAATAATAAAAAAGTATTCCATTCGTACCACCAATCTAGTTAATAAAGCTTTGTCCACTGTTTATTAATATTATAATAACAATAAAAATATATCAAGGTTTCCAGGGGAATTAATACTGACAGAAGAAATCGCCTGTTACTGTTCAGAGGTACGGGTTTGCAATATCCGTCTGCGGGGCCTTCTCAGGATATTTCGTGTTGCCCCGTGAAATCATTCGATGTTATGCAAAATTCCGAACAGTAACAATCAACTGAAAAATACCGGAAATGCATGTTGTTGTCCGATAAAGCTTAACTATGAAATTTTATTCAGCTTATTGTAAATTTTAATTATTTCAATGTACCTTTGGTAGACCTCATCAACAATACTTTCCCAATCCCTGTATATTGTGTTTCTTGCTTTTTCCCCGACTTTTCTTAATAACTCCCTGTCCCTGATAATACTGAGAATTCTGTTGGCATATGACAATGAATCGTTATCGCTTAGAAAGCCGTTTACATTATCTACTATCCCTTCGGCTGCATTGCTGTTTGCTATGACAACCGAGGGTGTTCCAACTGCTGCTGCCTCCCGTATTACAATCGGCGCATTGTCGTAAACCGATGGAAACAGGAATAAGTCAGCCCGTGCGAATAAGGAACGTAAATAATCCCTGTCGATGATTTTACCAAGGAAAGTTATTTTATCATGAAGCCCTAATTCATCAACATAGGCTTCAAGCTCTTCTTTAGCATACCCGTCACCGACAAAAAACATTCTGAAGGATACGTCCCGGTCAGAAATCAATTTAAGCGAATCAACTATCAGCCTGATATTTTTCTGCCAAATATGCTGGCCTACGAACAGGAATACCAGATCATCGCTGTTGATATTCAGTTTCTCTTCGGTTTGCCTGATAAGGGTTTCCATGTTTTCAGGCATGACAAAATCGGTACCGTTGGGCACTATTTCTATATCACCCTTATAGCCATACTCACGAAGAGTATCGGCAGTACCTTTACTTACAGTCCAGACCTGGTCCACCCTGTCGAAGAAATCCATCACTATGCGGGTGCAGAATTTCGCAAATGCGTCTATTTTTAAAATCTGTTTGAAATCGTCATAGAACTTTGAATGGAATGTAGCTATAATCGGAATATTATTCTTCCTGGCAATCTGCAGTGCAACAGCGCCGGAAGTAAACGGGCAGTGGGCATGTACTATATCAAATGGAATGCTTTTAATAGTGCTGCGAAAATTAAGATCCAGAAGTTCCAACCCGATACGGTACGGTTCCCGTTTTTTAAGAGGAATAGAGTAATAACGCAGCACTGGAAACTCCTCCCTGTCAACATATCCAGGGTATGCCGGAGTGGCTACATAACATTCACCGTATTTTTTATCCAGCCAGTAAGCATAGTTTTTAACCACATTTGTAACCCCATCCATAACAGGGATAAATGAATCGTTAAACTGGCCTGCAATAAATTTTTTTTCCATGCTAAAACCCCAAACCTCTTAGTTAATAAGATTAGAAACAGAAATATACGCACATAATAATACGGAGGAAAACAGAAACGGTCTTATATAATTATATCATAAACATGAAAAACATCAAAATGTTGTCTGCTAAAAATTACCTTTTTAATAAATGATAAAGGAGTTCACCTCCGTCAATACCGACCTTCTGTACATCAGTATGCAGTGCCAGGGCCAGATCTTCCACCGTCAGGTCATCCAGGAAAATGTCGGTACCTGCCCTGAACATGTTGGATGGCAACAAAAGAGTATCACCCAGGTATTTCCCGGACAATTGGTCTTTAATGTCGATACCGGTTAACAGTCCGGAAACAGTAATAGTCTTGCCAAAAAAATTATTTTCAACCGGATATACAAGCACTTTCAGACCGGGAAAATGCTTTTCGGCACGTTTCGCAAGATCGGTCATAATTTTTTCTGCGAGCATACCGGTGGCAATACTAACGGTTTTATCAACCCTGCGGCTTTCTTCCTGCGACAGTGCAAAATCAAACTGTTCAATGAACGACGCCGCCATACCGACACCATTTTCTATCTGAGGAAAATCTTCATAATGAGTGTAATCGGGAATGGGCGTATCCGACATCAGGTACCATTCATCAGCCAGAAAAACCCTTCTGCTGTCTGTTTCTTCCAGGAAATAATGCTGCCACTGTTCAACCTGTGCTATTACTTGCAAAGCCGAATCCCTGTCAAACGATCTTAACACGGGAAGGCCGTCCCTGAATTTCGTAATTCCGACCGGGACAACCGATATACTGTTAAGTGCCGGCATAAGTGAAGACAAATCCTTCAGTGTGCGGTCAAACTCTTTACCATCGTTTACATCCCTGCACAAAACAATCTGCGCATTCAGTGTTATACCGCTGTCAGCCAATATTTTCATTTTTGACAGGATATCTCCGGCGAAGCGGTTATTAAGCATTTTAACCCTGAGATCCGGATTTGTCGTATGCACCGATATGTTTACGGGCGACATGCGGTATTTGATTATCCTGTTTATTTCATCCTGCCCCATGTTTGTCATTGTAATATAGTTTCCGAACAAAAATGACAAACGGGCGTCATCATCCTTGTAATACAGGGATTCTCTCATCCCTTTCGGAAGTTGATCTATAAAACAGAAAATACACTTGTTCCTGCAGCTTTTTTCTTCATCAAGCAGCGGGTTTTCAAATTCAAGACCAATATCCTCATACTCGTCCTTTTCAATATCAACCCTCAGTATGTTGCCGTCAGGCTTTATGACTTCCAGTATCACAGTTTCATCTGAAGTAAGAAAACGATAATCAAACACGTCAATTATGGATTCCCCGTTTATGGACAAAAGTGTATCCCCGGGTTCAATACCTGCTTCTTCCGCAATGCTTCCGGCATATACTTCGGATATTTTCAGATTGCTCATTCTACCTCCATAAATCTATTGCCGCACACTTTCGTAAAACTGCAGGCACTTCCATAACAGTGTGCCAAAATCAGGACTCTGAAGTGCTTTTCATTGCATGTTTTTGTGCAGCATCCGGCCATCAGTTAGTTAAATCCCCTCTCAGCGCTGGGTGAACCCGCGTTTCAATCTGACATGGCTCACCCGTTTGAATCAGTGCTTAAGGGATATTTGGATAAAAAAATAATAGCAGCAATAGATTCTTACATTAAAAACCCTGAATAAAGAATTACCTTCATTTGCCGGGATAAATTAATGTAATCTTTAAAGCTGCTACTTTCATGTAATTAATTCATTTTGTTAAGCTTCAACTTTTATAACTTCTTTTCCATTATAGTATCCGCATTCCATACATACGCGGTGTGGCATTTTCAAGCTATGACACTTAGGGCATGAAACCAACCCTGGTACGCTGAGTTTATAATGCGTTCTTCTTTTATTTCTCCTTTGTTTTGATACTTTACGTTTTGGTACTGCCATTTGTAACACCTCCGTTCCGGTTTTCGGCGTCATTCTGCCGTATCGGTATGTTTATTATCAATTAAATCTTTTAAAGCGGCCAGTCTCGGGTCAATGGGCTGATCTGTATTACAGCCGCATCCATTACCGGTGACGGGTTCTCCGCATTTTTCGCATATTATCCGGCAATCTTCACTGCACCTGTGATGCATCGGCATTGCCAATACAATTTGATCGGATAACATTTTATCCAGGTTAAGCCAGTTCCCGCTGTAAGTATACTGGTCTTCATCGTCATTACCGTTTTGCTCGTCAACCAAATCCTCGCTTATTTTCACCCTAAGCTCCCTGGTAATTTGCTTGTTGCAAAAATCACAGCGGGTACTATACGTACATACGGCATCACCTTCGAGATGCAACACTCCATCCAGGTTTGCAATGATACCGTTAAATGATACAGGCCCGACAACCGATATTACACCATATATATCCGTTAAATCATCAATAATGCCGGACTCATTAATTTTAAGTTCCGAACCTGCAACCTTTACAACTGCAGATATATCAACCAACATATTTTCCTCCGGCTGAAAAAAGTCAACAAACTACATTATATACACTGAGTCGTTGTTTGTCAATGACCCCGGCTTATCATATTTAAAACAACCGGGGAAATTGCATATCAATTTACAATATACAGCTTATCCCTCAATATAATCATACAGGGGGAATCTTTCGGTCAAATCTTTAACCGATTTAACAACCTCATCCTTATATTTTTCAAAGCCGGTTAATGTCTTTGATATAAGTTCAGCAATTTCTTTCATTTCGGCTTCCTTCATGCCTCTTGCAGTTACAGCCGGTGTTCCAATCCTGATACCGCTGGTTATGAATGGTTTCTGAGTATCAAACGGAATACCGTTTTTATTTACTGTAATAAGTACTTCGTCAAGAAGCAGCTGGGCATCCCTGCCGGTGATATTCTTATTCGTCAGGTCAACCAGCATTAAGTGATTGTCGGTGCCGCCCGATACAATTTCAAAGCCATGTTCCTGCAAAGCATCTGCAAGGGTTTTTGCATTTCTTACAATTTGTTTCTGATACTCTTTAAATTCAGGCTGTAAAGCTTCCTGCAGAGCAACTGCTTTTGCTGCGATCACATGCATAAGGGGACCGCCCTGGATACCGGGGAAAACAGCACGATCAATATCCTTTGCGTACTTCTCCCTGCAGAGGATCATACCACCCCTTGGTCCACGGAGGGTTTTATGGGTTGTTGTGGTAACAAAATCAGCATACGGGACCGGGCTCTGGTGGCAGCCTGCGGCTACAAGACCTGCAATATGAGCCATATCCACCATGAGGTATGCCCCCACTTCGTCACAGATTTCCCTGAATGCTTTGAAATCTATCTCCCTGGAATAAGCGCTTGCACCGGCGATTATCATTTTCGGCCTGTTCTGGATGGCAAGCTCTCTTAATTCGTCATAATCAATAAGCCCGGTGTCTTTCCTTACGCCATATGGTACTACCTTAAAATACTTTCCCGACATATTTATTGCCATTCCGTGGCTGAGGTGACCACCATGGGAAAGGTTCATTCCCATAAAGGTATCTCCGGGATTAAGTACGGCAAAGAATACAGCCATATTGGCCTGGGCACCCGAATGCGGCTGTACATTTACATGCTCTGCCCCGAAAAGCTTTTTCGCACGTTCTATTGCCAGGCTCTCGACAACATCAACATATTCACATCCGCCATAATACCTTTTTCCGGGATAACCTTCTGCATATTTGTTGGTCAGCGGTGTTCCCAATGCTTCAAGAACGGCCCTGCTTACAAAGTTTTCCGATGCGATAAGCTCAATTTTGTTCCGTTGCCTTTTCACTTCATCATAAATAGCTTGTGCAACCTGAGGATCAATTTTCTCAATGTTCTCAAATCTCATAATATTATCCTCCATCTATATAGATTAATCTTTATATATTTAATTTCATCATAAAGTTGCTGCGGGCGTTTCCTCTATTTTTCGGGTACGGCTGATATACATCAGGGCAATAAGCCTTTGCTTGATTAACAGAATGATAACTTCAAGAAACGAAATGATAAACATTGATATCAGCTGTGATTCAACCGTAAACATTCTAATGAGCAGATACAGAAGTTCAATAAAAATGATATTTCTTGCTATCATCACCCTGTTTCCCTTGGACAGCTGCATAGATAATTTGAAATTGCGCCATATGGTTACACCCGTATCAAGAAAGGTAATGTCCTTGAATATAAATATTACCTGTACAATAAACCAGCCAACCGGAATAAGAAGGGTTATGAAACCCAATGCAAAGATCAGCACCTGCATTAATGTTGAAGCCAGGGCAAAAAGGAAAACGAGAGCGAACAGCAAAATAACAACTGCCATGTAAAAAATCAGGTTAAACCCGACAAACCTGGGCAACGCCTTTAAAAACTTTCTTATGTAGCAGGAAAAAGTGGAACCTTCTGATTCAAGATCACAAAGATACGCCCCCAGGTAAAAAAATGACAACAGCATTAACAGCAACTGCTGCAGTGCAAATAATCCAATAATTTTCAAAGATGCCGACAATAGCCGGTAAAATGTTTCGGAATTTTGAATTTCCAGTGCACTTCTGTAAATCGCTGAAGGATCATTGGCACTTCCGGACGAAAATATATCCATGTAAGTGTTATTGAGCTGCTGTAAATATATACTGTAATCCAGTATTACAGGCCTTGCTATAAGCATGAAGCCGAAGGATACCGCCAAAAGAAGCACAAAAATCACCTGCGGTACGCCTTTAGCCTTCAAGTCGTAAAACATCATCATCCTTTTAAAGTAAACAAAAAAATGTCTTATTTTATTCTGCGTCATATCTTCACATCTTCCCCATCAATTGCTTTACTTCTTTATCGGTAAGAAATCTCCATTCCCCGGGCTTTAATCCGCCCAGCTCCAGGTTTCCGTACGCAATCCTCTTGAGCCTGATAACCGGGTGGCCTATTTTTTCACACATTTTTCTTATCTGCCTGTTACGCCCTTCATGAATGGTGATCTCCAGCTTTGTTTTATTTTCGTAATAATTAAGTACTTTCACAAAAGCAGGAGCAGTAACATAATCATCTATCCTGACACCGGTTTTGAGCCTTTCAATTGCTTCATCGGTTGGCTTCCCTTTTACCGTTGCAATATATACCTTCAAAATCTCATGCCTGGGGTGCATAAGCAGGTTTGCAAAATCACCGTCATTCGTCAGCAACAGTAGTCCGGAGGTGTCATAATCAAGGCGTCCCACCGGATAAACCCGTTCATTAATTCCCTGGACAAGTTCAAGTACTGTTTTTCTTCCCTCGGGATCACTTACGGTCGTAACATAACCCCTGGGCTTGTGCAAGAGTATATAAACCTTGTTATTTTCAGGCTTAACAGGTTTACCGTCAACTTCCACACGATCATCCGGTGAAACTTTCACGCCCAACTCTGTTACAATAAGGCCGTTTACGCGTACTTTACCATCGCGTATATATTCCTCTGCTTTCCTTCTGGAAGCTACACCGCATTGGGCCAGATACTTCTGAAGTCTTATCTTCTCCGTTTTCACTCCCCGCCTTTGCAACCATTTCTTTTAAGAATTCTTCTCACAATTATAACATATTACGTTTGGGCTGCAAGGCTTTGAAATAAAAAAAAGCCTGCTATGAAATATAACAAGGCTTTTTATTTGCTGTACCATGTTCAGGCGGCGGCATGCAAAAATAAACGGTAAACTTCAAAAAACTGTTTAATAATATTTTTCGGGCTGGTATTCGGCTTTGTTCTTTATCATGTTATTATCGCCTGCATCCTTCACTGTTATATCATAGGTTGCATCAACTGTTATCCAGCTGCCGTCTATCAACACTTCATTCCATGCGTGATACCCTTCAATATTATCCGAATACCCTTTGACAAGTTTTACCGGTATGCCCTGGGTTCTGAGCATCGCTGCAAACAATGATGCAATGTCATAGCATATCCCCTTACGGGTATTAAAAGTTTTCTCAATATCAGGTATATAAGGCTTGTCCAGCATTGGCTCAAAATTATAGTCATATTCCATGTTTGAAACAATATACCGGTAAACAGCTTTTACTTTATCCATGGTACTGCTGAGCCCGCCGGTCAGTTCGCCGGCCTTCAAAACAGCCTTCATACCGGGCTCATAACGTACATTCTGTATAGACTGCAGGTATATAACGTTTTCATTTGCAAGATTTACCCTGATTGTATCTTTATATACAACCATGTATTTCGAATCCGATACATTCTTCAGCAGGGATACTTTATATTCACCATTTCCAAACTGAATGGGATAAAACTCCGTCCCCGGTCCGATGTAATCATAGTAGTATACTTCAGAGCCTTTTGATATTGACACTTTATACCGTATACCGTCTTCTTTCGGATATGTAACGCCTATAACTCCGTATTCCAAACCGTCCTTGTTCAGAATATCACTATAGGCTTGTACATTTGCACTTAAAAGTGAGGAAAGCAGTACCAGCAACATGACCGATACAAGAAATTTTCTCACAAAAAATCTCTCCCTTCGGTAGCCAGGCTGCCATTGCTTTCGCTTTAGGCCCTATGGCTTTGCGTCCCTGCCTTTCAGCAGGTTTGCCTTTATCGGCGGAAAGATTCCATCTTTTCCCCGTTAAACTATACAATATTCTACATTATATTATTTATATTCCCATTATACACCAAATTAAAACACTGTCAAGAAAATTTTCCCATAAAAAACCCCTTTCACACACGCTTTGATTATGCTTCAACCGACATATGCTTGTGAAAGGGGCACTTAAGTTTACATTTTTTCAGCAAGGCGTTTTCTGATTTCCTGTATAAACTCCAGAGTATTTACGGTTTTCTTCCCGGGCAGAACAGATAGTGAAGCCAAATCTCCCGTCATAATACCTTCCTCAATGGTCTGCTTTACAGCACCTTCCAATTTGTCCGCAAAGCTTACAAGATCGCTTATGCCATCCAGTTCTCCACGTTTCCTTAAAGCGCCCGACCATGCAAAGACGGTTGCCACCGAGTTGGTTGATGTGGGTTCCCCTTTCAGATGCTTGTAATAATGCCTTTGAACCGTGCCGTGGGCTGCTTCATATTCGTAATATCCTTCGGGCGATACCAATACCGAAGTCATCATAGCAAGACTTCCAAATGCAGTCGCAACCATATCGGACATAACATCGCCGTCGTAGTTTTTACATGCCCATACAAAACCGCCTTCAGAGCGGATTACACGCGCAACCGCATCATCAATCAGCGTATAGAAGTATTCAATACCTGCTTCCTCGAATTTCTCCTTATACTCATTTTCATATATTTCCTGGAATACATCTTTAAAGTGATGATCATAGGTCTTTGATATTGTATCCTTTGTTGCAAACCATAAATCCATTTTTTGATCAAGGGCATAGTTAAAACATGCCTTTGCAAAACTCCTGATGGAATTATCGGTATTATGCATACCCATCAGTACGCCGGGTGAGTCGAAAGAATGGATTAAGCTCCTCGTTTCGTTTCCATTCTCATCGGTAAACACAAGCTCGGCTTTCCCCGGCCTGTCTATTCTCATTTCGGTATTTTTATAAATATCCCCATAAGCATGACGGGCAATGCAAATAGGTTTGGTCCATGTTTTAACAAAGGGCTCAATGCCTTTTACAATGATCGGCATTCTGAACACAGTACCGTCCAGTATGGCACGGATTGTGCCGTTTGGGCTTTTCCACATCTTTTTAAGATTATACTCCTTGACCCTTTCGGCATTGGGTGTGATGGTGGCACACTTTACCGCAACTCCATATTTTTTAGTTGCTTCAGCAGCATCTACGGTTACCTGGTCATCGGTTTTATCACGGTATTCCAGTCCCAAATCATAGTATTCAGTCTTCAAATCCACAAAAGGATGTATCAGTTCATCCTTTATGTATTTCCATATGATACGGGTCATTTCATCTCCGTCCATCTCAACGAGGGGTGTTTTCATTATAATCCTGCTCATATCTCATTTCCTTTCCCGGTAATCTTTTTAATCCACGGAAGTTTACCGCCTGTTTTTAATATTTCAGCATCAAGGCTGGACAATGTATGACTTAATTTTATTTTTTCTTCCTTTGTTTTATTATAAAGGATGCATTCTCCCGTAAGATCTCCTACTTGTATCTCCAGTTCATCCATTTCGTCAATACAGTTATAATCGTCAGGGTTTTCAAAGGTTAGCGGAACAATTCCGAAATTAACCAGGTTTGCCAGGTGAATTCTGGCAAAGGATTTTGCAATTACAGCCTTCACACCCAGGTATTTAGGAGCAAGTGCCGCATGTTCACGGCTGGAACCCTGGCCATAGTTTTCTCCGGCTACAATGAAGCCGCCGTTGTTTTCCTTTGCTTTTTGATAGAACCTGCTGTCAACGCTTTCAAACACATATTTCGATATTTCGGGAATATTGCTTCTCAATGGAAGAACTTTTGCCCCCGCAGGCATAATATGATCGGTGGTTATATTATCCTCAACCTTGATAAGGACCTTTCCCGAAAGTGTATCACCAATAGGTTCAAAGGTTGGCAGCGGTGCAATATTGGGACCCCTTGCAATCTGTACTTTCTTCGCTTCTTCTTCAGGAATGGGCTTTAAAATCATATTGTCATTTATAAAGAACCTTTCAGGCATTGAGAACTTAGGGAATTCACCCAATTCCCTCGGATCGGTGAGATATCCGGTTATTGCCGTTGCAACGGCCACCTCAGGGCTTACAAGATATACTTCGGCATCTGCGGTTCCGCTTCTGCCCTTGAAGTTCCTGTTAAAGGTTCTGACAGATACGCCACCCGAATTCGGTGCCGAGCCCATTCCAATACACGGGCCACAGGCATTTTCCAATATTCTCACACCGGCTCTTACCAATTCCCTGTATTCGCCGCTTTCAACAAGGTGCTCCACAACCTGGCGTGAACCCGGACTTACCGTTACATGAAGATCACTTGAAACAGTCCTGCCTTTTAATGCATTGGCAACAACTTTCAAATCCCGCAAAGATGAATTCGTACATGAACCTATGGCCACCTGGTCCACCTTGATTTTGCCTGCTTCACGGACCTTTACTACATTACCCGGACTATGAGGCAATGCTACCATTGGTTCAAGGGTTGATAAATCTATTTCAATAATCTCGTCATATTCAGCATCATCATCGGGCAACAGCTCTATCCACTGTTCCTCCCGTCCCTGGCATCTAAGAAACTCCCGGGTAATTTCATCACTTGGGAATATGCTTGTTGTACATCCCGTTTCAGTCCCCATGTTTGTGATTGTTGCCCTGTCGGTAACACTTAAGGTTTTTACTCCTTCACCGAAATATTCAAGGACCTTGCCCACACCACCCTTTACGTCTATTCTTCGCAGCACTTCAAGAATGACGTCTTTCGCGGAAACCCAGGGTGAAAGCTTTCCTGTAAGGTGCACGCCAACAATCTTGGGATATTTAATTCTGAATGGTGCACCTGCCATGGCACATGCAACGTCCAACCCACCAGCACCCATTGCAAAGCATCCTATACCACCGGCAGTCGGAGTATGACTGTCCGATCCGATTAATGTGTTTCCCGGTTTTGCGAAGCGCTCAAGAAACACCTGGTGGCATATTCCGTTTCCAGGCCTTGAAAAATAAATACCGTAACGCTGCGCTACGGACTGCAGGAAACGATGATCATCAGCATTTTTATAATCGGTTTGAAGCATGTTGTGGTCAACAAAACTAACGCTGAACTCGGTTTGCACCCTGTCAATGCCTATAGCCTCAAACTGCAGGTAAGCCATGGTTCCTGTTGCATCCTGGGTAAGTGTATTATCTATACGCAATGCAATTTCAGAACCGGCCTTCATCTCACCTTCAATTATGTGTTTGTACAGAATTTTTTCGGTAACCGTACCTGCCAAACTCAACACCTGCTTTCCAAGTAGAATTTATGTTTAATTTATAATTGTACATCTGAAAAAAAGACTTTTTAGCCGTTATTATCCTATTATAAATGATTGAAGGTTCATGTCAATATAAATGATATTGCTGCTTTTTCAAAAATGTTGTCCGATGGTCATTCCCGGCATTTCATAAATTGGGCATTGCTGTCTTCATATCCCGGGTAACTTAATTCCTTACGGAAATTCAGCATGGCTTTGAAGGTTGCTGATATGCATAAAATCTGTTTAAACTCCATTATGCATTTACCTGAGTGCAATACATGAAGCAGTTGCTTCACCCGCATCATGATTAAATCGTTGTATTGATTATGTAAAGCATGTATAATAGTTTTAGCAGTGTATTTTTTGAGTTCCGGTTAAAGGAGGGCAACCTGCAGGTAATGAGCGAGTATTCAGATATTGCGGAAAAGAAAATACTGATTCTTTATTTTTTCAAGGTCATGGATATGCCTGTCGGAAGCATGCAATTGGTAAGAATAATGCTGGAAAACAGGTTTATAAATTATTTTTACATGCAGCAATATTTAAGTGAACTTATTGATGAAAAACTGGTTTCTGCAGAGAAAAAAGACGGTATTTCATATTATTCGATCACCGATAAGGGCTCGAAAATATTGGATATGTTTGAATACATTCTGCCCGCAGGACCGAAAAAAATTATCAATGAAGGCACTGCCGAAATAAGAAAAAAAATCCACATGGAAACCATGATTACTGCAGACTATGTGCCTGATGGCGACGGATACACCGTGTCATGCAAGATCAGGGAAAATGATTTTTCATTGCTGGAAGTAAAAATAGCGGCGGGAACAAAAGATGATGCCCGTAATATATGCAAAAACTGGACAAGTTTTCCGCAGGAGATTTACCTTGAAATCCTGGACTCCATGGTTAAAAACAGGGAAAAGAATACCCTGATTAACTATAGCCTTACGGATGATCAAAAATAAATGATTTCACCATCGCAAAAAATTCTCTCAAATAACAGTTTACAAGTACGATTCCGGGAGTAGACGTACCATACCCGCTGGCATCAAGGCCATTTCTCCTGGCAAGCATCGTGGATCTGAAAACATGAAAATCATTGGTTATAAATGCTATTTTTTTACCGTCACCTATTATTTCCTTGGAATATTTAAAATTCTCCATTGTACTGGTGGATCTGTCTTCTACTATAATTCTTTCGGGTTTTACACCCCTGTCAACGAGATAATAAGCCATCGCATGCGCTTCAGGCATCGGCTCGTTACTGCCCTGGCCACCCGATACCACAATATACGCATCAGGGTACCGGTTTGCAAAATCTATACCCAGTTGAAGCCTTTTTTCAAGGGTAAGTGTCGGACTTCCGTCCCCATAAATCCCTGCTCCCAGAACTAAAATATACTCAGGAGCATCGTCGGAATGCCGGTTGAATATGCCGCCCATAATAATGCAGCCTTCTATTATGATAAAGAAAAACAGAAATATTAGGAAGCACCAGTATGTAATACCTCGCAAAATGGGGTGAATTTTATTCAGATATTTTTCATATAGGGGTTTCATGGACCAAACAATACATGCAACCCCAATTATCGAAGGAAGAAACACACCCAGATCCATTCCCTGCACGACAGCTCTTACAATAATAGTATCAAGTATCCCCAAAATACCAAATGCAAACAGTATAACCTGGCCGGTTTTTATCTTTTTCATTCTCACAATTCTACGTCCATATCAGATATTTTTTAATATTTACACATAATAAGCATTTTCAACAATATTATAAACGAAAATACCTTTTTTTAAAAGTGTCTTGGGAAAACTTGCACTTATTTTGAAAAATAAATGTCTGAGAATTCGATATTCATCATATCCACTATTTTCCGGTTGTCCCCGTCATCATAGTCGATTACTTTCACATGTTTATCTTCAGACTTGTCAGGAAGCCTCACAAGAAAAGTTGTGCCCTTGAAGGGCTTGCTTTTTACAGATATTGTTCCTCCCATTTTATCTACGAACATTTTAACAAGATACAGTCCTATTCCGCTTCCTTCAGCCTGCCTTGAAAGACTTGAATCCACCTGGCCGAAACGCTCGAATATCACGTCAATCTTATCCTCCGGAATCCCAACCCCCTCATCTTTAACGGCCAGGTTAACAAAACCGTTTCTGACTATCAGAATAACCTTTACATTTTTACCTTTTGGGGTAAACTTGATTGCATTGGATAAAATATTCAGCAGTATACGCTCATATTTTTCATCATCAATGCAAATCATTTTCTCCGTAACATTGGAAGCAAAGGAAACATTCAGTTCTTTCTGAACGGCGTAAATTTTAACCGATTCGGTTATTAGTCTTGTAAGAGATACAATATCTATAGTCCTGTTGTTCAATCGAATTTGATCGGCTGTTCCCCTGGTAATATCGAGAAGATTCCTGACAAGTCTGAATTGCCTGAGCGAATTTTGCTTGATTGTATTCAAATACCTTTTGGCCTTGTCGCTTAATTCATTGGCGCAGAACATCTCCATTGCCTGGATTGCTGTCATAATAACCGATAATGGCGTTTTAAACTCATGAGAAATAAGCGTCAGAAAACTATCCTTAACCTCCAGTACCCTTTCCAGGTACTCCTTCTTTTCCTTTTCAAGTTTTAATATGTAATAATCGTTATTGACCTGATTGGTAATATCCCGGATTGAAATAATGGAAAAATATATGTTGTTGAAATTATCATATACAGGCCTTCCACTGATACTGTAATGATGAGTATCTTCCTGCGTGACAACGGTTACCCTGAATGCCTCGTATATATCTCCGTTAATTATTTTAAATATCGGCAAATCATTATAGGGTATTTCCCTGTCCTGTGAATCATAATACCTTATATTTACCGGCGGCATGTTATATTTAAATCCGTTGAAATAGTGTTTGATTATATGAGCTTCCTGATTTAATGCTACAATACTGTAATCAGGATAGACCACAAAAAGTGCATCGGACATGTTTTCAACAACGGTTTCAAAATGCTGGTATTGTTTTGTTCTCTGTTGATCCTGGCATCCACCCTGGTTTTTATTCATTACAGTTTCGGTCACATCAAAGGTTGTTTCAATTAAGTACAATAACCTGCCTTCCTGCAGCAGCGGAGTTAATGATACATTCCAGTATGAAATTCCTTTTTTCCTTCCACTGTGGCGGTACTCGGGCAGGTTAACCCCTTTTTTTGTTTGCAGGGCAATATGCCAGACTTTCTCGAAAGCGCTGCCTTTCCAGCCAGTTATTATTTCATGAACAGGTTTTCCCATACTGTAATTTTTATTATTATAAGGCTCGTCCAACCTGTTCAGCCATACTTGATTGGCTTCAATCAAAACCATGTCGGTGGCTCTGAAAATTGCTATCCCGAACTGGCTGTTTATCATAAACTGTTGAATGGCATTGATCTCCAATATTTCATTTGTTAAGGCCGCGTAACTGTTATAATACTCGCTCATTTTTTCTCCTCACTGCATATATTTGCCTGTTTCTAATGTACTATCTTACATACTAACAAATTTTTAACATAATTTCCCCATGTTTTCAAGCTCAAGTACATACATTTTCGTGATACTTTTACCATGATTTCAGCATAGAATACATTCATCGCGGAACAAGAAAAGGCAGACTTATCTGTCTGCCCCTGGAACCGGATTATCAGTCATCACACGGGAATAAGACCGGGGTTGTCCCCTGTAATACACTTCCCACCATCGGATGTAACTATAAATGTATTTTCAATTCCTACCATCCCAATGCCTTTTATGCCATTTTTAGGTTCAAGCGCTATTACCATTCCTTCCATAAGCGGCTCATAAAAACCGTCAGCAATCACCGGATATTCATCAATATGCAGGCCGATTCCGTGGCCTATAAACTTAACCCGCCGGTTTCCATATCCCATAAAATTAACAAGGAAATCCGGACTGAGCCTTCCAATTATGGATTTGTATATTTCAGCAGGAATTGCTCCGGGTTTCAGCATTGACGCAGCTTCATTCTGTATTTCCAGGCATTTTTTATGAATATCCATTACATCGGCAGGCAAATCCTTTCCAAACATATAAGTCATTGTTTTATCTGTGTGATATCCATCCACAGCGCAGGCAGCATCAATAAAAACCAGGTCACCGGTTTTTAGTTTTTTCTCCCTGCTTCCAAATGACGGGCAAGCAGGACTCATCCCATAATTGCCGCCAGGTCCGTCAAAAAATGTCGGGTAAATGGAACTTTCGCCAAAACAAATATGGCCCAATATCATGGGAGTATCAAACATGCCAAACCGGATTCCGGCATCATGCCCTTCCTCAACCATGATATTATATAGCTTTAGCGCCAGTTCTGCTTCACTCATGCCTTCTTTCAGAATAAGAGGTATTTTCTCCTCCAGAACCGTTTGGTGAATCTTTCCGGCCTTCTTCATTATTTCAAGCTCATACCGGCTTTTAACCGACCTTACCGAATTTACCGCACTGTCAAGCGGTTTTACCGATTCGAAAGGAAAGTGCTTTCTGAACCTTTCAACCAAGGCTACGGGCACAGTTTCTGTTTCAAGATATACAGCAGATGGAACCTTGCCAAAATTCGAAGCTGCATCCCTGTAACTGTTCATTGGCTTTATATTTGGAAACAAGGACTCATCCATGGCCCTGTCGAAACTTCTTCTGACCCAGAACTCTGCTTCCCGGTCCCGTGGTATTAAAATCATACCATCCTGCATTGTGCCGGTAAAATAATACTGATTAACCTTGCTGAAAATCACAGCCAGCTCCCACTCAGGATTAATCGCATCCATTTTTCCCCTGAACAGCTTCATTCGGTTTTGCAGTTCTGATAAAGGTACTTTTTTAATCATACGCACTCCAGTACTTCAAAAAAATAATCCTTTTGTCGTAAAATGCCATGAAATTTCTTTTATCATGATTCATTTTATTGCAAACAGTATAACCAACACAATAATAAATCCTATAATGGCTGATACCAGCTTAATCTTCTTAGCCTTATCAGGATCCATTGGTTTGTAATACTTCAGCGTTACTTCCTTCTTGCAAAACGGGCACTGAGTCATATGGTACAGTATTTTCCTGCCGCAATTCGGACAAGGTTCCAGATACCTTTCAAAATCTTTAAACCGGTCATTGTTATTTTTACTCGCATCTTTATTACTCATGGTCCTGTCTCCGGATAATACTGCCAAATATATAGTACAATACTTATCAGCTGGTTCACTTGAACCAAACCTGGGTACAAAAGAGTAAAAATATAAAAAAGGCGGCAATAAACACAAAACCTATTAACAATCCTGCAGCAAGAGCACCCTTCATGACATGAAGAGTTTCCCTGATGTCCGGTACATTTTCCTCCGGCAACGAATCGCCTTTGTCACTTGTCTCACCGACATACCATGGTGTACCTTCAATATTCATATTGGCAATAACTCTGCCGTCATCATCGTCATAGATTTTCTTTCTCATCACTGCTCACTTTCTTTATTATTTTACTCTGAAATATATACCCAATAACAACAATTTTTCATGAAAGGTTTATATCATATAAAATTTTACTTCACTATGTCCTTGTCATACAAGTGGCAGACAACCGTATGCCCCTTTTCCACCTCTATCTCTTTTGGAGCTACCGTTTTGCATATTTCCATGCACTCCTTGCATCTTGTATGGAATTTACATCCACTGGGAGGATTTGCAGGAGAAGGAATGTTACCCTCAAGTATAATCCTGTTCATTTTAACATCAGGATCGGGTATCGGTATTGCGCTGAACAATGCTTTTGTATACGGGTGCAGAGGATTTCCGAATATAGATTCCTTATCGGCATATTCTACAAGATTGCCGAGATACATAACACCCACGGTATCTGAAATATGTTCAACAACAGACAAATCGTGGGAAATAAACAAATAAGTCAGATTGTATTTTTCCTGCAGATCTTTAAGCAGGTTGATTATCTGTGCCTGGATTGATACGTCAAGAGCGGATACCGGCTCATCACATACAATAAATTCAGGGTTCAGCGCAAGTGCCCTTGCAATACAAATCCTTTGCCTTTGTCCTCCGGAAAACTCATGGGGATACCTGTCCTTGTGATAGGGCTGTAATCCGCAATCGTGCATAATCCTGGTTATATAATCGTTAAATTCCTCTTTCGGTACAATATTATTATCCCTGACAGCCTCACCTATAATCTCGCCGACAGGCAACCGGGGAGAAAGGCTTGAATATGGGTCCTGAAAAATAATCTGGATCCTTGGACGTAATTCTCTTAATGATTTACGATCCAGTTCAAAAATGGGAATACCGTCAAAGATGACTTCCCCGTCCGTCTTATCGGTAAGTCTCAGCACGGTTTTGCCTATGGTTGTTTTTCCGCAGCCCGATTCGCCAACTAGGCCCATTGTAGTTCCGCGCTTGATCTTGAAGCTTACCCCGTCTATCGCTTTTACATAACCGCTTGTCCTGCTGAATATTCCTTTTTTAATAGGGTAATATTTCTTCAAATTTTTTACTTCAAGTATATATTCATTTTTATCAACTTTTGTTGTGATATCATTTACTACAGTGTTAGCCATTTTTTGCCTCCTTCGCCTGTGAATACAGGTAACAGCTGACCATATGCGTTTCGTTCAGGTAAATTTCAGGAGGATATTCTCCTTCACAAGCTTTAATGCATCTGTTACACCTGTCTCTAAAATAGCAATAGTTCGGCATGTTTATAGGATTCGGAACATTTCCGGGTATGCTGTAAAGCCTGTCAACACGCTTATTGACAACGGGTTTGCTTTCCATCAAACCAATTGTGTACGGGTGGGACGGATTATGGAATATATCTTTTGCAGTTCCCTTTTCAACTATCTTTCCGGCATACATGACTACAACATAATCCGCCATTTCAGCAATAACGCCCAGGTCATGGGTTATAAGCATAATACTGCTGTTTATTTTGTCTTTCAAATTTCTCAGCAGATCAAGTATCTGTGCCTGGATGGTTACATCCAGCGCTGTTGTCGGCTCATCTGCTATTATAAGCCTTGGTTCACATGCAAGGGCCATTGCTATCATGATTCTCTGTCGCATACCCCCAGACAACTCATGCGGGTACATCCTGTAAACACCGCTGGAATTGGCAATGCCCACCATTTCCAGCATCTGAATGGTTCTCGCTTTAACATCTTCCTTTGAGAGCTGCGGATTGTGCAAGGCTATGACTTCATCAACCTGGGCTCCTATACGGAAAACCGGGTTCAGACTTGTCATTGGCTCCTGGAATATCATTGACATTTTATTGCCCCTGATTTTCTGCATCCGTTCAGCCGGCGTTTTGGCTATATCATATACAAAATCCCCTGCATCAAACCTGATTTCACCGCTGACAATCTGCCCCATAGGCCTCGGAAGGAGCTGCATTAATGAAAGACTTGTAACAGATTTTCCGCAACCAGATTCACCTACTACCCCCACGGTTTTCCCTTTCGGTATTTCGAAAGAAACACCGTTTACGGCTTTAACAGTCCCTATATCGGTAAAGAAGTAAGTATGCAGATTATCGAATTCAACAACGTTATCAGGATTCCGCATAACGGTTTTAAATTCCGATTCGGGTACGTTCTTGCGGTTGTACTGCTTTTCATACGCCATGGTTATTTTTCTGTTTTCTTTTGTAATCCTTCTTGTTTCCTTTGCAGAAATATAATTTGCCTTTTTAATACTGGCTTTCAGTGCATGTCCTGCAAGCAATCCATTTTTTTTATCATTGTCAATCTTGTTCTTCATTCTCAGCACCTACCTTTGCATCTTGGGATCAAACGCATCACGCAGACCGTCACCAACGAAGTTGAAACCCAAAACCGTAAGTAATATCAAAAGTCCTGCAGGAATCCATACAAACCAGTAATTAGTCATTTCATACGCTGTCGATACAGCGCTTATAATATTACCCCATGAAGCAAAAGGAAATTTAACACCCAGGCCGAAATAGCTCAGCGTGGATTCATACAGAATTATATTTCCAAGACCAAGGGTTGCCAGAACAATCAGCTGGGGAACTACATTCGGTATCAAATGCTTGAATATTCTTTTCGATGTACGAAGCCCCGTAGCTTCGGCAGCAATCATGAATTCCTGCTCTCTCAATGACAGTATCTGTCCGCGTACCATTCTTGCAATTCCTGGCCAGCTCATTATACCAAGAACAATCATCAAGTAATATATTCTTTTTTGCGGCTGCACATCCATGGAATCCATTACTGAACCAACTATCATTACCAACGGCAAAAACGGAATACAGTTAAATACATCAACTATACGCATTATAAGCATATCAACCCATTTTCCGAAATATCCTGCCAGTCCGCCAAGTATTACACCAATAAGAATTTCCAGAATGACAACAATAAAACCAATTAACAAGGAAACTCTGCCGCCATACATCAGGCGTGTCAACACATCCATCCCGTGGCCGTCGGTCCCGAGCCAGTGTTTCCATGACGGTGATTCATACATGGATATTAAATGAGTCGGTGTTTCGGTCTTGATCGTATAAACATTATTCAGTCTTGTAACAGTATATTCAGTACTGCCGTTTTCATGTTCAAAAACAAAAGAGGTCTCACCGTTTGAAATAGCTCTTTGAATAGCAGCTTTAAAATCTATTGACAAAAATATTTCGGGTGAAGACGCCTGAAACGCCAGGTCTGATACAATTGCGTACGGGATTTTTTCTCCCGGTTTTAGCTGATATACAACTGAAAAATCTTCATACTCATCTATTTCAAAATTCTCACCGTTCACCGAGAATTCACCCGATTCCATGGTACGAATTGCTTTTTCGGCGGCATACTTGAAATCATAAGAAATCTTAAGGTCTTTTACGGCAGGTTCAATTATAAGTATGGATTCAAGAGCTACATCTTCCGATATTCCAAGAATGTAGTCCCTGTTTTGACGTTTTACGGTATATATTTCACCTTCAAACTCAAATTGCTCTTCTCCGGAATCGATCATTCCCTTGATAGTCTCTTCAAGAGAATTCGATACCTCAAAATTGTCAATCGGGTTTACACTGAATATGCCCCTGAAATACGTTATATTGGCAACAGGGGTTATATGTGCGATTCTATAGAAATCTTCTGCTTCCTGGATTATAGAATAATCCGTACCGTCATACTCGAAAAAGGAAGCCCCCTGGTTTTTAGCCAGGATAAATTTTGCATGGGCGGTATCACCGTATTTTTTTCCTTCTCTGACAGTGTACCTGAACTGGTTATTGTGTGTCACACTGGCATATTCCTTCGACATCGAACCAACATATGTGAAGACTTGCGATTCATCATACGGGCTGATAAAACCACCTAAAAACGAAAACAGGAACATAAATACAATGATAAAAAACCCTACTATAGCAAGCCTGTTTCTTATAAACCGTTTCAAAACAAGCATGCCGGGGGATAAAACCTTTACCCTCTGTACATCATCAAGGTTTGTTGATGTACTGATATGTTCGTTATATACTTTTTCATTGTTTTCCACAGAATTAATAGGATTATCTATTTTTACATTATTGTTGTTACCCACGATTTACCTCCTATTTAAAACGGTGGTTATTCCGCTTGTTAATAATTTATTGCTCATTATATTGAATCTCCTTCATCAACTGATTCTTACACGAGGATCAACCACTGCGTACAAAATATCAGCTATTAATGTCCCAAGTAGAGTAAGCAGTGCCATAAACGACATATAGAACATGGTGAATGGTATATCACCGTTTGTTATAGCCAAATAAGATGTATATCCTATTCCCGGTATTTGAAAAAGGGTTTCTGTTACCATGGCTCCCGCAAAAAGACCGGGCAGTGATCCTCCTAATATGGTTACAACTGGTATAAGCGTATTTCTGAAAGCATGATAGTTTATAACCTTCTTTTCCGGCAATCCTTTTGCACGTGCAGTTCTAATAAAATCCGAGTTCAAAACTTCCAGCATATTGGTCCGGGTATAGCGCATCAGGCTTCCCACGCTGACAATGGTTAATGTCATAACGGGCAGAACATAATGGGACGCTATATCCAGGAACTTGCCCATGGCATCTAGCTGCTCATGGAACCTGCCTACTTTACCGTAAAGATCAAACCAGCCCAGCCAGACTGAAAAAATCAGTTTCAGTACGGTAGCGAAGAAAAATGTGGGAAGTGAAATACCCAAAAGGGCAAACACCGTAACAGCGTAATCGGTTCTGCTGTACTGCTTTCTTGCCGCAAGTATTCCAAGCGGAATTGCAATTAAAATCTCCAGAATAAAGGATAATGCCCCCAATGTGAAGGAATCCCATATGACATCTGAAAACTTCTCGGTTACGGGTACTGTAAACTGCCACGAATCTCCGAAATCTCCGCGAATTGCATTACCCAGCCAAAAAAGATATCCTTTTATTATCCCTACATCCAGTCCATACATTGCATTTAACTGCTTCAACCACTCAGCATAGCTTTTTGCACCCGGTCTCGTTGAAAGCTCCCGTGCCATGTTTTCAACATAGGATGAAGGAAGACAGCGCATTATGGTATAAATAATCATTGACGCAAAGAACAGTAAAAGCAAACATAATAAAAGCCTTTTAACCAAATATTTTCCCATTACTTGATGACCCCTCTTTACAAGTTACCCATTATGGGTTTTTATGATATATCTAAAAAATAATACCTTTTAAATTATTCCAATTTAGGCTTAATAAGTTAGAGCCCGCTTTTTGCGGGCTCTAAAGAAGAACTAACCAGCCATGGCATTAGCCTTTTATTTCATTTCCATGTTTTCAATTTCATAATACCATTCATAATAGGTTGTAATATCAGGAGTTATCGTATCGATATTGACTCTCTGGGTACTGAAAATAACCAGGTTCTGTCTCTGATAGGTTGGTATTTCTACGCCCCAGTCGAGTATGATATCCAAAGCTCTCTTATATGTTGCTTTTCTGAATGCCTGATCCGGGCTTCTTCTTGCTTCAATGATAAGCCTGTCAAGCTCTTCGTCGGCGATGTTATAGTTGTTGCTTTCTGTACCGCCTCTGCCGATTCTGTTGGAGCTGTGGTATACCTGGTACATGTCGGGATCTATGGTTGCTCCCCATGCAGCAGCCCACATTTCATGGGTGTTTGCATTAATTGAATTCCACAGTACGTTTGAATCAGACGGGTCATTTATTTCAAGTGTTATACCAATCTTTTCAAGTGCGGCCTGTGTATCCTTCAGGATAGCAAATGCAGGGTGATCACCAACACCGTCGCCGGGTACGATTACTTCGTACTTAAGCTTGGCCCCTTCAGGAGCAGCGGTGAATTTACCGGTTGCTTCATCAAAAGTATAACCTGCGGCCTTGAAGTATCCTATAGCAGCTTTAAGGGCGGCATCATATTTTTGATCAGCAACCATATCGGATGTATATATAGGATTGCCGTCAACATCTCTTGAATAAGCTACTTCATATCCTTCGTCTGCTTTTTGCGGAGCAGCCCATGAAGTGTTGGAAATCGGATAGTTAATTACTGCAGCTGCATCGCCGTAATAACTGTCTATAGCAACATCACGGTATACTGCAAATAAGGTTGCAAAACCTTTTCTTAAATTCTTGCTTGCTTCAGAACCCGGATCTCCTCCGACGTTTACGTTATCGGCGTTAATTCCGATATATCCGTAACCAAGATTGTCAACCAAATTGGATGTAATTACATCACCAGTGAGCTGACCGTTGGAGTTCTGCTTTTTAATCTCATCCATTTTTGCTACCGAACCTGATGGGTTAGCCAAATCAATTACACCGGTAGCTACACCTGCTATCATTTCTCCGTCTGTTGTCTCTTTCAGCTGCAGGTATTTAATCTTGGGTTCACCTTTATAATAATGTTCATTGGCTTCGAGATAAACAACCTTGTTTTCATATTTTACAAACTTATAGGGACCTGCTCCCATCGGCTTGGTAGTCTTGGCCTGAACAATTGAAAGATCTCCTCTCTGGAAGCCGAACTTGTTATTATCGTAATCATACATGGATTCATCACCGTAGTAATGCAAAGGAGCAACTGGAATGCCACAAATGCTGTAAACAGCAGGTGCTTCGAATCCACGGCATTTTACTTCAACTTCGGTCTGGCTCAGTTTTTTGATACCTTCAATATTAGGAACTTCGGTACCACCGGAAGTAGCAAGTTTCTTGTCAAGCAATATGCCTTCTACAATACCTTCAATGTCGGCCTGGAAATATGACTCGCTTCCGCCGTAAGCATTGCCGAGGGCTTTCCAGTCTGAACCATACTGAGCAATAATATCATTAAGAACTTGTGCTTCATCTTCAACTTTAGTGGAATCATAATTTTCATCCATGTTATAGAAGAACGCGAACAAATCCTTAGCAACCGGATATTTTTCTGTATATGAAGCATAGCTGGCATTTCCGTACAAGGATTTTACCCAATCCAGTTCGGATGTAAGTGTGTCAACAACAAAACCTGTTATAGCCTCTGTAGATTCAGCGCTTGGTTTGGCCAGCTCTGCTGCAATTTCATTCGCTGTAACTTCGATTTGTTCTGCCATTGAGTTGTTCAATCTGTAGTTCTTCATGCCTATAATATCATATGAATATAGTGTGGAAGAACCTGTGTAGGTAGGATCTGCAAGGACATAATATGTAAAGATGATGTCGTCTGCATCCATTACATGTCCATCACTGAATTTAACATCGTCCCTGATCTTCACGTAATATGTTGTTATATCAGCACTTTCATCATAAGTAACCTTTACATCCGCAATGCCATGGTAAAAATAGTCAACCCCATTATATGGAATTGTTTCACCTTTAATAGCATTGTAAACGATACCGCCTGTTCTGTCGGTTGTAAGAAGTGAAACATGTGTCAAATCCACAACATCCTGGTCGTAACCGGTTTGTGCAAAAAACGGACTGAATTTTTCACTGAAAGGTGCATATCCTGCAACCAGAGGAGTGCTTTTGTCTGCAGCCTCAGTCGGTGTAGCAGGAGCCTGTGTCGGTGCGGCAGTAATATCAGCACCAGCTTTATCGTTTCCTGTCTGTGTGCTCTTTGGCCAGAAAACTACAGCCAGAACAACCGCCACTACTACGACAACAGCCGCTATAATGGCTAATAATTTCTTGTTTTTCATATCCTTCCCTCCTAAATAATTATAAAAAAAAAATCACTGAAAGCCCAAACTAATCGGCTTTCATTTGAAATTCCTTGTTTTTTAATTTATCAAAATACCTGTATTATGTCAATGGTATTTTGGATTATATAAGTACTTAAAATTATGGATTTTTATCATTTTGCACCGTCCTGAACGTTATCCTGCCGTGTATCTGTAGAATAATAATTGCAAGTACGGCTATTATGATATTGCAAAATAAAAAGATCAATTCCATTTTAAATGTGCTCCCAACCCCCCTTAATATAAAAATGATTTCACCCAAAATACTTGCACAGGACAGTATCAACATCCAGGTTGCGGCAGTTCTGATGCGGATATAGGTTTTTTCATATTGCACTGCTGTCAAAACATCTTTAGGGTAAAATGATACTGCTGATATAATCATGTATGCTATAGGTAAAAACTGCAGTGTATACGGCATTACTATGTAAAAAATACGTGAACCGTCATTGTTTAAAAGTCCCATGCATATAAACAATACCGCCATAATTGCCGGTATTGATATAAGGCTGATTTTATACTTGTATTCCTGCTTTTTCGGCATGTCTAACTTATAGTAATCACCTGTATATACAACTTTCTGCTTAACCCGTACATTCGATTCCACAAGCTCAACTTTATACAAATCCCTGTATTTTTTCATTCTCATTTGGTAATTGCCCCTGCCTGATACACGTAAATCAAACTTCGTCCGTAATTTAACCGTTGGTAGCCTCTTTGTCTTCCTTATGGTGCTTTTAACTTGTTTCAGCATTATTTCCCCTGCAATTATCCTCTTCATAATTGGAGATATGGAGGATTGCAATAATTTATAAACCAAGACAGGCTATAATTATTTTATTCATTATTCCCGGTAAAAAATTATTTATTTACTTCTGTTGCCCCGAAGGATTAACAGCGGCTGCTTTTTCAAAGAGATCGGGACTTATGTGGCAGTATCCTCCCGGATTCTTGTCCAGGTATTTCTGATGATATTCCTCAGCCGGACTATAGTTCCTTAGCGGTTCAACTTCAATTACTACAGGTTTGTCATATTTTTTCTGCAGTTCTTCTATGGCCTGCTGAATTACCGGAAGATCCCTTTCGCTGATATAGTAAATTCCAGTGCGGTATTGAGTGCCCACATCCCCACCCTGCTTGTTTAACGATGTTGGATCAATAGCTTCAAAATATACGTTCAGCAATTCTTTCAAACTTATTTCGTCGGGATTATACACCACCTTTACGGTTTCGGCATGCCCGGTATTATTACGGCAGACTTCTTCATATGTCGGAAAAAGAGTCTTTCCGTTTGCATATCCAACCTGGGTTGATTCAACTCCTTTAATAAGCGACAGGTATTTCTCCATACCCCAAAAACAACCACCTGCCAGGTATATCTCCAAAGACATTTTATCACCCTTTAAAGCAATATTTTTAATTACATTATATATCAAAGATTCAATCTGATACACAAAAATCCTTTTAACTTTACCCAGATTAGCACAATAAAAAACAACCTACAACTTGTTTGTTTAAAATACCCTTTTTTTACGGGGTTAAATTCAAGTTCACTGTATTATTAAAATCAGAAACCTGTTTGCAGCGAGGTGGTTCCCGACGGCAAACTTCTGCGGGAAATAATTACCCGGTATTTTTGATCTGCTGAACAATTTTTTTACGCATCAATTATCATTTTCGCATAATTTTTCATAACGCTTATTCTGGATTCAAGTTCGCTGATTCTTGCTTTCAACTGGGCATTTTCGCTTTTCAGCATTTCTAATTCTCCGGTTTCCCCGGTACCAGCAGGTACCTTGAGAATCTCCTGCCATATTCTAATTATATCCTGCCCATATGTAGTCCCAGGCACCGCCCACCTGCCGTTAAGGTCTTCCCAGTTTGGAGCAATACCCCTGGTCACAAGATGAAATCTCTGGTCAACCAAAGGCTGCTTTAAAGGTTCTGTTGTTGCATATGCCTTCAGATGCTGTATATGTGCCCTTATTCCCGTACGCCAGTCAGGAAATCTGTTACCGGCATATTCTCCGTTCAACTTACTACCTGTGACCCCCAATCCTGCCGGGTTATGCCATTCGGGTCTGGCTATTCCCGTAAACCTGTAATAGTTTGTTTCCTTTATTGACTGGGCAAATGCAATATCCCCCCGTACTCCTTCTATTTCGCCTTCTTCAAGGTATATCTGCGCGACATAAGGTGCATTGGGATTTACCTTTCGCAAAAAAGTATCCATTTGATAAGCTGTAGCCTGTGCTTTCCCCATTATAGGATTCATTTATTCACCCCCAGAACATATAATTATCCAACTCACTGAGTAAAAATACCTTAGAATACCACAATGCTTTATTATACGAATATTTAATACTTAACTATATTCCGATTCTTGTAATTTATTCTTATATAATGATCTGGAAGAATTAAGCATCATGTTACAATATAAATTTCATGGGAAATGCTCCATCGAAAAGGTAAAATTATTCAGCCTTGTTAAAGTTAAATTTTGTTACAATAACTAATCTTATTATTAATTGTTAAATTTTCCGACTTATATTGATGGAAAATATTTAAACATGTATAATAAATAATGAACCGATGCCGCATACCATGCAGGGATGGCAGGTCTCAGGAAAACTTAATTTATACGAGTGTCATAAAGAATTTAGAAGGATTCAAGGCTTATAATTGCCGTTAGTAATTGACGGTTTATATATATTATTTGAAAGGCGGGTTGTATTATGAAATGTTATAACCATCCGGAAGTTGATGCGGCCGGTGCATGTGTTTATTGCGGAAAATTATTCTGTAAAGAATGCCTGGTGGAAGTCAACGGCAAAATGTACTGTAAAACCGATATTGGCAATGTTTTGAGAGAAGCAAAAGAGGAAGCAGCTGCTGCAAGATCCGCATCAACTGTTATTAATCTAAACAACGTTAATACCAACGTTAATAACAATGTTAATAACAATGCAGGCGCAAACGCCATGAATTATCCCTACAAAAAGAAAATTACCGCTTTAATTCTATGTTTGTTTTTGGGACCGTTAGGCATACATAGGTTCTACGTAGGCAAAACCGGAACAGGTCTTATATGGCTGCTGTCAGGCGGGTTATTCGGTATTGGTTGGTTACTTGATTTTATATTTATCATCACAGGTTCCTTCAGAGATAAGGCCGGTTATCCGTTGAAATAAAAACAAAAATGTCGCGCATGTCGCACTAACAAAAGCACCTGCTGCTTTGCAGGTGCTTTGCATTATAACTAACCATAATACAGATCAAGGACCATTACTTCAGGTAGCCCGAAAAAGCAAAAGAGACTGGGAACCGAGACTTTGGAAGCCGTTGCCTTTCAATCATACTCTTTATCGTAAAAGCTGTCAAAAGCCTAAAAAAGCAGTTATAGCAAAAAAGAAGATAAGGAAAAAATAAAAGGACGAATTTGTTTGTCAGAGCATCGGTTTGGTACTGTCAAATGGGTTCACGGAGCACATTATCTGCTTCGCAGGGGAAAAGAAAAAGCCTCGGCTGAAATGGGGCTGAGTTTTCTTGCCTATAACCTGATAAGAGCAACCAATATGGCAGGAATTATCAAGTTACTGGAAGCGATGTAGCCGGTAATTCCATTTTTTCATTTAAAACTGCGTTATTGTTAACGGTAAAAATAGCGAAAACCCGCTAAAATAGCGGGTTTTTGGACAAATTGTGGTGGAGGCGACGAGAGTCGAACTCGTGTCCGAAATCATATCCACAAGAGCTTCTCCGGGTGCAGTCTTTGTTTTAACATTCCCGCCTTATAACGCCCAAAGACAGGCTTTATAATTTGGTAGCTTCATTAGTTCCCACCGGACTCAAAGCTTTGTCCGGCTGGTTCCCTGACTTTATGACGCCGGCTACCCGAGGCGCAGGAACCCCGGACCGACGGGCTGCGTATTACTTACGCAGCAGCTAAAGCGTAATTATCGTTATTAGCGTTTATTTTAATTCTCGTTTTTTAAAGAGGCCAACGAGAATCCTCTACCCGCTACTCTTGCCTCAACAATCCCGTCGAAACCATTACGCCCCCATATTAAACTGCACATTATATATTATACCACGGTTCTTTTGTTGTTACCATCGTAAAATACTGTAATATTATGGCTTGTTGTACTCTTTTAACTTCTTGTCAATTGAGCGTTTCGCATCGCGTTCGGCTATGTCCCTGCGCTTGTCATACAGCTTCTTGCCTCTTGCTACTGCCAGTTCAACCTTCACCCAACTGTTTTTAAAGTAAACCTTGGTGGGAATAAGTGTTAAGCCTTTTTGCTGGGTATAGCCAATCAGTTTTGCAATTTCCCGTTTATGCAGCAGCAGTTTTCTGTCCCTCAATGGATCTTTATTAAAAATATTGCCTTGTTCATAAGGACTGATATGCATTCCCCTGACAAACACTTCGGAATTTTTTATATAGGCATAACTGTCCTTCAGATTGACCCTTCCCTGCCGTATTGATTTAACCTCGGTTCCGGCAAGTTCAATCCCTGCTTCAAATGTCTCCTCAATGAAATAATCATGTCTTGCTTTTTTATTATGCGCAACTACCTTGACAGAGTCTTTTTCCATCTTACTTTTACCCAATCCTTTATATTCACTACAGGCAAACCCGATTAATAACACAAACACAGATCGACGTTGTAAACCAATTATCTAATAAACCAACAGTTTATACAAAACAATATGTCAAGAGAACAAAACCCTGCATATTGCAGGGTTTTTTGTGGTGCACCATCGGGGACTCGAACCCAGGACACCCTGATTAAGAGTCAGGTGCTCTACCAACTGAGCTAATGGTGCATATTATGTGTTCCGGTATTTCGTCTGACAAGATACTATTATACAGCCATGTTTCCGGTCTGTCAACATTTTTAAAATTTTTTCTTTATAATCCGCAGAACCTTGTTTGAAAAAGTAAATGCCACCCCCTGAAAGTCATTATCAAATCCGGTTTTGATAAAACATATATGTATTTGCACAAGTAACATCCACCCCATATTGCTCAGTCTTGCCAAGGTAAAGCTGCTTTACTTGCCGGCCCGGAATTGGAAAACATGCCAAACAATCGTGTCATTTATACTAAACCAACTATTGCTTTTATAATTGAAATTTTTATAATACTTGTGAAAATGATTCCATTCCATAGTAAAATATCTGTATGTATATATAGGAATTTATTCTGTAAAAATTTACATAAGGAGAATGGCAACAATAAATGATTGGTTATTATGATCCTGTAGCAGAACGCGCTGAAACTTTAAGACAAGTATGGCGGCATGGTTTTCATAGCATGGGATTTATTTGATATACCGACTCCTTTACTTTTTATCGCCTATCCATTAAGATAAATAAATAGGCGGTGAAAAAGATGAGCAATAAGTTCGACAATTTTCTGCAGCATAGACAAAGCCTGCTGTTTCAATATAAAATGGGCGATTTGACAAAGAATGAATTTATAGAAGCGAATTTCGAGACTATAGAACGTCTTGGCATAAAGCCTTTTGAAAAAATAGACAATGTTAAAAAAGCCATTTACAACTATCATTATTTCAATGTTCTTGCCAAGTATTACTACAGGCTGGCCAAGGATTATCCTTTGGGCAGCAGGCAGAGGGCAGGTTTATTGGCACAGTCAAACAGTTTCTATCACGAAAAGGACAAGGTCACAATGACATTGTTAAAACTCCTGGATTTTCGGAATGTTGAGGCATATTTCGTAAAAGTAAAGTCGAAGAAACTGCAGGATAAGTTATTTGAGATTGTAATAAGAGATCCAGATGTACTTTTTGAGATTAACACATTATCATCTCCCAATGGCGGTATGGAAGCCGATGATCTTGTTCTCCATTCAAAAAGCCCGTTCATATTAAAACGCCTTAAGGAAGAAGGCGTATTTCTTGACGGAAAGAAAAGGTCTGTTGCAGACAGCTATATCAATCAGAAATACTAGCATATCTTTAACTTGTTTCACATAACCTGTAAGCACTTTCATATCTTTTTATGCGTTTTCGCGACCAATTGCCCAGCCTTCTCCTTATGAGTCCTGTTTTTTATTTCATTTCCCATATTTATCTTTGGCAAAACCCACCCACACTCTCAAGTTATATTGATCATCACGTCTAATATAGCATTCTCCTTTGCGCAACTCATTTAAAAACACTAAAAACCATGTGCCGGATAACTTATGTAAACATTTAACCGGCATGTACATATTATGAATTAGAAAAGCAATAAGGAGGTGTAAATATGGAATACAGAGAAGCTTTGGAAGCTTCAAGGCGTTCGTCCAGGCGGTATTGGGAGCGGAATGAGGCGGATGTCCAGGATTTTGGGGGCTTGCGTGAAGCCTGCCCGCAGAAAAAAGGAACTATAATACGCATATTCATCCCTGCCGGTGCTGAAATCAACCTGTTAAATCTCCTGGAAGTTTCCTCGCCCGGCGGCATCTGCATAATAGTAAGGCTTCCCTTCCTGAAGAAGCTGTTCTCCGGAAATGACATTGCAGAACTGTTTGACGAAATAAAACGGGCAGGAGGCAAAATTGATTTTGAAGACTAATCAGGGTCATGGGGGTGGTTCGGATAGGACCACTCTTTTCTTTACCTCCTGCCAAATATATCTGAAAATTGAAAAAAGATTAATACATATTAATATTATTCAAATTGCTCACCATATATAACCACAATAATACCCAACAGCCAAATATAAACCATAATGGCTTTGATGTTCCAGTCATCCCAAATTTCCGAACTCAAAAACACTCTTTTATGATTTTATGTCACCCATCACCGGAAAAGAGTAATAAAGCATAAGACAGGAAGAACGCTGCCCTGCCGGATTGTTTATTTGGACCCTTGATTGAGAATACTGTTATTATAGAATATTCCTGTGCAAAATCGACATATACCTGATCGATTACGGCTGTTTTACCTGGATGAGGTAAAACAAGCAGATTCATCAAATTTAAAGTTTGCCGCAGGATGCGGTTCTTCTTGTTTTTATAGGTCTGCGAGCCTGTGAAATGCATTTTCAGGAAATGCACTTTAAGAAGAATTAAACTGGAGGGAAAAAAATGAGCCTGCTTGAAAACAAGTTCAAACTCAAGGAAAATGGCACAGACGTCAGAACCGAGTTCATTGCCGGTTTGACAACCTTCTTCACAATGGCCTACATCATATTTGTAACCCCTAACATTCTTGGATTGGCCGGCACAGACGACAATCCATTCTCAAAGGGAGGTATATATGTAGCAACCATCATCTCAGCAGCAATAGCCACCCTGATCATGGGACTTGTCGCCAACGTGCCCTATGCCCTGGCCCCCGGAATGGGTCTTATTGCTTTTTTCACCTATACCGTAGGCATGGGTCTCGGGTTTACATGGCAGCAGGGCCTGGCAATGGTCTTTATCTGCGGTGTTATCAATATCATTATCACCGTTACCCAGGTAAGAAAAGCGATAATAAAAGCCATCCCGCATTCACTGCAATACGCAATCAGCGGTGGAATTGGACTCTTTATAACCTATATCGGCTTTAAGAGTGCAGGGTTCCTGAAGTTCACTGTTAATGCGCCTTTTATGTTTTCGAGTGAATCCGGTATAATCGGCTATGGCTCCAATGTCGTTCCGGCCCTGGTTAATTTCTCCGATAAAGGAGCGCAGCTGGCACTCATAGGCCTGATCATTACCGCTGTTCTGATGATGCTTAAGGTTAAGGGAGCCATTCTGATAGGAATCATTGCAACCACTGTTATCGGTATCCCCATGGGTATTACCGACATTAGCCTTTCCACTCCATACAAGATATCCGATATAGCCGATACGGCATTCAAGCTCGATTTTGGCGGCCTCTTCTCCGATCCTGCCAGGATCGGTCTTGTTCTTGTAACCATCCTGGCTTTCAGCCTTTCAGACACCTTTGATACCATAGGAACCTTCATCGGAACCGGGCAAAAAAGCGGTATCTTTGATGAAAATGATGAAACTGTCCTGTTCAGGAGCAAGGGTTTTAAGTCCAAGATGGACAAAGCCCTGTTCGCGGATGCTACAGCAACATCAATAGGTGCTCTGCTAGGTACATCCAACACCACCACCTACGTGGAGAGTGCTACCGGAATCGGTGTTGGCGGGAGAACCGGACTGACCTCCGTTTTTACAGCGATGTTCTTCCTGTTATGCCTCGTATTCGCACCCATTGCCGGTATCATTCCCTCTGCTGCTACGGCCCCGGCACTGATCATTGTAGGTGTTCTCATGATGGAATCACTGGGCAGGATCAAATGGGAAGATTTTGAAGAAGCCCTGCCGGCATTCTTTACAGCTGTGACCATGCCTTTGGCTTACAGCATTTCCACGGGTATTTCTGTTGGCTTCATCTTCCATGTCCTGACAAAAATAACCACCGGCAAGGCCAGGGAAGTTCACCCTGTTATGTATGTGGTTACGCTCCTGTTTATAATCAATTATATAATTAATGGTGTACTAAAACTCTGACGAGCATTTGAAATGAACCTTGAATCAACATGGGTTGCCCGCTGGGCAGCCTTTTTTACCGGGGCAGGTTTTCCGGATGTGTTACAGGATGATATTGTCAATGCGTTCTTTTCAGTATTGTCTCCAATGCAGGTATATATGTATAAAATGATATAGAAAAAGCTCCAAAGCTTATAACCATGGAGCTTGATTTACTGGTGCCGAAGGTGGGACTCGAACCCACACGGAGTTTGAGCTCCACCGGATTTTGAGTTTTGCAGCATAACCGGAAACATCGGGAATGTAATGCACTTTAGCGGAAGTTACAGACCGCCGGAAACCTTGTAAAATCGGCTTTTCCGGCACTTTAACCTCTGAAAAT
>Ga0134098_1000142_pt1 | contig 79903 bp, 67 predicted proteins | sample 9_3taG_FD_94456 | JGI IMG/M metagenome (GOLD analysis project Ga0134098, IMG submission 94456) | Switchgrass degrading microbial communities from high solid loading bioreactors in New Hampshire, USA - 9_31_10_142_A3 metaG | ecosystem: Engineered > Bioreactor > Semi-continuous > Anaerobic >... | reverse complement strand
CCCTCGAGGAATACGAGGGTACGCTGCTCTTCGTGTCGCACGACAGGTATTTCATAAACCGCTTTGCAACCCGCATATGGGAGCTGCGGGACGGCAGGATTTCCGATTTCAGGGGCAGCTTTGAGGAGTACAAGCGGTATAAGGAAAGCATCGCGCGCTTTGAGGAGATAAAAAGGCACGCGGAACCCAAAAAAGAGGAAAAGCCGAAAAGGAAAAGGCCGCAGGACGGCGCAAAGCTGCTTGCAAGGCTCGAGCGCGAGATAGAAAAGCTCGAAGAGAAGCTCAGGGAGTACGACGCCGAGGCCGAAAAATATTCCACGGACTACGAAAAGCTCCTTGAAATCGGCGAGGAGCGCGCGAAGGCGGAGGCCGAGCTCGAATCGCTCTACGAACAGTGGGGGGAGAATTGCGGTTGAGAAGCCTGTTTAGGTACGGAGCGCTCCTGCTTGCGGCCGCCTGCTTTGCGATGGCCTGCTTTTTCAAAACCGCGCTTGTGGGCTACACGATGAGCGCAGTCGTGTTTTTCGCGGCGGGGCTTGTCATCCTCGCCTATTATGTGCTCGGGATGCTCGCGGGCCGGAATAATAAATACGCGAAGGCGCTGCGCCTTGCGCTTACAATCGTGCTCGCTGTTGGGCTTGCCTATTTTGCCGCGGTGGAGTGCGTAATCGTCAGGAACTCCGTCTCAGATAGGGAGAGCGCCGATTATGTGATTGTCCTCGGCGCCGGCGTGGACGGCACCCAACCCTCGCTTTCGCTGCGCGACAGGCTGAGAGCCGCCCATGAATATTTGACCAGTAACCCAAACGCGGTGGCGGTGGTCAGCGGCGGGCAGGGCGAGTACGAGGAGATTACGGAAGCGGAGTGCATGTTCCGCTGGCTCACCGAGAGGGGAATTGAGCCGGAGCGCATCATTAAGGAGGAGCGGGCGAGAAATACTTCCGAAAACATAGCCTATTCAATGGAGCTGATTTCGGCGGATTCCAAAACCGCCTTTCCCAAAGTTGCGGTTCTTACCGCCGAATACCATCTCTACCGCGCGAAGGAGACGGCAAGGCGGGAGGGAGTCTCAGAACCCCTCGGCATCGCCGCAAAAACGAGTCTGCCGGTTCTGCGCCTCAACTACTTTGTCCGCGAGGCCTTTGCCGTGACGGCGATGTGGCTCGGCATCAACTGAATAAACCGAAAAAGGCGTCATCCTCGGATGCCGCCTTTTTTGCCTTTACTGTCAGCTTACTTGAAAATTTCCGAGAAATCCAGCTTGTCCAGCGCCTCGGTGCGCACGATTTCCGCCTCGTCGGCCCAGGCTTTGGCCTGACGCTGGTATATGTCGTAGGCGGCGGTGTAGCGCAGCGGGTAGTAGGAATTAAAAACAATCATGTCGGGGTCAATCGGCAGGCGCAGTATGATGTGGTAGCCGTAGTCGGTCTCAACTATGCCGCTGAGCTCTCCCTCCTTAAGGGCGGCGGTAGCCTCGTAGAACTCTTCAACCATGTCGCCCCGCTTGAACAGGTAGCCGCCGGGGTATTCCATAAGCCCGCCTTTATCCTCGCTCTTTGAATTCATAATCTCGTCGAATTTGGCGTGCAGGGACTCGCCGCTCCCGGCGGCCCTGAGCTCTTCGAGTATCCCCTCGATATCGGCCCTGACCTTGGCGTTTTCCGCCTCGTCCTCCTTGGAGAGCAGGACGATGTGCTTTGCGTGCATATAGCCCTGCTCGCTTGCGTACGCGAGCGTCTCCGCGTCAGAGAACTTCTCGGCTCTTTCGCCGTAGAGCTCGGTAAACAGCTTGTAATAGAGGGCTGAAATGCTCAGCAGGTAGCGGTAAAGCTCAGGAGTGAGCTGGCTTTCGGCAAGGCCCTCGTTGAAGGCCTCCTCGCCTCCGGCCTGCTCTTTCGCGGCCTCAAACTCGCTTTCGATTTCGGCCCTGTCTTTCTCGCTGAGGGTGACTCCGAGCTCCGCCGCCTTTTTCTCAACGGTCCGGTAGAGCGCTACCGCGTCGACGGAAACGTTCAGAATGAAGTCCTGCACGGTGTTGGTTCCGTCGTAAACAGTATGCCAGTCAATCTGGTATCCGTAAGTCATGTAATTTACGTGCGAGCATATCCAGTACAAAAGCTCCGGCCAGTAGACTTCCGAGCCGTCCACGGTGAACATCAGGGTGTCGTCCGGGTAAAGGGCGGTGTTTATTTCTTTAATCTCGTTCGGGGTTTCGGTGGCCTCGGGCGAGGGGGTCGGCGTGGCCCCGGGCGTCGGCTCAGTCGTTGCGGCGGGACCGCAGCCGGCCAGAATAATCGCCAGCATCGCGGCGGCTAGTGTAAGGCTGAGTAATCTTTTCATTGGTGTTCATTCCTTTCAGTGCACAAAACGGACTGCGGGATAACCGGCCGCTCAGTGCGCGTTTTTTATGCCCGCGGGCATGCTTTGGTTTGTATCAATCACGGCTGCCTGGGTCCGCCTTTTGCGTCGTCGGCCTTGGCGGAAGCATCCTGGTAGGCTCGCACAAAGGCGACCGCCTCGCCCAGCACATTGCCGGGATTTTTGATTTTCAGGCTGATATTCGGCTCGTTTCCGGCCTCGATTTTGATTCTGCCCCTGAAGGCCGGATTTTCATACAGAGCCGATACCTGCCTCATATCGAAGTCGGTGAGCTTGAAAATGATTCTGCCGGACTTCTGGGAAATCTCGTATATGCCGGCGCGCGAAGCCTCGCCGCGCAGCAGGGCGACCTGTATGAGAGTGTTGACGCTCTTCGGCGGGTCGCCGAAGCGGTCGATAAGCTCGTCTGTGATGTCGTCGGCGTCCTCTTCCGTCCTTATCAGGGCAATGCGCCTGTATAGGTCCATTCTCTGCTCGGGGGAGGGCACATAGCTCTCGGGAATGTTTGCCGAGACCGCAAGGTCCGCAGAGCATTCGACCCGCCTTTGGGGCTTTTCTCCGCGCTCCTCGAGTATGGCTTCCTCGAGCAGCTTGATGTACATGTCGTAGCCGACCGAGAGCATATGCCCCGACTGCTCGGCGCCGAGCAGGTTTCCGGCTCCGCGTATCTCGAGGTCGCGCATCGCTATTTTGAAGCCGGAGTTGAACTCGGCAAATTCGCGTATGGCCGCAAGGCGCTTGCTGGCGACTTCGGTTAGGACCTTGCCGGGCTTGAAGGTGAGGTAGGCGAAGGCCCTGCGGTGGCTCCTGCCGACGCGGCCGCGCAGCTGGTGGAGCTGCCCTAGGCCCAGTTTGTCCGCGTCCTCGATTATCAGCGTGTTTACGTTCGGGATGTCGATGCCCGTTTCAATAATCGTCGTGCAGACAAGGACCTGTATCTCGTTTGCTATCATGCGCTCCATGATGCTCGAGAGGCTGTCCTCGTCCATCTGCCCGTGCGCGACCGCTATTGTCACGCCCTCGAGCATTTTCGAGAGCCTTCCGGCCGTGCGGTCGATTGTGTCGATGCGGTTGTGCAGGTAATATACCTGCCCGCCGCGCGCAAGCTCGCGCCTTATGGCGTCCGTGATTACGCCCCAGTCGTGCTCCAGCACATAGGTCTGGACAGGGTGCCTGTCCTGCGGTGGCTCCTCAATCATCGACATATCCCTTAGGCCCGACAGCGCCATGCTCAGGGTCCGGGGGATGGGCGTCGCCGTGAGCGTCAGAACGTCTATGGACTTTGATATCTCCTTAAGCCGCTCCTTGTGCGTCACGCCGAAGCGCTGCTCCTCGTCGACAATCAGCAGGCCTAGGTCCTTAAACTCAACGTCCTTTTGAAGCATCCTGTGGGTTCCGATGATGATGTCGGCGGCGCCGCTCTTTATGTTCTTCAGGGCCTGCTTTATCTCGGCGTTTGTCCTGAAACGGCTCAGGACCTCAACCCGTACGGGGAAATTGGCGAACCTTCTCATAACCGTGAGGTAGTGCTGCTGGGCGAGAACCGTAGTCGGGACTAAAATCGCCGCCTGCTTGCCGTCGAGAATGCACTTCATCACCGCGCGCAGCGCGACCTCGGTTTTGCCGTAGCCGACGTCCCCGCAGAGCAGTCTGTCCATCGGCACCGGCCTTTCCATGTCCGCCTTTATCTCGGCTATAGCGCGCAGCTGGTCCTCGGTCTCGGTGTATTCGAAGCTTTCCTCAAACTCCTTCTGCCAGGGCGAGTCGGGCGAGAAGGCAAAGCCGGGGGTCCTGCTTCTTGCGGCATAAAGCTCTATTAGCTTCTTTGCAAGCTCCTTTGCCATGCCCTTGGCCTTGGACTTCGTCTTTTGCCAGTCCGTGCCGCCGAGCTTCGAGAGCTTTACCGGCTTGTCTTCGCCGTCGGCGCCGATGTACTTTGACACAAGGTCAAGCTGGGTGGCGGGGACGTAGAGGCTGTCGGTTCCGGCGTAGGATATTTTTATATAGTCCTTCAGGACGCCGTCGACCGGTATCTGGAAAATACCCATGAAGCGGCCTATGCCGTGGTGCTCGTGCACGACAAGGTCGCCGGGCGAAAGGTCGGTGTAGCTTTGAAGCTTCTGCCTGTTCCTGCCCGTTTTCCGCTTCGGAGTATACTGCTTGGCGGGGCCGGTCAGCTGTCCCTCGGTGATAATCGCGATTTTTGAACTGGGGTACTCCGCTCCCGAGGAGAGGGAGCCAATGCCGATGACACAGGTGCCGCGCTCGGGAATCTTCGCGAGGTTGAAATCGAGCGCCGAAGGTATGCCGTTGCTATCAAGGTATTCCTTGAGCCTTTTCGCTCTCTCCTCGTCTGAGGCGAGCAGAATGGTGCTGTAGTCGTTTTTTAGGTAGTGAATAAGGTCGCTCGCCGCTGTCTCCATGCTGCCACCGTAGGCGGGCAGCTGTTTTGCGGTCATGTAGAGAATCGACTTGGGCGGCACGGGGTAGCTAGAGCCGGTGAAGCTGTCGAGCATTACGAAGGCGCGCTCGGCGAGCTTTTCGCAGACCTCCGGCCAGTCCTTGTAATAATGTGTGAGAGTCCCGTCGAGAACGCCGGACTCGAGCAGGGTGTCTATGTCCTGATTTATCTGCCAGAGGTAGTTTTTCGCCTTCTCCTGCGCCCGTGGCGGCTCTATCAGGATTACGATTGCATCGTAAGGTATATAATCAGCCGCGGTTTCAAATTCGGGGTATAATAGATGCATATACCTGTCGGCCGCAGGGAAGCTCCGCTTGTTCTGAAGGCGCTCAATATCGGAGGACACCGTCTCCAAAAGCTCCTTCTTGGCCGTCTTGCGGCGCGCAATCTTCCGGGAAAGCTCGATGAGCTCGTCCAAAAAGCCCTCCTCGCCTCCGTCGTACAGCCCGACAAGGCTTTCGGCGACGGGGAGGATGTCGGCCGAGGGAATATTCTCAATCCTCCTCTGGGACGAGACGTCGAAAATGCCCATGGAGTCTACTTCGTCTCCAAAGAACTCGCAGCGGACCGGATTCGGGAGCGCGGGCGTGAAGAAATCCAGAATGCCGCCGTGTATCGCAAACTGCCCGACGCCCTCTACCTGCTCCGAGCGCCTGTAGCCGGAGGCAAGAAGCCTTTCCGCCGCTTTCTCGAGCCTTATCTCCATCCCGAGCCTGAGCGTAAGCTGCGAGGACATGAGCCTGGATTTGGGGATTGAGCGCTGCATCAGCGCGTCGGGCGTCGTAAGGACGACGCCGGCCCTGCCCGCAGCCATCTCGTACAGCGTCTTTATCCGCTCCTGCTCGACCGAACGCGAGACGCCCTCGGCGTTGTAGAAGGTAAATTCGCGCGCCGTTAGCGTGTGGCAGGGCTCTTCCGTGAGCGAGCTTATATCGTTTGCCATTCGGCCTATCTCCATCTCGTCGGAGCAGATTACGACGACCTGCCTACGGAGCAGGCGCCGGAGCGCCGCGGAGATGTGTGCTTTGTGTATATTTTCAAGGCCGCTCAGGACAAGAGGGCAAAAGCCGCCGTCAATCCTGGCGAGAAGCTCTTCAAATTCGGGCTCTCTTCGGAACCCCTCCGATAAGGCAAGCAAGAATTCACCAGCTTTCTGTTAAAATATGGAAAGAATAGGGCGTGACTTGCCCTCGTTTGCCCCGTTCCTGTAATACTACATCTTTCCGGCGAACTTTTCAAGAGCAAACCCACTAATACTGTATGTCAATGGCACTATAATATTAACACCATCCCTGCTGAATAGTCGCGCCGCTATTGCATTAATTGCGAAATGGTATATAATCTTCGGGAAGGGGGTGGTTTAAACGACGGAGAATTATCAAAAGATGTTTGAGAAAACCCTAGCCTCGCTCGGAGACAGGACGCCGAGACTGCTTCTGCACGCCTGCTGCGCCCCCTGCCTGAGCTCCGTGCTCGAGCGCCTCGGGGAGCGTTTCGACGTCACAGTTTTGTACTACAACCCGAACATTTATCCGCGTGAGGAATATGAAAAGCGTCTTGACGAGCTATACAAGCTCCTCCGCCTGCAAAAGACCGGAAATGCGGTGAGACTGCTCTGCGGAGAGTATAGGCCCGAGGATTACTACAATATTATCGGCGGCCTGGAAAAGGAGCCGGAGGGCGGCGGCCGCTGCCGCCTTTGCTTCGAGCTGCGCCTAGGAGAGACGGCGAGGCTCGCGAGGGAAGGGGGATACGACTACTTCACGACCACCCTTACAGTGAGCCCGCACAAGAACGCCGAGCTGATAAACAGCATCGGGGGAGCGATGAGCGAAAAATACGGCGTGCCCTACCTGTTTTCGGACTTTAAAAAGCGCGACGGATACAGGCGCTCGATAGAGCTTTCAAATATATACGGGCTTTACCGGCAAAACTACTGCGGCTGCGAGTTCTCCAAACGGGACTAGGCGGGCGCAACAACGATGCAAATCACGACAGGTGCCATCACCCTGTCGTTAAACAAAAAAATGGGAGTGAATCAAATGAAAAAACTTAGCATTCGCAAGCTGACCTTCGTAGCGATGGTCGGCGCCATGTACACCGCCCTGACACTGGCCCTGGCGCCCGTCGCATACGGCCCTGTCCAGTTCCGCCTGTCGGAAGCCCTGTGCATCCTGCCGTATTTCTTCCCCGCCACAAAGTGGGGGCTGTTTGTAGGCTGCGCGCTGTCCAACCTCTTCGGCGGATACGGGGTGCTCGACATCGTATTCGGCTCGCTGGCGACGCTTTTGGCCGGCTACTGCACCTCGAAAATACGCTCGCGGCCGCTGGCCCTGCTGCCGGTCGTTCTTTTCAACGCCCTGATAGTAGGAGCGGTAATCGCATGGGCTTCAACGCCCGGGGCCTTCTGGGAGGGGTATCTCGTAAACGCCGTTCAGCTGGGCCTCTCCGAGTTCGGAGTTATGTATTTTATCGGCCTGCCACTGCTTTATATTTTACCTAAATACAGGTTGTTTAATAAGCTTCAGAACGCCCTTGCATGATACAGGAGGTTAACATGAAAGTCAGAAAAGCCGTCATCCCCGCAGCGGGCATAGGCAGCCGCATGCTGCCCGCCACGAAGTCCATTCCCAAGGAAATGCTGCCCCTGGTGGACAGGCCCGTAATCCAATACATAATTGAAGAGGCCGTGGCGTCGGGCATCGAGGAGATACTCATTATCACAAACCGCGGCAAGAGCCCGATGGAGGACTATTTCGACTACTTTCCCGAGCTCGAGAACCGGCTCGAGGCGGATAAGAAGTACGATTTTCTCGAGGCGGTGAAAAGGCCGGCGGACCTGGCGAACATCTTTTTCCTGCGCCAGAAGGAGACCCGCGGCCTCGGCCACGCCGTAGGGCGCGCCCGCGCCTTCGTGGGGGACGAGCCCTTTGCGGTTCTGCTGGGCGACGACATTATGAAGTCGAAGGTACCCGTCACAAAGCAGCTCATAGAAGCCGCGGAGAAGTACGGGGCTTCGGCGGTCGGAGCTCAGGCTGTGCCGGACGAGGCGCTCTCGCGCTATTCCTCGCTCAAAATCGAGCCGCTCGAGGCTAACGTGTACCGCGTCACGGACATGGTCGAGAAGCCGAAGCCCTCGGAGCGCTTTTCAAACTACGCGATACTCGGCCGCTATGTCCTGACCCCCGACATATTCGATATACTCGACAGGCTCGAGCCGGGCTACGGCGGCGAGATACAGCTCACCGACGGGCTTAAGAAGCTCTGCCGGCTCTCGCCGATGGTAGCCGTGGACTTCGAGGGAGTGCGCTACGATACGGGCAACCTCAAGGGCTACCTCGAGGCAGTTATAGACTTCGCCCTCGACCACCGGGAGACAGGCGATTGGCTGCGCGGGTTTATAAAAAGCAAGGCCGGGACCATTTGAGCAAACTATTGACAAAAATTACAGGGTTCCGGCGCCCAAATGCAGCAAAATTAGTTGACAATCGCGGCAATATGTGTATAATTAATTAGTCTAGTATGCCGTATTTGAGGCATGCCATATATCCTTGCCCGCATTTTAAATACGGGCCATTAGTCCAGAAGGAGGTGCTAAAGAAATGGCAAAAGTTACGGACAACTACGAGGTAATGTATATCATCGACCCGACACTCAGCGAAGAGGATATCAATGCCATCGTAGAGAAGTTCAAAGCGCTCGTCGAAGCCAACGGCACACTTAACGAGTTGGAGCTGATGGGCAAGCGCCGTCTTGCTTATGCAATTAACTACAAGACGGAGGGCTACTATGTCCTTATGAAGTTCACATCGGCTCCGTCTTTCCCCGCTGAGCTCAAGCGCGTGCTCGGAATCACGGAAGGCGTTATGCGCTCGCTCGTCACCGCTATAAAGTAAGGGCTAGGAGGCGCGAACAATGCTTAATCAGGTCGTCTTAATGGGCAGACTTACGAGGGACCCGGAGCTGCGCCGCACGCCGAACGGCGTCCCGGTGGCAAGCTTCACGCTCGCGGTCGAAAGGGACTTCAGTTCCCGCGAAACCGGCGAGAGACTGACCGATTTTATCGACATCGTGGCCTGGAGGAATACGGCGGAGTTCGTCTCGAAGTATTTCTTCAGGGGACAGATGGCCGCCGTGACGGGCCGGCTGCAGATTCGCGACTGGACCGACAAGGACGGCGTCAAGCGCAGGACCGCCGAGGTAGTCGCCGACAACATCTACTTTGCCGACAGCAAGAGAGCAAGGGAAGACAGCGGCGAGAATCCGAAGCGCAGCGAGAGCCTGCCCTTTGATGATTCGTATCCTTCCTCCGACCCCTTTAGTTTCGGCGAGTCCGAATTTTCCGAGCTAGACGATGACGACGGAGATTTACCATTTTGATTTTCACGGGAATGCCCGATTATATTTCCTAATGATTGGAGGGTATCACATTGGCAACGGAGAAAGACAGCAAGGCTCAGCGCGGCGGAAACCGCAAGCGCAAGAAGGTGTGCGCGTTCTGTGCTGAGAAGTCCCAGCACATCGACTACAAGGATGTGGCCAAGCTTCGCCGCTTCCTTTCCGAGCGCAGCAAGATTCTTCCCCGCAGAGCGACCGGCACTTGCGCGATGCATCAGCGCGAGCTGACCCGTGCGATAAAGAGAGCAAGACAGATAGCTTTACTTCCGTACGTTTCGGAATAAAATAATAGACGGATTAAGGCGCACCGAGGTGCGCCTTAATTTGTAGCTTCAGTTTGTTTTTTTCAGTTATTTCAGGTCGTGGACCTCGTTGTCGAGCATCACAATCGGCCGGTCGTGGAAGACGCGCTTGCGGGAGGGGATAAAGCCCCTTACGTTCGTCGCCGGGTATATCCACGTGTACTGCCCGATATGCGTGCCCGGCTGGGTTACAGCGTTTGCGCCCAGTCTCGAGTTGTCGCCGAGTATGCAGCCGAAAAAGCCGGTTCCGAGGTCAATACTGCCGTCCTCGGTTTTGACGGTGACGTTCGACTGGTCGAATTTCCTGTTGGCCGTAATCGCGCCGGAGCCGATGCGCGCCGACTTTCCTATGACGCAGTCGCCCGCAAACGAGGTGCTCTGAATTTTTGCGCCGTTGAATACCACGCAGTGCTTAACCTCGCTGCAGTGGCCGAGAACGCAGTTGTCGCCAATGATAGTGTTTGGCCTGATAATCGCACCAGGCATTATTTCACAGTTCTTGCCTATATAGACCGGGCCGATAATCGTAACGCCGTTGTAGATGACGGTGCCCTCGTCTATGAAGTAATTGCCGTAAAAATCGCACTGGCCGAGGCATTTGCCCTTGTTCTCCTTTACGTCCGGTTTTACGAGAAGCTCCTCCAGAACCTCGTTGACCTTTGCGAGAGGCTCCCAGGGGTGTTTCATGCCCTCGAAAAAACCGGGTATCGGAAACTTATCGAAATGTGAGAAGTAATAGCCTATATCAGTGACCATGTTTTTGCCTCCCAATCAATTCTTTGCCCGGTGACTGACTTATATCATAATTATAAATAAGGCGGGGCGCGAATGCAAACAAAAGAATTGTGAATTGACTGGAACAAATGTTTGCAGTGTAAAATAATATGTGTTATACTTTAACAAACCTTTGCCGAAGCAAGGCAGCGGGAGGGTGCGTTATGAATCGGCTTACCCCCAAGCAGAAAGAGATTTTCGATTTTATTGTTGATACGGTTGCGACGCACGGATACCCGCCCTCCGTCAGGGAGATATGCGCCGCCGTGGGCCTGAAATCCCCGTCGACGGTGCACGCGCACCTGACGGCGCTCGAGCGCGCCGGGCTCATTTCCCGCGATGCCGGCAAGACGCGGGCAATAACGCTTACGGCGGGAGCGGGCGCGGGCGGCGGCGTCCCGATTCTGGGCACGGTCGCGGCGGGCCAGCCAATCCTCGCAGTCGAGGACGCGCTGGGATTTCTGCCCTTCGACCCGGGCAAGAGCGGGGAATACTTTGCGCTGCGCATAAAGGGCGACTCGATGATAAACGCGGGCATCCTCGAAGACGACATGGTCGTCGTGCGCAGGCAGCCCACAGCCGAAAACGGCGACATAGTCGTCGCCCTCATCGGCGAGGAGGCGACATGCAAAACCCTCCGCCGCAGGAACGGGGAGGTCTGGCTTGTTCCCGAAAACGACGATTACGAGCCGATAGACGGCTCCGAGGCCGTAATTCTCGGCAAGGTAACAGCGGTTATAAGGACTTATTAATAAGTCCGCTCCAGCCTAAGCTTAACTTCGGATACTGTAGAATTTGGCGGCCTTGCACGCCAAGAAGAGAAGGCGATAAAAACGCATAAAACTTAATTATCGTATATTTGCCTTGCGGGCGGATACCGTTTGGTGCTCCGCTTTTTTCGGCCAAGGCGAGATTCGGAGGCAGTATGTTTTTTAAGGATTTGAAGGAGACAATCAACGCATACAAAGCGCGCGACCCTGCGGCGAGCTCAAGCCTGGAGATATTACTGCTGTACCCCGGCGTTAAGGCGATTATAAGGCACAGGTTCGCCCATTGGTTTTACCGCCACAATATGAAGTTTATCGCCCGCTGGATATCGGAAGGCACAAAGCGCCGCACGGGCATTGAGATACATCCGGGAGCTAAAATAGGCAAGAGGCTTGTCATCGACCACGGAATGGGCGTGGTGATAGGCGAGACTGCCGAGATAGGCGACGACGTGCTGATTTACCAGGGCGTTACCCTCGGCGGAACCGGAAAAGACAAGGGCAAGCGCCACCCGACCATCGGCAACAATGTGATGATAGGCGCGGGCGCTAAGGTGCTCGGCCCGTTCAAGGTCGGCGACGGGGCGCGCATCGCGGCAAACGCCGTCGTTCTCAAGGAGGTGCCGCCCTGCAGCACGGCGGTCGGCGTGCCCGCGAGGGTTGTTCGGATTATGGGCGAAAAGGTCGACTACGTCTCGACTGTCGACCAAATCAGCATAACCGACCCGATAACCACGGAACTTGCCGCCATCAGGCAGGATTTGAATAAACTCGCCAAGTTACTGGAGGCACAAAAAGATGAAACTTTATAACTCAATGACAAGGGAAAAGGAAGAGTTTAAACCGCTGGAGCCGGGCAAGGTGAAGATGTACGCCTGCGGCCCTACGGTCTATAACTATATACACGTGGGCAACGCAAGGCCCATAATCGTTTTCGACGTGCTGCGCCGCTACTTTGAGTACCGCGGCATGGAAGTTACCTACGTTCAGAACTTTACCGACGTTGACGACAAGATTATCAAGCGGGCCGCGGAGGAGGGAATCTCCTCCGCGGAGGTCGCCGAGAAGTATATCAAAGAGTACTTTGTCGACGCCCGCGCGCTCGGGGTAAAGGATGCGACCGTCCATCCCCGGGCGACGGAGAACATACCGCAGATAATCGAGATGGTGCGCAGCCTTATAGAAAAGGGCTACGCCTACGAGGTCAACGGGGACGTGTATTTCCGCACCTCGAAATACAAGGATTACGGCCGCCTATCAAATCAGCCGATGGACGAACTTATGGCCGGCGCGCGAATCGACGTGAGCGAGGCCAAGGAATCTCCGATGGACTTCGCGCTCTGGAAGGCCGCAAAGCCCGGCGAGCCCTCCTGGGATTCGCCCTGGGGCAAGGGGCGGCCCGGCTGGCACATCGAGTGCTCCGCGATGTCCGTGCGCTATCTCGGAAAGACAATCGACATACACTGCGGCGGACAAGACCTCACCTTCCCGCATCACGAGAACGAGATTGCGCAGTCTGAAGCGGCCAACGGCTGCAAGTTCGTAAACTACTGGTTGCATAACGGCTTTATAAGCGTCGACAACCGCAAGATGTCAAAGTCGCTCGGAAACTTCTTCACCGTGCGCGAGGCCGCCGCCGTCTACGGTTATCCGACGATAAGAATGTTCATGCTGATGAGCCATTACAGGAGCCCCTTGAACTATTCCGGCGAGGCCCTTATGCACGCCAAATCCGCTCTCGAGCGCCTGAAAACGGCGGTTGACAACCTCAGGTTCCTTTCGAAAAACGCAAAGGAAACTGCTTTGAAGGACTCCGAGCGCGAGATTATCGGGAAATTCCCCCTCTACCGCGAGCGCTTCGTCGAGGCGATGGACGACGATTTCAACACCGCGGACGCGATTTCCGTGATATTTGAGCTCGTGCGCGAGCTAAACAGCGCGACTTCCGCCGATATGAACCCCTCCAGGGAGTTTGCGGAGGCCGGGCTTAAGATGCTGATGGAGCTTGTGGACGTCCTCGGGCTGATTTACGGCGAGGAAGAAGAAGGTAAGCTCGATTCCGAGATTGAGGCGCTTATTGAGGAAAGGCAGAAGGCGAGAAAGGCGAAGAACTACGCAGAAGCCGACCGCATCCGCGACAAGCTCAAGAGCATGGGAATTATCCTCGAAGACACCCCGCAGGGAGTAAAATGGAAGCGGATTTGAGCACTTTACCATTTTAGAAAACTAAACCGCCGGATAATTTGTGGAAATTATCCGGCGGCTTTTTTGCAAGTTTGCTTGACAAAGATTGCAAAAATTGATATCATCTTTGGTATGATTATTCCCGAGGGGGCTAGTAAAATGCTTAGAGTTGACGAGCTTTTAAATCTAAGCAGGGAGGAGATGATTTCCTCCTCTAAAAAGTTCGTTGCAAGTCTGTGCACGCGGTACAAGAAAAACAACTACATAGATCCCAGTTATTATCAGAAGCTCGAAGTAAAGCGCGGACTTAGAAACCCCGACGGCACCGGAGTCATGGCCGGCGTCACGCTTATAGGTGACGTCCAGGGTTATGAGATGCGCGACGGCGTAAAAGTGCCGAAGGAAGGCGACCTCATTTACCGCGGGATAAGCATCAAGGACCTCATAAACGGTTTCGTCTCGGAAAACCGCTTCGGCTACGAGGAGACTGTGTACCTTCTCCTTTTCGGCGAGCTGCCCACGGCTTCCGCTCTTGAGGATTTCAAGCAGCTGCTCTGCGAGTGGAGCGCTCTGCCGCCCGGTTTCACCGAGGATATGATAATAAAGGCCCCGAGCAACAACGTGATGAACAAGCTGGCAAGGTCGATACTTGCCCTCTATTCCTACGACGACGAGCCGGAGCCCACGAATCTTGAGACCGAGCTGTTCCAGGCTCTGCGCATGATTGCGCGCTGCCCGATAATCGTCGCGCACGCCTACGCTGTCAAGAGGCACTACTTCGACAACGAGAGCCTGTATCTGCACAGGCCGAGGCAGGATATGAGCATAGCGGAGAACTTCCTCTATTCAATCCGCCGCGACAACCTCTTTACCGACGACGAGGCCAAGCTCCTGGACCTCTGCCTTGTGCTGCATGCCGAGCACGGCGGCGGCAACAACTCCGCCTTCGCCTGCCGCGTGCTGTCCTCGACGGGCACGGACATATACTCGGCGCTCGCCGCGGCGGTCGGCTCTCTGAAGGGTCCGAAGCACGGCGGAGCCAACCAGAAGGTCAACGACATGCTCAGCGACATACAGCGCAACGTCAGCAACTGGAAGGACGAGGGCGAGGTAAAGGACTATCTGGTCAAAATAGTCCGCAAGCAGGCCTACGACAGGAAGGGGCTTATCTACGGCATGGGCCACGCCGTCTACACTTTGTCGGACCCGCGAGCCGTTATTCTCAAGGAGTTTTCGCGCAAGCTTGCTGAGCAGAAGGGTATGGTCGATGAGCTCGACCTCATCGAGACCATAGAGAAGCTCGCTCCCGGCATACTTATGGAGGAGAAGCGCAGCGACAAGCCGGTATGCGCGAACGTCGATCTTTACTCCGGCTTCGTCTACAAGATGCTCGGGATACCGGAGGAGCTGTTTACGCCGATTTTTGCGATATCCCGCATGGCCGGCTGGTGCGCGCACCGGATTGAGGAGTTCTACAACTCCGAGAACAGGATTATCCGCCCGGCGTATAAGAATGTTGAGCAACTTAAACCTTACGTTCCTCTCAGAGAGCGCAAGTGAGAAAAAAGACCGCCCGAAAAAGGGCGGTCTTTTTTACGGCTATAAGTAGTGCGCTTTAAGAGAGCAAATAGGTTTGCCGTTCCAAAAACTAGGCCTTGGCCTCGGCGCCGGGCGCCTCGTCGCTGTTTTTCAGCGCCTTGGGGAGCCTTGAGTCGAACATGAACAGGACGAGCGACCTTCTCTGCTCTCCGCTTGCGGGGTCCTCAAAGAAATCGTCGTGGAGGAAGAGCTCGCTGTTTTCCTTCCATACCCCGAAGGCCTTTTCGTCTATGAACTTAAGCCAGGCCCTGTAACATTTCCGAGTTCCGGAGTTCTTAGCGCCGCAGACCGAGTAAGTGTACTGCATCGGGAGCTTGTCCTCGCAAACCTTATTGTACCTCAGGGCAAAAAGCGGTTTTTCCTCTTTGAGCTTTTCCACCGCCCGCTCCACGATGCTGTCGTAGAGCTCGAGGCTATTCTTGTCGGAGTTGTCAAACTCGGTAAACTCCGTGACAACCATAATCCGCACGCCCTGACCGGGCAATTCGCTCATGTTGAGCTCGCGGACCTTTTTAATCTGCGGCATGGGAAAGAGTTTGAACTGAAGCAGGATTATATAGGGCTCCAGGGCCTTAACGAAGAATACGATGCCAATGGACACGATAATCGTAAGAATGGTGTTGTCAAGCAGGTAATATGCCAGCAAAATCAGTGCGAGCGCCAAAACAGAGACCACTTTGCAACTCTCCCTGTAAATTTATTGGGAATCGCTTTCTTGATTGTACCACAGGGCGTGGCAAACTTCAACAGCCGCAAAACTATTTCCGTATTGGACAGTGTATACGCCATTACGTATTCGACCCTTATTTTGGAGGGCAGGCGAAAGAAAACCGCCGGCAAAAGCGGCGGTTTTTGCTCTGTGCTCAGATGAGAGTTTTCTTCAGGTAGTTTACCCACAGCTCGTAGCAGTAGGGAACAAGATGGATTCCGTCGTAGGAATATGAAGCCGGCAGATAGCCGTTCTGGTCGGCGAAGAAGGAGTAGACGTCCACGAGCACGCAGTTTTGCTCGGCTGCGATTTTCTTAAGCTCGTTGTTGAAGGCTATAATCTTGTCGATGCTGAAGGTGCCGCCCGAGCTGCTCTTTGCCTCGGTGATTGGGAGGATTGTCTGTATATAGATTGTCGCGCCGGGCTGGAGCCTTTTCATCTTGAGTATCATGGTCGTGTACTCGGCGTAGAACTGCGCCGGCTTGTAGCCGAGCTCGTTTACTCCGAGCTCAATCAGTATCTTCTTGTAGCTCTTTTTTGAGAGGGCGTCCATTAGCGTGATGTTTTTCCCCTCGTAGGGGAAGCACTCGTAATTTGAGACCTGGAAGACCGATATGCCGTTTTTGTAGATATAATCCGGCGTCTCAAGCCCGCTGAAGGACATGATACCGCCCACCAGCGAGTTTCCGAAGAAAACGGCGTCCGAGAACCACTCGTCCGAGACCGGGGTCGGATTGTCCAAGGGCTTTGTGTCCGACCAGAAGTTGGTGGGCAGCCTCGTCGCCGGGTAGATAAGGCGCATCAGCACGGTTGCGCCCTGGGCGCGCGTGAGCGGCTGGTCGCCGTTGAAATTCTGCTTGTCGTCGCCCTGCAAAAGCCCCGAGGCGTAGGCCGAGCGCACGTAATCCAGGTATTTTACCGGTATCTTGTCGTAGTCCATGATATAGTTCTCCAGTCCATCGGCGGGGGTGTTCACTATTCCGAAAATGTTTTTCTGAAGGTTGTGGAGCACTATGCTCATCTGGTAGCGGCTTATGTTGTTGTCAAGCCCTTCTATCGGGAACTCGTCCCTCGTTATCATGCCCTTAAACAGCGCGGCGTAGTAGTAGGGGGCAGCCCAGTGTTCAGCGGGAAAGGCAAAGTCGTCGTAGTAGTAGATTTTCCCGTCTATAACCTCGGGAATGTCGCGGGGGTACATCGCGACGGCCACCAGCTTAAGAAATTCGCCGATTTTCAGAGGCTCGTCCGGCTTAAACGAGCCGTCGGGAAAGCCGTTTATTACGCTGAGGTTCGAGAGCGTCATAACCGCGTCGTAGTACCATACGCCGGTGCGGACGTCGGAGTATCCCGCCGCGTACATCGGCGTTGTCGGCATAAGCATCAGCATTATGATAAGCAACACGAGGGCTGCTTTGGTTCGTCGTTTCATTAGTTGACCTCCGAAAAGGAGAGAGTTTCCTTTTTTGTGCAAGTATATCACTAAGGTGGAAGCGGTTCAAGTCAATTAAGTAAACAATAAAACCGCAGGCAAATCTTATTCTTAAATTTTGATGTTTATGATATAATACCTGATAATAGTTTTTCAGGTTAAAAGCAAAGCCTGAGCGGGAAAATCTGTTTTCCCCTGGGGGCCTTTAGAGAGGAGGGAGCTTATGTCCTTTGTTCACCTGCATGTCCACAGCGAATATAGCCTGCTTGACGGGGCCTGCCGAATCGACGGGCTTGTGGAAAAGGCGAAGGAGCTGGGACAGAGCGCGGTCGCGATAACAGACCACGGCGTGATGTACGGCGTTATTGACTTTTACAAGGCTGCAAAAAGGCAGGGAATAAAGCCGATTATCGGCTGCGAGGTCTACGTCGCGCCCCGCCGAAGGCAGGACATGGAGCACGGAATAGACAGCAACATCCACCACCTCGTCCTTCTGTGCAAAAACGAAAGCGGATACCGCAACCTCTGCTATTTGGTGAGCAAAGCCTTTACCGAGGGCTTTTACATAAAGCCCCGCATCGATAAGGAGCTTTTGCGCGCACGCTCCGAGGGGCTAATCGCGCTCTCGGCCTGCCTTGCGGGGGAGATACCGCAGCTTCTCCTGAACGGGAACTACGGGCAGGCGAAGAGCAAGGCTCTTGAGATGCGCGAAATTTTCGGAGAGGACTTCTATCTCGAGCTGCAGGACCACAGGCTTTCCGAGCAGCGGGCGGTGAACGAGGGGCTCATACGCATAAGCAGGGAAACGGGAATACCGCTTGTGCTAACAAACGACGTCCATTATCTTACGAAATCCGACGCCTACAACCAGGACGTTTTGCTCTGCATACAGACCGGCAAGACCGTCGAGGAAAGCGACCGCATGAGGTTCGAGACGGAGGAGTTCTACTTAAAATCCGAAAGCGAGATGCGCGCCCTCTTCCCGGATATTCCTGAGGCCTCCGACAACACCGTCAAAATCGCGGAGCTGTGCAATCTCGATTTTGAGTTTAATAAATACCACCTGCCCGAGTTCAAGGTGCCGGGCGGGCGCGACGCTTTCGAGTACCTTACCGAGCTCTGCCTCAAGGGCTTTCAAAAACGCTACGGCGAGGGCAGGGAGGATGTCAAGAAGCAGCTTTTCTACGAGCTTGAAATGATAAAGAAGATGGGCTTCACCGACTACTTCCTCATCGTCAGCGATTTTATAGCCTTCGCAAAGAGCAGGGGCATACCCGTCGGGCCGGGCAGAGGCTCGGCGGCCGGCAGCGTCGTGTCCTACTGCCTTGAGATTACGGACGTGGACCCGATTAAATTTAATCTCTACTTCGAGCGTTTTTTAAACCCCGAGCGAATCAGCATGCCAGATATAGATATCGACTTCTGCATTAACAGGCGCTCTGAGGTAATCGACTACGTCAAGGAAAAGTACGGGGCAGACCACGTCGCCCAGATTATAACCTTCGGCACGATGAAGGCAAAGCAGGCGGTCAGGTCCGTCGCGAAGGCTCTGTCCTTCAGCTTTGCCGAGGAAAACGAGATAGCCAAGATGATTCCCGACGAGCTGGGGATGACCCTGGAGAGGGCGATAAAGCTGCCGCCTCTTAAGGAGAAGTACGAGGAGGACGGGCGCATAAGGCAGCTTATCGACACCGCGATGGCGCTTGAGAACATGCCCAAGGACACCTCGACCCACGCGGCGGGCGTCGTGATAACGAAAAAGCCGGTGCACGAGTATGTGCCGCTTGCGCTATCGAAAAAGGACAACTCCATAGCTACCCAGTACACGATGACGACGCTCGAGGAGCTGGGCCTGCTAAAAATGGACTTCCTGGGGCTTCGAAACCTCACGGTCATCGACATGGCCGAGCGCCTTATCAGAAAAACAAAGCCCGACTTTTCGATTAAGAACATACCCTACGACGACCCCGAGGTGTACGAGATGCTCTCGGCGGGCAAGACTTCCGGCGTATTCCAGCTTGAGAGCGCGGGCATAACCTCGGTCTGCATGGGCATAAAGCCAAGGAGCATAGAAGACATCACGGCAATAATCGCACTCTACCGCCCCGGCCCGATGGACTCAATCCCGAGGTTTATCGAATCGAAGCACAATCCCGACAGGGTTTTCTATAAGCACCCCAAGCTCCGCGACATACTTGAGGTCACATACGGCTGCATTGTTTACCAGGAGCAGGTCATCGATATTTTCCGAAAGCTTGCGGGCTTCTCGCTCGGACAGGCCGACATGATACGCAGGGCCATGTCCAAGAAGAAGCACGATGTGATTGAGCGCGAGCGCAAGACCTTTATCTACGGCGATGAGAGCCGAGGCATCCCCGGCGCCGTCGCAAACGGCGTGCCGGAGGCGGTGGCGGCCAGCATCTACGACGAGATACTCGATTTTGCCAACTATGCCTTCAACAAGGCCCACGCCGTCTCCTACGCAATGATTACCTACCAGACGGCTTATCTCAAGTGCCGCTACCCGAAGGAGTACATGGCGGCGCTCCTAAGCTCGGTGCTGGGCGACACGGCCAAAATCGCCGAGTACACCGCCGAGTGCAAGGAAAACGGCATAAAGCTCCTGCCGCCCGACGTAAACGAGTCCGAGGATAACTTTACGGTCAGCGGCGAGAACATCAGATACGGCCTTGCCGCGGTCAAGAACATCGGCGTCGGCTTCATAAAGGCTGTCATGGAGGAGCGCGAGAGAGTCGGAAAGTTTAAGTCCTTCGAGGACTTCTGCGAGCGGATGTACGGCACCGACATGAACAAGCGCGCCGTCGAGAGCCTGATTAAGGCGGGCGCCTTCGACAGCATGGGCTACAGGCGCAGCCAGCTTCTGCGCGTGTGCTCGCAGGTCATAGACAACATAGCTGACTTAAAGCGCCGGAATATCGAGGGGCAGCTCGACCTCTTCGGCGGCGGAGGAGAGGAGTCAGGCACGATAGAAGTGGAGCTTCCCGACATCCCGGAGTTTTCATCCTACGAGCTGATGAGCATGGAAAAGGAGGTCACGGGGCTCTACCTCTCGGGCCACCCGATGGACGATTACGCCGCCGCCGCGAGAAAGGCGGGGGCGGTTCCCATAGGGCGCATCATAGAGGACTTTGCAAGCGAGGAGGGGAACACACGCTTCCACGACGACCAGCTTGTAACCGTAGCCGGCGTTATCGTATCATATAAAACCAAGACCACCAAGAACAACAGCCTCATGGCCTACGTGGGCATCGAGGACAGCACCGCCTCAATCGAGGCGCTCGTGTTCCAGCGGGTGCTCGTGGACTGCGGCGGCTATATCAAGGTAAACTCGCCGGTTCTCCTCACAGGGCGCATATCCGCGCGCGACGACAAGCCGCCCCAGCTTATGTGCGAGAGTATAAGGCCGCTGGAAGCCCTGGAGGAAGACTCTGAAGCCGGGCATCCCGAGCCCGAGGTCAAAAAGCTCTATCTGAAGCTCCCGGGCGAGAGGTCCGAGGAATTTATGAGAACTAAGCGCGTGCTCAATATGTTCCTCGGCAACACCCCCGTCGTGCTGTATTTCGAGGACACGAAAAAGAAAAAGGGCACGGCCTGCCTGCTGCACGAGGCGCTGATTAAGGAGCTGAAATCCATCCTCGGCGAGCAGAACGTGGTGGTAAAATGAATTTAATAATCCACGGGTGGAAGGGCGGCTTTCGCATTTTCTCCCGCTTAGCGCTTAAAACGAAAAGGGACATCTCCTTGGATGAGATGTCCTCTTTTTTCCAGCAAGCCGGCTATTCAGGGCTGTCGCCGCTTTTCTCCTGCTCAAGTTCCGCCATTATTTCGGCGAGGATTTTTTTATCCTCCTTTGTTGTGAACTCGAGCTTTGCGAACATGTCCGGGCGGCGCTGCATGGTCCTGATAATCGACTGCTTTCTGCGCCATCTTGCAATGTTCGCGTGGTGTCCCGAGAGCAGGATTTCCGGCACGCGCCTTCCGTTCCATACCTCGGGCCTTGTGTATTGCGGGTATTCGAGGAGCCCGTCCCAGTGGCTCTCTTCGGTAAAGCACTCCTCGTCGGGCAGCACGCCCGGAACAAGGCGGCAGACAGCGTCCGCGACAGCCATCGCGGGTATTTCGCCGCCGGTCAGCACGAAGTCGCCTATGGAAATCTCCTCGTCGACACATTCCTCTATAAAGCGCTCGTCTACGCCCTCATAGTGCCCGCAGACCAAAATTAACCTCTTATAGTCGTTTTTCAGCCTTATTGCGTCAGCCTGCGTAAATATTTTGCCCTGAGGCGACATATAAATAGTATGGATGCGCTCGCCCGCCTGCCTGCATATATGCTCCCAGCAGTCGTGGAGGGGCTGGGCCATCATGACGACCCCGCGCCCGCCCCCGTAGGGGTAGTCGTCGACCTGCTTTTGCTTGTTTAAGGTGTAGTCGCGTATCTGATGGCACTCAATCCTTATAAGCCCGCGCTCCTGCGCCCGGCCGAGGATGCTCTCGCTGAGCATTCTGTCGACGGCCTCGGGGAACAGCGTCATAATGTCGATGTGCAAGTCGTCACATCCCTTCGATAAGATGTACCGTTATGCGCCCGCCCTCGACGTCCACCTTTTTGACAAACTCGGGAACGTCGGGGATTAGGCGCTCGGTTTCGCCCGCAACGACAAAGATTCTTGAGGCGGGGTAATCAAGCACGTCTGAGAGCAGTCCGATATTCTTGCCGCTCGCCTCGTCGAAGACGGGCAGGCCGATGATGTCGGCGAGAAAGTAGGCGCCCTCTTCAAGCTGTACGTCCTCGCGGTCGATGCAGACTATCGAATTTTTGAGAGGCATGGCCATATTGACCGAGTTTATCCCCTCGAAAAGCACGATGACCATGCCCTTGTGGACGCGGGCTGAGAGTACCTTGAAGGGCGCTTGGTTTATATAAAGCTTCTCAAAGCCGCAGAGGAATTCGGGGCTGTCGCACCAGTGCTGGATTTTGACCTCGCCCTTTATGCCGTGAGTGTTTACGATTTTCCCTGCCTCGAGAAATCTTTTCCTTTCCATAGTTGACCTCACAACTTAAGCTCATACTATCAAGGGAAAGTGCCCCGCACTCTTGCGGGGCACCGAAATCAGTCAACAATCTCGACGGAAACCTTTTTTCCGCTTCTCGTTGCAACGGATTTGATAAGGGTCCGGATTTCCTTCGCTATTCTGCCTTGGCGCCCTATGACCTTACCCATATCGCTTTCAGCGACACGAAGCTCCAAAACAGTTTCGCTATCTTTATCGACTTCCGTCACCGTAACCGCGTCGGGATCATCGACAAGGTTTTTCGCAATGTAGAGTAGAAGCTCCTTCATTTTAGCTCTCCTTAAAGCACGCCGGCTTTTTTAAGCAGCGCTTTCACGGTATCGGTGGGCTGCGCTCCGGTCTTTATCCATTGCAGTGCACGCTCTCCGTTGACCTTGATTTCGGGCGGGTTTGTAAGAGGATTGTATGTGCCAATCTCCTCGATAAACCTACCGTCGCGGGGGAAGCGGGAATCGGCGACAACTATTCTATAGAAGGGATTCTTTTTTGCACCCATTCTGCGAAGCCTTATTTTGACCATATTATTTTCACCTCCAGACTAAGATTATATAGCACAATCTGCGGACGGCTGTTATAAGCCCCTAAGCGGCAAAAGGCCGCCGCAAATTATAACCCGAAGGGGAATTTGCCCTTGCCCGGGAACTTGCCGCGCTTTACGCCCGACATCTGCTTGACCATAAGCTGCATGGTCTCAAACTGCTTGAGCAGGCGGTTGACGTCGGCCACGGTAGTTCCGCTGCCGGCGGCGATGCGCTTTTTCCGGCTGCTGTTGAGGACCTGCGGGTTTTCACGCTCGAAGGGTGTCATCGACTGTATTATTGCCTCTGTGCGGACCAGCGCCTTTTCGTCTATCGAGGCGCCGCTCAAGGCCTTGGGGTTCATGCCCGGTATCATCGAGGCGATGTCGGAGAGGGAGCCCATGGACTTGAAGGAGACAAGCTGCTCGTAAAAGTCCGTGAGCGTGAACTTGTTTGCCCTGAGCCTCGCCGCCATTTCCTCGGCCTTCTTCTGGTCGAAGCTCTGTTCTGCCTTCTCGATGAGCGTCAGAATATCGCCCATCCCGAGTATCCTCGAGGCCATGCGGTCCGGGTGGAAGAGCTCGACAGCGTCGAGCTTTTCGCCCGTGCCGATGAACTTAATCGGCTTGCCCGTGACGGCGCGAACCGAGAGCGCGGCTCCGCCCCTCGCGTCGCCGTCGAGCTTGGTGAGGAACACGCCGCTAATTCCGAGCGCCTCGTCGAAGGCCGAGGCGGCGTTCACGGCGTCCTGGCCGGTCATCGCGTCGACGACAAGCAGTATCTCATGCGGGTTTACCGCAGCCTTAATCTCGCGCAGCTCGTTCATGAGCTCCTCGTCGATGTGCAGGCGCCCGGCGGTGTCCAGAAACACCATGTCGTTTCCGTGCTTTCTCGCGTGCTCCACCGCGGCCCTGGCTATGTTCACGGGATTTGTCTTGCCCATCTCGAAGACGGGCACGTCCACCTGCCTGCCGACGGTTTTGAGCTGGTCAATGGCGGCGGGGCGGTAGATGTCGCAGGCCACGAGCAGGGGGCGCTTGCCGTTCTTTTTCATCAGCGCGGCGAGCTTGGCCCCGTTGGTGGTCTTTCCGGCGCCCTGAAGGCCGACCAGCATGACGATTGTGGGGGGCTTCGACGCTATCGTCAGTTTCGAGCTTTCGCTGCCCATGAGGGCGATGAGCTCTTCGTTGACTATTTTTATGACCATCTGCGCGGGGGTGAGGCTCTCGAGAACCTCGGCTCCGACCGCACGCTCGCTGACCTTTGCCACAAAGTCCTTGACGACCTTGTAGTTTACGTCGGCCTCAAGCAGGGCGAGCCTTACCTCGCGCATGGCCTCTTTTATGTCGGCGCTCGTTAGTCTGCCCTTGCTGCGCAGTTTTTTAAACGAGGCGCTTAGTTTTTCGGTCAGGCTTTCAAATGCCATTTCTTCCTCCAATCAGCTTTTCAGTAGCTGAAGCCTCTCAAATATGTTGTTGGACAGCTCCTGGAGTCTGCCGTTTTTAAAGCGGGACTGGTTTAAAAGATTTATTTCTTGGAGATAACCCTCGATTGCGGCGATATCGTTCTGCATTTCGATATAGCGCTTGACAATGCCGGTCTTTTTTTCTGTTTCGAGCAGAATCGCCTCGGCTCTAATTATTATGTCACGCACTCCCTGGCGGCTTATTCCTTCGTTTTCCGCAATTTCGGACAGCGAGAGGTTCTCGTTGTAGTAGAGGTCGAAATACTCCCGCTGCTTTTCGGTGAGGAGCTCGCCAAAAAAGTCGAAAAGCATTGTCATGTGCAATGTTTTGTCCATTTGGGCACCTCCGTCGGGAAACAAGTCGAATAATGTAAAGTGAAACTACCTTACACGCAGTTATTTTACTCTAAAAGATTTGGCCTGTCAATAGAAATAGCGAAAAAACTGACAGGTAGAAATACTTCACAGCAGGGAAGAGCGGAGCGCTTTGCAAGACTGCATATTTAACCTGCCGTGGGGGAAAATAGGCATTATATTAAATCCTGGAGACCGAAGATGGCAAGGAAGAATCTGACGTTCTATATAAGTGAGGAAAAACTGGGTAATTTTGCCGAGAATTCGGCGAAAATGCTTGAGTCATCGAAGTTATCAAGGGCCTCTAACGTGGGGGCCCAGATAGCCGAGAGCATCAGGAACATACGCTCAGTTGTCTGCGTGTGGGAGCAGTTTGTCGCCGAGGGCGGCAGACTGCCGAAGCCCGCCGAGTGGCTCACCGACAACTGGTACATTGCAGAGCGCGAGGGCAAGGGAGCAATCCGCGATTTAAAGCTCCTTAAGGGCACTCGCTCCATAGACGGTAAAGGTAAAGCACTTGTCATGTATGCGGCTGAGGAGCTTGTCCACTCAGGCGCGGGCGAGGTTAACGCCGAGCGTATGTCCATATTCCTCGAACACTTCCAGAAGGTAATCGTGCTGAGGGAAAGAGAGCTTTCGCTCTTCGTGCCGGCGCTTAAAGCGGCGCTGGTGACCGAGCTTGCCCGGGTTGCGCTGGAGAGCAGGGCGCTTTTAAAGCCGAAGCCTAAGACGGGTAGCGTCGACGGATGCCAGAGCGAGCATGAGCTGGCCGAGCGCGCGGAGAAGATAATCAGCTCCCTGCGCCTTATGTCCAGCATCGACGTGTCCAAGATACTTGAGAGGGTAAACAGGACCGAGCAGATTCTAAGTGAAGACCCCGCGGGAGTTTACCCCAAAATGGACGACAAGACGAGAATCTACTACCGCAGGATGATATCAAGGCTCAGCAGGAAGACCAGTATCGAGGAGCACAAAATCGCCCGGGCGCTTGTGGATTTGGCGAAGGGCGAGGAAGGCAAGAAAAGCCATGTAGGATACTATATATTTGAAAAGCCGCTCGGAAATCCGCGCAGGGAGCGGACCGGAGGGCTGTACATCACGGCGATTATGCTCACCTCGCTTTTTCTTGCCCTGCTTCTGGGCTTCATGCTCGGCGGCCCGATTATAGCGGTCATACTGCTGTTCCCAATCTCCGAGATTGTCAAGAACATCACGGATTTTCTCATCATTAAGTTTACCCGCCCGCGGCACGTCCCGAAGCTGGAGCTGAAAAACGGGGTGCCCGAGGAGGGCAGGACGATATGCGTGATATCGGCGCTCCTCACCTCGCTTAAGACCTGCCCGCAGTACGCAAGCCTCCTCGAGGAGTACAGGCTCTCCAACCGCGACAGCGGTCCGAACCTCCTGTTCGGCGTGCTCGCCGACCTGCCCGAAGCCCGCGAGAAGGAAACGGGCGAGGACGGCGTCAAGCTGAATCTGCTGAAGGAGAAGATAGAGGCCCTGAACGAAAAATACGGCGGCGGCTTCTTCCTGCTGACGCGCGAGCGCGTTTACTCGGAGAAGAACGGCCGCTTCATGGGCTGGGAGCGCAAGAGGGGGGCTATTCTTGAACTCGTGCGCCTCCTGGTGGGTAAGCCCTCGGGCATCAGGGTGCTCGCCGGGGATGAGCGCCTGCTTGAAAACGTGCGCTATATTATAACGCTCGACAGCGACACAAGGCTCGGCATAGGAAACGCGCGCGAGCTTATCGGAGCGATGCTCCACCCGCTCAACAGGGCTGAAATCGACACGAAAACGGGCATAGTGGCGGGCGGCCACGGGATTCTCCAGCCGAGGGTGTCCGTGAGCCTGGACGCCGCCAACCGCACCGATTTTACAAGGCTCTTTGCAGGTCAGGGCGGCATAGACCCCTACGGAAATACGGCCGGCGACGTGTACCAGGACCTCTTTGAGGAGGGGAGCTTCACCGGCAAGGGAATTATAGACGTTAACGCCTACTACTCCTGCCTTGAAGGCCGCTTCCCGGAAAATCTCGTGCTCTCGCACGACCTGCTTGAGGGCGCCTATCTCAGGGCGGGTTTCGCCGGGGACGTGGAGTTTACGGACGGCTATCCCCACAAGGTCCTCTCTTTCTACGAGCGGCTGCACCGCTGGACCCGCGGCGACTGGCAGGTGATTTTCTGGCTTTTCGACAGGGTCAGAAACGAAAAGGGCGAGAGGGTCAAAAACCCCTTGAACCAGATAAACCGCTGGAAGATTTTCGATAACCTAAGGCGCAGCCTTGTGCCGGTATTTACCTTTACGGCCGTGTATATAGGCATGCTCTCGACCGGCCTTAACTTCGTCACGGCAGCCGTTGTGGCCGTTCTCTCCACGGCCTCAACGCTTCTGATTTCGTCGGCCGAGCTTGTCTTCAGAAGGGATATAAACGCAAAGGCGCGCTATCACTCGACGATTATCTCGGGCTTCGGGGCGGTGCTGACGCAGACGCTCGTGCAGCTTCTGCTTCTGCCGTACGAAGCCTATGTCTGCCTGCACGCGATTCTCACCTCGCTCTACCGCATGCTTATATCAAAGAAAAACCTGCTCTCCTGGGTCACGGCGGCGGACAGCGAGAGAAGGCAGAAGGAGAGCATTATCTGGTACTGCCGCAAAATGTTCGCGCCGATGGTGCTCGGCGCTCTCGGCATCGTGCTCTCAAACTGGATAGCAGGCGTTGCGCTGGGCGCCGTGTGGTTTTTCACGCCCGTCTACGCGATGAGCCTGAGCCGCGAGAGAAAGAAGAAGCAGGAGCTTTCGGAGCAGGACCGGCTCTTCCTTGTCAGGGCGGCGAACGACATCTGGCGCTATTTCAGCGACCTCTGCCGTCCTTCGAACAACTTCCTGCCTCCCGACAACTTCCAGGAGCAGCCCTATATAGGAGCCGCGGAGCGCACCTCGCCCACAAACATCGGGCTTGCCCTGCTCTCGGCGCTCGCGGCGATGGACTTAAACCTCACCGGCTCGGAGCAGGCGCCGACCCTGATTGCGAACATCCTGACCACGATGGAGAAAATGCCGAAGTGGAACGGGCATCTCTACAACTGGTACGATACTAGGACGCTCAAAGTATTGGAGCCCGCCTACATCTCCACCGTGGACAGCGGGAACCTCGTCGGCGCGCTCATAGCCTTAAGAGAGGGGCTGCTTGAGAAGGGCGAGGTGTTCAGAAGCCTTGCCGAGCGGGCGCAAAGGCTTGCGGAAGCGATGGACTTCAGACCCCTTTTCGACGAGGAAAGGCAGCTTTTCTATATCGGCAGGGAAGCCGACGGGAAGCCCACCGAGGGCTGGTACGACCTCATGGCGAGCGAAGCGAGGCTCACAAGCTATATCGCTATAGCCAGGGGCGAGGTCATGAAAAAGCACTGGCGCAGGCTCGGGCGGGTGCTGGTTTCAAAGGACAACTTCAGCGGCATGGTCTCGTGGACCGGCACGATGTTCGAGTACCTCATGCCGAACCTCCTTTTGCCCTGCTATGAAAACTCCATGCTCTACGAGAGCATGAAGTTCTGCGTCTACGTGCAAAAACGCGCTCATAATCCCTGGGGCATCTCCGAGAGCGCCTTTTTCTCCTTCGACCCGAACCTAAACTACCGCTACAAGGCGCACGGCGTCGGAAGGCTTGCCTTAAAGAGGGGTCAGGACAAGGAACGCGTGATTTCGCCCTATTCAACCTTCCTCGCGCTGCAGACCGCGCCCAGAAGCGCCGTCAGGAACTTAAGACGGCTCTCGCGGATGGGGATGGAGGGCCGCTACGGCTACTACGAGGCGGTTGACTTTACCCCCATGCGCCAGCTCGGGAAGAAGTACGAGATAGTCCGTTGCTTCATGGCCCACCACCTCGGGATGAGCATCGTCGCCATCGACAACGCGGTGAACGACGGGATAATGCAAAAGCGCTTCATGCGCGACAGGGAGATGGCGGCCTTCGCCGAGCTCCTTCAGGAAAAGGTGCCCGTCGGGCAGATAGTGCTCAAGAAGCCCGCGCGCGAAGTGCCGGACAAGCCCAGAGTATACGCCCTGCAAAGCTGGCAGAGCAGCGGCGAGGGCGTGAGCTTTGAAAAGCCCGCCTGCACGCTTATCTCCAACGGCTCCTATACCGTCGCGCTCGCGGAGACCGGGGCGAACCGGAGCACATGGAGAGACTTGCTAATCACTAGGTTCGAGGACGCCCGCTTCGGCGCCCTGCAGGGCATGGTTTTCTTCCTCAGGGTAGGGAACGAGCTCTATTCGCTGCAGCCGGCGCCCGACTACGACAAAAAGAGCAGCTTCGCATATAAGTTCACCACGATGTCGGGCAGAATCTACGCCCGCAACGAGCTGTTCAACTCCTGGGTCGACACGAAGGTGGCGCCGGAGGAGTACGGGGAGCTTCGAACCGTCTGCGTCAAAAACAACCAGTGCAAGAATCTTGACGCGGAGCTAATCTGCTATTTCGAGCCGGTGCTGGCAAGGCGGCAGGACTACTTTGCCCATCCGGCGTTTTTGAAGCTCGCGATAGAGACCGAAGCCAGGGACGGCGTCATAATCATCAAGCGCCGCTCGAACGGCAGAAACAAGAGTGTCTTTGCGGGCTTTGCCTGCGACGCTCCGATGAGCTTTGACACCATGAAGGAGAGGGCTCTCGGGCGCGGCGGCGAGAGAAACCTGATAAACGCGCTCAGGGAACCGGCCGGGAACAGCTGCGGGGCGGTTTTAAACCCCTGCGTGCTTGCCAGGGTGAGGCTCAGCGTCAAACCCAATGAGGAGACGCAGGTGCGCTTTTCGCTCTGCATAGGCGAGAGCGCGGAGGACGTAAGGTTTTCAAGCGCCGAGATTCTGAAGCTCCCGCCGCTGATTGGAGCCTATCGCGCCGAAGAGACTGCAAAGAGCCTCGGCGCGGACGCGCCTGAGATTGAAACCGCGATGGAGCTTCTGCGCGCGGTTGTCTTCAGGCGCGACAGGAGCCGCGAAAAGGCCGAGGAATTTGAAAAGGCCACCGGCGCGAAGGAGGCCCTGTGGAGGCTCGGCATCTCCGGTGACAATCCGATTGTCACAGCCCTTGTCGAGAGCGAGGAGTACGTGGAAAACGTAAAGAAGCTGCTAAAGAGCCACTCAATACTCAGGCAGTGCGGAATAAAGTGCGACCTTGTTTTCCTCACAAACGACGGGGGAGACTACCGGCGGCCCGTGCAGTCGCTGCTGATGAGCTCTCTCTGCGCGCTGGGTCTGGAAAACGACCTGGGGAGCGGCATTTTTATCGCCGGCATCGACAACCTGCCGGAGCTCGCCCGCTCTTCGGCAATGGTACTAAGCTGCAAAGAGAAGCTGAGACCGGCAGAGCGCTGGACGGACGAGCTCCCCGCCGAGCTCTACTGGAAAGACGGGGTAAGGCCCTTTGATAATCTTAAGTACTATTTCGATTCTGATTTAAGCTTCGTCGTCGAAACCGGCGGGAGCCTGCCTCCGACGGCCTGGAGCAGCATCCTTACGAACGGCATGTTCGGCTATATCGCGACCGACTGCGGAACCGGCCATATGTGGCACATCAACGCAAGGGAGAACAAGGTCAATGTCTGGCTGAACGACCCCTTGACGACGGACGGGACAGAGCAGATAAGGGTGACGGTCGGGGAGAGGAAGTATTCCGTCTTCGCCGACGCCGACGGCATCGGCTGCAAAATACGCTACGGCTTCGGCTTTGCCGAGTGGGAGAAGGAGATAGGCGGCGTCAAAATCAAAACGACCGCCTTCGTCCCGCCTGAGCTTGACGGCAGGATTCTGATTGTCAAAGTTGAAAACGGCGGGGAAGCGGGAAGCCTTGACTACTTCACGGACCTCATCCTCGGGGCCGACACGGAGCAGAACGGACTGCGGGTGACGCTGCGGGAGAATACGATAGTCGCCGGGAACAGCGGCAACACCTTGTTCCCGGGCGAGAGATTTGTCACGGCCTTCTCGGGCGAAATCCTGAAATTTTCGGATTCGGACATCCGTTCGCGCTCCGTAAGCTGCATCTCGGCCCAGGTTAAGTTTAAGGGCGCGGCCGTTATAGTTTCCGGCTTTGACGAGGATGAAAAAATCGCGGAGTATCTCGATATCGAGCGGGCGGAGAAGGCTTTTGAGGAAACCAAAAAGCGCTGGCGCGAGCTTGTCTGTCCGCTTCAGGTGAAAACTCCGGAGCGCGCGCTCGACTGCTATATAAACGGCTGGGCGCTGTACCAAATCATATCCTCGAGAATACTCGGCAGGACCTCGATTTACCAGAGCGGCGGGGCCTACGGCTTCCGGGACCAGTTACAGGATGTCTCCTGCATAGTGCAGCACCACCCGCGATATGCCCGCGAGCAGATTATAAGGGCCTGCGAGCACCAGTATGTCGAGGGCGACGTCCAGCACTGGTGGCACCCGACCGGCTGCAACGACTGCAACAGGGGCGTCCGCACGCTCTGCAGCGACGATTTGCTCTGGCTTCCTTACTCGCTCTGCCGCTACTGCGAGGTGACAGGCGACTTCGATTTCTGCGGCGAGGAGGCCGAGTATATCGAGTCGCCCGTGCTCAAGGAAGGCGAGCACGAGAGATACGAGCTGCCGCGAAAGAGCGGACGTTTCGGCAGCGTATTCGAGCACGCCAAGAAGGCGCTCGACTATTCGATAGAGAGCGGAGTCGGCGAGCACGGGCTTGCGCTGATTGGCACGGGGGACTGGAACGACGGCTTTGACAAGATAGGGATAGGCGGCAAGGGCGAGAGCGTCTGGCTGACCTGGTTTGTCGCCCACGTCTGCGAGCGCTTTGCCTGGCTCTGCTCGGAGCTCGGCAGGGGAGAGCTTGCGGAGGAATACAGGCGCAGAGCGAGGCAGTACGCCGAGGCCGCGAACAGGGCCTGGGACAAGAGATGGTTCCTGCGCGCCTTCTTCGACAACGGAGCGCCGGTCGGCAGGGAGGGCAACCCGGAGTGCGCGATTGACTCGATTGCTCAAAGCTTCTCGACCTGGACCTCGTATTCGGACAGGGAAAAGTCGCTCGTGGGGCTTAAGAGCGCCGTGGCTTGTCTCTTTGACAGGGAAAATGGTATAATTAAACTGTTCGACCCGCCCTTTACGGGCGAGGGTAGCGACCCCGGCTATATACGCGGCTATGTGCCGGGCGTCCGGGAAAACGGCGGGCAGTATACCCATGCCGCGGTCTGGCTCGCCCTGGGCTGCCTGAACATGGGGCTGAGGGAGGAGGCCTGGGATATGCTCAGGGCAATCCTGCCGCACAATCACGAGATTGATATCTACAAGGCCGAGCCCTTTGTCCTCGCCGCCGACGTGTACTCAAATCCCCTGCACATGGGGCGGGCCGGCTGGAACTGGTATACGGGCGCAGCCTCCTGGTACTTCCGCGTAATCGAGGAGGAGCTGCTCGGAATAAAGCTGCGCGGCGGCTGTCTGAAGATAGAGCCGAAGCTCCCCGATTCCTGGAGCGGCTTTACCGCCCTCTGGCGGCACGGCGGCAGTGAGCTTAACATCACCGTGCGCAGGGGAGAAAAACCGGGACTGATTATCGACAATTTGCCCGTATCCGATATGGAAATCGACCTGTCGAAATGTACTGGCAAACATGATATAATCATAGAAATTAGCTAACAAGAAATAGAAATGTATTACAAAAATTTATTTAAATAGTCCCTTTTTTCAAATTTTGGTGTATAGTATAATAATCAAGGGAAAATCCGGGGAAGGAATTGTTCCTATGGATACTGTTTGCGGAAAAGAGATTATGCCCCAGGTATTTCTCACAACCGTGAGAACGGACAAATTCAAGACCGGCTGCTTGAGCATAAACCTCTGCCTGCAGCTCGACCGCAGGGAAGCGGCGAAAAACGCGCTGCTTCCGCAGGTTTTGCTCCGCGGCTGCGGGAGATATCCCGATATGCAGAGCCTCTCCGCCGCCCTCGACGAGCTCTATGGCGCGAGAGTGGAACCTCTGGTCCGGAAAAAGGGCGAGGTGCACTGCATAGGTCTCTATTCAGACTTTGTGGACGACGCCTTCGTCTCCGAAGGGGAAATGCTGCTTGAGCGGGTGACTGAGCTTATGGGTCAGCTCCTGCTTTTCCCGGCGACAAAGGCGGGCCTTTTCAACTCCGATTACGTCAAAAGCGAGAGGGAGAATCTCGCCAACCGCATCCGCGCGAGGATAAACGACAAGCAGCAGTACGCGCTGTGCCGGCTCAAGGAGCTCATGTGCGAGGGCGAGCCCTACGCCGTGGACGCTCTCGGCGAGAAACCGGAGGACGCGCTGAAGATTACGCCGATTAGCCTTACGAAGCACTACCGCGAGATACTCGAAACGGCGAGGATAGAGATATTCTACTGCGGAAGCGCTGAGACCAATCGAGTGGAGATAGCGGTTAAAAACGCCCTCGAGGCGCTTCCGAGGGCCGAGGGCGAGTTTGTACAGCCTTTTACCGAAGTGAAAATGACAACCGGCGAGGTCCGGCATTTCAGCGAAAGCCTCGACGTGACCCAGGGCAAGCTCGCGGTGGGATTCAGGCTCGGCGAAATCATGAAGAAGCCGGATTTGGCCTCGCTCCTTGTGTTCAACGCCCTGTACGGGGGCAGCGTCACCTCCAAGCTCTTCCTCAACGTGCGGGAAAGGCTGTCCCTATGCTATTACGCAAGCTCCCAGATAGAGAGGCACAAGGGCATTCTTATCGTCGCGTCCGGAATAGAGATTGAAAAATACGAGGAAGCCCTTGCCGAGATACTGCGCCAGCTTGAGCTGATTAAGCAGGGCGATGTGAGCGACGGCGAGCTTTCAAACGCCCGCAAGACTATAATGACTGACCTTCGCTCCGTGATGGACAGCCAGTTTTTGCTCGAAAACTTCTACCTGAGTCAGGCGATAGATTCGCTCACGTATTCGCCCGACGTTCTGGCGGAGCTTATACGGGGCGTTACCAAAGAGGATATTCTGGCCGTTGCAAACAGCATCAGGCTTGACAGCGTTTACTTCCTCAAAAACGCGGAAGGGAGCCGGTGAACATGCAACAGCGCGAATATCAGAGAATTAAGGAACAGGTCTGGTTTGACACCCTTGAAAACGGCCTTGCCATTTACGTGGTGCCGAAAAAGGGATTCTATAAAAGCACCGCGGTCTTTGCGACGAAGTACGGCGGTTCCGACAGGCGCTTTAAGCTCGGCGGAAAGTGGCACGACACCCCCGCGGGAGTCGCGCATTTCCTAGAGCACAAGATGTTCGACAAGAAGGACGTAAACGTCATGCAGCAGTTCTCTGCGCTTGGCGCGTCGCCGAACGCCTTTACAAGCTCCGGCGTGACCGCGTACCACTTCGAGTGCACGGAGAACTTCGAGGAAAACCTCAGGATTCTCCTCAAGTTTGTGACCGAGCCTTATTTTACCGAGGAGAGCGTAGCGAAGGAGCAGGGGATAATCGCTCAGGAGATAAGGATGATTGAGGACAATCCCCAGTTTGTCGTCTACCGCAACCTCATGCAGGCCCTATATGCGGAAAACCCGATAAGGGACTCGGTCGCGGGCACCGTGGAGAGCATAGCCCGGATAAGCGCGCAGACGCTTTATTACTGCCACGAGGCTTTTTACACCCCGTCGAACATGGTTCTCTGCGCCGCCGGCGACATAGATCCCGAGCGCGTCAGGGAGATAGCGGAGGAAGTCCTTCCGGGAGAGAAAAAGGAGACCGCCGAGCGCGATTACGGCAAGAGCGAGTCGCCTCTTCCTCTTGAAAACCGCAAAGAGGTCAAGATGGAGGTCGGCGTTCCCATCTTTATAGCCGGTGCGAAGCTCGAAAGCCGCCTTACCGGACAGGAGCGCCAGAGGCAGGAGCTTGTCGGCGATTTTGCGATAAACCTGTTTTTGGGCAAGTCCTCTCCGCTTTACGCTAGGCTCTACGCCGAGGGCCTTATTAACAACACCTTCTACGGAGGCACCAGCTTCTTCCCGGACGGGGCCGTCGCGGTCTTCGGAGGCGAAAGCCGGGACCCGGACGCGGTATTTTCGGCGGTGGCTGAAGAGGCAAAGAAGTTTGTCGCCGAGGGCCCCGAGAGGAAGTTCTTCGAGCGCCTTAAAAGGGCGGCGCTGGGCGAGGAAATCAGGGGCCTCAACTCGATGTACGGGATCTGCACAAGGCGTATTCCCGGGCATTTCGAGGGCTTCGACCCCTTTAAGAGCATAGATATACTCGACGAAATCACAATCGAGGACGCAGTCAGCTTCATAGCGGACAGTTTTAAGCCGGAGAAACTCGCGATTTCCCTTGTGCGTCCGTCCAAGTGACGGAAAGGAGGCTTGGAATGTCCGATGCGATAATTTCCTTCCCCATACTGGGGGAGAACTTCAAAATAAATCCCAGCAGCACCTACACGCTCTTCGGCTATGAGTTCAAATGGTACGGCGCAATTATTGCCTTCGGCTTCCTGCTCGCGGCCCTGTATGCCAGCCGGCGGGCGAAGCATTTCGGCCTGACCGTTGACGACCTAATCGATATGCTGATTATATCGGTGCCGATAGCGATTGTAGGCGCGAGGCTCTACTATGTGGTGTTCAATTTCTCGCTGTACAGGGACAACCCCATAGATATAATAAAGATTTGGGAAGGCGGCCTTGCAATCTACGGCGGCATAATCGGCGGAATTATCGGAGTTTTCATATTCAGCCGCGTCAAAAAGATTCCGATGGCTCCGGTTCTGGACCTCGGCTCGCTAGGAATGCTGATTGGTCAGGCCGTCGGGCGCTGGGGCAACTTCATTAACCGGGAGGCCTTCGGCAGGATGACCGATGTGCCCTGGAAGATGGGGCTGACTACGGCTGCAGGGACCTTTTACTACCACCCGACCTTCCTCTACGAGTCGCTTTGGAACCTCATAGGCCTGCTTCTTCTCCACCTTTACACCAAAAAACGCAGATACGACGGCGAGATATTCCTTCTCTACGTAGCCTGGTACGGCTTCGGGAGGTTCTGGATAGAGGGGCTTCGCACCGACAGCCTCTACCTCTTTTCAACCGGCATACGCGTTTCTCAGCTTCTTGCAGGAGCCACCTTCCTCGTATCGCTCGTACTGCTCATCGTCAACCGTTACGTAAGGCCGCACAGCCCCGAGAATATGTATGTTTATTCCGCGGCCAGGGAAGAAAAGGCCGGCGGGGAAGAGGGCAAGAGCGGGCCTCAGGACGAATGAAGCTCCGGACTTACGGAAGGCCTTGGCACATATTAACTTTAGGCGCATCCAAACTTTATATAAAGCGCGAACGCGCAAATCCAAAATTAAGGAGAAAAGGAGATAATCAGTATGCTTGATCCGAGAGTATACAAAGACTGGCAAATCGCGGAAGAAGCCGAAAAGAATTTGCCAAGCGTAGAAGAGTTCCGCCAGAAGATGGGACTTCTTCCTGACGAGATTATTCCGTACGGCAGAACTCCGAAGCTCGATTTCATTAAGATTATGAACCGCCTCAAGGACAGGCCCAACGGCAAATACATTGAGGTTACGGCCATCACCCCCACCCCGCTTGGAGAAGGCAAGTCCACCACCTCTCTGGGCCTTATCGAGGGCCTCGGCAAGCTCGGCAAGAATGTCGGCGGCTGTCTGCGTCAGCCCTCCGGCGGTCCGACCATGAACGTCAAGGGAACCGCGGCAGGCGGCGGAAACGCTCTGCTCATCCCGATGACCGAGTTCTCGCTCGGCCTGACCGGCGACATCAACGACATCATGAACGCTCACAACCTCGCGATGGTCGCGCTTAACGCCCGCATGCAGCACGAGCGCAACTACACCGACGAGCAGCTTGCAAAGCGCGGCCTTAAGAGGCTCGACATCGATCCCGAGCGCGTACAGATGGGCTGGGTAATCGACTTCTGCGCCCAGTGCCTGCGCAACATCCGCATCGGTATCGGCGGACCCAACGATGGCTTCGAGATGAACTCCTGGTTCGGAATCGCGGTCAGCTCCGAGCTGATGGCCATTCTGTCCATCGCAACCGACCTTAAGGACCTGCGCGAGCGCATAGCCAATATCGTTGTCGCATATGACAAGAAGGGCAACCCCGTTACCACAAGGGATCTGGAAGTCGACGGCGCGATGGCTGCTTGGATGCGCAATACCATCAACCCGACACTCTGCTACACCGTCGAGCACCAGCCCGTTCTGGTACACGCCGGCCCGTTTGCCAACATAGCAATCGGACAGTCCTCGATTATCGGCGACCGTCTGGGCCTCAAGCTCTTCGATTATCATGTTACGGAGTCCGGATTTGCTGCCGACATCGGCTTCGAGAAGTTCTGGAACGTCAAGGCGCGTCTGTCCGGCCTGACCCCGAACGTATCGGTCATTGTCGCAACCGTCCGCGCCCTGAAGATGCACGGCGGCGGCCCGGCTGTTGCCCCCGGAAAACCCATCCCCATCGAGTATCAGCAGGAGAACCTCGAGCTGCTTGAAAAGGGCTGCGAGAACCTCTTCCACCATGTCAACACCGTCAAAAAGTCCGGCATCAAGCCCGTCGTCTGCATCAACAAGTTCGCCACCGACACGCAGGCAGAGCTTGACCTTATCAAGAGACTCTGCGCCGAGCGCGGTGTACGCTGCGCCGTTTCCGAGCACTGGCAGTACGGCGGCGAGGGCGCTCTGGAGCTTGCCCAGGCCGTTGTTGACGCCTGCGAAGAGCCCGTCGACTTCAAGTACCTCTATCCGCTCGAGATGCCGCTGCGTCAGCGCGTCGAGCTCATCGCAAGGGAAGTCTACGGAGCCGACGGCGTCGACTGGTCGCCGCTTGCAACCGAGAAGGCCGAGCGCTTCGAGTCCGATCCGCACTATAAAGACTTCTGCACGATGATGGTTAAGACCCACCTGTCCCTGTCCCACGACCCGACCCTGAAGGGCGTACCGAAGGGCTGGCGCCTGCCCATCAGAGACATACTCGAGTACAACGGCGCAAAGTTCCTCTGCCCGATGGCAGGTTCCATCACCATGATGCCCGGCACCGGTTCCGACCCGGCATACCGCCGCGTCGATATCGACGTCGAGACAGGAAAGGTAACCGGACTGTTCTAATAAACCTTCTTTAAGGGTTCAAGGAGATTTCTATGTCGGACGGCAAAACAAGCAAGGCGGGGAGTAATTTTCTGAAAGCCACCGCGAAAATTCTTAAAAAAGCTGGGAAAGAGACGGCTAAGCTCGCCAAAATAGCCAAGCTCAGCGCCGAGATTAACTCCGCAAAGGAGGTAATCAGGACCGCCCAGCTTGAACTGGGAAAGATGTACTACGAGACCTTTAAGGACGACCCGCACCCGGAGTTTGCCGAAAACTGCATCCGCATAAAGAAATCAATTGAAGCCATACAGGAGAAAAGACAGCTTATCGAAGAGATGAAGTCCGGAGCCGACGAGAAGGAAAAGCAGGAGGACTTATTCCTGAAATAAAACCAAGGGGCTGTCACCAAAGACAGCCCCTTTTTTTCGGCTTCAGCGGACTGCAGGCCGGATTTAGCGGTTTCCTGAGTAATGATATAGGCTCGTTTTCCGGATGCGGCCCGCAGGAGATTGATTCGCTTCATTCTGCGGCGCGGGCAGTTGATATAATACCTTACAATGGCGGAAAGGCAAAGAAAAATCGGCTTAAGGAAAGGTCCTTAAGCCGATTTAGTCTATTTTGAGTTGAGTGCACGTTCAAGCCATACCGCGGCGACGTCCATTGCCTCGTAAAGACCGTTTTTCTCAGTCTTTTTGACGACTCTGTCCCTGGATTTTATATCGGGGTCGGTCAGCTGAAGCTGCAGGGAAACCTTGGTTGCGACGGGCAGGTCCTTGACCATCGTCTCTTCCAGTATCTGCAGCATTACAATATGTGAATCGTGCATGTTGCCGTAGTATATCAGGTTGTCCTTGCGGCGCAGCGGGTACCCTTTATACATTAGCGTTTTCTTTTCCTTTTCTGCCATCTCATCCCTCCTGCTGCCCGTCTTTTTCCAGATAATTTATAACGAGTTCCCTCAACAGCTCATCTCTGTCAATCCGGCAAATAAGAGCACGGGCGTTATTGTAGTTGGTGATATAGGTTGGATCTTCCGACAGAATATACCCGACTATCTGGTTTATGGGGTTATAACCCTTGATGCGAAGGGACTCGTAGACGGATGTCAAAATCTCCCTTATCTCACGCCTGTGGTCGATAACTTTAAACTGACGGGTAAAGTCGTCCATATCCAAACCTCCTTCCTACAACGGCTTGCCGGTTAAGTTAAATTATAACAGAGAAATTGTCCAATGTAAAGGCAAATTACCTAATCTGGGCGCCAAGCTCATCATTCAGATGTTTTAATATTTTGTCTATGAGGGGATTTACCTCCGCGTCGGTCAGGTTCTGCTCCTCGGAGCGGAACTCGAGCGAGAAGGCGACGCTCTTTTTGCCCTCGGGGATGGGCGAGCCGGTGTAGATATCAAAGAGCTCCGCCTCCTTAAGCAGCCTGCCGCCCGCTTCCTTGATGACCCTGGAGATTGCGGCGACCGGGGTGTCGGCGTCGCAGACGATTGCAAGGTCGCGGTAGACCGAGGGGTAGCGTGGCAGCGGCTTGTAGCTCGGCTCGGGCGCCCTCAAATCAAAGATGGTAGCGACATCAAGCTCGGCAACGTAGACGGGCAAATCTATGCCGTAGTTCTCCTGCACCTTCGGGTGGATTTGGCCCATGATTCCGAGCACCCTGCCGCCGAATGAGACTTCGGCACAGCGGCCGGGGTGGAAGCTCGGGTTGTCGGTCACGGCCTTAAACTCGGGGGACGCTATCCTCTGCGAGCTGAGAATCGCTTCGACGCAGCCCTTGAGCGTGAAGAAGTCCTCGTTCTCTCCGTAGGCGCCGAGCACGAGCTTGACCCGCTCATCAGGGAGTATAGCCCCTTCGACGGGAATATATACTCTCGCAAGCTCATAAAGCCGCACTTCGCGGTTTCTGTAGCTGCTGTTCCTGCCCAGAACCTCGAGCATCGAGGGCAGGGCGGTGGTTCGCATCAGCGAGGTGTCGTCGCCCAGGGGATTTAGGATTTTCATGCTCTTTCTCTGCGGGGAGTCCTTCGGAATATGCAGCATGTCGTAGTCGGAGTCTCCGATGAAGGAATAGGTCAGAATCTCGGTAAAGCCTATGCCGCGGCAGAGCTCCCCGAGCCTTCTTTCCATGGACTGGCGCGCTGTGAGGCCGCCCTCGACGACGGCGCCTCTGAACATAGTCGGCTCGATGACGTTGTATCCGTAGAAGCGCGCGACTTCCTCGGCGATATCGGAGTAATGCTCGATGTCCAGACGCCAGGATGGGACGGTGATAATCCCGTTTTCCACGGTGAAGCCGAGCGCGGTGAGCACCTTTACCATGAACTCCTCGGGGATGTTCGTGCCGAGAAGAGCGTTTATCTTGTCCGCCTCGAGCGGGAGGGTGACGGTTTTTATGTCAGCCGCGACGACGTCGATGATTCCGTCCACGACCTCGCCCGCGCCGAGCATTTCGACAAGCTCGCAGGCGCGCTCGACCGCGGGAAGGGTGCCCAGGGGGTCGAGCCCTTTCTCAAAGCGCGAGGATGCGTCGGTTCTCATTCCAAGGGCCGTTGAAGTCCTGCGGACGCTCGGACCGTTGAAGTTGGCCGACTCGAACACGACGGTCGTGGTCTTGTCGGTTATCTCGGAGTTGGCGCCGCCCATGACGCCAGCGATGCCGATGGGGCGGTACTCGTCCGCAATCACAAGCATATTTGTGTTGAGCTTTCGCTGGTTGCCGTCGAGCGTCTCAAGCGTCTCGCCCACGCGGGCTGTTCTGACTATTATCTTATTGCCCTCTATGCAGGAGTAGTCGAAGGCGTGCATGGGCTGGCCGTACTCGAGCATGACGTAGTTTGTTATATCGACGATGTTGTTTATCGGCCTTACCCCGCAGGCGCGCAGCCTCTGGCGCATCCACTTCGGTGAGGGCCCGATTTTTATATTTCTTACCACCCTCGCGGTGTAGCGGGGGCATAGGTCGCTGTCCTCTATCTCGATGTCGAGATAGTCCGAGATGTTTCCGCCGCTGCCCTTCACCTCGGGCGTTTTGAGCTTAAGCTCCGTGCCGAAAGTGACGGCGCTCTCGCGCGCAAGCCCGATAATGCTGAGGCAGTCGGGGCGGTTGTTGGTTATCTCAAACTCGAAAACCGTGTCGTCGAAGCCGATGACGCCCTTTATGTCGTCGCCGGGCTTGCAGTCCTCCTGCAGAATGAATATCCCGTCCTCGTCGGCGTAGGGGAAGTCGTTCTTGTCGAGGCCGAGCTCCTTAAGCGAGCAGAGCATGCCCTCGGACGCAACGCCGCGAATCTTGCCCTTTTTGATTTTGACGCCGCCGGGGAGGGTGGAGCCGTGGAGCGCGACCGGAACTAGGTCGCCCGCCCTGACGTTCTGTGCGCCTGTGACTATCTGAAGCGGCGCCTCCTGGCCGACGTCCACGGAACACGTCCAGAGGTGGTCTGAATCGGGGTGACGCTCAATCGTCAGAACCCTGCCGACAACCACGTTCGAAATCTCAGCCCCGAGCCGCTCGATGTTCTCCACCTTGGAGCCCGAGAGCGTCATTGCATCCGCGTATTCCTTGTCTGTTGCCTTAATGTCCGTGAATTCGGACAGCCATTTTCTTGACAGCTTCATACTGGATAATCCTCCTAAAACTGGCTCAGGAAGCGCATGTCGTTTTCAAACAGCAGGCGCATGTCGCTTATATTGAAACGGCGCATCGTCAGGCGCTCGAGCCCGACGCCGAAGGCAAAGCCGGAGTAAATATTCGTATCGATTCCGCAGCCTTCCAGAACCTTCGGGTGAACCATGCCCGCGCCGAGAATCTCAATCCAGCCCTCGCCCTTGCAGACGCGGCAGCCCGCGCCGCGGCACTCGAAGCACTGGACGTCCACTTCGCAGGAGGGCTCCGTGAAGGGGAAGTGGTGGGGCCTGAAGCGCGTCTTGGCTTCGGGGCCGTAGAGGCGCTTGACCAGGGTGTTGAGCGTGCCCTTTAAATCGCCCATCGTTATGCCCTTGTCGACGACCAGTCCCTCGACCTGGTGGAACATCGGGGAGTGGGTCGCGTCCACCTCATCCTTGCGGTAGACCCTGCCGGGCGATATGACGCGGATGGGCGGCTTCTGATTTTCCATTACGTGTATCTGAACCGGCGAAGTCTGGGTGCGCAGGAGCACGGAGCTGTCCTCGGTGAAGTAGAAGGTGTCCTGCCACTCCCTGGCCGGGTGGTCCGCGGGATGGTTGAGTTTCGTAAAGTTATAATCCGACAGCTCGACCTCGGGCCCCTCGGCCACGGAGAAGCCCATACCCGTGAAGATGTCCACGACCTCGTCGAGTATGATGGACATCGGGTGCTTTTTGCCTATCTTGACAGGCTTTCCGGGTATGGTTACGTCGAGCTTTTCGCTCCTAAGTCTCTGCTCAAGAAGCTTTTCGGACAGCTCGGCGGTCTTTGCCTCTATCGCCTCCTCAATGGCGGCGCGCACCTGGTTGGCAAGCTGCCCAATAACCGGGCGCTCCTCCGCCGGTAGACTTCCCATCTGCTTTAAGACGGAGGTAAGAGAGCCCTTCTTGCCGAGAAAAGCCACCCTCACCGCCTCCAAAGCGTTCAAATCGACCGCTTTTTCGATAGCGGAGAGGGAAGAGGATTTTATTTCCTCAAGCAGTTTCTTCATCTTCCGACAATCCTTTCTCCAATAGAAGCTTAACTGGATTATAGCCCGGGAAAATAAAAAATCTTCCATCCAACAGGGACGAAAGACTCCGTGGTACCACCCATATTCGGCCTAAGCCGCACTTTTGAGCCTATAACGGGGCAAGCCGCCGGGGATTGGCCGGAGCTCACGGGCGAACCAAGCGCTTTCCAGGTGGGACGCTTTCAGCCGCCGGCGTTCCCTCTCTTTGACCCTTCACATGCGCTATTTTCCCGATCATTGCGGTTAATTTTTACTTTTTGTAATTGTAACATAACATATTTTATAAAACAAGATATAATTTGACTAATTTTGAGTTTTGGCATATAATACTGTCTTATCAAAAAGGCGCGAAAGGCACAGGTTTATGGAGATACAAGCACTCACAAGGGAGAGCCTTAAAGGCGCGCTTCCGGTGAGGAGGCGTGAAAGCAGCAAGGGAGACTACGGCCGCGCGCTCCTAATCTGCGGAAGCGTGGGCTATACCGGCGCGCCCTTCCTGGCGGCGGAAGCCGCGGTCAGAAGCGGCGCGGGGCTTGTTTTTCTCGGCGTTCCGCGCGATATTTATGAGATTGTCGCGGTGAAGCTGAACGAGGCCATGCCTTTTCCGCTCCCCTCCGAAGACGGCAGGCTTTCCTCGCGCTCCATCGAGGAAATACTGCGCAGGCTCGAAAAATGCGACGTCTGCCTCGTTGGCCCCGGGCTCGGCAGGTCGCAGGGCGTATCGGAGGTAGTGTTTGAGATAATCAGTAAATCTCGCGTCCCTCTGGTCATAGACGCCGACGGAATAAACGCGCTCTCGGCGAATATAAATATACTGGACGAGGCGGCGTGTCCGATAATCCTCACCCCTCACGAAGGAGAGTTCAAAAGACTGGGCGGCGACCTGTCAAAGGGCAGGGAAGAGGGAGCGCTTGCTTTCATCAGGGAGCACAGCTGCACGCTCGTATTAAAGGGCAGCGGGACTGTTATCGCCTTTAGCGACGGTACCGCTGTTCGAAACACCACGGGGAACCCCGGTATGGCGAAGGGCGGCAGCGGCGATGTGCTCGCCGGGATGATAACGGCGCTTCTGGCTCAGAGAATCCCGCTCAAAACGGCCGTTTCGGCCGCCGTGTGGCTGCACGGGCGGGCAGGAGACATCCTTCGAGAGGAGCTTGGGGAATATTCGATGACTCCGACCGATCTAGTATACGCGCTGCCGAGGGCCTTCAAGGAGCTTTCGGCGGTGTAAAAGAGGGGCTGAAAGTCTTGTGCGCAAAGCGGCAATTTTGGCACTAACGATAGCGCTGTGCCTTTCTCTTTTCGCCTGCGGAAAGGGCGGCACGGACAGCCTGGCGGAGGAAATCAAAAAGGAATATGCCGAAACCGAGAATATGACCCTTATCATCTCGGTCAGGGCGGACTACGGGAGCAGGGTTTACGACTACAAGCTCCGCTGCGTAGTGGAAGACGATGAAATGGACATCGAGGTAGTTGAGCCCGAGGGCATAAAGGGCTTGAAGGCTCATGTTTCGGAAGAGGGAATCGGCCTTGAGTACGAGGGGACGACCCTTGACACGGGCGAGCTGTTCGGCAGGGGGCTCTCGCCGCTCGAGGCAATCCCGCTTATGCTGAATGCTTGGAAAAGCGGTTACATAACCGAGACAAGAAGCGAGAAAATAAATAAAACCGAAACTCTCGCCGTCACATTTGATTTAAAGCCGGCCGGCAGCGATACGGAGCTTACGCATACCGTCTGGTTCGACAAGGAAAGCCACCTGCCGGTTAAGGCCGAGCTGATGTACGGCGGCTACAGAGTTATCGACTGTGTTTTCGGAAACGTAATATTGGAGTGAATTTAATGGAATCCTTACAGAAGAGGGCCTGGGCGGAGGTTTCTTTGGACAACATTGCCCATAACTATAATGCCATCAGGGAGCGGCTGCCTGAAGGCTGCCGCTTTCTTGCCGTTGTAAAGACAAACGCATACGGTCACGGGGCAAGGCGCGTGGCCGAGCTCTGTGAAAATCTCGGCGCCGATTACCTCGCCGCGACGAGCATCGACGATGCCACGCAGATGCGCTCCTGGGGAATCAAGGCGCCCATACTAATTTTTGGCTATACTCCTCCGGAATATACGGAAATCCTGATTAGAAAACGCCTGACCCAGACGGTGGACTGCCTCGAAACCGCCCGGGAGTATTCGAACATCGCCTCGAGGATAGGGCAGAAGCTGAAGGTCCATCTCAAGATTGACACGGGCATGGGCAGGCTCGGCTTTGTCTGCCACGGCGACAGGAATTCGGAGCAGGAGCTGCTCGAGACCCTGAGTCTGCCCGGCCTCGATATCGAGGGGATATTCACGCATCTGGCCGTTTCCGATGCGCACGACGATGAGTATACTAATATGCAGATAGAGGCGTTCAGCACGACCGTGAAGAATCTGGAGGAAAAAGCCGGGTTCAGATTTAAACTGAAGCATTGCGCCAACAGCGGAGCTGTGATAAACTACAGGAAAACTGCATGCTTCGACATGGTCAGACCCGGGATTATGCTCTACGGCCTTTATCCCGGCCGCGACAGGGGCGACATAGAGCTTCGCCAGGCGATGGCGCTTAGAACGAGGGTAGTCGCCGTAAAGGAGCTTCGCCCCGGCGACTGCGTGAGCTACGGCTGCACCTTTGTCGCGGATAAGCCGACGAAGATAGCGGTCTTGTCGATAGGCTACGGCGACGGCCTGCACCGCGTTTTGTCCGGGAAAATCGATGTATTAATCAACGGCAGAAGGGTGCGCCAGGTGGGAATTATCTGCATGGATTTCTGCATGGTTGACGTAACCGGCGTTCCCTGCGCCGTCGGCGATGTCGCGACTATATTCGGAAGGGACGGGGATGAGTTTATCTCCTTAGACGAGGTCGCCAAAAAAGCGGGTACAATCTCATATGAAATCACCTGCGCTCTTACCGAGCGCGTACCACGGGTATACATCAGCTCATCCGACGGAGTATAATGATAGGGGGAGAATAATTTCCTTCCCCGGGCAGGGTATATTTTGTTTCGCTTTGTGGAAGAATTGATATAGTCCGATTACATAATTAATAATTGAATAAATTATTAGTATGTAGTCGGCAAATCTTCCGTCGGAGAGTGAAAAAGCGTGACAAACGGTGTTAGACGAGGAGACATCTACTATGCTGACTTAAGCCCTGTTGTGGGCAGTGAGCAGGGTGGTATGCGTCCAGTGCTGATCGTGCAGAATGACACCGGAAACAAACACAGTCCAACAGTTATTGCGGCGGCTATAACGTCGCAAATCAACAAAGCCAGACTACCGACACATATCGAGTTGCAAGCTAATACCTACGGACTTTCCAAGGATTCGGTAATTCTGCTGGAACAGATCCGCACTATCGACAAACGCAGACTGAAAGAACACATGGGCCGACTTGACGAAGAGATGATGAGTAAGGTTGACAACGCTATTGCAGTCAGCTTTGGCCTGCACTGATTAATCTCGGGGCGGCCTAAGGCCGCCCCGAGTAAAGACGGAGAGGTACATATGACAAAAAAGAGAATTCTGACCGTTGCTGTTGTAATATTGCTCATGGCGGGTGTGGGTATCGGCACCTGGGCTATAGCGAGCTCAAACTTCGGAACATCCTCCGATCCGCTTATCACGCTGAGCTACCTGAACGAAACGCTCATGCCCCAGATAATGAACGAGTTTAAGTCCGAGATGGACAAGAAGGTGGCGGAGCTGACCACCGAATTTGAAAAAAAGATTAAGGAGCTTGAGGACAAGCTCTCCGGCTATTCGGGCGGAGATGTCTTTGTCACGGTAAACCTGCTCAGCGGCCAGTCGCTCACCTGCGAGGAAGGGGCCGAAATCATGCTAAGAAGCGGAACGGCCGAGGCCATCGCCGGCCTGTCCGACCTCACAAACGGTGAGAGCCTCCCGGCATCGGGCGAGCTTGTCAGGAATCATATGTATGTTGCGCTTTCCGAAGGCGGCATAACAGCAAAGAGCGATGCGACAGTGCTTATCCGCGGAACCTATAAGATAAACTGAATACATACGTACATATTTTGCTCAGCCCGCGCATAGATTTATGCGCGGGCTTTTGGTTGTTTAATGTTTTGCACTTTTTGACATCAAACGGCTATTCGGGGCGTCCCGTTTGCCCGCGTAAAAACGCAGAAAAGTCCGATTTCGCCTCGGGAAATGGAGGATAGCTTTATGAACGGAACCTATGCCGTAAAGTACGAGGGCAGGGAGGTCGGCACCCTCAGGGTCTATAATGAAGGCCTGATGACCGTATTCTCCGCGGAGACGCTGCCGCTCGCGGGCGTTTGGCGCCTCGCGGTCGTATCCGGCGGAAAGACCGTTCCGATAGGCGTGCTGACCCCGTCTCAGCGGGGCCTTTCTCTTAAAAAGAGCTTCACAAAGAACATGCTCGCGGAGCTCAATATTTCGGATATTGAAGCCGCGCAGCTTTTTTCGCAGACGCACTCCCGGGAGCCGGAGTGGAAGCCGGTCACTGACCCTTCCGCGCTGTTTTCTGACAGCGACCTCAAGGCCGCCTGCAAGGGCTCGAAGGGAGTTATGGCGCTGAAGGAGGGCGAGGTAACAAAGGCGGCGTTTCCAATCCGGAGCGATGCGCCCTTTGCCCTGATGCCGGCCTTCTGCCTGGGAAAGCCTGTGAAAATCAACGGGAACGACTATCTTGTCTTCAACATTAAGGACGGGGAGATTTTTGCATAGAAAATGTCGAATTTGCCATAATAATACCATAACAACTAACAGGAGGTAAAATTATGGCCAATCTCACGTCAAAAGAGCTTACGGCGCTTGAAGACCAGATAAACTATGAACAGGTGCTGGTTACGAAATATCGTGCGATGGCTCAGCTTTGCAACGACGCCAAGATTAAGAGCGACCTGGAGAACATCGCATCAAAACATCAGCAGCACGCCAATACTCTGATGTCATTTTTGCAGTAGGAGGATTTACAGATGAATAATCCCATGCAGGCCGGACAAATGCTGAGCGAAAAAGAGATTCTCAGCGATTTCCTCATCAGCCAGAAGCTTATCAGCTCAAGCTACAACACCTTCGCAGGCGAGTGCGTAAACGAGCAGCTCAGAAACGCATTTCTGAATATACTCGACGACGAGCATGCCATTCAGGCTTGTATTTTCTCAAACATGCAGTCGAAAGGTTGGTACAAGACAGAGCCCGCCGACCAGCAGAAGATTCAGCAGGCAAAGCAGAAGTTCACTCAGGCTCAGCAGGCTATGTCGATGTAGCGATTCTTCGACAGATAAACGGGAGGGGCAGCCCTCCCGTTTATCTATTCACCCTTATATTTTCTCCTTGTAGCGTTACCGCCCCGAATATGCCGCTCCGCCTTGTTCTTTTCAAGAATCTCCTTGACCTGAACGTAAAGAGCACGATTGATATGCTGCAGACGTTCAGACAGGTCTTTATGTACGGTTGATTTTGAAATTCCAAACTGTTTGGCAGCTGAGCGCACCGTCGCCTTGTTTTCTATGATGTACACTGCCAAATCGCAAGCCCGTTCTTCAATATTCGTTTTCAAAAACAACACTCCCAACCTGATGGTGCGGCAATATTCTGAGCGTGCCGCCTTTACATGATTACTATATGCAGACATGATGGCGTGTATTACGCTGACAAGTTTAATAATATCCGCAAATTGCGCTTGTTTTGTCCCAAAGGCGGGCTCCAAAGTTAGGAAAGCGCCTCGCTGAACGCAAACTCTATGTACGAGCCTGTATCAGAGCAAAAAAATGCCCTTGACAACACCGGAGCGTCTGACTATAATATACAGTAATTTAAAACGCTAAAGATTTAAATAATTGTGGAACTAACAGAAAGGTTTTATAAGGAAATTCCTTCTGCCTCACGCGATGCTGGGGCGCTATTTTTTCGCTTTGGCGGCAATGAAGCAACATTTTGAGGGGGACGTACATAATGCCGATAATGGATTTTCTCGCGCAAAACGCAAGGCTGTATCCGGACGAGACGGCACTTGTGGAAATAAATCCGGAGAACGGGCCCAGGACCGAGAAATGGACGGAATTCAGCCTTGTCGAGACCGATCCCGACAAGGCGTACAGAAGGGAGATTAGCTGGGCCGATTTTGACTGCCGCGCCAACCGCTTTGCAAATCTTCTGCTGGCTCATGGCGTGAAAAAGGGAGATAAGGTCGCGATACTCCTTATGAACTGCCTTGAATGGCTTCCCATCTACTTCGGCATACTCAGGGCGGGCGCCTTGGCCGTTCCTCTCAATTATCGATATACAGCCGAAGAAATAAAATACTGCCTTGAGCTCTCCGAGGCTTCGGTGCTGGTATTCGGGCCGGAGTTTGTAGAGCGCATAGAGAGCGTCCGGGATGAGCTCACCAATATCAGGCTGATGTTCTATGTCGGCACCAAGTGCCCCGACTATGCGATGAGCTATTTTAAATTCATCCTGTACTGCTCGAGCCGCAACCCGAGTATTCCCCTGACAGACGAGGATTTCGCGGCGATATACTTCTCCTCCGGAACCACCGGTTTCCCGAAGGCGATTTTGCACAAGCACCGCAGCCTTATGCACGCGGCCATGGTCGAGCAGGCCCACCACGGACAGAGGAGGGGAGACTGCTTCCTCTGCATACCGCCGCTCTACCACACCGGCGCCAAGATGCACTGGTTCGGCAGCCTGGTCTCGGGGACCCCTGCGGTTCTGCTCCGCGGCGTAAAGCCGAAATGGATAATGGAGGCCGTCTCGGACGAAAACGTAACTATAGTCTGGCTGCTTGTGCCCTGGGCTCAGGACATACTAGACGCGATAGAGCGCGGGGAGATAAACCTGAATGACTACAAGCTCGACCAGTGGAGGCTCATGCACATAGGCGCCCAGCCCGTGCCGCCGAGCCTAATAAAGCGCTGGAAGCAGTATTTCCCGCACCACCAGTACGACACGAACTACGGCCTGAGCGAGGCGATAGGCCCGGGCTGCGTACACCTCGGGGTCGAGAACATACATAAGGTCGGCGCGATTGGCAAGCCGGGCTACGGCTGGCAGGCGCGCATAGTGGACTTTGACGGCAACGACGTCAAAAGGGGCGAGGTCGGCGAGCTTATAGTAAAAGGGCCCGGCGTTATGACCTGCTATTACCGCGACGAAGAGGCTACCATGGCAGTCCTGAAAGACGGCTGGCTCTATACGGGCGATATGGCGATGGAGGACGAGGACGGCTTTATCTACCTCGTCGACCGCAAGAAGGACGTTATAATAACCGGCGGCGAGAACATATACCCGGTGCAGATAGAGGACTTCCTCAGGAGCTGCGAGTGGGTCAAGGACGCCGCGGTCATCGGCCGCCCGCACAAGCGGCTCGGCGAAATAGTCTGCGCGGTGATAGAGCTTAAAGAGGGCGCAGACTGCACCGAGGAGGACATAGCCGAATTCTGCAGGGCCCTCCCGCGCTACAAGCGGCCGCACGAGATAATATTCGACCAGGTCCCGCGCAACCCCACTGGCAAAATCGAAAAGCCAAAGCTGCGCGAAAAGTACGGCGCGCTTGAGCTTGTCGCCCAGCAAATCGCTAGGTAGAAAGTATAAGACGCCCGCCTGTGCTACGGCGGGCGTTTTTGCATTAAGGTTTTGCAAAGCGTAGGGGTTACAGCCGCAGGAGACGGCATAGCATATATTTACTATGTTTCGCGTGCGCAAAACGCAGGACAGTAAAAAGCCGCACCCCAGGCCGGAGTCGGCCGGAGGTGCGGCGTGGTTTTCCAACGCTAATTTTGAATTAATAGTGCATTATCTTATAGAAGTTTGGATAAGAGTTTATAAGCTCCTGCAGCGTAGTCCTGTTGTTTCCGGGGTCGTTTATCTTAAACGCGGATGCCGACAGGGAGGAGCCGCCGGTAAAGCCGGTGACCACTACCCAGTGCTGGCTGCCGTAGGAGTTGGTAAAGCCTATGATTGCGGGCTTTCCTGCCTTCAGAAGCTCATAAAGAGTCTGAAGGTATCCGCTGCTCGTGTTGGCCCGATAGTTGCTCGGCCAGTAGACGGAGCCGCCGGCAGTGTACTTCAGCCTTGCCTCCATCATGCTCGGGGTTATCGTGGTCCCCGTGCGGTAGGACTCGCTCATCGCCAGAGCCGTCGTCGCGCAGCCTATAGCCCCGATGGTTTTGCCGGACGAGCCGACTTCTACATAGGCCCATCTGGAATCGGTCTGCTTATAAAGCGGAACGGAGAGCGACAGGGGCGAGTAGGTTGCGGCGCTCGCTGCGCCGGTCGTCAGATACTTTCCGCTTACATAGCCGATGCTGGTGCCGTTGAAAAGAACCTTTCTCCAGTCGCCCGAAGAAGACAGCACGACGACATTCTGACCGTTTGTCAGCCAGTTAATCACGCTGTATTCGGTGCCGGGGCCGGTTCTGACGTTCAGACTAGCCGTAGCGCTTGCGCTATAGGATGATACTTCGGCTATGTAGTCGCCGGAGCAGTATCCGTAGAGGCCTTTCGCGTATTCAACATACCACCAGTTGCCGCTCTTGGAAAGCAGGGTGACATAGGTTCCTTTCGGGAGGCTTGTAAGGATGGTTCCTGAAGTAGAAGGCGTGCTTCTGACATTGAGCGAACCCCAGGAGACCGAAACTACGCCTGCCGACGAGCCCGTGCCTGCGGCAGAGGCTCCCGCGGGAACTAAACTCAATATTAGCATGAAAACCAAAACAGCAGTAATGATAATTGAAAGTTTCCTCTTCATGGGAATCCTCCTTCCATATTTTGTATTCAGAGCGACCCGAAAAATCACTCTTGGCACAGTGTAACATAGATTGTCGCTTTTTTGTCACTCCAAATTGTGGTAATTTAGAGAGGCCGCCGCTTGTGCCCGGATTAACAAACGCTCCATACCGCATGGCAGCAGAAAAACGGCGCCGGGCGCGGCGAAAGTTATTTCACCATGCCCGGCGCTTTGTTTGTGCTTATTAAATTTCTGGAAGGGCGGTTCGGCGTAAAAACACAAGGCGCGCAGGCTGCCTTTGGTAGCATACGCGCCTTTGGTTCGAGTACTAATTAGACACGGAAGAGCAGGTCCCCGTATGTAGGGAAGGGCCAGTATTCGGTTCCGACTATTGTCTCAAGCTCGTCGGCCACGGCACGGACCTCTCCCATGCATTTAATGACCGTGTCCTTATAGTATACCGCCTTGTCGAGCAGCTCGGATATGCCGTTTGCTGTGGCTATGGCCTTGTCGAGGGCCTCGACGCGCTCGCTGAGGCTGCTTGAAAGCTCAGTCAGGGTTTCAACGAGCCGCACTCCGGGGTCTTTGCTGATGTCAAGTCCGATGGCCTTCTTAGCGGCCAGCATATCCGTTATATCCTTGCTGTAGGCGAACACTGCGGGCAGGATATCCTTCTTTGCCATGTCGGACATCGTAAGCGCCTCGATGTTTATGGTCTTGCAGTAGTTCTCCATTATGATTTCGTATCTAGCAAGGATTTCGGACTTCGAGAGCACCCTGTGTCTGGTGAACAGCTCGACGTTCTTCTCGCTCTTGAAAAGCGGCAGAGCGTCGACGGTTGTTCTCAGGTTGAGCAGGCCGCGCTTCTCGGCCTCCTCCGCCCACTCCTTGGCGTAGTTGTTGCCGTTGAATATGATGCGCTTGTGCTTCTTGATTGTCTCGCGCATCAGGGCGTCGAGCTCGCTTTCAAAGTCGGAAGCGGCCTCGAGCCTGTCGGCAAACTCCTTCAACGCGTCGGCGACTATCGTGTTGAGCACAAGGTTCGGTCCGGCTATCGATAAGGAGGAGCCGAGCATGCGGAACTCGAACTTGTTGCCCGTGAAGGCGAAGGGTGAGGTGCGGTTTCTGTCGGTTGTATCCTTTATAAAGTCGGGCAGAGCGTTGACGCCGGTCTCCATCTTGCGGACGTCCGTGCAGTTGTAGGGTTTGCCCTCCTCAATGCATTCGAGAATGCTGGTAAGCTCGCTGCCGAGGAAGATGGAGACGATTGCGGGAGGAGCCTCGTTCGCGCCGAGCCTGTGGTCGTTGCCGGGGCTCGCCACGGAAATGCGCAGGAGGTCCTGGTGCGTGTCAACGGCCTTGATTACCGCGCAGAGCAGGAGCAGGAACAGCTTGTTCTCGTGCGGATTCTTGCCCGGATCGAAGAGGTTCTGTCCGGTGTTGGTGGAAATCGACCAGTTGTTGTGCTTGCCGCTTCCGTTTACGCCCGCGAAGGGCTTTTCGTGGAGCAGGCAGGCAAGGCCGTGCCTGTCGGCGACCTTCTTGAGCAGCTCCATCGTGAGCTGGTTGTGGTCGGTTGCGATATTTGCGGTTGTGAAAATCGGCGCAATCTCATGCTGGGCCGGGGCGACCTCGTTGTGCTCCGTCTTGGCGAAGACTCCGAGCTTCCAAAGCTCCTCGTTAAGCTCCCTCATGAAGGCCAGAACGCGCGGCTTGATGGCGCCGAAGTAGTGGTCCTCGAGTTCCTGGCCCTTCGGAGGCTTGGCTCCGAAAAGCGTCCTGCCGGTGAATATCAAGTCCTTGCGCTTTTTGTAAAGCTCTTTGTCGATAAGGAAGTATTCCTGCTCCGGACCCACAGTGGAGACCACGCGGGTTGTCTTGGTGTCTCCAAAGAGTCTTAATATACGCAGAGCTTCACGGCTGAGAATGTCCATCGAGCGCAGTAAGGGGGTCTTTTTGTCCAGCACATCACCGGTGTAGGAACAGAAAGCGGTGGGTATGCACAGGGTGTTTTCCTTTATGAAAGCGTAGGAGGTCGGGTCCCACGCCGTGTAGCCCCTGGCCTCGAATGTCGAGCGCAGGCCGCCGGAGGGAAAGCTAGAGGCGTCGGGCTCGCCGCGAATCAGCTCTTTGCCCGAGAACTCCATTATGACACGGCCGTCGCTCTGGGGGGAGATGAAGCTGTCGTGCTTCTCGGCCGTTATCCCCGTCATCGGCTGGAACCAGTGCGAGTAATGGGTGACGCCTTTCTCTATAGCCCAATCCTTCATTGCATTGGCCACGGCGTTGGCTACTGTGAGGTCAAGCTCGCTGCCTTCTTCAATGGTTTTCTTGAGTGATCTGTATATCTCTTTTGGCAGCCTCTCTTTCATTACCACTTCGTTGAAAACCATGCTGCCAAATATTTCTGGTACGCTCTGCACAAATATTCCTCCTTTAAATGATCCAAGCAGGCTTCCCATACGACAAAGGCGCTGAGGGAGTACCCCAGCGCCTTTGCTGTTCTATGAAGGGATTATAACCCCGCGGAAAAGAATTGTCAAGAGCTTTTTCAGAAAAAAATTTGCAACTGCCATGCACAAAAAATGCAAAATTACATTCGCGACTGCCCGGAAATCTAGTGAATACAAACAAAACAAGCTCTGAAATGATTTTCTGCCGAAATAAACTTGCAGAAGCGACATAAAACTGGTTGACAAAAGGCCTTCGCCAATCTATAATGATACAAGACAAAGACGTCTTAGGGAGCTTTTGAATAAGCTCCCAAGGCGTCTTTTTTCGTTTAAGGAGTTGTTGTGAGTGTACAAGGAAGGCAATCAAGGCTTGAGGATACCCTCCGGCTGCGCAATTTCCGGAATTTTTTCGAAAAGCGGCGAGAGATTTTCGGGAGAAAAAATCATTAAATCAATCGCCATTATGCGCGAGCGTTCAAACGGCCTCGGAGGAGGCTTCGCTGCATATGGCATTTATCCTGAATATAAGGAGCTTTACGCTTTTCACGTATTCTACGACGGCGACAGGTCGAAGTTCGAGTGCGAGGAGTACATCCATTCAAACTTCCTGGTCGAGAAGGCCGAGACAATCCCCACGAGGAAGGTGCCTGCGATAAAGGACGCGCCCCTTATCTGGCGCTACTTTGTAAAGCCCAGGTTTTCGAAGCTCAAGGAGAGCGGGCTCGACGAGGATGAGTTCACGGTGCGCGCGGTCATGCACGTGAACGCGTTGATAGACGGGGCGTACATATTCTCGAGCGGCAAGAACATGGGAGCCTTCAAAGCCGTGGGCTTCCCCGAGGACGTCGGTTTGTTCTACAGGCTTGAGGAGTACGAGGCCTACTCGTGGACCGCGCACGGGCGCTATCCCACAAACACTCCCGGCTGGTGGGGAGGAGCTCACCCCTTCGCGCTGCTCGATTTCTCCGTCGTCCACAACGGCGAGATATCCTCGTACGACGCAAACCGCAGGTTCATAGAGATGTACGGCTACAAATGCACTCTTCTCACCGACACCGAGGTAATGACATATATTATGGACTACCTTCTGAGGCGCCAGGGGCTTACGCTCCAGGAGGCGGCGAGCGTGGTTGCCGCGCCTTTCTGGTCGACCATTTCGAGAATGGAAAAGGAAAAGAGGGAAGAGCTGACCTATCTTCGCAATGTATTCTCGGGACTTCTGGTAACCGGACCCTTCTCCATCATTCTGGGCTTTACCGGCGGAATGATGGCGCTGAACGATAGGCTCAAGCTCCGTTCAATGGTGGCCGCCGAGAAGGGCGACATGGGATATGTCGCCAGCGAGGAGAGCGCGATACGCGTGATAGAGCCTGAGCCCGACCGCGTCTGGGCGCCCGCAGGCGGAGAGCCTGTCATTTTCACCCTGAACGGAGGAGTAAGCTGATGCCAATAGAATATATTTACCCGGAATACGAAGTCCTCAGGAATACAGACAGGTGCATTGCCTGCCGCGTCTGCGAGAGGCAGTGCGCAAACGAGGTTCACAGGTACGACCCGGACCTGAAGATGATGCTCGCCGACGACTCAAAATGCGTAAACTGCCACCGCTGCGTGTCTCTCTGCCCGACCAGGGCGCTGAAAATCGTAAAGAGCGACCATACATTTAAAGAGAACGCCAACTGGTCCGGCAGGGCGATAACCGAGATTTACAGGCAGGCGGAGACGGGCGGCGTGCTTCTCTCCTCGATGGGAAACCCGAACCCGCAGCCTATTTACTGGGACAGGATACTGATTAACGCCTCGCAGGTCACAAACCCTTCCATCGACCCGCTGCGCGAGCCGATGGAGACGAAGACCTTCCTCGGACAGAAGCCCGAGAAGATAAAGAGGGATGAGAGAGGCAAAATCATCACCGGGATAACGCCCCAGCTCGAGCTTTCCGTCCCGATCATGTTCTCGGCGATGTCCTACGGCTCGATAAGCTACAACGCTCACGAGAGCCTGGCCCGGGCCGCGACGAAGCTCGGCATACTCTACAACACCGGCGAGGGCGGGCTCCACGAGGACTTCTATAAATACGGAAAGAACACGATAGTGCAGGTCGCCTCGGGGCGCTTCGGCGTGCACAAGGACTACCTCGAGGCGGGCGCCGCGATTGAAATTAAGATGGGGCAGGGCGCAAAGCCGGGTATCGGCGGCCATCTGCCCGGCGAGAAGATTACCGAGGACGTCGCAAGGGCGAGGATGATTCCCGTCGGAACCGACGCAATCTCGCCGGCGCCGCACCACGATATATATTCGATTGAGGACCTAAGGCAGCTTGTCCTCTCGCTCAAAACGGCAACCGACTACAGAAAACCCGTGATAGTAAAGATAGCCGCCGTCCACAACGTCGCGGCCATCGCCTCCGGCATAGCGCGGAGCGGGGCCGACATCATAGCCATCGACGGTTTCCGCGGCGGCACGGGCGCAGCCCCGACGCGAATCAGGGACAACGTGGGAATCCCAATCGAGCTTGCCCTGGCGAGCGTCGACCAGCGCCTGCGCGACGAGGGGATTCGCAACAGAGTCTCGCTTGTCGTCGGCGGCTCGGTAAGAAACAGCGCGGACGTCGTAAAGGCGATAGCCCTGGGCGCAGACGCGGTGTACATAGGCACAGCCGCGCTGATAGCCTTAGGCTGCCACCTCTGCAGGTCCTGCCACGCCGGAAAGTGCAACTGGGGCATAGCCACGCAGCGGCCCGACCTTGTCAAGCGCCTGAACCCCGACGTCGGCACCGAGAGGCTTGTAAATCTCGTGACGGCCTGGAAGCACGAGATAGAGGAAATGATGGGCGGCATGGGCATTAATTCAATTGAGGCGCTCAGAGGCAACAGGCTGATGCTCCGCGGAGTCGGGCTGAACGAGAAGGAACTTGCGATTCTCGGAATCAAGCACGCGGGCGAATAGGAGGACGGACGATGAAACGAGTTTATGTGAACGAACAGTGGTGCCTCGGCTGCCATCTGTGCGAATATTACTGCGCCTTTGCAAACTCCCGCATGGACGACATGGTAAAGGCCTTAAAGGGAAGGGAAATCCGCCCGAACATTCAGATTGAGGAAAAGGACAATGTGAGCTTCGCCGTCTCCTGCCGCCACTGCCGCGAGCCTCTGTGCGTGAGAAGCTGCATAACGGGCGCGCTGAGCATCAGGGACGGCGTTGTCAGAATCGACAGGAACAAGTGCGTCGGATGCTACACCTGCGTGCTTGTCTGCCCCTACGGCGCGGTTTTGCCCTCGGAGGAAGGGGCGGTCCAGAAGTGCGAGCTCTGCGTGGAGAACGGCGGAACTCCCGCCTGCGTAAAGGGCTGCCCGAACCGGGCGATAGTCTTTGAGGAGAGGGGATAGGCGATGAAATACGTGATAATAGGAAACTCGGCCGCGGCGATAGGCTGCGTCGAGGGGATAAGGGAAGTAGACAGGGACGGAGAGATACTCATTATCTCGGACGAAAGGCACCACACCTATTCAAGGCCGCTTATCTCCTATCTTCTGATGGGAAAGACCGATTTGCAGCGCATGAAGTACCGCCCGGACAGCTTCTACGCCGACAAGGGCTGCGAGGTAATGCTGGGCAGGAGGGCGACTAAGATATCCCCCGACGAAAAGACTGTCGCGCTAGAGGACGGGACTTTAGTCCACTATGATAAGCTCCTTGTTGCGACGGGCTCAAGGCCGATTGTGCCGCCCGTTCCCGGCATAGAGAAGGTCAAAAACAGCACGAGCTTCATGTACCTCGACGACGCTGAGAGACTGCAATCAATGATAGGACCCGAATCAAGGGTGATGATACTCGGCGCGGGGCTGATTGGACTTAAATGCGCGGAGTGCCTTGCTGGCAAGGTCGGCAAAATTACGGTCGTCGACATGGCGCCGCGTATACTCCCGAGTATCCTCGATACCGAGGGCGCCGGAATAGTCCAGAGGCACCTTGAGAGCAAGGGCATGGGGTTTATACTCAGCGACAGCGCCGCCGAGTTTACGGAAGACAGCGCAAAGCTCAAGAGCGGAAGGACCGTTGATTTCGACGTGCTCGTAATTGCCGTCGGCGTGCGCCCGAACATATCTCTGGTTTCGGACTGCGGCGGCAGGGTAGGCAGGGGGATAATCATAAACGAAAGATGCGAGACCAGCATACCCGATGTCTACTCCGCCGGCGACTGCAGCGAGGGCTTCGACTCGGCTCTGGGCGAGGCGAGGATTCTCGCGATACTCCCGAACGCGTACATGCAGGGCTATGTCGCGGGAGTAAATATGGCGGGCGGAGCTGCCCTGCATGAAAAAGCGATTCCGATGAACGCCATCGGCCTTTGCGGGCTGCATGTAATCACCGCCGGCGTCTACGATGGCGAGAGCTTTGTAAGGCGGGACGGAGAGAACTACAAGGCGCTGTTCTACAAGGACAATCTTCTGAAGGGTTTCATTCTGATAGGGGACGTCGCGCGGGCCGGAATCTACACCTCGCTCATACGCGAGAAAACTCCGCTCGACAGCCTCGATTTTGAACTTATCAAAGAGCGTCCTCAGCTAATGGCCTTTGCCAGAAGCACGCGCAGGGCGCTATTGGGGGAATTGAGATGATAAACACGATTAACGCTATAAAAACGATTAAATGTCTGGGAGAGCGCTACATCGGCTGCGGCTACAGCGGCCCAGACCTAATTCTTGAAGGGACGCCGGGCAACGCGATGGGCGCCTATCTGAACGGGGCGAACATATACGTCTACGGCAACGCCCAGGACCAGACCGGGGATACGATGAACGAGGGACTTATTGTGATACACGGCAGCACGGGCGACGCCGTGGGCTATTCGATGCGCGGCGGCGCCATCTATGTGCGCGACAACGCAGGCTGCCGCGCCGGCATACACATGAAGGCCACGGCGGATAAGTTCCCGGTGCTCGTCATAGGCGGGCGCTGCGGCAGCTTCCTCGGCGAGTACCAGGCGGGCGGAATTCTCATAGTGCTCGGCCTCGGCGTCGAGGGAGAGTCTCCGGTGGGCGATTTCTGCGGCACGGGCATGCACGGCGGCAAGATTTTTATAAGGACCGAGGTTTTGCCGGAGGATTTGCCGCCGCAGGTCGTGGTGAACAGGGCAAGGCCGGAGGATCTTGAGGAGATAGCGCCGTATATTGAAGCCTATTGCAGCCATTTCGGGACCGATAAAGAGGCAATCATGTCAAAGGGCTTCTATGTACTTACCCCCAACACAAAAAATCCCTACAAACAGCTTTACTGCAGCAACTGAGCTGTGTTATAATACGGCAAAGCGGTCATACGGCATAAAACAGGCAAATTTTGTGCGCAAAGCTGTAAATATTTGCGTGCGCCCTCTTGAGGGCGCACGCTTAATAGTATATAATATTGAAGATTATATTTCAGGAAATAATAACCGCAGAGTGGAGAACTAACGCCGCGAAGCGGTTGTTATCCGTTTAAAAGCCTTAGCCTTCCTTAATCAGCCTGATGCCGTAAGTCAGGCGGCAGCGAATATTCAATAAGAAAGCGAGGTAGTGTCATGCACCGCACAATGAGCGAGGTTCTCGATTTTGTCAGGGAAAACGACGTGAAGTTCGTCCGTCTGGCCTTCTGTGACGTATTCGGAGTACAGAAGAATATTTCGATAATGGCGTCAGAACTCGAGCGTGCGCTGGAAACGGGCATATCCTTCGACGCTTCCGCAATTGAAGGCTTCGGTTCGGCGGAGAAGTCCGACCTGTTTTTGTTTCCGGACACTTCCACGCTTTCAATACTGCCGTGGAGGCCTGCGCACGGGCGCGTAATCAGGTTCTTCTGCGACATTCGCTACCCCGACGGGAGCGCTTTTGAGCTTGACTGCCGCAACCTTCTGAAAAAGACCGCGGCCAAGGTGAAGAAAGAAGGCTATAGCTGCCGTGTAGGGTCGGAATGCGAGTTTTATCTCTTCAAGACGGGCGAGAAAGGCGAGCCGACAAACGAGCCGCTCGACAGCGGCAGTTATATGGACACTGCCCCCATAGACAAGGGCGAAAACGTCCGGCGGGAGATATGCCTTACCCTTGAGGAGATGGGAATTTCGGTCGAAAGCTCCCATCACGAGCAGGGGCCCGGTCAGAACGAGATAGACATCAAGTACAGCGACCCTTTGTCGTCCGCGGACAACGTCATAACGTACAAGTTCGTCGTCAGGACAATAGCGGAGCGAAACGGGCTGCATGCCTCCTTCCACCCGAAGCCGCTGAAAAACTGCGCGGGAAGCGGCATGCATATCAATATGTCGCTGAGCAAAATCGGCGGCAGCGGCATGGATAAGGAGCTCGAAGGCAGCTTTGTGGCCGGGATTCTTGAGCACATAGAGGAGATAACCGCTTTCCTGAACCCGACACACGAGTCTTACGAGCGCCTTGGCGTTTTCAAAGCCCCGAAATACATCACCTGGTCCCCTGAAAACCGCTCGCAGCTTGTGAGGATTCCCGCCGCAGAGGGAGAATACTCCCGCATCGAGGTCCGCTCTCCGGACTGCATGGCAAACCCCTATATCGCCTATACCCTCCTGCTCGAGGCGGGACTCGACGGAATAAAGCGCGGCCTCACTCCGCCGGAGCCGCTTCAGATTAATCTTTACACCGCGCCGGAAAGCCTGCTGTCGGAGCTCAGGAAGCTTCCGGACAGCCTTGCCGAGGCGATGGCTTTGGCCGAAAAAAGCGAGTTTGTAAGGGGAATTCTCAATCGGAGGATAATAGACGCATATAAATATAGGATATAGGCATTGAGGAATTGCGGAAATCCGGGGAGGGGGCGGAGATTATATGACGCTTGCGGAGCCGCATTGCAGTGTGCTGGTGGTTTCCAGTTCGGAGCAGGGAGCGGAGTTTATTTTAAGGCTTTTGGACCCGGCGAAATACGCGCCCGTTGTGGTGATGAAAAACGCGGGCGAAGCCAGGCGCAGGCTTATCGGCAGCAGCTTCGACATAGTCATAATAAACACTCCGCTTTCGGATGAATTCGGCCACGAGCTGGCCATGAACACCGCAGACGACTCGTACGGCACAATTTTAATTGTCAAAAATCAGATTTTTGATGAAATAAGCAATAAAATGGAGAAATTCGGGGTATTGACTTTATCAAAGCCCCTTTCGGTCGGTGTTTTTCAGCAGAGTCTTTCGCTCTTAAATTCCGTGCGCGAAAGGCTGAAACGGATAGAAAAGGAGAATATTGAACTCAGGCTGAAAGTCGACGAGATGAGGATTGTCGGCAAGGCCAAGTGCCTGCTGGTCGAAAAGCTCGGGATGAACGAGCCTGAGGCGCACAGGTACATAGAAAAGAAGGCAATGGATACGCGTATGACAAAGTACAGAGTTGCCGAAGAAATAATACAAACATATGAGGATTGAACTGTGGGGGAGACTGTATGACTAAATTTATTTTCGTTACGGGAGGAGTCGTTTCAGGTCTTGGAAAGGGAATTACGGCTGCCTCTCTAGGAAGGCTTTTAAAGGCCAGAGGACTGAAGGTTGCGGCTCAGAAGCTCGACCCGTATATAAATGTCGACCCGGGCACGATGAGCCCGTATCAGCACGGCGAGGTCTTCGTGACCGAGGACGGCGCCGAGACCGACCTAGACCTCGGCCACTACGAGAGATTTATAGACGAGGACTTGAATCAGTTTTCAAACCTTACCACGGGCAAGGTTTACTGGAATGTTCTCAACAAAGAAAGACGCGGCGAATACCTTGGCAAGACTGTGCAGGTCATTCCCCACATAACAAATGAGATAAAGGAGTTTATTTATCACGTCGGCGAGAAGAACAACGCCGATGTGGTCATCACCGAAATCGGCGGAACCACCGGCGATATAGAGAGCCAGCCCTTCCTTGAGGCGATAAGGCAGGTCTCGCTCGAAAGAGGCAAGGAAAACTGCCTCTTCATCCATGTCACCCTGGTCCCGTATATCAAGAGCTCGGGCGAGCACAAGTCGAAGCCGACCCAGCACTCCGTCAAGGAGCTGCGCTCGATGGGTATCTCGCCCGACATAATTGTAATGCGCAGCGACGAGCCGATTGACGAGGAGATACGGGAGAAGATTTCGCTTTTCTGCAACGTAAAGCCCGACTGCGTCATAGAGAACATCACCCTGCCGGTGCTCTACGAGGCGCCGATAATGCTTGAGAAGAACAATTTCTCCGACATCGTCTGCCGCGAGCTCGGAATCAAGGCGCCGAAGCCCGACCTGTCCGACTGGCTGGCCATGCTCGAGCGCATCAAGAACCGCACGAAGACCGTCAAAATTGCGCTGGTTGGCAAGTACGTAAAGCTGCACGACGCCTACCTCTCGGTCGTCGAGGCCCTTCGCCATGCCGGCTACGAGCACAGCGCCAAGATAGACATAAACTGGGTGGATTCGGAATCGCTGACCGAGGACACGGTGGACTCCATACTCGGCGACAGCCACGGCATTCTTATACCCGGCGGCTTCGGAAACCGCGGGGTGGAGGGCAAGATACTCGCCGCGAAGTACGCGAGGGAGAACAACGTCCCCTACCTCGGAATCTGCCTCGGCATGCAGATAGCGGTAATCGAGTTTGCGCGCAACGTCATGGGCATTGAGGACGCAAACTCCCACGAGTTCGACCCGGATTCAAATAATAAGGTCATCGACTTCATGCCGGACCAGTACGACGAGATTGACAAGGGAGGAACGATGAGGCTCGGCAGCTATCCCTGCAAGATTGTAAGCGGCACGATGATGGAGAGGTGCTACAAGACCTCGCTTATCAGGGAGCGCCACAGGCACAGATACGAGTTCAACAACGATTACAGGGAGGCAATGCAGAAGGCCGGCCTCGTCATAAGCGGCACCTCGCCGGACGGCACCATAGTCGAGACGATAGAGCTGCCAAACAACAGGTTCTTTGTCGGCGTCCAGTTCCACCCCGAGTTCAAGAGCCGTCCGAACAGGGCTCACCCCCTGTTTTCGGGCTTTATCGAGGCCGCGGTGGAGAAAATGGAAGGAAAATAAGGAATTTTATGTTTTTGTGTAAAACATAGAATTTTTTTGGCTGTTTCTCACAATATCGCTTATAATCGAATTGGACCAGGAATAAAGTCGAATAGGTTTAGCGACAGACCACGACTATATGTTGTGGTCTGTTTTTTTGTGCCTACCACCTGATGAGAATAAATGCAAATCCAAGCCCCCATTCGCTTCATTATAATAAACAGAACATATGTTCGATGTTGCGAAAATCCGTAATTCAGGCAGTAAAACCCACTTTTTTAGCGCACGAAAATCTCAAATTAACTCTTGCTTTTTCGGATAAGTCCCTCTATAATTAAAGGCACTGGTGGGGCAAAGTGGTGTAAAGTGTTTAAAAATCCCACGATAGGGAGAGAGGTGGAGCTGCGGCATGACAGGCGAATATCAGCACACGCTGGATGCCAAGGGCAGGCTTTTTATTCCTGCCAAGCTCCGCGAAAAACTCGGAAACCCTTTTTACATCACCATTTCGATAGACGACTGCCTCAATGCCTACTCGCTTGACCACTGGAACGCGATAAAGGCTAAGTTCGACGCCCTGCCGAGCGCTCAGGCCCGAAGAATGCGCCAGATTTTCGTCAACGCCGCCTGCTGCGAGGTCGACGCGCAGGGAAGAATACTTATCCCGCAGAAGCTGCGCGATTTCGTGGGACTGAAGAAAAACGTAACGATAGTCGGCGTCTCCAACCATGCTGAGATATGGGACTCCGAGAAGTGGGCGGCGCAGCAGGCCGTGGAGCTTACGAAGGAAAACATCGCGGCTGCCATCGAGGAACTTGGATTCTGATAGTCGGAGGACGCTTTAGTTGGAACAGCTTCACAAGCCGGTGCTTCTGAAAGAATGCATCGAGGGCCTGAATATAAAGCCGGAAGGGATATACCTCGACGGGACTCTGGGAAGAGCGGGACATTCCCTGGAGATTGTGAAAAGGCTCAGCTCCGGAAGGCTCATAGCCATAGACAGGGATATGACCGCGATTGAGGAATCCAGAAAAACACTTGAGCCCTTCATGGACAGAGTCACGCTGGTGCACGGAAACTTCCGGGACCTGAAGTCGATTCTCGACGGTTTGAACATAGACAGGGTGGACGGGATGCTCTTTGATTTGGGAGTGTCCTCCCCCCAGCTCGACGACAAGGAGCGCGGCTTTTCGTATATGGCGGACGCTCCTCTGGATATGAGGATGGACAAGGGCGAAACCTTAAGCGCCTACGAGGTCGTCAACGGCTGGGACGAGCAGCGGCTCAGAAAAATACTCTTTGAGTACGGCGAGGAGCGCTACGCCGCGCGCATAGCGGAGGCCATCGTAAAAAGGCGGCAGCGCAAGCCGATAGAGACTACGCTGGAGCTTGTCGAGATAATAAAATCCGCGATGCCGGCAGCGGCGCTGCGCGAAAAGCAGCACCCGGCGAAAAGGAGCTTCCAGGCCATACGCATCGCGGTCAACGACGAGCTCGGCTCGATATCCGACATGCTCTCAGACGCGGTGGACAGGCTCAGAGCCGGCGGAAGGCTTGCGGTAATCAGCTTCCACTCGCTCGAGGACAGACTTGTTAAAAACGCGATGCAGTCCGGTGAAAAGGGCTGCACCTGCCCGAAGGACTTTCCGGTGTGCGTCTGCGGCTTTAAGCCGAAGCTGAAGGTCATAACCAGAAAGCCCATAACGGCAAGCGAAGAGGAAATCAGGGAAAATCCGCGGGCCAGAAGCGCAAAGCTTCGGATAGCCGAGAGGATATAGGAATCACAGGGGGTTAAATGATGTACGCAGGAGAAGCCAGAACAATGAAATACGCCAGCGCGACTTTCGGAAGTCTTGCGTATGACCTTGGAACAGCCGCACCTCGCGAAGTTCCACAGGCGCCTCCTGTTGCCGTACCGCGGCCGAAAACAAAAAGGGAAGTAAAAAGAGAGGAAAAAATAAAGCTCGACGCCCTGCCCAGAACACGGGCAAGGTCGGCGAGAGTCGCGGTTTCTCCCTTTACCGCCGTGGGCTTTGCCGTCGCAGCCGTGCTGCTCTTTCTCGTGGTCATGGGCTACGTGCAGATGGCGGCGATTTCCTACGAGTCGGCGCAGCTCCAGCAGGAGCTTGCGGAGCTGAACGAGGAGGAGGCAAGGCTCAGAATAAAATACGAGAGCACCTTCGACCTTGACAAGATAGAGCAGTTTGCTGTCAACGAGCTCGGAATGGTGCCGGCTGCAAACAGCCAGGTCTACTATATCAACAGCTCGGCTCCAGACAAGGCGGAAATACTCCGGGGCAACACCGAGAGCGGAGGTATATTTGAGAATCTGACGGCCTTTTTGTCCCGCGTTGTGGAATATTTCAAGTAGGCTGTGTAATATAAATTCCTAAGAGAAAGAACACAGAGCCGGATAACGGGGAGAGGAAAGCATGCCGTCGAAGAAGGGCACAGCGGTTCAAAAGGCCAATACGGAGATCTTGCGCCGTACACTAAGCTTAATGATAGTGTGCGGCATACTTGCTTTTATAGTTCTGGGAGTTCACCTTTATAAAATACAGATACGCGACCACGACTATTACGAGCAGAAGGCGATAGAGCAGCAGCTCAGGGAGACTACGATAAACGCCTCGCGCGGCACGATATACGACAGGAACATGAAGATTCTTGCGATGAGCGCAAGCGCCGAGACAGTGTTTATCAGCCCCGCCGAGCTCAGAATGTACAACGAGGACCCGGAGTTCATCTCGCGGGGGCTCTCCGAGATTCTGGGCGTCGACTACGACTCGCTGATGAAAAAGTGGGAGGACACCCATTCCTGGTACAAGACCGTGGCCGTTAAAATAGAAAAGGAACTTGCCGACAAGGTCCGCGCTTTCAAAAACGAGAACAATATAAAGAGCATACACCTAGAGGTCGACACGAAAAGATACTATCCCTACAGCAGCCTTGCCGCCCACGTCATAGGCTTTGTCGGAACGGACAACATCGGCCTGTACGGGATAGAGGCGGGGTACGAGGACTACCTCAAGGGCACTAACGGCAGAATAATCCGCGCCACGACCTCGAACGGCACGGATATGCTCTACACGAAATTTGAGGACTACATAGACGCAAAAAATGGAAACAATGTAATCTTGACTATAGATGCGAACATACAGTATTATTTGGAGAAGCATCTTCAGCAGGCCATAGACGACTACGCCATCAGGAACGGCGGAATGGGTATCGTCATGAATATCAAGACCGGCGAGATACTCGCTATGGCCACGCTCGGCAACTTCGACCTCAACAACTATCAGGAGATAAGCGACGAGGCCAAGGAGAAGCTCAAGGGCCTGACGGGAGACGAGTATTTGAAGGGACTCGCCCAGGCCCAGATAAACCAGTGGCGCAACAGGGCCATAAGCGACACCTACGAGCCGGGCTCCACATTTAAAATTTTTACCCTGGCGATTGCGCTGGAAGAAGGGCTTGTGAACGAGAACAGCTCCTTCTACTGCGGAGGCGCCGTGGACGTAATCGGGCGCGACACCCCGATTCACTGCTGGAAGCTCGGCGGCCACGGCTCGCAGAACCTTGCCGAGGCGGTCCAGCACTCCTGCAACGTGGCCTTCGTCAACATAGGCCTCAAGATAGGCGCTGAGACCTTCTACGAGTACATGGAGGCGCTCGGCTTTTTTGACAAGACCGGAATCGACCTGATTGGAGAGGGAAAGAGCCTCTGGTGGGACAGAGCGATATTCACGAACCCCAAGAACCTATCGCAGCTTGCGGCGGCCTCCTTCGGGCAGACATTTAATATAACGCCGCTGCAGCTCATAACCGCGGTGAGCGCGGTTGCAAACGATGGAAAGCTCATGAAGCCCTATGTCGTGTCGAAGGTCGTGGACAACGACGGCAACGTGATTAAGGCGAACGAGCCGAAGGTCGTGCGCCAGGTCATCAGCGAGGAAACTTCGAGGAAGGTGTGCGCAATCCTCGAAACCGTCGTCGACGGCGGCGAGAGCACAGGGCGAAACGCCTATGTCGCGGGCTACCGCATAGGCGGCAAGACCGCAACCTCCGAAAAAGTCGGACAGGGCAACGACGACGACTATATCGTATCCTTTGTCGGAATCGCGCCGACGGACGACCCCGAGATTGCGGTTCTTATCCTGCTCGATTCCCCGGACCCCTCCACGGGCATATACATAAGCGGCGGAATCATGGCCGCGCCTGCGGTAGGCAGGGTGTTTGCGGACGTGCTGCCGTACTGGGGAGTAAAAACCGTATATAAGGACAAAGAACTCGCAACAATAAATGTTACCGTGCCCAATGTGAAGAATATGGGCGTGGAGGAAGCGAAGGCCGAGCTTCAGAAGGATAAGAACTTCACCGTCAGGGTCGTCGGAAACGGCGACACCGTGACCGACCAGGTGCCCGCGGCCAACGCGACGGTCACGAAGGGGACCGAGGTTATAATATACGCCGGCGAATCCAAGCCGAACGTCACGGTGACGGTACCGAGCCTCTACGGCAAAACTTACGTCCAGGCAAAGAGCGCATTGGAGGCCGCCGGCCTTTACATCCGCACGACAGGCGTCGCTGCGTCCACCACATCTGACACCATCGTCGTGTCGGCGCAGTCCATAGCCGCCGGCGCCGAGGTTCCCTTCGGTACGGTGGTAGAGGTCACGCTGTTTGAAAGCGACACCTCCCTTATGGAGACCAGAGGATAAGCCAAATTCCAGCACAAAAGAAGGGGGAGCACCAGTGAAACTCAGTCAGTTGCTTAGCGATATAGAAGTTTTGGAATGCACCGCCGACGGTGATATGGAGATAGGCGATATTTCGTACGACTCAAGGAAGGTCAGGCCCGGAACGGCCTTTGTGGCCGTCGAGGGCTATGTGACCGACGGGCACAAATATATAGGCTCCGCAGTCAAAAACGGCGCCGCCGTCGTAATCTGCCAGAAAAAGCCCGAGGAAGAAGTGCCCTATGTCCTGGTAAAAGACTCGAGGCTGGCCCTTGCGAAGCTTTCCTCCACCTTTTTCGGGCACCCTTCCAGGCAGCTTAAGATAATCGGCGTGACAGGCACGAACGGAAAGACGACAATAACCCACCTTGTCAAGGACATCATAGAAAAAGCCACGGGGGAAAAAGCGGGGCTTATCGGCACAAACGAGAACATTGTCGGCGACAAGGTTTACGTGGCCGAGCGCACAACCCCCGAGTCATACGATTTGCACAGGCTGTTTAAGGAAATGGTTGACAGCGGCTGCAAGTACGCGGTCATGGAGGTCTCCTCCCACGCCCTCGTCACCGGAAGGGTGGAGGGGGTGCGCTTCGAGGTCGGCGTCTTTACGAATCTCACGCAGGACCACCTCGACTTCCACAAGACAATGGAGGAGTACCGCGACGCGAAGGCAAGGCTGTTTGATATCTCAAACAATGCCGTGATAAACCTCGACGACCCCGCGGGGCCATATATGAAGGAGTACGCGAAGTGTCCGGTTGTGACATATTCGGCCAAAAACGACGAGGCCGACCTTGTCGCGAAGGACATTAAGCTCAGGCAGTCCCGCGTCGACTTCTGCGCCGTCGAGGTCGGCAAGATTCAGCGCATAGAACTCCACATACCCGGGATGTTTTCGGTATATAATGCACTGGCGGCGATTGCCTGCTGCGAGGTCCTTGGGATATCGCTGCCGGATATAGCGGCGGCGCTCAAGGAATGCCGCGGCGTAAAGGGCAGGGTGGAGGTCGTGCCGACCGGCACCGACTACACAGTGATAATAGATTACGCCCACACCCCCGACGCGCTGGAAAACATCCTCAAGACCGTCAGGGACTTTGCCAAGGGCAGAGTGGTCGTCGTCTTCGGCTGCGGCGGAGAGCGCGACAAGGGCAAGAGGCCCAAGATGGGGCGCATAGCCGCGGAGCTTGCGGACTTTGTGATAGTCAGCTCCGACAATCCGCGCAGCGAGGACCCGGTGCAAATCATCGAAGAGGTAGTCGAGGGCATGAAGGGCTACAAGACGCCGTTCAGAAAGATACCCAACAGGGCCGAAGCGGTCCGCTACGCGCTCGCACACGCAAAGCCCGACGATATAATCGTCCTCGCAGGAAAGGGCCATGAGAACTACGAAATCATCGGGAATCAGAAAATTCACCAGGACGAGCGCGAGATTGTGGCCGAATTCCTCGCAAGCAGGAAGAAATAAACAGGTTTCATAAACTTTGCGCTTCCCCCAGCCGCGTTCCTCTCTTTCCGCGTCGCTGCGCGAAGAGGACATGTAAATTACATTCAGACATTGCGTTAAGCTCTTTCCGAGGCGGGCAGGCCGCGCGGGGGAGGACTTGGGTTTCCGCAAAACTTTTTTCGGACGCAAACCCGTTTGCTAAAAAACGGCGCGGGCTTTGGCGCCCGCGACCTTGAATCTGGGAGCAAAACCAATGATAGCTTTACTTCTGTCGTTTGCAGTTTCCGCCGTCGTCAGTGCGATAACGGGACTTATACTCGTACCCTATCTCAGGAGAATAAAGGCCGGTCAGAGCATAAGGCGGGACGGCCCCGTTTGGCATATGTCCAAGGAGGGCACGCCCACCATGGGAGGCATTTTGTTCATAGCGGGCGTCACGGTCGCGACGCTTTTTGTGGGAATGTCGAGAATGCTCGAGGGCGAGTGCGGCCATCTCTTCGTGCTTGCCTTTTCGCTGGTGTTTGCCGGAGTGGGCTTTTTGGACGACTACGAGAAGCTGAAGAAAAAGCAGAACCTCGGGCTGACCGCGCTGCAGAAGTTTCTTCTCCAGCTTGCGGTTTCGGTTGCCTTCGTCCTGCTGCTGCGCTATTTCGGCTTCCTGACCCCGAACCTCTACATACCATTCGTAGGGGTCAGCATACCATTGTCCGAGCCGGTTTATCTCGCCTTTGCGGCCTTTGTCATCGTCGGCACCGTCAACGCGGTGAACATCACGGACGGCGTGGACGGTCTGGCCACGGGAGTTACTATTCCCGTCGCCGCCTTCTTCACGGCCGCGGCCTTAGCCTGGGGCAGCATTTCGCTTGGCATATTCGCCTCGGCGCTCCTGGCGGGCCTCATTGTGTTTCTGTCTTTCAACTTCCATCCCGCGAAGGTCTTTATGGGCGACACAGGCTCTCTGTTTCTGGGCGGAGCCGTCTGCGCCCTGGCCTTTGCGCTCGACATGCCGCTGATACTCATTCCGGTGGGCATAGTCTATATCATCGAGACGCTCTCCGATATAATACAGGTTGCCTATTTTAAGATGACCCATGGTAAGCGCGTATTCAAAATGGCGCCGCTCCACCACCACTTCGAGATGTGCGGCTGGAGCGAGGAGAAAGTCTTCTTCGTGTTTTCCATGGTATCGCTTGTTTTTTCCGCAATCTCCTTCCTGGCGGTGTCCGGGAGATACAGCATGTGAGTATCAGAAGTTCAGAGCAGAAATACCTGAAAAGGTGGTGGGGCCATGGCACGTTACGAGGATTTCTATGAGAAAGTGCTTGCTGAGGAAGCAGCGAAGGAAAGAGCCGAAGAGAGCGCGCGCGAAAGGGAAGCCGGCCACGGCTCCATGGATATGCCTTTTCTTCTGCTCACTCTGCTTTTGCTCGGAATAGGCTTAATAATGGTCCTCTCAGCGAGTTTTGCCAGGGCCTATTTCGAGACTGGGGATCCGACCAGGATATTCGTAAGGCAGGCCCTCTTCTCGGTGCTCGGCGTGGCCTGCATGCTGCTGATTTCCCGCTTCAACATCAACCTTATACGCCGCTTTTCAATCCCCCTGCTCCTCGTATCGCTGCTGCTGCTCGCGGCGGTGCCCTTCATAGGCGCCGACAGCGGCGGTGCCAGGCGCTGGATAGACCTTGGATTCACCACCTTCCAGCCCTCGGAGATAGTCAAACTCACGATAATTCTCTCCTTCGCCGCGATGGCCTGCAAGTACAAGGGCAGGATGAAAACCTTCAGATACGGGGTTTTGCCCTTCGCGGCGATTCTCCTCGTAACCGTCGCCCTCCTGATGCTCGAGCCTCATATTTCGGCGGCCATCATTATAATCGCCATAGGCGCGATTATGATGTTCATCGGGGGCACGAAGCTGCAGTGGTTTGCGCTCGGCGCAATAGTCGTCGCAGCCGCGGGCTTTCTCGTGCTCACGAAATTCGATTATGCCGTCGACCGCATAACAATATGGCGCGACCCGTTTTCGGACCCGCAGGGCGACGGCTTCCAAATCATACAGTCGCTCTACGCCATCGGCTCGGGCGGACTTCTGGGAGTGGGGCTCGGACAGAGCCGCCAGAAGTACCTCTATCTGCCCGAGGAGCACAACGACTACATATTCTCGGTTGTCTGCGAAGAACTCGGATATATAGGCGCCATGCTAATCCTCATACTCTTCGCGATGCTCATAATCCGCGGCTACTGGATTGCGATGCACGCGAAAGACCGCTATTCCACGATGATAACCGCCGGAATTACCTCGCTTTTGTTTCTGCAGGTCTTTCTGAACGTCGCGGTCGTGACGAACCTTATCCCCTGCACAGGAATATCGCTGCCCTTTTTCAGCTACGGCGGCACGGCGCTTCTGATTCAGCTTGCGGAGATGGGGATAATACTTAGCGTCTCAAGGGATATAAAGATAAAAAAGGCGGGCTGAAAAATGAGGTTTCTTTTCACCTGCGGAGGAACAGCGGGCCATATCAATCCCGCGATTGCCGTGGCGGGAAGGCTCAGGGAGCTGCTCCCGGACTCAAGCTTCCTCTTTGTGGGCGCCGAGGGCAACATGGAGCAGGAGCTGGTGCCCAGAGAGGGCTATGAGATAAAGCTCGTTTCGGTTTACAGCCTTCACAGGAGCCTTGCGCCGAAGGATATAGTCCATAACATCAAGGCCGCGTATATGCTGCAGGTCTCGGCAAGGCAATCCAGGGAGATAATCGAGAGCTTCAAGCCCGACGTCGTCATAGGCACGGGCGGATACGTGTGCTATCCCGTCATACGCATGGCGCACAGGATGGGAATTCCGACCCTGATACACGAGTCGAACGCCTTCCCGGGGCTTACGACCAGAAGGCTCGAGGGCATCGCCGACGTCATAATGGTCGGCTTCGAGGAGAGCAGAAGGTATTACAAGAACCCCGGCAAGGTCACCGTAACCGGTACGCCCGTCAGGGGCGATTTCCTGCGCTGGGACAAGGAGTCGGCAAAGAAGTCGCTTGGAATAGACAGGCCGCTGGTCGTCTCGTTCTGGGGTTCGCTCGGAGCCAAGTACATGAACGAGATAACCGCGGATTTAATAAAGCTCAACTGGGAAAAGGGCTTTTTCACGCACATTCACGCCACCGGAAACGGCGAGGAAGGGCTCAAGAGAATGTACGCGATGCTCGCCGAGCGGGGCGTAGTCAATGAAAAAGACAGCGGCATAGACATAAGGCCGTATATCTTCGACATGCCGAAGGTCATGGCGGCTGCAGATTTGATAATCTGCCGCGCCGGCGCCTCGACAATCGGGGAGCTCACGCTCATGGGGAAGCCCGCCATACTCGTCCCCTCGCCCTACGTGACGAACAACCATCAGGAGAAAAACGCGATGGTGCTCGCAAAAAGGGGCGGGGCGGTGCTGATAAGGGAACCCGAATGCTCGGGCGAGCTCCTCTTTGAGACCGTCTGCGAGATTCTAAACAGCCCCGGGCGGCTTGAGACCATGTCGGCCAGGATGAAAGAGCTCTCAAAACCTGACGCGACCGATAAAATAACTGAAACCATACTCGAGCTTGCAGAAAAATATGGAAAGCGCTGACAGGAAACACAGGCGCGGCCGCTTAAACGGGCTCGGCTTCTTTGCCGCGAATTAAGCCCTCGGGTTAAGAAAAAACAGCCTGCCTATCGATTTGCCGCCGTTTAATCCGTATTTATCGAAATTAACGCACCGACCACGTACTGCATAGTATGGTTTTGTAAAGAACCATATGCCCGGCAGAGTTCTGCCGGCTTTTGTGTGGGGGTGTGGAGATGATACTTCGGATAAACGGGGGCGTTAAGCTCTGCGGAAGCGTGAAAGTACACGGCGCTAAAAATAGCATATTACCTATAATGGCCGCCTCAATTCTCGCCGAGGGCGAGAGTGTTATACATAATTGCCCAGACCTTCGGGATGTGGACGTTTCAATCAAGATTCTGAACCATCTCGGCTGCCGGGTAAGCCGAAGCGGCAGCACGGTTACGATAGATTCCTCGACGATGAACCACTCGGATATTCCTGACGCCCTCATGCGCGAAATGAGGTCCTCGGTGATTTTCCTCGGCGCGATTCTGGCGAGGACCGGAGAAGCGGTGCTCAGCTACCCGGGCGGCTGCGAGCTTGGCCCGAGGCCGATAGACCTGCATCTGAAAGCCCTGCGCACGCTTGGGGCGGATATTGAGGAAAAAGGCGGCAATATCATATGCAAGGTTAAGGAATTCAGAGCAGGGAGGATTGACCTGCCCATACCGAGCGTCGGCGCTACTGAGAACGCTATGCTCATGGCAAGCCGCTGCAGAGGGCAGACGGTAATAACAAACGCCGCGCGCGAGCCCGAGATAGAGGATTTGCAGGCCTATCTCAGGCGTCTCGGCGTGAACATACACGGTGCCGGCACATCGATAATCACGATTGAGGGCCAGCCATGCAAAAAGAGCGTCGAGCACAAGATAATCCCAGACAGGATTGTTGCAGCCACATACGCCCTGGCCGTGGCCTCGGCAGGCGGCAGGGCTGAGATATTGAACATAGAGCCAAGGCATTTTTCCACGGTCACCGACGTGCTCAAAGAGGCGGGCTGCGATATGGAAATCGGCCCGGACTCGCTGAAGATAATCTGCGAGCGCCCGCTCAGGGCGGTGCGGCCGATTGTGACGGCCCCATATCCGGGCTTCCCGACCGACGCGCAGCCTCCGCTCATGGCGGCGAGCCTTAAGTTTGAGGGCACGACCGTGTTTGTTGAGAACATATTCGAAAACCGATACCGCCATATAAGCGAACTGCGCCGCATGGGGGCCGATATAAGAACAGAGGGAAGGGTGGCCCTGATATGCGGCAGGAAGGAGCTGCACGGGGCCTCGGTCGAGGCTACTGACTTAAGAGGCGGAGCCGCCCTTGCGGTCGCGGCGCTCGGAGCGATAGGAGAGAGCCGCATCTCGGGCCTCAAACACATAGACAGGGGTTACGAGCGGCTTGAAGTCGCGCTGTCGAATCTGGGGGCGGACGTAGTAAGAATAGAAGAATGAGGCGTAACTAAGGAGGAAATGCCATGCCGCGGGAGGGCAGCCAAGCGCAACGCCGCAGGGGGAAAAGACGCAACCCGATAATCAGCATATTGTCGGCGCTTCTTATCTGCGGTGCTCTGCTACTGGGTGTCTCTGTCTTCTTTAAAATATCGGTTATAAAGACAGAGGGTAACACAAGGTATTCACAAGAGCAGATAATCTCCGCCTCTGGATTAAAGATTGGGGATAATCTGTTCTTTGTGAATAAATTCGATGCAATTAGTAAAATATTTAAATCATTGCCATATATTGACGAGGCGAAAATCAGAAAGGAACTTCCGAACATACTAATCATCGAGGTTGTGGAGGCTGCCCCCGTCGCATATGTGAAAAGCGGGGGGAGTTTCTGGCTGATTGACCAGTCCTGCAAGCTGCTGGAAAAGGTGTCTACCGACGGGATAAGCGGGGTGGAAATAATCGGTCTTTCTCCTATACAGCCGGTCGCGGGGCAGAAAATTGAGCCGGGTGAGGCGCAGAAACCCAAGGTGGCGTACGTCGAAGCCTTGCTCAAGGAGCTTATAAACAAGGACATGCTCTCCGACGTCACTTATATAGACGTAAGCAATGCCGGAGATCTTATCTTCGACTATAAGGGCCGCTTTAAGGTAAAAATGGGCAAGAATGAGAATATTTCCGACAAATTGAGCCTTTTAAATAAGTCGATTGAGTACTTAAATCCGGTCGCTACCGGGACGATTGATTTGACGGAAAACAAGGAAGGGCGCTTTATATCCGATTAAATGAACTTTTTATAAAACTTAAATTAATGAACAATACACTATTGACCTACGGTTTAAATAGATATAAAATATGTAAAGATATACGCAACTTACTTTGATACTAATAATGCTTTGTGCATTTCCTATACACTGTAAATATAAACAGGAGGGTTGAACATGTCCTTTGCACTCGAGACCGGCCCGGATAATGTAGTAACTATTAAAGTTGTGGGTGTGGGAGGAGCCGGAAACAACGTCGTTAACAGAATGGTGCTATCAGGAACAAAAGGTGTTGAATATATAGCTGTTAATACGGACAAGCAGGCATTGGCTCTGTCCTGCGCCACGCAGAAAATTCAGATTGGAGAGAAACTCACCCATGGCCAGGGCGCGGGTTCGGACCCCGAGATAGGGCGCAAATCTGCCGAGGAGAACAGGAACAATCTGGCGAAGGCTTTTGAGGACGCGGACATGATTTTCATCACCGCAGGCATGGGCGGCGGAACGGGCACGGGTGCCGCTCCCGTTGTCGCCGAGATAGCCAAGGAGGCCGGTATACTTACTGTCGCGGTGGTAACGAAGCCCTTCAGCTTCGAAGGCCGCCGCAGGATGATGCAGGCTGAGGCCGGCATTAAAGAGCTTCTCACACGTGTTGATTCCCTCCTGATAATTCCGAACGACCGTCTGAAGCATGCCACCGACCAGAAGGTGACCTTTGCCAACGCCTTCGAAATCGCCGACGACGTTCTCAAGCAGGCTGTGACAAGCATATCCGACCTGATTAAGAACGCCGGCTTCATCAACCTTGACTTTGCCGACGTGACGACGATAATGAAAAACGCGGGTCTTGCCCATATGGGTGTCGGACATGCCTCCGGAAAGGGCAAGGCGGAGGAAGCCGCCAAGGCGGCCATCTCGAGTCCTCTCATGGAGACTTCAATCGACGGCGCCAGAGGCGTCCTTGTCAACATTACGGGCTCCATGGACATCGGACTTGAGGAAGTCGAAACAGCGGCAAGCCTTGTTCAGCAGGCTGCTCACCCCGAGGCGAACATCATCTTCGGCGCGGCCTTTGACGACACGATGGACGATGAAATCCGCGTGACGGTCATCGCCACCGGCTTTGACGACAAGAAGAACCAGAAGGAAGTCAAAAAGCCGGGCATTTTCACGGGCGGGATTATCACGCCCAGCGCCGAGGAAGGCGCGTCGAAAGAGGACGACGACCCCTTCGGCGACATCTTCAAGATTTTCAATTCCAAATAAGCTGACTGCGCTAAATAAGCGCCGGTTTCGTATGAAACCGGCGCTTAGCTGCTTTTATAGTAGCTTTATCGGATCAGTCGCGCATGCACAGCCTGCAGAGGACGCAGTTTATGAAGGCTATCAATGCAATTATCAGAAGCGTGAAGAAGGCCGCGCCCAGCCCGACGAGCACTGCGAAGATGAGGTTGCCGGGAACGAGTGCGACGGACAGGAGTGCAATTGCAAGGACAACCGTGCCGAAAGCGCCTACCAGCAGGGGGGCTATGCCGCAGCAGAGGCAGTCCCTAAGCGGATTGGGCAGGTAGAGGGAGCTGAACAGCTGAGCGATAAGGACATAGGCTATCGCCAAGACTCCCAGCCTGAGTGCTATGCGCGCCACGTCCGGTACGATGCCCGGAAGGAATCCGAAATAGAAGAGCGCACCGACCGCCGCACCGAGAAGCAGGGCGGCGGCAATGGCAAGGCAGCCCCAGGTGTTGAAATTACAGCACTTATTGTTGTTACAATTCATAGGACCATTTCCCTTTTATATTTAGATTGATGCCGGGTAAGGGGCGAAGTCGGCACCGGGTCTGTTTCCGGCCCGGAGAGCTATTGCAGACACCGCCGCCTTAACGGCACATGGTCACTATCATAATATGCCGTAACGTGGCGGTAAGTTAATTGCGCGAAGTGCTGTGTTGCAGGGCGCAAAAAATATCGGCCAGGCTTCCGCCCGGCCGATACGAACCGTGTCCTTTTGTATTCGGTTAAACCAGTTTTCTTCCCATCAGAACGCCCATAGCGGAGGCCATCATAAGGCCCCTCGTCCAGCCGCTCGAATCGCCGAGGCAGTGGAGCCCGGCTATGTTCGTGTTGAAGTTCTCGTCCATCTTAACGCGGTTGCTGTAGAACTTAAGCTCGGGCGAATACAGAAGGGTTTCGTTTGAAGCGAAGCCCGGCACGACGTGGTCGACCGCCTGGATGAAGTTGATTATGTTTATCATCGCACGGTATGGCATCGCGGCCGTAATATCGCCCGCAACGGCGTCGGGAAGGGTGGGCCTTACGTTCGACTGCGAAAGCTCTTTCGGCCAGGTGCGCTTTCCGTCGAGGATGTCTCCGAAGCGCTGCACCAGTATCCGGCCGTCGGCGAGCATATTGGTGAGTTCGCCGACCTTCTGCGCATAGGCTATGGGCTGGTTGAAGGGCACTGAGAAGTTGTGCGAAACGAGTATGGCCAGATTCGTATTGTTCGACTTGATGTCCTTGTACGAGTGGCCGTTGACGACCGCAAGGTCGTTGTCGTACTTCTCCTGGCTTACAAAGCCGCCGGGGTTCTGGCAGAAGGTGCGCACCTTGTTTTTGAAGGGCTTGGGATAGCCTATGAGCTTGGACTCGTAAAGCACGTTGTTTACCCACTCGATGATTTCGTTGCGCACCTCGACGCGCACGCCGATGTCGACGGTGCCGGGCTGGTGCGCGATGTTGTACTCAGCGCAGATTTTCTCAAGCCAGTCTGCGCCCCGGCGCCCCGTGGCGACCACGGTGTGGTCTGCATAAATCTCAAATTCGGTCTGGGCGTTGCGGACCCTTATGCCGAGGCATCGCTCGTCCCTGAGGATTAGGTCCGTGCATTCGTGGCCAAAGAGAATCTCGACCCCGCTGTTTTGCAGGTGCTTTTCAATTGCAAGGTAAAGATTCTGCGCCTTCTCGGTGCCGAGATGGCGGATAGGGCAGTCCACGAGCTTAAGGCCCGCCTGAATCGCGCGCTTTCTTATTTCCTTAATCTCCTCGGTGTTGTGTATGCCCTCTATGCGCTCGTCGGCGCCGAACTCAAGATAGATTTTGTCGGTATAATCAATCGTTTCCTGCGCAAGCTCCTCTCCGATGAGCATGGGGAGGTCTCCTCCGACCTCGCAGCTGAGCGAGAGCTTTCCGTCGGAGAAAGCGCCCGCGCCGGAAAAGCCCGTAGTTATGTGGCAATACGGCTTGCAATTGACGCACTGCTTGGTTACGCTTTTCGGGCAGCGCCTGTTTTCAATGGCCTGTCCCTTTTCGACTATTACGATTTTCTTTTTGCTGCCGCGCCTTAGCATTTCAATTGCGGTGAAAATGCCTGCCGGGCCTGCGCCCACTATTACAACGTCTGTTTTCATCATGAGCCTCTCAGTAGTGTAGGTTTGCGTCCAAAGGACGCGCATGAATATTTTATCATAAGCATGAAATATGTCAACCTCGCGCGAAAATACCCGCCTTACGTGCCCTTTACCTCCAGTTTTCCGTGCAGGACCGGCTCAAGCGCCCTCTCGATTTTGTAGTCCAGATAATCGTTGTCGACGATTGAGAGGATGGTCTCGAAAAGCCTGTTTGAGGCAAGCTCTTTCTCAAGCGTGTCGAGGTAGCTTCTGACAAAGCGCCTGCCCGGTATTTCGGAGCATTTGACGACGAGCTCGTCGCCGGAAAAGATGAATTTCAATAGCCTGGAGCTTGAAGTCTCGATGAAGGAGATGCGGATTTTAAGCACCGTGTTTCCGTCCTCGTTGCTGGAAAGGATCCCGTGTATGCCGGCAATATACGGCTCGCCGTGCATGTCGAGCGTCGTGTATTCGGGCCTTGTGAAGCCGACGGGAAGGATATGGCGGGCGTCTTCCTCCTCGATTGTTATAAGAAACACTCCCTTGTCGACCGAAAAGGATATGCGGTTTATCGCGGCGGAGTAGTTGTTCTGCAGCGCCTGCAGGATAAGCGGGAAGAGGCCCGCCTTGCAGCTTTCGCTGTCGATTGCGTAGCTTCTGCCCGAGAGTTGCAGGCATCGCCTGGGCAGGGTGTGGCCGATTGAAAATATGCTGGTGGGTACGGTATTTAAGCTCAGCTCTCTAATCTTTTTTACAAGCCTTCTGTGTGCGGCCCAGTTTTCGGGCAGTTTGGCGGGGGGCGAGTAATCTTCCCCAAAGTATTTTTTCAGGTGGGAAAAGTATGAGCTCTGCTGGAAAAGCTCGCTGTTGCCCCCGTTTGAGACTATCAGTATGCCCGTATCCGGGTAACCTATGATGTTTTGCCCGAACATGCCGTTCAGGAGGAAGGAGCGCTGTCTTCTGCCGACCCATATATGGTAGCCGTAGTTAAAGTCGCCAATCTCTCTTGGCGTCTGCACCTTTGGGGTAGTGGAGCTTTTAATCCAGTTTTCAGAGACAATCTGTCTGCCCTTCCATCTGCCGCCCTGCAGATAGAGCTGGCCGATTTTCGCGGCGTCCTCGGGGCGGATATAGAGGCCCCAGCCGCCTTTTTCAATGCCCTTGGGACAGGTTTCCCAGTGGATGCCCGCGATTCCGAGCGGTTCGAAGAGCCGCGGCTGCAGGTACCCCACAAGGCCCTTTCCCGTGACCTGCTTTACGATTGCCGAGAGCAGATATGAGTTCATGCTGTTGTAGTGGAACTCCGTGCCGGGCTCGAATTTCATGGAGGAGGTCAAAATCGAATCGACCCAGTCCTCGTCGGTCACTGAGCCCGCTTCGTTGAAGCTTATCCCGCTTGTCATGGTGAGAAGGTTGCCCACCGTGATGCCTTTCTTGGTAATCGGGGTGAGCGGGTTGCCCCTGCCCTCGAATATCTTTACAATCCTGTCCTCGAGCGAAAGCATGCCCTCGTCTATGAGAATGCCAATCGCGAGCCCCGTGATGCTCTTGCAGAGCGAGTGGGTGGCGCGCCAGACATCCAGCCTGTACGCCCCGAAGGAGCACTCGGCTATCACATGGCCGTTTCGCAGTATCATCAGATTGTGCATGTCGAGAGTCTTATCGTTCTGAAGGGCGGTTATAAAATCAAGAATCCTCTCCGAGGATATGCCCTGGGCTTCGGGAGTCGAGCGGGGGAAGGGCTGGGAGAGAGGAAGCTGCGGATTGAACCCGGCCTTCTGAGCCCTGTAGGGTATAATGGGAGTTGTTATGCTCCTGTAGTCTACAATCTGGCGTATGAGCTTAATCGCGTTGCGCTGCATCTTAAGTTCCATCCGTAACCCCTCGCTTAAATCATTACACAGGAAAATAATTCCCTGAAATTGTATGCTTAATTATAACAAGCCCCCAAAAATAAGTCAAAGCCGTCGTTTCGACGGCTTTAATCTTGGACCGCTGCCCTGAAGCGCCTTATAAAACCTGTCACCTGCGGATAGAAGAAAAGCACGATGACCGGCAGGAACAGCGTGAGAATCCTGCCCGGG
>Ga0134098_1000125_pt1 | contig 83007 bp, 75 predicted proteins | sample 9_3taG_FD_94456 | JGI IMG/M metagenome (GOLD analysis project Ga0134098, IMG submission 94456) | Switchgrass degrading microbial communities from high solid loading bioreactors in New Hampshire, USA - 9_31_10_142_A3 metaG | ecosystem: Engineered > Bioreactor > Semi-continuous > Anaerobic >... | reverse complement strand
GGGTCCTGGATGACCTGCTCCACCTGATCTGAGCCAATCAGCAGCGTCTGAAATGCCCCGGGCGGGAACCCGGCTTCCAGGAAGATGTTCTCGATGGCCAGAGCGCACTGCGGCACGTTGGAGGCGTGTTTGAGCAGGCCCACATTTCCGGCTGTCAGCGCCGGGGCGGCGAAGCGGAAGACCTGCCAGAAGGGGAAATTCCAGGGCATGATCGCCAGCACCGGTCCCACTGGCTGGTAGCGCACGAAGCTGCGGGTGGCGCTGGTCTGCACCACCCGGTCCTGGAGAAAACGTTCGCCGTTTTCAACGTAGTAGCGGCAGGCCCAGGCACATTTGGCAGCCTCCTCCATGGCCGCTTTGAGCGGTTTCCCCATTTCCAGGGTCATCAGGCGGCCCAGTTCTTCTTTTTGGGCTTCCAGGAGCTCTGCTGCGCGCTGCAGGCAGGCCAGCCGTTCGCGCAGCGGTGTGCGCCGGAAGCTTTCATAGGTCTCGGCCGCGCGGGCAATGCGCCTCTCGATCTCAGCGCTCGACAACGCCTCAAAGGTGCGCAGCGTTTCCCCGCTGGCCGGGTTGATGGTCGCAATTGGCATCTGTTCTGCCTCCTTTCCCCCATGTGGTTTTAGCTGCTGACATTATTATAGCGGTAGACAGAATGGACGGGGCCGTTATAATTCGAAGCATACATCGCAGGCGGTCAGCCTGCCAGGAGGGGAGCGAAGTATGGACGTGTATCTCGAAATTGGGAAGAAAAAAGTCTTTGCCTGTGCGCTGGACTGGCCCGGCTGGGCGCGCAGCGGTAAGGATGAAGCCTCCGCCCTGCAGGCGCTCCTGGACTACGGCGAGCGCTATGCAAAAGTCGTGAGCCAGGTGGAAGGATTCCGGCTGCCCGGGGATGTCTCCGAACTGCGGGTGGTCGAGCGGCTGGAGGGTAATGCCACCACGGATTTTGGCGCCCCCGGAATGCCTCCTACCGCAGATGCACAGCCGGTCAGTGAGAGCGAACTCGAGCGGCTGGAAAAGGTGCTGGATGCCTCCTGGCAGGCCTTTTTGCAGGCTGTCAGGGAGGCCGGGGGGAAGGAACTGCGCAGCGGTCCGCGCGGCGGTGGGCGCCAGTTAGAGAAGATTAAGCTGCACGTGCTGGACGCCGGCATCGGGTACACCAGGCAGGTGGGCTGGAAGTTCGCTGAGGCGCAGGATCCCGGCGATGACCGGCTGGACGCGGCGCTGGAGCTGACGCGCCAGGCCTCGCTGGACGCGCTGCGGGCCTCTGCCCGTGGAGAGCTGCCGAAGAAAGGCCCGCGCGGCGGGGAGCGCTGGTCGCCGCGCTACTTTGCACGCCGCAGCGCCTGGCACCTGCTGGATCATGCCTGGGAGATTGAGGACCGGGTTGTGTGATTGTTACTGTGGCGGTTTGAGATGGGATTCTCATCTTGAGATTTTTTACTCTTGTTTATGTTACGATAATTTATGATCGGATCTATTTCCAGTAAAATTATGGAAACCAATAAAGGAGAACGGTATCATGCAGAAACACCGCATTTTCACCATGAGCGTCGCAAGCGTCTATCCCCATTATGTTACCAAGGCGGAGCGCAAAGGGCGCACGAAGGAAGAGGTTGACCAGATCATCCGCTGGCTGACCGGATATGACCAGGAAATGCTGGAAGAGCACCTGGAAAAAGAGACAGACTTTGAGACCTTCTTTGCCGAAGCGCCCCAGTTGAATCCGGCGCGCTCGTTGATTAAAGGTGTGGTTTGCGGTGTCCGTGTGGAAGAGATCGAAGACCCAACGATGCGCGAAATTCGCTACCTGGATAAGCTGATCGATGAGCTGGCCAGGGGGAAAGCGATGGAAAAGATTCTGCGGGCGTAGTTAAATCACCCGCAAATTGCCGGTTAATGGCGGTAAGCTCTGATCGTTTCTGTTCCCCAATTTAAAAGATTCAGTTCTGTCTGGCCTCAAGGGCTGTTTGAGAGCATCTATCAGGCGCGTTTTTTTTACAGACGCCTGATAGATGGTCCTGCTGCATATCAGCGCCTCTGGCGAGACGGGTGACCTGCACCCGGATTCAATCAGTTCTGCAGCTTCTCTTCCAGAACCCCGGCGTGCGCTTGCAGCCCCACGCAGTAACAGGTAATGCATAGATCGCGCTGGCGAAATCGTGCAAGAAATGCGCGTGCATAGTAAAATAATATCCAACCTGAAGCCTGCTCCTGCCTGTCTGGCCGGGTGGAGCAGGGCTGCCTGGCAAACCGCTATCCGGACGGCAGCGGTTTGAACGTTGATAATTCTGGAAACAGGTATACTGTCTACATCTGCCCCCGTAGCTCAATGGACAGAGCAGGTGCCTTCTAAGCACAAGGTTGTGAGTTCGAATCTCGCCGGGGGCGCTGGCCGAACTTCCCTGGTCTTCCCGAAAACGGTTATGCCGTCTCGCGATCCCTTCTCCCGCCCGGCGTTCAGTTTTGCAGCAGCGTGCGCTTTCCAGGGCAGATAGAGGGATCGCCTGCGCCAGAAGGGGATCGATGATGAAGCAGGAGTACGCGAAATGGTAGCCGAGCTGAAGTCCGAGCCCTCGCGGAGAGACAGCTTCTCCTCTGGAGATTTACGTTATCAGGAGCCAAACTCCGGGGTGTGGCGCTTCTACATGAACACACCAGTCTGGCAGCCGCCGGCCGACATTTACGAGACAGCGGATGCGCTGGTGGTGCGTCTGGAAGTTGCCGGGCTCCGGGAAAACGACTTTGCCATCGAGTTAAATGACGGCAGGCTGCTGGTGCGGGGTTCACGCTCCGACATACCCGAGCGGCGTGCTTACCACCAGATGGAGATCCGCTTCGGTGAATTCCGTTTCGAGATGGATCTGAACGTCGATGTGCTCATCGAACAGGTGCACGCCGTATATGCCAATGGATTTTTGCGCATCATTCTGCCCAAACCACAACCCCGATAACTTCGTCAACCGGATTGACGGAAGGCTGCTGCAATCTAACCCCCTCCGGTCGATACCGCTCTACACAGGATCTGCTCATGCCCGCTTCGCGATGGAATTCTAGCATCCTTGATATGATCCACTGGCTGTACGAAAATGACATCGGGCTGGATGAACTTCTGCTGCAGCCGGTTACCCCCCTGATGCAAAAACAAGGTGAAGCAGTGTCTGCGGAGCAGACGGACGATCCGGAAAACGAAAAATCCGGTATTCCCGATGTTCTCCCCATCCTGCCGCTGCGCGGTCTGGTCGTGTATCCACAGACCGCGGTGCCGCTGACCATTGGCCAGGCGCGCTCGATCCGCCTGGTGGACGATGTGATGGATGGGGATGAGCGCATGATCGGCCTGGTGGCCTCGCGCAACCCCGAACTGGAAACCCCCGGCCCGGATGAACTGTACCGGGTGGGCTGCGTTGCCATGGTGCACCGCATGTTCCGCGCCCCCGACGGCACCATCCGCCTTGTGGTGCAGGGCATCGCCCGCTTCGAACTGGGGGAGTTCGTCCAGGAAGAGCCCTATCTGAAAGCGCACATCCGGCTTGCCCCGGAGGTGGTGGAAGAAGGCGTTGAGCTGGAAGCCCTGGCGCGCAACGCCCGCAGCCAGTTCGAGCGCATTGCGGAACTGATCCCCTCCATCCCGCGTGAGCTGGTCGCCTCTGTGCTGGCGCTGGACGATCCGCTGCAAACGGTGTACACCATCGCCAACTTCCAGCGCATGGACCTGGAGGATGCCCAGGAGCTGCTGCAGCTCGAATCCGCCACTGAGAAGCTGCACAAGCTGACCGGCATTCTGGCGCACGAGCTGGAGATCCTGGAAATCGGGCAGAAAATCCAGAACGAAGCCCGTTCGGAGATCGAGAAGGTCCAGCGCGAGTACTTCCTGCGCGAGCAGCTCAAAGCCATCCAGCGTGAACTGGGCGAGGGAGACGAGCAGACCGCCGAGGTGGAAGAGTTCCGCAAGAAGATCGAAGCCAGCGGAATGCCCGCCGAAGCGGAGGCCCAGGCCCGCCGCGAACTGGAGCGCCTGTCGCGCCTGCCCACCGCTGCTGCGGAATACGGGGTGATCCGCACCTACCTGGACTGGCTGGTCTCGCTGCCCTGGTCGAAGGAGACAGAGGATAACCTGGACATCCAGCATGCCCGTGAGGTGCTCGATCAGGACCACTACGGCCTGGAAGACGTGAAAGAACGCATTCTGGAGTATCTGGCCGTGCGCAAACTGCGCCAGGAACGGGCGGAGGAGCTGGCAGCAGAGGAGGAGGATGAGATCCGCAGGGTGCGTGAAGGGGCGATCCTGTGCTTTGTCGGGCCTCCGGGCGTAGGCAAGACCTCGCTGGGCAGGTCGATCGCGCGGGCCATGGGGCGCAAGTTTGTGCGCATCTCGCTGGGCGGCATGCGAGATGAAGCCGAAATCCGCGGGCACCGGCGCACCTATATCGGCGCCATGCCCGGGCGGATCATCCAGGCCCTGCGGCGGGTGGAGTCGCGCAATCCGGTATACATGCTCGACGAGGTGGACAAGCTGGTGTTCGATTTCCACGGCGACCCGGCTTCTGCACTGCTCGAGGTGCTGGATCCGGAACAGAACTCCGAATTTCGCGATCACTACCTGGAAGTGCCCTTCGACCTCTCGCAGGTGATGTTCATCACCACCGCCAACCTGCTCGAGCCCATCCCGGCCCCGCTGCGCGACCGTATGGAGATCATCCATCTTTCGGGGTACACCGAGCGGGAGAAGATGGAGATCGCGCGCGGCTACCTGATCCCCCGGCAGGTGCGCGAGAACGGGCTGCGGCCCTCTGAAGTGAACATCACCGACGAGGCTCTGTTGAAGCTGATCCGTTCTTACACACGCGAAGCCGGAGTGCGCAATCTGGAGCGTGAGATCGGGGCGGTCTGCCGCAAGGTGGTGACGAAGATCGCAGAGGGCGAGACGGAGCAGGTCGAGGTAACAGCCGAAAAGGTGCAGGAATTCCTGGGGCGGCCGCGCTTCCTGGGCAGCGAGGAGATCGCCCTGCGCACCTCCACGCCGGGTGTTGCCACCGGGCTGGCCTGGACCCCGGTGGGCGGCGAAGTGCTGTTCATCGAGGCCACCCGCATGCCGGGCAGCAAAGGTTTCCAGGTCACCGGTTCCGTGGGTACGGTCATGGAAGAGTCCTCCCGGGCGGCGCTATCTTACGTGCGCTCGCGCGCGGCGCAGCTGGGCCTGCCCGAGGAGTTTTTCGAGAAGTCCGATATCCACCTGCATATTCCGGCCGGGGCCCAGCCGAAAGACGGCCCTTCCGCCGGGGTTACCATCGCCGTTGCCCTGGTCTCCCTGATTTCAGGAAGACCGGTGCGCCCGGATGTGGGGATGACTGGCGAGATCACGCTGCGAGGCCAGGTGATGCCTGTCGGCGGGATCAAGGAAAAAGTCCTGGCTGCCCACCGCTTCGGGTTGAAGACGGTAATCCTGCCGGCGCGCAACGAGCCGGACCTGGAAGACCTCTCGGAAGAGGTGCGCCAGGGTATTCATTTTGTCTTTGCTGAAACCGTGGATGATGTTTTGAAAGCGGCGCTCGAACCCGACGGCAGCCCGGAGACCGCCCCCGAGACGCAAACAGGAGAGGCCGAGGCGGCACATGTATAAGGTGGTTCTGGTTGAAGATGATGCCACCATGCTCTCTCTCCTGTCGACTTTGCTGGAGTTCGAGGGGTATGAACCTGTCCCCATTGAGGGAGACCGCCGCTTAGAAGATTTACTGGGGGTTGTACGGCAAGAAAAGCCAGCCCTGGTTCTGCTCGACGTTCAACTGGGAAGCTTCAACGGGCTGGATTTGCTGCGTGCAATTCGCTCAGACCCGAATTTGAAACACACCCGGGTATTGATGTCCTCCGGTATGGATATGAGGACCGAATGCCTGCGCGCCGGAGCCGACGGGTTTGCGATGAAGCCGTACATGCCCGAAGAATTGATTGAACAGATGCAAGAGTTATTAGAGGCTTAGAGAATGGCTAGAAAACGCAACCGTTCACCCATGCAGTGGTGTACGATTGATTTACATATCCACACTCCAGCCTCCAGTGATTATCAACAACCGGGAGTTTCCTATCTCGATATCCTGCACCGCGCGGAGACGCGCGGCCTGGATATTATTGCTTTTGCCGATCACAACACAGTGGCCGGCTACCGCGGGATGCAGGAAGAAATCCACCAACTGGAGCTGCTGGAAAAATTGAACCGTTTGCTGCCGGAGGAGCAGGCGCGCCTGAATGAATACCGGCGCCTGCTGCAGAAGATCCTTGTCCTGCCCGGCTTTGAATTTACGGCCACCTTTGGTTTTCACATCCTTGGGATTTTCCCTCCTCATAAACCGGTGCGCGAAATCGAGCACCTGCTGCTGGATTTGAAGATCTCGCCCGACCAGCTCGACGACGGATCACCATCCATCGGCGCATCGAGCGATGTGCTCACGGCTTACCGCCTGATCAATGAAGCCGGCGGTCTGGTGATCGCCGCTCATGCCAATTCGAGCAACGGCGTGGCCATGCGCGGGTTTGCCTTCGGCGGGCAGACCAAAATTGCCTACACCCAGGACCCCAACCTGCACGCTCTGGAGGTGACCGACCTGGAGCAGAAAGGGAGCCGCAGCACGGCCGCATTTTTCAACGGGACCAAGCCCGAATATCCGCGGCGCATGCACTGCATCCAGGGCTCAGACGCGCACCGGCTGCTGACCGACCCCACCCGCAAGAAAAACCTGGGGGTGGGCGACCGGGCGACCGATGTGCTGCTGCCCGAGATCACCTTTGAAGCCCTGGTCGACCTGTTTGAGAGCAATGACTTTGCCCGCACGCGGCCGCACCGCCATACCGCCGAACCCGCCTACGATTTTATTCGCGCCGCTCAGGAGGAAGGTCCGAATATCATTCAGGACTTCCACGAGAGTATGACCGTGCGCGGTGGGAAGCGCTACGCGATTATCGCCGATGTGTGCGCCTTTGCCAACACGAACGGCGGTACGCTGTACGTGGGCATCACGGCCGACCCGAAGAAACCGGTCCCTGGTGTGGCCGATCCGGAACACGCCCTCGCCCAGCTCGAGAAAGAGATCAGCAACCGCATCAGCCCTCCGCTGCAGTGCACTCTGGACATCCACGATACCGGCGGGAAGAAAATCGTGCGTGTGCTGGTGCCGCGCGGCGATGACCCGCCCTATGCCGTGGACGACAACAAGATTTACGTCCGCTCGGAGGCCGAAACCGGTCTGGCGGTGCGCGATGAAATTGTGGGGCTGGTGCTGCGCAGCCCCAAGAACGCCCGACCAGCGGTTGAATTTCAGGAGGCGGGGAATGCGGCTGTGCCCTCTGGCGCGGCCGCCGAAGCGCGCATCGACAGCAGCGTGGAAGAGGAGAATCCGCCGCCCCGCACAGGCGTTGAAGTAGTCGATGTGGAAGAGCGCGATGGCGGGCGGTATTACACCGTGCGCGATCTGCGCAACGGCAATGTGGTCAAGAATGTGACCCGTTCCTCAGCCCGGCGGCTGTGGCATTATGCCATCACCAGCTATGCCGGACTGCCTGCCGATCTGTCACAGGCAAATATTCACTGGCTGGGCAGCATGGGCCTCCTTCGCCAGCAGAAGCAGGGGAAGAACATGCGCTATGATTTCGTTCAGCGCACCCCCGAAGGCCTGCGCTATTACTTCGGCGTAACGGAAGAAGGCATCCACGGGCCCTGGAAACAGCTTGTCGGGCAGGATGATGACTGATATCCGTCCGGGAGCCGGTGATGTGCTGATCCGGCAGTTCTGTTTTCCTGAGGATTACGAAGCCGTTTACCGGTTGTGGGCGAACGCCGGCCCGGGAATCAACCTGCGGCGCTCGGACGAGCCCGATGAGATCGCCCGCAAGCTGGAACGCGATCCGGATCTGTTCCTGATCGCTGAGTGGAACGGGAAGATCATCGGCACTGTGCTGGGCGGCTTTGACGGCCGCCGGGGGCTGGTTTATCACCTGGCGGTTGAGGCGGATTTCCGGGGGCGGGGCATCGCCTCCAGGCTGATGGAAGAGCTGGAAGCGCGCCTGCGCAGCAAAAGCTGCCTGCGTACCTACCTGCTGGTTACCCCGCAGAACGAAGAAGCCATGCGTTTCTATGAAAAGCGCGGCTGGAAGCGTATGGAACTGTACGCCTACGGTAAAGATCTTGTCTGATACATTCAGGGGAAGGGTGTGCTTTTCGCGCCCTTCCCCTGCCAATCCAGGACCTGAATGACACTGCGAATAGCCATCCTGACCGTATCCGACCGGTCCGCGCGCGGCGAGCGCCCGGACGCTTCCGGCCCTGCACTGGTTGATGTCGTCACTCAGCAGGGCTGGACCGTGGTTAAGCGCGAGATCATCGCTGATGATTTTGATTTGCTGCGGGAGCGCCTGTCTGAATGGGCGGATTCAGGCGAAGTCGATGTGCTGCTGACCACAGGTGGTACGGGATTTGCACCCCGTGATGTAACCCCTGAGGCGACCCTGGCCGCCGCAGACCGCCTGGCTCCTGGACTGGCTGAGGCCATGCGGGCTGCCAGTCTGCAGGTTACGCCGCACGCCATGCTCTCGCGGGCGACCGCAGCCATACGCAGACGCACCCTGATCGTCAACCTTCCGGGCAGTCCGAAAGCGGCTGTCGAGAATCTGCAGGTGATCCTTCCCGTGCTTCCCCATGCGGTCGAGCTGATGTCTGACGACCCACACGCAGAGGCAGGGCACGGGAAAGCGGCGTAAATCTCAAGCGGGCAGGGCCAGCCGGGTTAGTCTCAGACATCCGGCCGCCTCCTGCCGCATCCTTCTCCGGATGAGTTTTTGATTCGGGTATAATGGGCTCAGGGCAGGGGGATCTAAGGCCTGGAAGAAGCGCTGATGATTAACTGAAACGATGCTGGCCGCCTGTTAAAGGACGGTATTTACATCGACTACAGCATAATGCTGGTTCGATAGGAAAAGCGTGTCCATGGATCAATTTCATACCGAAAGCTATCCCGAAGAAAACCTGGAATGGGAACCGGACTCACCGCGGGGGTGGGGTGGTTTCCGCAGATTCCTGATCGATTTGCTCGAAACCGTCCTGATGGCCCTGGTGCTGTTTCTGGCGATCAACGCTGTCTCGGCGCGCATCCGGGTTGAATCGATCAGCATGCAGCCCACTCTGTTTGCCGGGGATTTCGTGATCGTGAATAAGGTGGCTTATAAACTGGGATCACCGGAGCGGGGCGATATCATCGTTTTCCGTTTTCCCCCGGATCCGGAACGTGAACCTTATATCAAGCGTGTGGTGGGGCTGCCCGGGGACCGCATCGCGGTGGCCAACGGGCGGGTGTATATTAACGATCAGCCCGTAATTGAACCGTATATCAAAGCGCCGCCGAATTATGAAATGCCCGAAATGGTCATCCCGGAGAACGAGCTCTTTGTGCTCGGAGATAACCGCAACAATTCCTCCGACTCCCATCACTGGGGGACGGTGCCAATGGAATATGTCATTGGTAAAGCCGAGGTGGTTTACTGGCCGCCCTCTGAATGGCAGGTTCTGAACGAGCAAACAGCGGTCGCTGCAGACAGCTGATCCTCTTCGGATGAATCATTAAATACAGGAGGCGCTGACCCCGGTCAGCGCCTCTTCTCATTACGGCTGGGATGGTGCTGCGCAGGCGTCCAGATCGTTCATCCCTGCCGGGAATTCGATCTCCCAGATGTCGCTCTGCATGGGCAGCATCTCATCTGCCGGATCAAACTGCGGGCGCCCCTGAGAGATGTAGACGCTGTCGCGAAAGCGGATTTCTCCGCTTTCAATATGGATCACAGTCATTAAGATCTCATTGGGTTCACCCGAGCTCGTGCCGCGCGCCCCGAGAAAAGCCAGGTTGTTTCCCGACGGGCTCCAGGCCAGGCTGCTGACATTTCTGGCGGTGGTCAGTGTTTTCACTTCTCTGCTGGCCAGATCGATCAATACGATTTCACCGGCGAAGCGGTTCTCCGGTGTAACGACATAGGCCGCCAGTTTGCGGCTGTCCGGAGAAAAGGCAAAGATGCTCGCCAGGCGGTTTTCTTCCAGCTGGCCGGTGCGGTGGATTTCCTTGAGATCCACCCAGATCAGACTGGTCGTGCCGGGAAATCGATAGGGCAGGCCCTGGTCAGACAGTGCCAGATAGCGGCCGTCGGGAGAGCGGGCACAGTAAGCGAAGAAGGGAGGGGGAACGGGAATCCGGCCGGCGAATTTTTCGTCGATAAACAACTCGGCATGCAGCGGTCCTTCTTGAAACAGGTCCGGTGGGAACGCCATCTGGAAGGTGAGCTGTGCCCTGGATAAATCCACCGCTGGCGCCGGATCCAGGTGTGTAAGGTGGGCCCATTCACGGGCCGGGATGGTTTCCAGGAGCAGGTTCTGTGGGGCGGGTTCACCGCTCTGGTCCAGGGCGAACCCGCCCCGCCAGGGCAGACGGCGATCGAAGATGTCGGCGGGGAAGTCGATATTGGCTGCAAAACCTAGCGCGCGGGTTTCCATCTCGATCTTTCCAGTCACCGGATCCAGGCGCTGGTAGGCCAGAGGAAACCCCAGATGGGCATCGATCCAGTAGCGGTCCGTCAGGCGGTCCTGTGCGTCGTACTGTTCAAGAATAAAGACTTTGCGGTTGATAATTCTCGCTTCGCCCGCTTTTTCAAAATGCGTGGTTTCGGGCGCCTCATCCAGGATATTGAAGGGAAAGGTTACCTGGGAGAAGATGGAGAACACATAAGCGCCATACTCGAAACCTTCCACGGGCGTAAACCAGGGCTGTCCGCGGCCAGGTTGGGCGAGAAAGAAGCCCTCGGTGTTGAGCAGCGCGACCTCGAGTGGTTTTTGACCCATCTTGCCAGCTACCAGGAGAATCTCGAGCGGGCCGAGCGGGCCGCTGCGGTTCATCAACCAGGCTTGAAGGCGGTGCGAGGCGCCGGGTCCATTGTATGCGGAAGGACCATGCAGCATGACGTGGTAATCGAGCCACAGATCATGCCAGTGCATGTTGGGGAAGAAGCGCACCCGGTTGAGGATCTCTTCAGGAGATGCGGAATCTGGCAGAGGGGCGGGCGTGAACGATGGCGCGCGCAGGGTATTGTCCTGCCGCGCCTGTGGGGTCAGCTTGCCTGGGATGAGCAGGAGGGCCCCCGCCTGCAGGGGGTCGCCGGGTGCGATGCGGTTGAGCCGGCGCAGCTCCTCAGGCTGTGTGTTCAACTTGCGAGCGACTGACGCAATGGTATCGCCGGGCATAACTTCGTAGAAGACATCTGTGGGGAACGGCGTGATCTGCGGCATGGGTGTGGGACTGGGCCTTGCCGCCGGGAGGGTGCTGCGGGGAGTGGGCTGCGGTGCTGGCAGCTGCGCTGCAGACCGGGCCGGCGGCTGCCCGGCGGATACAGAGGTTGTCGTGCGCCGTGTGATCGGCTGCGGCGTGGAAGCAGGCTCTGGAAATACCCGGTTGGTCACGAATAACAGCCCGGCGACAACCAGGATCACCGCGGCGACGAGCAGTGTTTCTGTGAACATCACTCTTCGCCGGCTGCCGGCGGAAACCCGGGCTGCCTGCTCTTCAATCCTGGCGTTCAGACTGGCCATCTGGGCTGGCGTGAGCGTGGTTGCCGGCCAGCGTGCGTAAAGAGTCCGGCGGAGCAGCTCCTCATCCACGATGTGATCCTGTGAGGCGGGATCGATTTCCCACCAGGCCTGTCTCAGACGCGCATCGAGTTCGCCCTGCGAAATCCCCAGCCCGGCCTGGATCTGTGCAGGGCTCCATTCCAGGAGGTAGCGCAGCAAAACCACCAGCCTCAGACGGTAGGGCAGGTCGTATACAGCCTGCAGCAGGTTGTATTCAAGCTCGCTGAAGCGCTTTTCGGTGCGAAGGGATGGCTCAGCCGGACTGGAATGGCGGGCTGAACCTCGCAGCCGCTCAAGGCGGGGTCTGCTGCGTTCCAGCCCCTCCAGAGCCAGCGGTATGAACCAGGGGCGTACTCCGGTTTCAACCCGGAAGCGGTAAACGCCAGACAGGGCTGTCGCAAATGCAGCCGCCGCGGCATCAAGTGCCAGGTCCGGATCAGACCACAGCGCAAGTGACAGGCGCCATATCTCGGTCGAAAATTCCGCCGTCAGGGCAGAGATCAGCGCCCGAGTCCTGGCCGGATCGGAATGGCCGCTTTGCAGCAGCCATTCAAGATCGGAAGCAAATTCGGTGTGCGAATCAAACATTATGTTTCATGCGGATTCTCTTCTCCTCAATTCAATTCTTCGACTGCAGGATATGCCGGGCGATCACCAGGCGCTGGATCTCGCTGGTGCCCTCTCCGATGGTCATCAGGCGCGCATCGCGATAGATGCGCTCAACCGGGAACTCGCGGCTGTAGCCGTAACCGCCGTGGATCTGGATGGCGTTGCGGGTCACGCGTTCGGCCATTTCGGTTGCAAAAAGCTTGGCCATTGCCGCTTCCTTGCTGAACGGCCGGCCGCAGCCTTTGACCCATGCGGCGTAATACACCATCAGGCGAGCGGTCTGGATTTCGGTGGCGGCGTCAGCCAGCATCCATTGAACCGCCTGGTGGTTGGCGATGGGCTGCCCGAAGGTCTCCCGCTGCTGGGCGTAGCGGACGGCTTCTTCAAACGCGGCCTGCGCGAGTCCCACCGCGAGAGCGCCGATCCCAACTCGGCCGCCGTCCAGCACGGCAAGGGTGTACGACAGGCCTTTGCCTTCCTCACCAACCAGGTAATCGACCGGGACGCGCACGTTTTCATAGGTGAGGGCATGCGTGGGGGAGCCTTTCAGGCCCATCTTTTTCTCTGCCGGGCCAATGGTCAGCCCCGGTGTGTCGGTTGGGACCACAATCAGGCTGAGAGAATGGGAGCCTCCCGCCGGATCGGTGCGCACCAGGGTGACGATGAAATCGGCAATGCTGGCGTTGGTGCACCACATTTTGGCGCCGTCGATGACCCATTCATCCCCTTCGCGGCGGGCGCGGGTGCGCACCCCGCCTTTCAGATCGGAACCGGCGCCGGGTTCTGTCAGTGCCAGTGCAGCCAGCCTACCCTCGCCGCTGACGGCGCGCGGCAGGAACTTTTCCTGAAGCTCCGGTGAGCCAAAAAGGGCCAGGGGAGCGCAGCCCAGACCGTTGTGAGCGGCTACGGCCAGGGCGGTGCTGCCGCAGCCCCAGCCCAGCTCTTCAATTGCAATGGCAGCACTGACCGGATCCACGCCCGCGCCGCCGTATACCTCCGGTACGTTCAACCCCAGGAGCCCCAGCGGGCCCATTTTCTTCACGGCTTCCCAGTTGAAGCGCTCCTCTTCATCGACTTCACGAGCCCGGGTTTTGACTTCACGGGCGACGAACTCATGCACGGCCTCCCGCCACATGCGCTGCTCATCTGTGAGGTCAAAATTCATATCGTTCTTCTCCTGTGTCTGGCGTTGATATGAGATGCTGTGACTGCGTATGGCAAAGAAAGGCCATAAGGGCAGATCAATATGCTAGATCCACTGCGCCTCTGCGGTGCGCTCATTCTGCACATTGCCTGTATTAAGCGTGGTTTTGGGTTCGAGCAGCAGCAGGTGGGCTTCTTCTGCGGCGGCGGGCATATGCTCGACCCCTCTGGGAACCACGAAAAATTCGCCCTCTTCTAAATGTACGTCCTGATCACGCAGGTGGATGGTCAGCCGTCCTTTGAGCACCAGGAAGAGCTCATCTTCATCTTTGTGGTGGTGCCATGTGAACTCACCCTTCACTTTGACCAGCTTGACACAGGCATCATTAATCTCCCCCACGATTTTTGGCTTCCAGTATTCCTGGATCAGCCCGAGTTTTTCTGCAAGGTTGACTTTGGCGAGCATTTATCCCTCCTGATCCCTGAGATACTGCAGCGCGAGTGCAACGGCGGCCGCGCCGGAGAGGAATCTGAACTCACCCCTTTTCAAAGCGGCCGTAATTTCGTCACGGCTGAGCAGCACGAGCTGCTGTTCTTCCAGGTCGTCGGATGTGCGTTCGGCGATTTTTTGTGCCCCCTGCGCGAGGAACAGATAGGCCGTGCCGGCGCCGCGATTGGCGTCAACCGCGAAACTGCCCAGTAAAGACCAGTCTGAAGCCTGGCAGCCGGTTTCTTCCAGAAGCTCGCGCTGCGCGGCCTGCAGCGCCGATTCCCCGGGTTCAATATAACCGCCTGCCGGTGCCAGGGTGCCCTGGGGGACGGCATACTTCATCTGGCGAAAACAGATGAACTCCCCCTGCGGATTCAGCGCGACGATGTTTACATAGTCGGGTGTGATCACCCAGGGCCAATCGGGGATAACCTGTCCGTCGGGCAGCAGAACGGTGTGGTCCTCCACCGCCAGATATTTGCTGTGCTGCAGGATCGTGCGGCGCTCCAGCGTTTTCCACTGCCCGGGGGCAGGGTCTGCAGCAGATGAGCCGGGAGGGCCCGGATGAGGTTCAGCGGGCACTGCGGATCTCCTCTACGGCCTCCGGGTTGACCAGCGAAGATGTGTCGCCGGGGTCCTGGCCCAGGTATGCAGCGCGGATCATGCGGCGCATGAGTTTGGCGTTGCGGGTCTTGGGCAGGTCGCTGACGAAAAGGATCTCGCGCGGCGCCAGCGGCTTCCCCAGGGCCCTAACGACCATATCCTGCAGCTCCTGGCGCAGCTCTTCGCACTCGGTGCAGTTTTCTGCGAGCACGACGAAGGCCACCACTGCGCTGCCTTTGATCGGGTCGGGCACGCCGATGGCGGCGGTCTCCACCACCTGGGGATGGCTGACGAGGACGGATTCAATCTCGGCCGGGCCCAGGCGTTTGCCGCCGACTTTGATGGTGTCGTCGGAGCGGCCGAGGATATACCATAAACCGTCGCTGTCAATGGCGGCGAAGTCGCCGTGCACCCAGATGTCGGGCCAGCGAGACCAGTAGGTGTCGATATAGCGCTGGGGGTCTTTCCAGAAGCCGCGCGTCATGCCGATCCACGGCGCTTTGAGGACCAGTTCGCCCACCTCCTGGCGCACCGGCTTGCCATCTTCGTTGAACACATCCGCCGCCATCCCGGGGCAGGGGCCGGAGAACGAGCAGGGTTTAAGCGGCAGGATGGGGTTCCCCATCAGGATGCCGCCCGAAATTTCCGTTCCGCCTGAATAATTGATGATGGGAATGCGCCTACCGCCCACTTTCTCAAACAACCACATCCAGGGGGCCGGATTCCACGGTTCACCGGTGGAAGCGAAAAAGCGCAGAGAAGTCAGGTCGTGGTTTCGGAAGGGCTCTTCGCCATGGGGGATCAGGGCGCGGATCAGAGTGGGTGAAACACCAAGGATGTGGATTTTATGGCGCTCTACCAGCGCCCACAGCCGGTCAGGGCCAGGATAATCGGGGGCGCCGTCATAGATGAACAGCGTACCACCCAGAATCAACGCCCCGAAGACCAACCAGGGGCCCATCATCCAGCCCATATCGGTCATCCAGTAGATAACCTGGCCGGAGTGCAGGTCGGTGCCAAAGGCCATATCCTGGGCGGCTTTCACCGGGAATCCGCAGTGGGTGTGTAGTGCCCCTTTGGGCCGGCCGGTGGTCCCGGAGGTGTAGATGATCATCAGCGGGTCTTCTGCGGACGTAATTTCAGTATCCGCCTGTTCGGACTGCAAGGCCAGCAGATCATCCCAGCGGTAATCCCGGCTGGGCTGCATGGGGACCTCGATGCCGGCGTGTTCCAGCACGATCAATTTCTCCAGCGTAGGGACCATGGCCGCGGCCTCATCGGCAGTGTTTTTCATCACCACCGGTTTGCCGCGGCGGAAGAATCCATCGGCGGTGAACAGCGCTTTCGCTCCTGCATCCTCCAGGCGGGAAGCTACCGCGCCAGCGCCGTAGCCTGAGAACAGGGGCAGGATTATGCCCCCGATTTTGGCGATGGCCAGCAGAGTGACCACGATCTCGGGGGTCATGGGCATATACAATCCGATGGCATCACCCTTACCCAGCCCCAGGCTGCGCAGAGCGTTGGCTGCACGGTTGACCTGGCGGTACAGTTCGCCGTAGGTCAGGGAGCGCGTCTCTCCATCTTCTCCCTCCCAGATCAGGGCCTGGCAGTCCTCCAGCGGGCCGCCGATATATTTGTCCAGACAGTTGTGGACGATGTTCATCTTCCCGCCCACGCACCAGCGCGGCCAGGCGATGCCGGCCGAAAGGTCAACGACCTGCTGGTAGGGTTCGTAAAACTGGATATCGAGATACTGGAGTACGGCTTCGGTGAACCAGGCGAAATCCACTGTCGAGCGCTCCATCAGTGCGTCGAAATCTGGAATGTCGTGCTGGCGCATGAAGCGGGTGAGGTGGGCTTTTTCGATGTAATCCGGCGTCGGGTGCCAGACAATTTCGCCCCCAAAGTCGAAAGCCTCGCTCATTCATTCCTCCCTGGTGATCGAACGGACGGCTGACAGTCATGCTGCGTATTTCAGGAGCACGGCCGTGGGTGTAACTTGCCCCGGCCGAAAGGTTCTCTTCTCCCCTTACTGGATCAACCTTCTCTTAATTCTACTTTATATCCGCAGGGATGCAACCGTTGTAACGAAAAAGATGACGCCCCTGTACGGTTAAATGAAAAAGCCTGAAATAACAGGCTTTCTCGCATGGATGATTTTGATGACTGCCTACTCATAGCGCAGGGCTGCGATCGGATCCAGGCGGGTGGCGCGCAGGGCCGGGTAAATCCCCGAGATAATGCCGACCGCCGCTGAGAAAAGTAGCGCAAAGGCCATCAGCCAGAGCGGCGTATAGGTGACCGAAGGAATGGACACCCCCGCCCCACCCTGCTGTGCGGCCGTTGAACCAATATAAGCTGTGGCGATCAGGTTGATCAGACCGCTGCCCAGCAGCCCGACCAGCAAACCGCCTACTCCGCCCAGCAGGCCGATCCCCCCTGCCTCGGCCAGAAAGATGAAGAGCACATCGCGGTTGCGCGCCCCGACGGCTTTCATCAATCCGATCTCGCGGGTGCGTTCGTAAATCGACATAATCATGGCGTTGGCGATCCCGAAGCCGGCCACCAGCAGGGCCACCCCGCCCAGGGCGCCCAGCACCGCCTGGATAACCAGGAAAATCACATTGGTACTGCGGATGAGCGTTTGCAGGGAATAGGCATAAAACCCTTTCTGCAGCACTTCCTGCTCGACAGTCAGTGCATCGGCAGGATCGTTCACTTTGATCAACGCCTGCGGATAGCCTTCGCGCTCGTAATTCAGCCTGCGCCCGGCCACCCAGGCATTCAGATCATTTACGTCCCGCAGGGAAAGATACAGGCTGTAATCTTTTTCTCCGCCCGTCTTCTCCAGCACCCCGGAGACCCGCAGACGCACGCGGCGTTCGAGTATCTCGCCGTCTTCGGTGACGCGGCTCACGACCAGCAAAACCGTCTGTCCCTGGAGATCGGGTGCGGTCTTGGGGCGGTTTCCGGTGCGCGGGTCGTAGAACTGGTTTGCCACCTCTGCTCCGACCACGGCCTGCCACTGCCCCACACGGGTGCTGCCGGTTGCCGTTTTATAATCCAGCTTGCTCAGCGCGTTCGGGTCGATGCCGCGGATATTGGCAAAAGTGTTCAGGCGCTTCCACTCCAGTGACGCTGCCCCCTGCAGGGAAAGCACCGGGGTGACGGCGACGACGCCTGGCAGTTCTTCCAATTCGTGCAGGGTCTTCCCGTCGAGTATGCTTTCAGCGCCGGTGGTCGGCGCCCCGAAAGCAGCCAGGCTGGTCATAGAATACACGTTGATCTCGGTCAGCTCTCCTAAGGCGGACAGGCTCTCGGCGTTGGCGCGCTGCAGGCCGATACCCAGCGAAATCACCAGAATGATCGCCGCCGTCCCGATCAGGACGCCCATGGCGGTCATGGCGACACGCAGCTTCATGCGCATCAAGTTGCGCCGGACCAGATGGAACAGATCGCGCCAGTTCATATCCTGTTCTCAGCTTCCCAGTCCTAACAGGCCGCGGATCACGCGCAGGACCCTCTGCCAGAGGCTCATTTCTTGCTCGTTCTGAGGATCTGCGCCCCCGGAATCCGATTCCTCTACCTCTGGTTCGGTGACTTCAATCGTCAGCACGCTTTCAAAGGTTTGGGGCTGGTTGAAATCGTCCAGATAATGGGCTGTTACCAGCACCTCCAGCGTGCCGCTGGTCTGCGGGACCACAACCGCGTCCAGGGTTACGGCTGTGCCGCCGTCCAGCATACCGACGAATGTTGAACCCGTCTGGATCTCCATCCCCTCGCCGCTGATTTCTGCTGTGCTGACGTTGACAGCCGAGCGGCCAATGTTCACCAGCTCAATGGGCAGCTCTATGGGCTCGCCGATGAGCCCCGGTTCCAGCGGCTGGTAGAAGTTGACCTGCAGCTGCGGTCTGCGGCTGACCAGCAGATTAATGATATGGGTAGTGTTCACTGGCGCCTGCAGAGGGGAATCGAACGACAGGCTGACCGGCAGGTTGTACACGCCCGATTCGGCGGCGCCATCCAGAATGAAGCGGCTTTCGATCTCCATTGTGTCGCCGGCGGCGAGCCTGGGGATGTATTTAACATTTCCAGCATCCAGGATTGCAAATGGCTGCAGTCCGGCGCCGTTCTGCCCGCCGTACGTGATCAGCAGCTGCTCGGCATCGCTCTCGCCCACGTTGCTGAGTGTAATGCTGAGGGTAAAGGCGTCGCCCGGCGAGAGAGGTGTGGGGTCCGTGGAGTAGGCGTCCAGCAGTACCAGGGGCTGGCCGGCGGCAGTGTCGCTTACATTGATGCCCACACTCTGTTCTGAAGTGAATGTGCGTCCCACATAATCCCCATATTCCAGCGACAGCGCCAGGCTGTGGAAACCGGCCGGGGCATCCTGCGTGAGCGCCAGGGGCAGTTCAAGGGTCACCGTCTGGTTTTCGGCGATCAGGTCCACCACACGCAGGCTGCTGCCCTGGACGGGGACGGCGATTGCGGACACCAGAGATACACGCACATTGGTTGCGGTATAGTCGCCGCGGTTGATCAGCTGCAGGGTAATCGTGAAGGGATCGCCGGGACTGATCGCATCATCTGAGACCTGGACGGAATCGATCAGCACCTGCGGCCGTCCGTAGACCAGCGTACGGCCGGAGCTCTGCGTCGCGGTGGGGGTGGGTTTGGGATCGGTTATTTTGATGGCGTTATTTACGACCAGCGAGGATCCATCCGGGCGTATGATTTCCAGGCTGTAGGATTTCTTCTTCAGCCCGGGCATAATCACGGCACGAATGGCGCCGTTGTTGAGCACTGCAGAATCGATTAACCCATGGCCGACCAGCCGCACGACCGTGCCCGGAACAAAACCGCTGCCGTAAATGCTGACCGTTCCGCCGGTCGCATTGCTGAACTGGCGCGGCTCGATACCGGTGACTTCGAAGACAGTGGGGGGCTGGGGAGTGATATCCGGGCTTTCGGAAGGCTCAGCGGTCACGGGCTGCGTGGTGGCCGCCGGCTGGGTAGTCGCCGTCGGTTGTGTCTGCTCTGCGGTGGGTTCTGCTGAAGCCGTCTGGGCAGGCGGTGGCTGCGCTCCAGGGGTGGTGGGATCCGGGGTTGTGGTCGCAGGTGGGGTGCTCCCCACTGTTTCGGTCGCAGTCCCATCTTGTGCAGCCGGCGCGGCCAGCACGGTAGAGGTCAGATTACCGAGTACGAGCAGGACGAGAAGAGAAAGAGATAACCACTTGTGCATGTGAACTTCCTGTTTTGATTGCGGACAGAATTTGTTACCGGACCTTTTCTGGGAGGGTTTATCGCTGAATGCAGCCATCATGCAGATGAATGCTGCGCGATGTCTGGGCGATCACAGCCGGATCATGGGATACGATGATCACTGTGCGCCCCTGGCGGTTAAGTTCATGGAGCAGTTCCATCACTTCTCCCCCTGCCCGGCTGTCCAGGTTCCCGGTAGGCTCATCCGCCAGGATAATGGCCGGGTCGTTCACCAGTGCGCGTGCGATTGCCACTCGCTGCTGCTGACCACCCGATAGCTCTGTCGGGCGGTGGTCGATCCGCTCCCCTAACCCGACCAGCTCCAGAAGCTGACGGGATTTTTGCTGCCGTTCTCTGGGTGGAACGGTTGAGAAGAACATAGGGAACTCCACATTTTCCAGCGCGGTGAGTGTGGGCATCAGATTAAACATCTGGAAGATGAAACCGATTTTTTCTCGCCGGTACTCGGCCAGCTCATCTTCATCCAGCCCGCTGATCTCCTGACCCTGCACGCGGATGCTGCCTGAGGTGGGCCGGTCTAATCCGCCGAGCAGATAGAGCAGGGTGGATTTTCCGGAACCCGAGGGCCCGGAGATGCCCAGGAACTCGCCTTTTTGAACGGTCAGCGAAACCCCGTTCAGCGCACGCACCACCTCACGGCCCATGCGGAAATGGCGGTGGAGGTCCGTGACCTCGATGAAGGGTTCAGCAGATCCGCCGTTGGGTGAACTCGCCATCTTATCCGCTAAAGCCTGATGACAGCATGGCCGAGATCACCACCGGTATCAGCCCGAGCAGGGTAAACAGCAGCCAGAGGCCCAGAGTAATCAGGGAAGATTTGCGCGCCGAGAGGCGAGCTGTCGCCCAGACGGCGATGACCAGCAGAACCAGATTCCAGATCGTAAAAAGTTCCACCCTGCCGAGCAGGGACTGCAGAACCATTTGCCCGGTGCTCGGGGGCCGTGCCACGATCTCGGCGATCGAACGCTGATCTGCGACCAGCCCCGAGAGACCCGGGTTCGTGATCACTTCACCGGTAATGCGAATGAACAGTGTTTGCAGCAGGCCGCGGATGGCAACCGGAAGCCAGGCCCACACCACTGCTCGCCACATTTGCCCGAAGCTGTTGCTGCCTCCCATGATCGTGCTTAACAGGTGCAGCGCCCCAGACCAGATCAGCCAGGAGAACACCAGGCCAATCACCGCACCCACCCCGGGGAAGACAATGGTGAAGATCGGGTTGGTTGCAATTTGTGTTGCCTGCTGCTGCGCTTCGGGCGGCAGAGCCTGACCGGCCTCGCTTTGCGCTTCCAGGGCTTCACGGATGCTCTCGGCAGCGATGCGTGACGTGATTGGCGCCGCGACCACCACCGGCAGCAGGGTGAACAGGACTAACAGTCCGGCCATGATCAGCCATGACCTGTTGTTGGTTTCGCGCAGGGCGGTGAAGGCGCGGCGCGGGTGAATGATCACATCCAGCAGGAACCGGAAAAAGCCCGGATTTTCAGCTGGCAGGGATTCCTCAACGACCGTCATAACAATTCCTCCACAAATATATTAAATCTAGCAATTTATCCAAGACGCTGCAAGTGATTTATATCACCAATTGCAGTAAGACCGGCGCAAATTGTGCGCATATTTGTGGTTTTCTGCGAGCAGCAGTTTCAGGAGAGCACAGGTATAAGCTGCATCACAGGAAAAAATCGGACCGTCTGGCTCACAGTGACCGTGAGCCAGACATCATTCCGGTACAGGACAGGTGATCCGCGGTTAATCCAGAATCAGCCGGGCGCGCTGGAAGCGCAGCATGGCCAGGACCAGCAGCAGGATATCGGCGGCCAGCAGCAGCACGACGCCCCCGGTGACGATTGCGGTCATGTCGAGGCCTGCCAGAAAGCGGACCAAATTCGCCTGCGCGCTTTCTGGAAGTAAAGGCAGGGCAAGCAGCGGGATGAGCACGACAAACATGGCCATGCTGAGGGTCTGCTGGGCCTGGCGCACGCTGGAAGCGCGCAGAGATACCAGGATCCCCAGCGTGCCAGCAAATGCCGCCACCAGGAAGGTGAGCGCCAGGATCCCGGCTGCGGCTCCCGGGGAAAAGAAGAGGAAGCCACCGCTTCCGTGGGCGGTGTTGATCGCGATCACGCCGAGCAGCAGGCTGATGAGCGCCAGCCCCCAGCCGTAGGCGACTGCGGCAGCCAGCTTCCCGAACAGGATGGCGCGGTCGGAAAGGCGGCTGGCAAGCAGCGTTTCAAGTGTGTGGCGCTCACGTTCACCGGCAAATGAATCGGCTACGATGCTGTTCACCAGGATAAAAGGAACCCACGACCACATCAGCATTGTCGCCGGGGAGGAGATCCACGATGGGCCGGTCTGCAGCGGGATCAAGACGCCGAAAACGCCGATAAAAACCAGCATCCCCAACCAGCCACCGCGCATGTTGGGCCGCTGGACTGCGATTTCGCGGGCTTCTTTCCACATGATGGTAAAAATGTCCTGCAGCATGCGATTGTTCTCCCAGAAATCCGGCAGCCTGCTAACTGGCCCCGGACAGTTCTTCATTCATCAGAGTCAGAAAAGCCTCTTCCAGGCTGGCTTTGCCTTTGCGAACCTCTTCCACCTGCGCGCCGGCAGCCACCAGCTGGCTGACCAGCGGGGCCGAGTCGACGGAATTGACGTAGCGTACCACCAGCCGGCCCTCACCAGGCTCGATATCTGCCACCTCGGGCCGTGAACGCAGAGCAGCGACCATCTCGGGGGTAAAGCCCCGGCCGAGGACCTCCAGGTAGGGAGCGGATGCCTGAGCGCGCAGCTCATCCAGAGTCCCAACCGCCAGCAGTTTGCCCTGGCGAATGACGCCCACCTGCTGGCAGAGCTTTTCGGCTTCGTCCAGGTTGTGTGTGGTCAGGAAGATGGTCACACCTTCCCTGCGGGCCAGCTGGGAGAGCTCTTCTCTAAGAGATGCCGCGGCAATCGGATCCAGCCCGGCGGTGGGTTCGTCCAGAAACACCAGCTGGGGGCGGTGGAGCAGGGCGCGGGCAATGGCGAGCTTTTGCTTCATGCCGCGGCTCCATTTGCCAGACAGCTCGTGTCGGCGGTCCCATAGATCGAGCTGTGTGAGCAGCTCGCGGATGCGGCTGCGGCGTTCTTCAGCCGGCATGCGCCACACCCGGCCGTAAAACTCCAGGTTGTCCTCTGCGCTCAGGCGTTCATATATGCCGTTGAATTCCAGCAGGGCGCCGGTGCGGAGGCGGATCTCGTCGCTTTGCGTGCGCGTATCATAGCCCAACACCTGGGCGCTGCCCGCTGTGGGCTCAAGCAGCCCCAGCAGCAGGCGGATCGTAGTGGTTTTGCCGGATCCATTGGGGCCGAGAAAACCGAAGATGATTCCGGCCGGCACCTCCAGGGAGAGCTTATCTACGGCGGTGACCGGACCGAAAGTGCGCGTGAGATCCTGTGTTTGAATGGCTATCGAGTTCATTTTTCTGCCTCGTTTTTTGTGCTTTCGACAAACTTGCTCAATTTGCGGCGGTAATCTTCGAATGCCTTCCGTCCGGTGCCGGTCAGCCGGCAGATGGTCAGCGGAGTTTTACCGTTGTACGTTTTCTCGATTTCCACATAGCCGGCTTCCTCCAACCGGGAGAGATGGGAAGACAGGTTTCCTTTGGTTAGTCCGGTTTCTCGCTGTAGAAAGAGAAAGTCAGCACTTTCAACCGCAAAGAGGATGGTTACGATCATCAAACGCGCTGGCTCATGGATCAGGCGATCGATCTCGTTCAGGCTGCGCAGTTCACTCTTCATAATTCTCTCCTGGCCTGGCGCGCCTCAATCCAGATCCTTCACCGGGCGGGTGTTGCGCAGGTACACAGCGAAAGTGATGCCGCCGGACAGGATCATGGACAGGGCAATCAGGCTGTAAAAGACGGCCAGGCTGAGCGATTCATCCAGTCCAGAGACTGCCAGTAGGAAGCCTGCGAGCAGAGAAAACGCGGCGAGCAGGTAGAAGCGTGTCAGCCCGAGACGCACACCGATGTACAGCCAGACAGCCCCGACTACCACACCGGAGAGCAGGGGAGGCCAGGTGAGATTTTTCGGAAGGCGGGTCAGCAGCAGGGTAAAGAGGACTGCCACAAGGAAAGATAATCCGCCCAGGAGCCAGCGCCGGTACTTTGGCCGGGGCGGGTAAGCGACAAAACCGGTGCGCGGATACGTGATGCGCGCTTTCAGGGCCCGTATGGCCCAATTCCCCAGAGCTGCTCCGCCGATGATGATCAGAACAAAGCTTATCGTCAGGCTCTGGTAGAGCAGCGAGTCCTGGGGGAGGGAAGCCTGCAGGTAAAAGTAAATACCCATGAGCAGGGAGATGAACCCAAAGTAAATTTCGGTCAACCCATCGATATACCAGTAGCGCTGTGTGCGCTGGATGGTCCTGTCAATCGTATTTTTCATGCCCAGCTCCTGTGCTGCGGGAGGTGAACTGTGGCCGTAAACCAGTTTGTACTGCAAACCGGTTTGTAGTTTATCGATAGAATCCGCTTTTGTCAAGGGGATTCCCTGTAAACCCCTTAATTCAGTGCGCAATTTATAATTGTGTCAGCACAGGGAGGAGAGAAGATGACGATACCCGAATCAGGCACATCCAAACTGCCGTTTGACATCGATGAGGTCGTCAGGCGTATCCGTAAGGCGGTCGAACCGCTGCCTAAAGCGGCGCTTTTTCAACTGGCCGAAGAAGGTTTCAACACGCCGTTTGAGCAGCTTGTCGCCTGCATCATTTCCATTCGTACCAAAGACGAAGTGACACTGCCGGTCTCGCGCCGCCTGTTTTCCAGAGCGCGCACTCCCGGAGAGATCTATAAACTTACTCCGCAGGAGATCGAGGCGCTCATCGTCCTATCCACTTTTTACGAGCGTAAGGCGGTTCAGATACGGGAGATCGCCCGCCAGGTGCAGGAAGAATATGGGGGCGAACTGCCCTGCGATGAGCAGGTGATCATGTCTTTTGCCGGGGTGGGGTTGAAATGCACCAACCTGGTGCTGGGCATTGCCTGCGGGCAGGCGCAGGTCAGTGCGGATATTCATGTTCACCGCGTGACCAACCGCTGGGGCTATGTGCAAACGACCACCCCTGAGAAGACCAGCGCAGCACTTGAAGAAATCCTGCCCGAACGTTACTGGGTGGAAATCAACCGTCTGCTCGTGCCCTTTGGTAAATTTATCTGCACCGGCCAGCTGCCGAAATGCTCGACCTGCCCGGTGCTGGTCTACTGCCGCCAGGTTGGGGTGGGGCGCCATCGATGAAAGGCTTCACAGAGCTTTTACTTTTTGGGGCTGTACTGGCGTTTCAGCCAGGCGCTGAGGCCGTCCAGTCCGGGAAACAGCACGCGCTCGGTGATATTGGCCTGGTCGAGCTTGTCACGGATCTCCCACTTTAATTCCGCCGGAATAATAATGCGCCGGTAGGCCTGCGGGTGATCCGCGAGCCAATCGCTCAGGTTCGCCGTCGGATCGGACATAAGAGAAAAAAGAGCGAACTGGTTGACGATGCGATCATCGATAGACGGCGGCTCAAAGAATACGACGAAGGGTTCTTCGGCCAGACTGTCAAAGGCCTGCAGTGAAGTGGCGACGCTCTGGAGCATTTCAGCCGTAAACACGTCTGAACCTTCTTTTTTTAGCTCACAGCTCAATACTTCGGGCAGCTCTTTATGGATGACCAGATAATTGGCGGCCCAAACTACTCCGTCGCGATCGAACTTTTCCGTGTTCTCGGTGGCGAAATGCAGGGCGACAAAAGGCGAGAAGCTCCAATCCAGCAGGCGGGTGGGCAGCCCGTGGTGTTTGGCAAGCGAAAGCCAGTTCCAGATCGAGTCGCTTTCGACATCGTTACTGCAGGCATATTTCTGGAAGTTGCGCAGCAGGTGGCGTTCCATACTGGCATAGTCGCCGCCCAGGCGGTGCAGGCTGGTTTCCAGTCCATGTTCCGCCTCCGCCAGGCCGCGAAATGCATAGGGCGAGCGGAAGCGCTGTAAATCAGGCCGCCACGACCCTGCGAACAGCTCATCCTGCAGTTCGTTCCAGCTCTGTACCCTGACTACATTTGTCTCTTCCATGCGGTTAACCGTCTTTCATGCGTCTGAGTTTAAAAAGCGTGCCCTTGCAGCGAAACCGCAAGAACACGCTTGAGATGTCGAAATCTCGCCCGGGTCCGGCCGTGTAATTTTATTCAGGACGATTGTCTGCGGGGAAGGTTTCTTCAGCCGGCTCGGTCTGGTTCTGGGCCTTGTTCTGCTCATTTTTTAACGTGATGATCCCGTTGCGGACCTGGTTAGTCAGGCGTTCGAGTTCCATCTCCAGGCGGGTGAGGGTTTCAAGGACATAAGCATCAGCATCACGGCGTATGTTCTCGGCTTCCAGGCGCGCCCTGGCGATTTCCTGATCTGCCCGCCCCTGCGCAGCCTGCACGATTGCATCTCGTTCAACAAGCTGTTCGCTCTTTTCGCGAGCAATGGCCAGCGTGCGATTCGCCTCTTCCTGAGCCTGGGCGAGCAGCCGGTCTCGCTGGGCCAGCAGCTGCTGAGCCTTTTTGACTTCTTCGGGGATCGCGACCCGCATCTGGTCGATTAAATCCAGCATCCGGTCTTCGTCCACCACGACATTATGTGTAAATGGGAGAGGACGGCTCTGGTTGAGCAATTCCTCCAGCCGGTCAACAAGATGCAGTATATCCATACATTCCTCCCCTCAAAGCGCGCAGGTTTGAGTAGGGTTTCTTCCTTGTATTAGTCATATTAGTACATGCAAATTTCATTTTCGTCAATAGACGTTTCGTTTGCGGACGGATCGTCCACTGACGGCTGCCCGATTGATCGGTTTATAGATTGTAGCAAGTTTCATGCCCGGGCAGCATAAAACCCTGATCAATCGCGCAGAGAAGTGGTCGGAACGATTTGCTGGCCATCACCTAATTCTTTGAAGCGCTCGCGCAGAGCAGCTTCAACATGTGGTGGGACCATGCTGCTTACATCGCCTCCCAGCGAGGCGATTTCCCGCACTGTGCTGGATGACAGGAAAGTATGCTCCTCGGCGGTGATCAGGGCAACGACTTCAATGTCTTCGACCAGGCGGTGGTTGGCCAGCGCCATACGGAACTCGTACTCAAAGTCAGAAAAAACTCGCAGCCCGCGCACCAGCACCTGTGCACCGATGGACTGGCAGAAATGCACCGTCAACCCGCTGTAGCCCATGACGCGGATTTTGGGTTCATTCTTGAAGGATTCGGAGACCAGATGGAGACGATCCTCCGGAGAAAAGAGCAGCGATTTCAATGGTTTGTCGTAAACAGCGACTACCAGCTCATCAAACAGCCGGGCAGCGCGTAAGGCGATATCGATATGGCCAAAGTGGATGGGATCAAAAGTCCCGGGGAAAACGGCGCGTATCATACTCCCTCAACTGATGTCCCCCTGGCCACCGCTCCAGAACCGCTCTACGGCCGCCGCAAGGGAAGGATATTGATTCAGGTCTGGATCCGTCTCGAACAAAGCCTGGGCATGCTGGCGAGCTTTCTCGATGAGACGGGTATCGGTAAGGCTGGCGAGCTGCAGTTCGGAATAGCCCGCCTGGCGTGTGCCCAGGAACTGTCCGGGGCCGCGCTGTTCGAGGTCGCGCTCCGCCAGCACGAAGCCATCGTTGGTCTCCGTCATCGCCTGAAGGCGTTCATTCTCGACCGCATCCGGGGTTTCTGGAATGAGCAGGCAGTAGGACCGGGCAGCACCCCGGCCAACGCGGCCGCGGAACTGATGCAGCTGGGCGAGACCGAAGCGGTTCGCTCCCTCAATCAGCATGACAGTGGCGTTGGGGACATCGACGCCGACTTCCACAACGGACGTCGACACGAGTATGTGATACTCACCGTCGCGAAAGCGAGCCATGACTTCGTCTTTTTCGGCCGGCCGCATCCTGCCGTGAAGCAGGCCGAGCTTCAGGTTGGGGAAGATCTCGCGCTGCAGGCGGGCATGCTCTTCGACGGCCGCTTTTGCCTCGCCGTTCTCGCCTTCCTCAACAAGGGGATAAATGATAAACGCCTGGCGTCCCTGCTGGATCTGATCCCGGATCAGGGAATAGGCCCGTTCGCGCTCTCTCGGGGCAAGCACATGGGTGCTTACCGGCTTACGGCCGGGCGGCATTTCGTCCATCACCGTCAGGTCCAGGTCACCGTAGATGGTCAGCGCCAGTGAGCGCGGGATAGGCGTGGCGGTCATGACGAGCAGGTGGGGGTTATCGCCTTTCGAACGCAGGGCCGCGCGCTGTTCAACACCAAAGCGGTGCTGCTCATCGATGACCGCAAGCTGCAGGTCGGCGAAGGTTACGGGATCTTCGATCAGAGAGTGCGTGCCGACGATCACCTTGATCGATCCGGAGGCCAGCCCTTCACGAATTTCCAGTTTTTCTCCTTCGGGAGTGGCGCCGACCATCAGGCGAATTTCGTGCGGCTGGATTACACCATAGGAAGCCGCTGCTTCACCCTCGCCGCAGAGCATGCGGCTCAGGCTCTTATAGTGTTGTTCGGCGAGGATGCTGGTGGGAGCCATAATCGCAGCCTGGGCGCCGCCCGACACGATCATGGCGATTGCCAGGGCTGCAACCACTGTTTTACCGGAGCCAACATCACCCTGCAGCAGCCGGTTCATTGGCCTGCCGGAGGCCAGGTCCCGGCGAATGTCGGCAATGGCGCGCTGCTGGGCCCCTGTGAGCGCAAAAGGCAGGTGGGCGATAAAGTTCTCGAGCCAGGCATCGTCCGTCGTAAACACCCGGCCGGTGCGGTCCTGCCAGCTGCGCTTCTGGCGCAGTACGCCCAGCTGGAGCAGGAAGATCTCGTCAAAGGCCAGACGGTGGCGTGCAGCTTTGAGCGCCTCAGCCGATTCGGGGAAATGGGAGTGCAGCAGGGCGTTGGGCAGATCCATCAAACCTGCAGACCGCCGGACCTCGACCGGCAGCGGATCGGCCACGCGGGGCGCCCAGTAGCTGACCACCTGATACATGATTTTTCGCAGCCAGCGCTGGCTGATCCCGGCGGTCAGCGAATATACCGGCACAATGCGGTTTGTGCTGAGCAGCTGCTGCTCGAGCAGCTCGGTTTCCGGGTTGGTCATCACCAGCCGGCCCAGGTACTGGTCGATTTTTCCGGCCAGCGAGACCTGCTGACCGGCCCGCAGCCTTTTTGCCTCCCACTTATTGAACCAGGTGACCCGGATCGCTCCGGTCCCATCCGTCACGACACCTTCTACGACCTGGAGCTTGCCGCCGCGGATCGACCGTGTCGCCAGACTCTTGATGGTGCCGATCACGGTCACTTCTTCGCCGTACCAAAGGCGGTTGATCGTTTTAAGCTGGCTGTAATCCACATAGCGGCGCGGGAAGTTATAGAGCATGTCCCGCAGGGTGCGCATGTCCAGGCGTTCCAGGGTCTTGGCGTGGCGAGGGCCGATGCCCTGCAGCACGGTCACCGGCGCATCCAGAGCGGCAGGCTCTTCTTTGGGCTGGTTATCTGTGGGAATGTAAAAACGCGGGAAATGATCTTCACCCAGGTGGGCCGTCATGTTTTCTTCGTCAGCCGTCTGGCTGTCCGAAGCGCCGTTTCGGTCCTGCTCGTCTTCTGGAAGTGCTTCCAATTCGCTGTCGCCCGCATCTTCATCGAGCTGCACTGGTATTTCATCTACCGCACTTTGCGTAGAGGAGGCTTCGACACTTTGCTGCGTCGATTCGACCGGAGCTGCAGGATGGGGGGCCGGGGGAGGTGAAGGACGTGCAGGCCTGCTTTCACTGCGGGCCTGTTTTCTGGGCTGCACATCCTCTGAGGGGCTGATCCCCTCGGAGCGCTGGATCCGCTTCCACAGCCCTGCCAGCATTTCTGCCCGGGCAGTCGGGTTCTGGCGTTTATACTCACGCAGGCGGTGTGTGACAGCCTGGATGATCTCCTCGGAGACGCCCTCCATGCGTGCCTCCGACTCCCAGTGGTCGAGCATACGCTCCAGCCCGCCTACGATCGCATTGTTATCGTATTTGCGTTCAGCCTCTAACCGGAAATATTTCTGTAACTTGATCAGAGATGGTTTCATCAAGAGTATTTTACTCGACCAGCGCGGCAAAGCCCAACCCATTTGGACCAACATGGGTGCCGATTACTGTGGTGACATTGACCACCAGCGGGGGTTTGGGAAGCTGCGGGTTGATTTCTGAAAGAATCTGACGGGCCGCCTGTTCTGCATTGGTATGCAGCATAGCCAGCCTTTCCAGGCGTCCGAGGTTGAGAATCATCTCTTTGAGCCGCTGAATTCCTTTCTGGAAGGTGCGCGCCTGGCCAACATTGTATATAACCCCGTCCCTGACCTCAATCAAGGGCTTGATATGCAGTAAATTGCCCAGGCGCGCTCGCGCCCAGGAAACGCGTCCGCTCCGGCGCACATATTCCAGGGTGTCGAGCATGGCGGACAGGCGCGCGCGCCTGCGCACGTCCTCCAGCATTTTCAGGACTTTATCAAGTGTGGCTCCGCTTTCCACAGCTTCCGCCGCGGCCAGGACCTGAAATCCCAGGGCCAGGGTGATCATACCACTGTCGATCACCCGGACGCGGTCCTTAAAACCCTGTGCGGCCGCTGTAGCCGAATTAAGGATTCCGCTTAACTTTCCAGAGGTGTGAATAGAGAGAACGACATCCGCCCCCGCGGTCAACAGCTTTTCATATAGCTCATGGTACACACCGGCAGATGCTGTGGCGGTAGTGGGCTGCTCCGGCATATCAGGCAGGCGCCTGTAGAATTCCTCGCGCGAAATATCCTTCGCGTCCAGAAGAGATTGTTCCCCGATAATGATGTGATTGTAAACAATGTGAATATGATGTTTTTCGGCCAGTTCTTCTGGAATATCGGATGCGCTGTCAGTAACGATTGCTATCTTCATGAAGATGACCTGGACTATTCAATGGCAATAATAAAATGATAATGAGGCTGACAGCCCTCCTGAACTTCGACCTCCTGCTCAGGATAGGCTTTCCGGATCAAATCGGCTATTCGGTTTACCTCGCGTTTGGAGACGTTCGTCCCATAGAAAAGGGTGATCAGCTCATAATGATCTGCGTGGGCTTTTTCCAGCAGACCCAGGCAGGCATCTTCTAGGCGAGAAGCGGCGAAAACCAGTTTGCCGTTGTGCAGGGCGATAATCTGGCCCTCATCCACCTGCACCCCGTCGATCTCAACCGTGCGGGTGGCTGTAGTGATCTCCCCGGTCTCCACATCGTCGAGGGCTTCTGTCATATCGGCGACGACCGAGTCAAAATCACCATCCGGCGCCAGGCGCAGCATGGCTGCCAGTCCCTGTGGTATGGTGCGGCTGGGGATAACGGCCACTTTCTTCACGGTCAGCGCGGCCGCATTTTTTGCCGCCATGATGATGTTCTTGTTGTTGGGAAGGATGATGATCTTATCTGTGGGCAGGTTTTCGAAAGAACGGATGATCTCCTGGGTGGATGGATTCATCGTCTGGCCGCCCTCGATGATGGCCGCGACCCCCAGGCTGGCAAACACGCGAGCAATACCTGCACCCGGAGCCACGGCGACTACGGCAATCTGGCCGGGCTCGACCGGCGCCAGGGTAAGTTTTCCGTCCCCGCAGGGCGAGTCCACCTCGTTCATCTGGGCTATCAAATTCTCGATAGCCACTTTGGTCACCGTCCCCAGTCCCATGATGTAGTCAATGGGCTCGTAGCGTTTTTCAGTGGGGACGTGAATGTGCATACGGTAAATACCATCTCCCTCGCCAACCTGGATTGAGGTCCCTATTTGTTCCAGGCTTTGATAAAAACTCGGCAGGTCGAGATCATTGTGAGGTCGGAAGTCCACCACCACTTCGAAATCCTGGCCCGGTTCGATCGTATCCATTGTGTTCTCCAGATTCATGGCTGCCAGAGGCTGCACACTTGCCACAGCTGTATCCAGAGGGAGTCCGTCGATGTAGCGCAGCATGCCTTCCAGAATGAAGAACAGACCTTTACCGCCCGAATCGACCACACCCGCATCTCTCAAAACCGGCAGCAGCTCAGGCGTACGCTGAACGGACTTGTCTGCAGCTTCTACGGCCCGCTGGAGGATCACGATCGGGTCTCCGGTTTCCGCCAGGGCGGCTTCCACAGCCTGAGCGGTGTCTTTCGCTACAGTTAGAATTGTCCCTTCAACAGGGCGCACCACGCCTTTGTAGGCGGTATCACGAGCTGCCTGAAAAGCGCGCACCAGACTGGGGCCGTCCAGCACAGGCTGGTCGTCAAGCGCGCGTGCAAAGCCGCGCAGAAGCTGCGAGAGGATGACACCTGAGTTGCCTCGTGCGCCCATCAGAGCGCCATGTGCAATGGCGTGTGCCATGCGGCCGAGGTTGCGCTCTGAAGACGTTTCGACCTCTTCATAAGCGGCCTGCATGGTTAGCACCATATTGGTGCCGGTGTCTCCGTCCGGAACCGGAAAGACGTTCAGTGAGTTAACGACCTGCTGATTGGTGCGCAGCCAGGTCAGGGCGGCTTCGATCAGCCGTTTAAAAGCCTGCCCGTCGATGGGATTCCTGCGAAACAGCTCGTGCCGTTTGCTCGTTTGGGAGTCGGATAACATTAAAAGAGCTCCTGATATTTATGGATAGATATCGGGGTTAATGGAGCGCCGAAATTATACTCTGCAGAAGGGAGAATTAAGGATAATACCTTCCATGCTCCATTCACACCGTGTATAGTCCCTGGAATTAATCCGGGTCGCTGATGCGTAAACCCTGGACATGCACGTTGACTTCATTCACGGGCATTCCCAGGGCTTTTTCAACATGGAAACGAACGGTATTACTCACACTGGCGGCAACGGACTTGATCCGGGTGCCGTATTCGATCATGATATATAGATCGATATTGATGTTCTGGCCGTCATATTTCACTTCGATCCCTTTGGTTGGATCTTTCACCAGCACCTGAGTAATACCATCGACCAGGTTTTTTGAGGTCAGGCCAACAACCCCGTACGACTGCAGGGCTGCATGGTACGCGATACTGGCAATGGCACGGGGCGAAACATGGATGCTGCCAATCGGAGTTGTTTCATCAGTCATATACGCCTCTTATCCTGCATGCGTGGATTGAACTTCTTGCGCCAATCAGGCATTCCAAATCCGATAAGAAATATTACATCACTTCTTGATTACCCGTTTACTTTGTGGTAAGATTATCCGGCTTCCGGCCGGGTATGTGAGGCCGGTTGGTTTTTGCCTGTGATAAATTACTGTTCGACTTTCGAACATTCAAGAAAATACGCTCTCTTTCAATAAGATTGGAAAGGATTTGTAAGATGGCTACGTGTCAGAACTGCGGTAAAAAGACCACTTTCGGCCGCAACCGTCCCTGGTCGAAGAAAGCCACCCGGCGGACTTTTCGCCCCAATCTCCAGACCGTCAGTGTACTGGAGGGAGACCGGCTGGTAAGGAAAGTTCTCTGCACTCGCTGCATCCGCACGATGGTGAAGACAGCTGAATAGGTTTCTCCTGTCAAAATTTTATCGTTCAGGTACATGAAAATCGCGGTCCAGCCGTGATTTTCGTTTTAAGGATATTCTACCCTGCTTCTTGATTTTGTTCTGTTCACGGCAACCGCCGGACGATTTCAGGCGGGGGCTGTCGAGGGCACTGAGATTATAAAGGCGGGTTCAGCACATAATAAACCCACAGGCAGAACGGAATCAGCCCTCCAACAGCGATCAGCGCCAGAAGACCCAGCAGCCAGGTAATCCAATCAATATCGAGCGGGTTCCTGGTGCTTCGATATTCCTCATCCACCGGAATGGGAACGGGTTCTGCCATCGGAATGGCGCGCGGCAGGGGATCCGGTCCAGGTGGACGGACAGGGGATTCAAACGGACCATGCCACGGTTCCGTTTCCTGCAGGGTTGAGTGCGGCTGCGCTGTCGTACCATCGCTGGCCTCTGGTATGCGCGGTAATGAAATAGAAGAGACTGACGATGACTGCTGCGCATACGTGACCAGGACCCTCCCTAACTGGTCAGCGGTACGGTAGCGCTGCGAAGGTTCTTTCGACAGCACCTTGAGCACAATTTGCTCCAGCTCGTGGGGGATCGACGGGTTGAAACGGCGCGGGGATGGAGGCGGGACTTCACGATGCATGCGTGCCAGCTCTTCGGGCGTGGAAGCTGTAAATGGAAGCTGCCCAGCGAGCATTTCGTACATCACGACTCCAAGGGAATAAACGTCTGATGCAGGGGAAGGCGCCATTCCTGCAGCCTGTTCCGGTGAGAAGTACTGCGGGGATCCCCAGACCACCTCAGATTTTTCATCCGGGTGAATGGAGGCCAGGGCGCGGGCAATGCCAAAATCTACCACTTTCAGGCGGTCGTCTGGCGTAACCAGCATGTTCTGCGGTTTGACGTCGCAGTGCACCAGGCCGGCGCGGTGGGCATAACCAATTCCGGCACAGGCCTGAACAATCAGATCGATCATTTCCTGGGGTGTAAAGCGGCCTTTGCGCTGGATGATCGTTTTCAGGTCCGTGCCGGGCACGAACTCCATAATGATATATAACTGTCCCGCATCCAGGCCGAAATCGTGGACGGTGACGATATTGGGATGGGAGAGGTTGGCAGCCGCTTTGGCTTCCTGGCGGAAGCGGTCACGAAAATCAGCGTTGCTGGCAAGATGTGTTCGCAGCAGTTTGATGGCAACACTGCGCTCTAACATCAAATCATGAGCGCGGTAGACCACTGCCATTCCCCCGGTTCCCAGGCGGTCCTCGAGCTGATAGCGGTTATTAAGCAGGATCGAATCGGGCATCAGGCGATCTCATCAAATAAGTAGCTCAAATTGTACTATATCAAACATGTAAACTCGAGTACAATCTTGAAAGATCTCCCACCCCTGGAGCAGGCGGCGAAAGGACCGGCAGGAATCGCTAATGGCTCGTGCATATCTGGTATATAACCCGGCTGCCGGACGCTTCCCTTCGGGAATTCTGGCCGCACGGGCTGCAGAAATTCTGGCCTCGCACGGCTGGGAAATTGAACAGCGGTACGTAGAAAGCGGGGAGCAAATCACCCGCTTTGCCGAAGAAGCATCTGCCCGGGAAATGGATGCTTTTTTTGTCGTTGGCGGGGATGGATCCGTCAACCAGGCGATCCCGGGACTTGTGAACGGGCCGACTGCCCTGGGCGTACTTCCAGCTGGTACCGCCAATGTATGGGCACAGGAACTGGGGCTCCCGGGGATCACGCTGGATCGCAAGAAAGCGATTGAAATGAGCGCACAAGCGCTGGTGGATGGGCGGATCTGCCATGTGGATGTCGGCCTGTGCAGCGGGCGTCCATTTCTGCTATGGGCGGGGATCGGGCTGGATGCGTTCATTGTGCACCGGATCGAACCCCGCACACAGTGGGAGAAACATTTTTCTGTGGTGCATTACACCGCCTCGGCGATCTGGAACGCGGGCTTCTGGCGCGGGACAAACCTGCGGGTGGAAGCGGACGATCACTGTGTGGAAGACCATTTTTTGCTTGCCGTGGTCAGTAATATTCATCTTTACGCCGGCGGTCTGGTCCAGCTCTCGCCCGAAGCGCGCCTGGATGATGGCATAATGGACCTGTGGTTGTTTAAAGGCGAGACCCTGGGAGAAACGGTTCAGATCGCCCTGGATATGTTTTACGGCCGCCATCTGGATTCAGACCGGGCGCTCAGGCTTCCGTTTCGGAAGGCACGCATTTCCTCATCATCCCCGGTTTATATTCAGGTGGATGGAGAAAAGGTGGATGCTCAGGAAGAAGTGTTCCTCGAGGTCCGCCGGAAAGCACTCAAAGTCCTGGTCCCGAAAGAGACGCCTCTCCAGTTGTTTTCAGGAGGGGATGATGGGTCATGATCCTGTGGTTGTGAGTGTGACGCGCAGGAGGGCGGGGCCAGAAATCGCAGAGAGGTGAAATGTCTCGAACGGTGTTAACCCCTCTGGTCATGGGCGGCGCATTTATCGTGGCTGTGCTGCTGGTGATTTTGACCGCTGTCCTTGTCTGGATATCCCGCCCGGAACCAACCCCACTGCCTCCTTCAACAGCCGTGTTGAACGTGCTGCCGGCCGCCTCGGCCACCGCTCCGCTGCCCACAGCAGCCCCACCTCAGGTTGACCCGAATGCTGCCGCAGGAGATGCAACCCCTCTGCCCGAGGGTGATATCCACCTGGATGCCTATGTGGTCGTTACAGGGACGGGTGGAGACGGACTCCGGCTGCGTATCGACCCGGGGTTGACTTCAGATGTACGTCTGCTGGGCGCCGAAGGGGAAATATTTCAGGTGCGCGATGGCCCTGTCGATGCGGATGACTTCACCTGGTGGTATCTGGTTGGTGTGGAGGATGAATCTCGCCGCGGCTGGGCAGTATCCAACTATCTGGACGTAGTTCCAGAACCCTGATGAGCAGAAAAGAGGACTTCATGAGTGAGCTTCGACCTACTGGAGTAACCGCGGATCGTCAGAAACGCGTTTTGAGCATCACGTGGAGCGATGGACACCTGAGCGAATACAGCTTTTCGCTGCTGCGCTTTGCCTGCCCCTGTGCAGAGTGCCGTGGAGGGCATGAAAAGATGGGAGCGGAGCCTGAGCCGGAGGTGTTCAACCGGCCTGATGAGGATACACCGGCCACGCGCCTGCAGAACCTGGAGGCTGCGGGCACTTACGGTTTGATCCCCCATTGGGAGGATGGACATCACTACGGAATCTACACGTGGAGATATTTGCGTCTGCTCTGCCCCTGTCCGGAATGCCGGAATGCGTACGATGCACGTCCACGGTAAATTTCCTGCTGTATCAATAAAAAAAAGCCCTGAGAGTTGATCGCTATATCCTCTCAGGGCTTTGATTTTAACCAGGGAAATTAGAGATAATCTTTCAGGTTATGCTCGACTGCGTAGGCAGCCGCTTCCGCCCGGTTGCTGACGCCGAGCTTGGAGAGAATGCTGCTCACATAGTTGCGTACTGTGCCCTCACCCAGGAAAAGCGACTTGGCAATTTCCCGGTTGGTTTTTCCCTCCGATACCAGCAGCAGCACATGTTTTTCCTGCTGGGTCAGCGCTGAAAAGGCGGATGCCTCTTCTTCTTTAGCCGCTTTACGCACTTCCTGGAAGATGCGCTGGGTAACCGCCGGATCAAGCAATGCTTCACCGCGGCCGACCGCTTCAATCGCCCGCACCAGGTCTTCACCGCCGATTTGCTTGAGCACATAACCGGCCGCCCCGGCGCGGATCGCGGAGAAGAGCATCTCGTCCTCAGCGTAAGAGGTCAGCATGATCACTTTGGTGTTGGGGTATTTTTCGGTTATTTCCTCACAGGCCTCGATACCCGAACCGCCTGGCAGCCGGATGTCCATTACCACCACATCAGGCTGGTACTGTTCAACGCATTCCACCGCCTCGCGAGCTGTGCCCGCTTCGGCGACAACTTCAAAATTCGGGTGGCGTTCGAGCAGCGACTTAAGTCCCAGACGAACCACCTCATGATCATCGACTAAAAGAATGCGTTGTTTGACTGCCATTCATCACTCCTCCGGTTCGCAGTATAGCCTATAGAATCGGGACTGGCAAGAGGAAACAATCTGTGCAGTTCCGACCATCATTGTCCGGAATGTAAGCGCGGCTCACGACTGCGCGCTGCCTTCACTTTCAGGGTTTTTCTGGCGGCGAAAATCCACAAAACGGTAGCCCACACCCCGTTCGGTCAGGATGTATTTCGGGTTGGATGGATCTTCTTCCAGCTTCTTGCGTAAGTAGTTGATGTACAGGCGCACGTAGTGGGGTTCGTCCCGGTATTCGTATCCCCATACCTTTGCCAGCAGCTGGTCGTGAGTGACCACCCAGCCGGCATTCTGCACCAGATGATACAGCAGGCGGTATTCCGTCGGCCGCAGCTGGACCAGCTTTCCATCGACCCACACTTCGCGACGGTCGAAGTCGAGCTTCAACCGGTCGTCCACCTCGATTAAGCCATGTGTCTGTCCGGCTGCACTTTCTGTGCGGCGCAGAACTGCGCGCACCCTGCTGGTAAGCTCGCGCGGACTGAACGGCTTGGTAATGTAATCATCGGCTCCCAGTTCCAGGCCGCGTACGCGGTCGTCTTCTTCGCCTTTGGCGGTGAGCATAATCACCGGAACCTGGGAGACCTCCCGGATAATTTTGAGCACTTCAAACCCGTCGATATCCGGCATCATGACATCCAGCAGGACCAGATCAGGCAGGTTGTTGCGCACCTTTTCAATGGCCTGCGTACCATTGAAGGCCTCACTCACGCGAAAGCCATCATGTTCAAGATTCAGGCGGATAAAGCGCACCATGCGCTCTTCATCGTCAACCACCAGGATATGGCGGTCTCTGATCGGGGCATCTGTCATGGAATCACTCCCTCACAAAGCCAATGATTTCTTCCTCCTCCCCGTCACTCAGCACCTCAATGAAGTTCAGGCGATCGATGGGCCAGTAAACAGACACAGCGTTTTCGTCCAGAAACGGCAGGTCTTTCCCATCTATTTTTCGCGGGTTTTTTACCAGAATCATTGTATCAGACGGGGAAGGTAATTCGTCCACCTCACCAACGACAGGGTCAGAATTTTGGATATGCAGGACTAATGTGAAGGGCATTGTTGAGCCTCGTTCTGAGTGGATAATTGGAAAAGGATTTGAACTTTTAACCGTCCGAATGTGCACACATCTCCATTGTGGAGAGGATGCGGCTGGTGGGGTTTGATCTTTTTATCGTTGATCCGGGTTCCATTGGCGGAGCCAAGATCTACAATGTAGAGCTTTTGATCTTCGATCTGCAGGGCTGCATGCAGGCGAGAGACGCCGGCCTCGAAAGCCCGATAAGGTCCCAGATCGATATCGGGAATAAACGGCTGGCCCTCGCTGATCCTCCCCAGTGTGATCTCTGACTGACCGGCCACCGGAAGAACAACGTCAGCTTCTATCATTTTAAGCGCAATAAATAAATCCGGGGAGTCGAGAGCGTGGCCAGATTGTTCAGCTGCTGCCGCAGCGTTCTCGGAGGACGGCTGCTGCCTGACCTGGTCAAGCCGGATACCGCAGGAACTGCAGAACAGTGCACCGGCAGGTTCCTGATGCTGGCATTCCGGCAGCGGAACAGCATCCTGATCCAGTGAGGGTATGGAAGGCAGGATCAGGGCCCGTGTTCCGTATTTAATCTGCTTGGCGCCTGTCTGGCTGTAATCGCGATATTTCTGAAGATGGACGGTCTCTCTGAATACATCGTCAGCCAGGCTCTGCGCGCCGCCGGCCAGCAGGTGCGTGGCCAGGGCCTGAAGATGCCGTGTCCCGGCGCTGATATCGCCCTCGGCGACGCTGCGGCGGGCCTGTTCTTGCAGGCGGTGCATGGTGAGCTGGGAGACAGCCTGCAGGATCTCCTGCGGAGGGTGCTCAGGCTGGTCGCTTTCTCCCAGTGGTCGTTCCAGCTCAATCCAGAGGGAGGCCGCCTGGCCGGAGGGGGGCTGGATGGAAGCGCTGGCTGAGAGCAAATGAACCTGACCAGTCATCCCGTGCAGTGGCTGGAGCTTGAATTCGAACAGGACAGAGAGCTTCCCCGCGCGCGGCACTCTTCCAAGGGTCAGCGGTGAATTCACCGGCAGTGGACCGGGATCCGGACAGATGCGCTGTACGGCCGTCAGTTCCACATCCGGCAGCGGCCCCAGGGTAAGTTCTACCCGCCCGGCGTTATCCAGGCTTAAGTCCTTAAATTTTTTGGCCAGATAGCCTTTAAGACTGGACGGATGCAGGATGAAATCTGCACTGCAGCCGGTCCTGGCACACAGCTCGTCAAGAAAAATATCGTTCCATTCGCTGCCAAACCCAATCCCGCTGATACCTACACCGGTTCTGGCTGCCTGTTCAGCCAGCTCCAGGCAGGCTGCTTCATCTCCATAGGTGCGGCCATCGGTCAGCAGAATCAGATGGTTGACTCTTTCAGGACTCAAGTGGCGGCGAAGTTCGGCATACCCGGCGGCAAGCCCGCGGTAAATTTCTGTTCCGCCCCCTGCTTCAATGTGGTTAATGCGGGCTGCAATGTCTTTCGATTCCGCCTGAACGGCGCCAGATAACAGGGTCTCGGCCCGGTCGTTAAAGACGATGACCGAGAGTATGTCCTGCGGGCTGAGCTGGCCGATTAACTCCAGTGCGGCTGCTTTCACGGCCTGGATACGCGCGCCCTGCATGGAGGTCGAATGATCCAGCACCAGAGCCAGGTTGAGAGCTGTTCTGGAGGCGCTGGCCCGACTGTCTGGCGATGACGGCGTAAACTCCAGGAGCGCATAGACCAGCTGGGGTGCATCCAGGACGGGGAGAAAGGTCCGGCTGTACGTGGTGCGCACCCGTACCGGAGAGTCGGACGGCTCCATCGCGGGCAGGGTTGCGTCGTAGGCGGCCCGCTTCTGGGGATCTGAAAGAATTTCGTATGCTTGCTGCGCCTGCAGGAAAAGTTCCGTCTCACCCGGGCGTGTATTCACATCGGGGTGATAGTGGCGGGCCGCGTGGTGGTAGGCCCGCCGGATTTCCTCCGTACTGGCCGTACGGGAGATGCCCAGAATTGAATACAGCGTTGTGAGGGTTTGACTCATGTGGGTAGGCCTACGGCAGGCGAACCAGGATTACGCTGATATTGTCCGGACCACCAGCCTGGTTTGCGGAGTCGACCATCCGCTGGCAGGCTTCCAGAGGGGAAGAGATGTGCAGGGCGCTTTGCGTGATCTCGTTTTCCGGTGCAGCTCCCCACAGCCCATCGGAGCAAATCAGCAAACTGCCGCCCTCGGGCAGGGGAAAGGTCTGAGTGTCTGGTTCCAGCGGCTCGCCCTGACCAAGCGCCCGGTAGAGTACGTTGCGCTGCGGGTGGATAGCGGCCTCCTCGGGTGAAAGCTGCTTCAACTCTACGAGCCGCTGAACAAGGGAATGATCGCGAGTAAGAACCTTCAGCTCACCCTGGGGAGAGATGTAACAGGCCCGGCTGTCACCGACATGGGTGATGGTCATCTGGCTGCCCAGGATCAGGGCTGCTGTTAAGGTCGTGCCGCCGCCCGGTGCTTCTCTGGTGATGATCTCGTGGGCTTCCAGGGTGCTCTCCTGCATCACCTCCTGGATCGAGACCTCCGGTGAACTTCCTGGCGACTTGAGGAGGGGCGTGTACAGCCGCTCGATTACCCGGTGTGCTACGGTGCGAACGGCGATGCTGCTGGCCACTTCTCCATTGCTGTGCCCCCCCATGCCATCGGCAACGATGTACAGTCCAAATGGGAGCTGTTCATCACTGCCGGTGATGGTTGTTGAGAGCATGAACATGGAGTCTTCATTGTGGTCGCGCAGCAGCCCGACGGACTGGGCACAGGCTGCGAGGAGCTGGGGTGGATCAACTTCACCGCTGCCTGCACCGGCGGCTGGGGTTTCAGATTCGGCCGCAACCGGTGCTTCACTTTCCGTGGATGGCGGTGGGGTGGGGGCATCCCGCGATTGGCGTTTAAAACGCTCGAATATCTTTTGCCAGAAACCAGACATCCATTTCTCCGCATCAGGCCGTTAAGGCGTAAAGTTTATGATCCAGCGAACCAATATAGATTTTATCGCCGTTTACAGCAGGTGTGCCAGTAATTGGCCCGCCGGTCATGAACTTCCACCTCAGGCGGCCTGTGCGGTAATCCAGACAGTACAGGTGTCCGTCCACAGACCCACAGTAGACCGAATCGTTATAGAAAATGGGCGATCCTGTAACCTGATGCTCTGTCGTGAAGCGCCACACCTCTTTCGCAGTACTGGCGTCAATACAATAGATGTTCCCATCCGTTGCGCCGGTGAACAGCAAATTGTCGTGGATGCAGGGTGTAGAGATGGATGGTTTTTCGAACCGGTAGCGCCATATCACCCAGCCGGACTTGCAGTCCAGTGCGTAGAGGGTAGAGTCGACCGACCCAAAATAAACGATCCCCTGCGAAATGACCGGCGAGGATGTGATCGCGCGTTTGGCGCTGAAGCGCCAGCGGATCGATCCGTTGAAATTCAGGCAGTAGAACTCACCGCTCTGGGTGCCAAAGTAGACGTTTTCATGGAAAACCAGCGGCGTGGAGCGGATGGCGCTGCCTGCATCGGTGCTCCAGACCAGCCGCCCGGTGGCGGCGTTTAGTGCATGCAGATAGCCATCATCCGAGCCGATAAAGACATGTCCTTCGGCAATGGTCGGCGAAGAGCGGACAGGTCCCCGGGTGTAGTGTGTCCAGTTGATGCGGCCGCCGCGAGCGGTGATTACATAGAGACGGGTGTCCTCAGAACCAAAGTAAACGTGTCCTTCGAAAGCTGCCGGGCGGCTGACGATTCCCCCTTCCGTCGGGTATTTCCACTGGAACTCCCCATCGGCTGCCGAGAGGGCATACAGATTGTTATCATAAGAGCCTGTGTAAACGATGCCGTCATGGAACAGCGGCGTCCCCCGTATTTCGTCTTCACATTCGAAGGTCCAGACCGGCCGGATCTGATTCTCTTCGACAGTGCTGGCGGTTGGGAAGGGGACATGCGGCAGCAGACCGGTTTTCTTCGCTGCAGCCAGCAGAGCTTTCTTCATCTCCTCCGCGGTGCGAAAACGATCTTCCGGGTTGTACTGCAGGGCTTTGAAGATCACTGCCTCCAGCTCAGGAGAGATATTGGGATTGTATTTGCGGATCGGGCGCTCGGCGAAGGAAAAAGGTGCTTCCAGGCGCGGATCGCGCCGGGTCATCAGGTGATGCAGTGTTGCTCCCAGGGCATAGATATCCGCCTGAGGGGTGGCTTCGCCCCGGTACTGTTCCGGCGGTGAATACCCCTCCGTACCGATCATGGTTCCGCGCTGGCCGGTTTGAAAGGTTTTGGCGATCCCAAAATCAACCAGCACAATGTGGTCCTGCTGGTTGACCATTACGTTGGAAGGTTTCATATCACGGAACACAATCGGTTCCGGCTTCAGCGTGTGCAGGAAATGCAGCACGTCGCAGAGCTCTATGGCCCAGGTGACCACCTGCAGTTCGCTGAGCGGCTCCTGTCTTTCGTTGATGATGGCTTCCAGATCTTTGCCGTTGACGTATTCCAGAACCAGATAGGAACGCTCATTGATGGTGAAATAATCGTAAATGCGGGGGATCGCCCGGTGGTCCAGGGTGGCCAGAATGTTGGCTTCGCGCTCGAAATTGCGGATGATGGTTGCCCGGGCCATCGGGTCTGGCGCCAGGTTGACCATCTCTTTGACCGCGACCAGCTTGACAACATTGGGGAAGTGCAGGTCGCGGGCGCGATACACAGCCCCCATCCCGCCGACACCGATCACACTGTCGATCAGATAACGGCCGGCCAGGGTTTCGCCCGCCTGAAGCTGTTGGGTCAGGTCTCGATTAGGTTCTGGATCCAGGTTTTGCGTAATGCGATAGGTGTCCAATACCAGCCCTCTCAGCGGTGAATGTGGGATGAAATATGGGAGGAAATCTGGTTAATACCGGAGGGACGCTGTCCTAAGCCGGTTCGACTTCCCGCAGCCAATTACTTGTATATCATAAAACCATTCACCTGTCAGCGAAGGCTCACTTAACGGTAAGGAAAGGTATTGAAACTGGCTGGAATCAAGCGTCGAGCAAGCGGAGGGCTTGCATATTGACAAATTTGGAAAAATGATATATCCTGAATATAGAATATTCTACAGGTAGAATAATGACGAACGCAGAACTGGCAGTCCTGACCCTGCTCGCCGAGCAGCCCCGTCACGGCTACGAGCTTGAGCAGGTAATCGAAGCAAGGGGTATGCGCGAATGGACGGAGGTCGGTTTTTCCTCCATCTATTACGTGTTGAAAAAGCTGGAACAGGAGGGCCTGATCTACAGCCAGCGCACACCCTCACAGGGGCGAGGCCCGGGACGTAAAGTGTATGCCCTGACAGAACAGGGAAATCAGGCCCTGCAGGAGGCCATCCTGTGGGCGCTTTCCGAACCCCAGCGCTGTTATACGCCGTTTCAACTGGGGCTGGCGAACCTTCCCGCACTTGAGCCCAAACAGGCCCTGGCTGCATTGCGAAATTACCGGATGCAGCTTCAGGCTGCACAGACGCACCTGCGCAGCCGCCGGCAGGCACAGCAGCCTCTGCCGGCTAATGTCGAGGCTATGTTTGATTACAGCCTGCATATGATTCAGGCCGAAAGGGATTGGGTAAGCAATTTGATCCAGAGAATGGAGGCAGCGGATGAACAAGGTGGATTATAAGAAGGAATATAAACACCTCTACCAGCCAGGTCGAACATTTGAAGTGGTTGATGTGCCCGAGATGAATTTTCTGATGATCGACGGTCACGGCGATCCCAACACCTCGAGCGATTATTCACAGGCCGCGTCAGCGCTCTACTCGCTGGCCTATACCATAAAGTTTATGGTGAAGAAGGAACTGGGGGTGGATTACGGTGTTATGCCGCTGGAAGGACTGTGGTGGGCTGAAGATATGAATGTCTTTCTACAGGGAGACAAGGATGCCTGGGAATGGACCATGATGATCATGCAGCCCAAAATGGTCACAGCTGAGATCGTGAGGCGTGCACTCGACCAGGCGCGCAAGAAGAAACCCTTGCCGGAGCTGGAGAAAATTCGCTTCGAACCGTTTCATGAGGGCCTTGCCGTCCAGATTCTCTATACTGGCCCATATTCGGATGAGGCTGAGACCCTGAAAAAAATGCACCACGAGTTTATCCCTCAAAATGGTTTTGAAATGCGCGGAAAGCACCACGAGATCTACCTGAATGATCCCTCACGCACTGCGCCTGAAAAGTTGAAGACCGTGCTGCGCCAGCCGGTGCGCCGTAAGGATGCGGACGGATCGTAAGTGGGTGAGCGCAGATTTAAAGCATAGCGCAGCGACCCAAAGGAACATAAAAAACTGCCCGGGACGTTTTCACCCGGGCAGTTTTTGTACAATAGCTCCTGAAGCTAGCGTTCGTTGCGCGGGGGTTCGGGGCGGTTATCCAGGATCTCTTCAATACGCTCCATCACGTCCGGCGTGAGTTTATCGATCACATCCAGGGCTTTCATGTTCTCAACCACCTGTTCTGGCCGGGACGCGCCGGTGATCACCGTGCTCACATTGGGGTTTTTCGCGCACCAGGCAAGGGCCAGCTGCGACATTGTGCAGCCCAGATCTTTCGCGACTTCTGTCAGCTGGCGAACTTTTTCGAGATTTTTTCTCCACTCTTCGTCCTGCAGCCGGTTTCTGAGCCACTCATAGCCTTTCAGGTTCAGGCGGCTTTGTTCAGGGATGCCGTCATTGTATTTACCCGTCAGCAGGCCGCTGGCCAGCGGGCTCCAGATCGTCGTCCCCAGCCCGTACTGGCGGTACAGGGGCGCATATTCCACTTCAACCCGATGGCGGTGGAACATATGATACTGGGGTTGTTCCATTGTGGGGGGAATCAGGTGTTCACGGCGAGCGATCTCATAGGCCTCGGTGATCTGGCGGGCGTTCCACTCGCTCGTTCCCCAGTAAAATGCCTTGCCCTGCTGGATTACCTGCGTCATGGCGCGCACTGTTTCCTCTATCGGTGTCTCCAGATCCGAGCGGTGGCAGAACACCAGGTCAACATATTCGAGCTGCAGGCGCTTCAGCGAGGCATTTACCCCTTCGATGATGTGTTTAAACGACAGGCCGGTGTCGTTCGGCCCGGGGCCGCCCCAGTAGATCTTGGTCGAAATCACCAGATCGGAGCGTTTCCAGCCGGTGCGCTTCAACACATTGCCCATGACGATTTCTGCCTGGCCGTGACCGTAAGACTCGGCGTTATCGAAGAAATTCACACCACGGTCGTAAGCCGCAACCATGCAGTCATAGGCAACGTCTTCACCCACCTGTTCTCCGTAGGTAACCCAAGCTCCCAGGGAGAAAACTGAAAGCTTCAGTCCAGATGATCCAAGGTTTCGATACAGCATTGTTCCCTCCATTCAATGGTTGGATTATTTGTTCCGCCTGGATTGTTTTGACTCGCGAAAAATTATAAACCCGGATATGGTATGCGCGAGATCCCGCGCCTGGTTCCGGTTTTTACCGGATGGGAACGATCTGGCTGCGTGCTTTCTGGGTCAGCTCTGAGGATGCTCCGGCCAGGGTGGGGAAGCTTTCGCGCGCATAATTAACTTCGTAACGGATCGGGAAAGGGGCGCTTCCATCCAGCGTCTCGATCACGCCGCCGGCCTCGTGTACGAGCAGCCATCCGGCTGCGATATCCCAGATCTTGGGTGTCGCTTCGAACGCCAGCAGCGCCGCCCCACGCGCGACGCAGCACAGGGAGTATGCGGTTGAACCCAGTATGCGCGGCTTATAGGGGACGCTGACTTTATAACGCCGGAAGGTGCGTGAACAGCAGGCGAAAAAGGATTCTTCTGTGTCATGACCGGCTGGATCGGCATGGATCGGGTGACCATTTAGAAATGCGCCTGCATCTCGCTGAGCGGTGTAAAGCTCTTTAAGCAGGGGAAAATAAAGAACACCCAGTTCGGGCCAGCCATCCCTCATGCGGGCGATCAGCACACCCCAGACATGCAGGCCTTTGCTGAAATTTGTGGTTCCATCGATCGGATCAACAACCCAGACATTTTCGTGGGCGCTTTTCCCTGCGGCCGATTGGTCATCCGAAGCGGGGGCGTGGTAGATAGGGGCCAGTTCCTCACTCAGCAGCACATCTCCCGGATACTGCTGTTGAACTGCATCTGCAATCATCTGGTCAGCAGCAATATCGGCTTCCGTCACCAGAGAGTGATCGGCTTTGATGCGGGTTTTCAGCCCGTCCTGTTTGAACTTTTGTATAAGGCGTTCCCCTACCTGTTGGGCGAGTTGTACGGCGAAGGTCAGGTCTTGTTCCATAGAGTGAGAGTATATCATGCCTCGATTCTGGTTACCCCTGGACCGCCAGCACTGGTCAATCCGCTGGCTGTATCTTTCTGGGAATATATCTACATGCTGCGTTGCTGGTCGCGCGCCGTAGTCTGTCGTCTGAACTGTTTCATACAAAACTCCACCGTTCCCCTCATGGGTAGACACCGGAGATAGATCACCTGAAAACTCCGGTATAATGAGGCGCGACCGGTAAGTTCTTTTACCGTTTTGAACCAGCATTAAGGGGATTATCTGCTGTGGACTTAACCAGCCTTGATGATGAAGCCCTTTTACGCCTGATCATACAGCGCAATCAGGAGGCCCTGGGTGTTATTTATGATCGCTACAGCCGCCTGGTATTCAGCATGGCGCTGCACGCTGTCGGAGACCGCCTTGCGGCTGAAGAGATTACGCAGGATGTTTTCCTTCGGGTGTGGGAGAAGGCCGGGACGTACCGCTCCGAGGCGGCAAAAGTCAGCACCTGGCTGGCCAGTATTGCACGCTACCGGTCGATCGACTACCTGCGCCGGAGGGGGGTACGGCTCGACCACAGCAGCATCGGCTGGGATGACCTGACTCCCGGGTCAATGCCGGTGACCGATAATGAGCCAGAAGATTATGTCGAACAGGAGAGCGAGCACTGGCGCATACGACGGGCGATCACACATCTCCCTGAAGAACAGCGCCTGGTCCTGGATCTGGCTTATTTCTTTGGGCTGTCACACAGCGAGATATCCAACCATCTGGGTGAGCCGCTGGGAACTGTAAAAACTCGCATCCGCCTGGCCATGCAAAAACTGCGCGAGGCGTTGAAAAACGACCTGCCAGTGGAGAAATAAATCTGCTGCATTTTGGACTGCGTATCTATTTTTGAGAGAGGCCGTGTCTGTTGAGGGTTGGACCTATGGTAGCTGATGAACACGTCACCGAACTGCTACCAGCTTATGCGCTGGATGCACTGGATGCTGGCGATGCATCCCGTGTCGATGCGCATTTAAAAACCTGTCCTGACTGCCGTCTGGAATTGAAATCCTACCAGCAGGTGGTGGAAATGCTGCCGTATTCGGTCCCTCAGGTCCAGCCGCCCGCGTATGTCAGAGAGCGTCTGATGGAGCAGGTGGGGGCGACGCGTTCTGTATCCGGCGAGCAGCGGGCAGATGCGCGTGCCGCTTCGGGCAGGACCCTTTCCTTGTGGAGCGGTCTGACCCGGGCCTGGGCTGTGGTGAGCCTGGTGATCATTTTAGCCCTGGCAAGCAGCAACCTGCTGCTGTGGCAGCGAGTCAACCGGCTTCAAACCACAGTACAGTCTTCGATGCGGGTTATCAATCTGGAGAGCACAGATGCCGCACCGGGCGCCAGCGGTCTGCTGGTGATCAGCCTGGACGGAGAGCACGGCACCCTGGTCGTCGACCGGCTGCCCCAACTCGAGGAAGATTACCAGTACCAGGTCTGGCTGGTTGAAAATGGCAACCGCACCAGTGGGGGAGTTTTCTCCGTAAGCAGCAGCGGTTACGGTTCTTTATGGGTTTCAACTGACCTGGCTCTGGCAGACTATGATTCGGTGGGCATTACCATCGAGCCGGCCGGGGGAAGCCCGGGGCCTACGGGTGAACGTGTGCTCGCCGGCGAAATTCAGGCGCAGCGATGAAAAAAGCTGTTGAAAAAGAAATCAAAAAGGCCCGGTCAATTTGACCGGGCCTTTTTGATACAGAATTAGGGTTGGTTAAGAATATCTGAGCAGCCGGAGAGCGTTGAGCACCACCAGCAGGGTGCTGCCTTCATGGAGGAACACGGCGCTGCTCAGGGGCAGCAGCCCCAGGACGGAGGTGAAAATCAACAGCACGATGACACCGATCGCAATGGCGAGGTTCTGTGCGATGATGCGGCGCGTGGCTTTCCCCAGACCAACTGCGAACGGAAGCTTGCTCAGATCATCGGCCATCAGGGCTACATCAGCCGTCTCCAGCGCCGCGGCGCTGCCGGCCCCACCCATGGCGATACCAACCGTCGCAGCGGCAAGCGCAGGAGCATCATTGACGCCGTCGCCGACCATCCCAACACTGCCGTACGTATCCTTCATCTGATCAATGATAACCAGTTTATCTTCCGGCAGCAGCGAGGCCTCCACCCGGGTCACGCCCGCCTGGCGAGCAATCCGGCTGGCAGCCTGAGGGTTATCGCCGGTCAGCATCACCAGTTCGCGAACACCCTGCGCCTTGAGCTGGTCCATCACCTGGGAGACCTGCGGCCGCACGGTGTCTGCCAGGGCCAGAACCCCGAGATACTCCCTCTCCCGGCGGACAACCATGGTGGTCTTGCCTTCTTTTTCCATTTCAACGACCACCTGTTCAACCTGGAGATACCCGATTTCTGGCCGGTCGGCCGTGAACAGCTTCAGCGAACCGATCGTGATCTCCTGCCCGCCAATCTCACTGCGGACTCCCAGCCCGGCCATATTCTCCAGCCCACGGGTGGGCTGCAGGCTAACGCTGCGCTCCTGCGCGGCGCGCACCACTGCGCTGGCGAGCGGGTGATTGGAAAACTGTTCAACAGATCCAGCCAGAGACAGCAGTTCATCCGGCCTCATGCCGTTGAAGGTAATGATATCGCATACCTCAAACCGGCCTGTGGTCAGGGTACCGGTCTTGTCGAAGGCAACAGCATTGAGCTTGCCCAGGTTCTCCAGATGCACCCCACCTTTGATCAGCACTCCATTTCGTGCAGCACGGGCAACGCCCGCCAGCGCCGCGGCCGGCGTCCCAACCGCCAGTGCGCAGGGAGAAGCGGCCACCAGAAGCAGCATCGCCCGGTAAAAGCTCTCAGAGAAAGGCATCCAGCCGGCCAGCGGAGGCACCGCCGCCGTCAGCACAACAAGAATGAGCACTGAGGGCACGAACCAGCTGGTGAAGCGGGCAGTCATCTGCTGGATGGGGCTCTGCTGACTCTGCGCTTCAGTGACGAGCTGCATCACCCGGCTGAGCGTGGTATCTTTCGCCAGGCGCAGGGCTTCGATATCGAGCGAAGCCTCCTGGTTGACCGTTCCGGCAAAGACCTCACTGCCGGGTTTTTTCGGTACAGGCATGCTCTCACCGGTGATCGGGCTTTGGTCAACGGCGCTGATCCCCTGCCGCACGATACCGTCTACTGGAATGCGCTCTCCAGGAGCGACGACGACGATATCTCCGGCCCTCAAGAATTCGACACTAACCTCTACCAGACGATCTCCCGTGCGAAGTTTTGTCCGGCGCGGCAGGAGACTCCCCAGTTCATTGATGGCGCTCCGAGCACGATCGAGCGCGTAATGCTCGCCCAGGTGGCCCAGACTGAAGAGGAGGAGCAGGAAGCCGCCTTCTGCCCATTCGCCCAGCGCAGCAGCTCCCAGCGCGGCTGCAAGCATTAATACATCGGTATCCAGTTTGCCTTTGAACAGGCTGGGGATCGCGTGGGTGGCGATGTCATAACCGCTGGCAAAATAAGACAGCAGATACAGCACCAGCGCAACTTCCGTAGAGAACACTCCGGCGGCGCTGCCGGCCCAACCAGCCAGCAGGAACATGCCTCCCATTGCTACAAGCAGAATGGACCAGCGTTCCTGTACCCAGTGGGGGAGGAATGTGGGGGCGCTGCCGTGAATGTGTTTTTCTCCGGCGGCTTCGCTGATATCCTGGGCCGGGAGCGTGCGAGCACCGATACCCAGCAGCGTGTGGTCAATCTGACTGCGGTCCAGAATCTGGGTGTCATAGGCCGCAAAAATCAGGCCTGCTGCATAGCTGACACTCGCATGCAGCATACCGGGCAAATTATCCAGCAAATCTTCTACGACATAAGCCGAGTCGGCGCTGTCCAGACCGATGAAAGGGATTTGCTCGTGGCGGTAGCGCTGTGTGAAAGAAGCACCGGCTTTTTCAGCAAGCTGGCGGACATGCTGGAGAGAAATCAGGTTCGGGTTATAGTGAATACAAAGGTGGGCGGGGGTGCGGCTCTGTTCCAGGTGGGCCTGGTAGATGCCTTTTCGCTCTCGCAGAATGGTTTCAAGGAATGAAACGCTTTTTTCTGAAAAACACTGGTCTTTTTCGTCTTCAATACCAGTTAATAGAAGTGGGATGGCCAGTTCTACGGTTTTTTCAGTCATGGAATCCTTCCAGGGCCGGGGTCAGGGATGGCTGGCGTGTTCAAGGCCGCGGGATAACAGGTCAGAGACATGGTCATCGTCCAGGGCGTAATACACTTCTTTGCCCTGTCGTCTGGCACGCACGATGCGCATTTGCCGCAGTCTGCGCAAATGATGTGAAACTGCGGCTTCACTCATTCCCAGCGAAACAGCCAGCCCACCGACATTTTGTTCTCCATCCATCAGTAGCAGCAGTATCCGGATACGGGTGGGATCACCCAGAGTGCGGAACAGCTCGGCCACCTGGATGATTTCGAGGCTGTACTGGGAGTGGAGGTTTGTTTTCAGGGGTAAAACTTCTTCGATCATCTGACTCCGGTTCGCTATAATTAAACATCTGAATAATCGTTCATATATTTTACTGTCAACTTATCCGCCTGTCAAGGCAAAGTAAAAAGGTGCTGCCCGCCGTTATATCGCGGGCAGCACCTTTGCCGTTCTACCGGAAGTTATACCTGCTCAACCAGCTCCAGGTAGTCGCGTCCGACGGTTCTTTCAGGACTCAAACCCAGGAACTGAATTAACTCAATGGCTATCTGCGCTTTGTGGTCGGCGTCTTTGCGGCTCCAGGTGCGGCTTTTCACTTCCAGGAAATAACCCAGATCGGGGTTCAGGACGTGATCCAGGTTGATATAGAACTCGGTCCCCTGGAACAGCACCCGCCAGCGCCGGCGGTCCTTTTCGATATACACCTCGCTGGATGGTTTGAAGTATTCGCGGTAAAAGCGCAGACTGTGGGTGGCAGGTGCCAGGTAACGGCTCCTGGACAGCAGCACATCACTGGGAAACTCGTGTTCACGCGCCGGCCCGATCAGGGTCAGCCGGTAGCGCACTTTGCCCTTTGGATCGTCTTCGCCGACAAACTCATCCTCTCGGTAGCGGAGATATCCGTCTGTAGAATCGGGGAATATAAAGTAGGTGTCGAACTCGTGGTAATGACGGGTGTGCAGGATCTCAATCTGGGAAGATTCGATAGCACTGAGAATGGGGGAAGTATCCTGCACGCGCACCTTCGCCTGGACTTCGAAACTCTCCTCCTGGGTAGCGCCTTCGCCGATCGCAACCAGCTTCGAGAGCAGCGACTGCTCACGCTTGATCAGGAACGTGTCGATGCGGCGCGAATATTCTTCAGCCTGCTTCAATAATTCCTGCTCGTCCAGGGTGAGCAGGCTGTGATCGCGCATGAGCCATTTTCCGTTGACCATCACATCGCTCACGTCCGTGGATTTAGAAGCGTACACCAGCTGCGCGTAGATGCCGTTGGGATCGCGGCGGAAGCGAGGCTGGTTGTGCAGGGGAGAGGTGTCCACCAGGATTAGATCCGCGCGCTTTCCGGGCTCTAACGAACCGATGAGATGTCCCTGGTGCATCGCCTGCGCTCCCAGGCGAGTGGCCATGGTGAGGGCGGTGGAAGCCGGTATCGCGGTGGGGTCGCCCGACGTGGCTTTGGCGATGAAAGCAGCAAGGCGTATTTCTTCGAACATATCCAGATCGTTGTTGGATGCCGGGCCATCGGTTCCAATGCCTACATTCAGGCCAGCTTCGAGCATTTTGGTGACGGGGGCAAACCCGGAAGCCAGCTTAAGGTTAGACGACGGGTTATGCGCCACGCCAACATGGTTATGCTGCATGGTCTTGATTTCCCCTTCGTCTACATGTACGCAGTGGGCTGCCAGGACCTTGGCGTCGAAAAGGTGATGTTTGCGAACGTAAGGGATCACCGGCATGCCGTTCTCTGCGCGCATATTTTCGACTTCCAGGGCTGTTTCGGCCAGATGGGTGTGCAGCGGCACGTCGTACTCGGCTGCCAGGGCGGCGGTGGCGTGCAGAATCTCTTCGGTGCAGGTATACGGCGCGTGCGGAGAGACAGCCGGAACAATCAGGGGATGGTCCTTCCAGCGCTGGATGAAGTCGCGTGCTGCCGCCAGGGATTCTTCGAAAGAGTTGGCATCTGGGGCCGGGAATTTTACGATGGTCTGCCCACAGACGGCGCGCATTCCTGCTTCAACGGCTGCCTTCGCTACGGCCTCTTCAAAATAAAACATGTCGGCAAAGCAGGTGACCCCGGTGCGGATCAGCTCTGCGCAGGCCAGAAGGGTGCCCAGGCGGACGAAATCTGGGGAAACGAATTCCCGCTCGACCGGCATCATGTAACCCAGCAGCCAGACATCCAGGCGCAGGTCATCAGCCAGGCCGCGCATCAGCGTCATCGGCACGTGCGTGTGGGCGTTGATCAGGCCGGGCATCAGCACTTTCCCCCCGCAGTCAACCGTCTCGCGAGCGTCGTAAGCAGAGAGCATTTCCGCTTCGGGGCCCACGGCTGCAATCTCGCTGCCGGTCACGGCTACCGCTCCCGGTTCATACTGCCTCAGCTCCTCATCCATCGTGAGCACGATCGCGTTTTTGAGAAGAATGTCACAAGTTTTCTTCACAGATTTTTCCTTTCTGCTGGTTTGATCGTCGTGATGACAGGTTTTCAATTCTTACAGCGGTTCAAAGCTTACGAATTACATCCAGACTGTGGTGCGTGGCCCAACGCACGGCGTACTGGGGAGGTCCACCATAAGGCCGGCTGAACAGTTTTTCTTCCTGTGGAGTAACCAAGGCCAGGGTTACTTCGTGTTTTTCACCCTGTTGCTGGAGGGCGACACCCAGACCGACCTGGGCACCGCGTGACTGGCACAATTTCCGGGTCAGATCCAGCAGCTCGTCCGGCGCTGGAGAGCCCGCCAGGATCTCTCCACCCCGGAACGGCCCCCCTGCGGCAGCCAGGCGCTGGATCAGCTCTCCACCCAGGCCGGCCTCAACAACAGTCAGCGTCCAGCCTCTGGCTTGAACAGCCTGGAGGGCAATTTCTTCCAGGGTATCCTCGTCTGCGCCATAAATCCAGCTGCCCAGCCGTTCCCGGATCTGGTTCTCCACAGCGCGAATCAGTTCATCGGCCTGCTCTTCGGAGCTGGCTTTTGCGGTGATGCGAACATCCACCTGACCGGAATGAGCCGCCAGCCCTACGGTAGGGTTGTCCAGGCGCTCAAAATCCTGGATCAGATCATCGATCTGCGATTCGCCCACGCCAGCAGTGTGAAGGATACGCGCTTTGATGATGGCCTGAATTTTATAACGCTCCTTTAAATATGGGAGGATGGCGTTTTCCAGCAGATATTCCATTTCGCGTGGGACACCGGGCAAGGCCGCAAGGGCATGGTTGTTCATCTCCATTATAAATGCTGGCGCCGTTCCTACGGGGTTTTCAACGGCCCGGCCGCCCTTTGGAATATACGCCTGGCGCATATTGTTCTCGGTCGGTGGACGGCCATAGCGGCGAAAGCGTTCCTGAATCTGCTCCCAGAGTTCGGGGCGAAATTCGGTTTCCACGCCGAATGCCAGAGCAACGGCGTCCCGGGTCGGGTCATCAACCGTCGGGCCCAGGCCGCCGGTGGTGATTATGATGTCACTGCGTTCCATTGCCTCGTGGATCGCCTGCGCAATGCGATGCACGTTGTCGCCTACGGTGGTTTTCCGGTAGAGGTCGATGCCGTGATCCCGCAGTTTGCGTGCAATATGCGCAGCGTTCGTGTCGATGATTTCACCGAGCAAGATCTCGGTACCAATGGTGATGATTTCTGCAGATGGCATAGGTTCTGATCAGGATAAAAGTTGATTGGTCTCTCCAGAGGGAATAATAAAAGAGCGCATCCACAATTGATTCTGGGCTGCGCTCTTCGGCGGCTCAATCCTCTGTCATGTTTTCCCGGGGTTGTGCATCTGATACAGCGTGCTCGCGGAAGCGTGTGCCTTCCATCTGGCAGCACTCCTTATTCAATACCCAGGTAGGCTTTCTGGACCATCTCATTCTGCTTGAGGTTTTCGGCCGTGTCCTGGAGTACGATCCTTCCCGTTTGCAGCACATAACCGCGATGGGCAATGGAGAGCGCCATCAGGGCGTTCTGTTCGACCAGGAGTATTGTCGTTCCCTCCTGGTTGATCGTCTGGATGGTTTCGAAGATGCTTTCGACCAGGATCGGAGCGAGGCCCATGGACGGCTCGTCCAGCAGCAGCAGGCTGGGACGGGCCATCAAGGCGCGGCCAATCGCCAGCATCTGCTGCTCACCGCCGGAAAGCGTTCCCGCAACCTGATTGCGGCGCTCTTTCAATCGCGGGAAAATGGAGAAAACGCGATCAATATCCTCCTGCAGGCTGCTCCGGTCTTTACGGGTGTAGGCACCCAGGTCCAGGTTTTCTGCGACGGTCAGGCGGGCAAAAATACCGCGCCCTTCAGGCACCATTGAAACCCCTTTATAAACAATCTCATGCGCGCGATAGGCACCCAGGTCTTCTCCGTTCAGGGTGATCGTGCCGGAGCGCGGCCGGTGCAGCCCGCAGATGGAGCGCAGGGTCGTGGTCTTTCCTGCGCCGTTCCCGCCAATCAGGGTGACGATCTCGCCTTTTTCGACCGAAAGAGAGATCCCTTTCAGGGCGTGGATGTTGCCATAGTAGGTGTGAATGTCTGTAACGTTCAGCATGGACATAGGATTTTCTCTGCTTCTAAATGGCTGCTGCAGCCGGACGCTGCTGGGCACTGAGCCCGGAAGCGGCCCCTCTTCCCAGATAGGCTTCGATCACGCGCGGGTTGCCCTGAATCTCTTCAGGCGTGCCTTCGGCGATTTTGCTGCCGTAATCCAGTACCGTGATCTGCTCGCTGATACCCATCACCACGCGCATATCGTGCTCGATGAGCAGAATGGTGATTCCCAATTTATCTCGCAGGTTGCGAATAAAGTGCATCATCTCGCTGGTTTCGTTGGGGTTCATCCCTGCGGTGGGTTCGTCCAGCAGCAGCAGCTTCGGTTTGTTGGCCAGAGCCCGGGCGATTTCCAGCCGGCGCTGCGCCCCGTAAGGCAGGTTGCGCGCCAGCGTATCGCCCATTCCAGCGAGGCCGACAAACCTGAGAAGCCTGATTGAGTCCTCCAGGGCCTCTTCCTCTTCTCTTCTCATCCTCGGTGTGCGCACAATGCTCTCGAACCACATGGACTTAAGCTTCGGGTGGTGGCCGACCATGATGTTTTCGAGAGCAGTCATGTTGGAAAACAGGCGAATGTTCTGGTAGGTGCGTGAGATGCCCAGTCTTGTGATCTTATCCGGCGACAGACCTGCCAGGCTGTGCTGTCCATCGAAAATGATCTCACCTTCTTCAGGCGTGTAAAACCCTGTGATGCAGTTGAAGAAGGTGGTTTTGCCCGCACCGTTTGGACCGATGACGCTTGCAATGGCGTGCTCAGGGATCACCAGGTTGACGTGATCGACAGCCGTCAGGCCGCCAAAACGTTTGGTCAGATTTCGGGTTTCAAGTGTTGCTTTCATGCTTCCCTCACATCGGTGCTGATGGTGACGTCGCTGGCAGTATCCAGCCGCGTCGTGACCGGCTGGTCGGTTGAACGGGGGTGAACCGGCTCAGGCGGCAGCTCTTCTTCGACCGTGTGGATTTCGATCTTCCGGCGCGTCGAAGGCCACAATCCTTCCGGACGCAGGATCATCATGACGACCAGCAGAGCACCAAAAGCCAGAATACGGTAATCTTCAAGCTGGCGCAGCATTTCTGGCAGGCCTTTGAGAGCCAGCGCCCCCAGAATCACCCCGGGGATGCTGCCCATGCCGCCGACAATCACCAGCGCAAGAACGTTGATCGAGACCAGCAGGCTGTGATCCTCGGGGCCGGTGTACTGGTTACGGGATGCGAACAAAACTCCGCCCAGTCCGGCGAAGGCAGCCCCGATTGCAAAGGCGAGCAGCTTGGCGCGATAGGTGTTGATGCCCATGGCCTGCGCCACGGTTTCGTCCTCGCGCATTGCGATCCATGCTCGCCCCACACTGGAGCGTTCCAGACGGGTGGTAATAAAAATAACCAGGATAATCGAGATGATGATGAAATACATGAATGCCCGTTCGCTGTTCAGCGGGTTCCCGAACAGACTGGGGCCGCCAATGTTGCGAATACCCTGCGGGCCGCCGGCAAAGGATGCCAGGAGGTCACTGCGGGCCAGCACACGGATAATTTCTCCAAATCCCAGGGTTACGATGGCCAGATAGTCGCCGCGCAGCCTCAGTACAGGGATGCCGAGCAGTATGCCAGCAATCGAGGCAATGACAATCCCCAGCGGAAGGACCGCCCAGAAATCCCACATGATTCCGTGAGGCTGTGGAGCAGTCAGCAGGCCAATCGTGTACGCGCCGACGGCGAAGAAGGCCACATAACCCAGATCCAGCAGTCCTGCCAGCCCAACCACAATATTCAGACCCAGGCCCATCAGAACGTAAATACCTACCGTCCCGAGGGTGAAGTTCCAGTACTGCCCCAGGCGTTGGGGCATCAGGAAGAGAAGCGCCAGAAGGACGGCAAATATAGATAAGCGCAAAATACGCCGCCCTTCCTCTTTTTTTAGGAAGGGAATGGAGAACAGCGCTTTTTCTGCTGCATCGCGCCTGCTGGCGATTGCGGTGCGCAGCCGCCCTCTGCCCAGCAAGCGAGATAAGGCCGCTCCTAACAGTCCACTGGCTGTCATTAAAGCCAGGTAGAGTGGGGCTACGGCCATGCCTGTTTCGCGCCCGAGAAGGAAGAGATTAATGGTCTGCGGAGAAATCTGTACCAGGTACTGACGGATCCGGGCTACGTCCTCCAGGGAGTTCAGCACCACTGCGAGGAGCGCCAGAATTAACCCGCTGATCACCCCGGCTGCCAGTCCACCCACCAGGGCTTTCAACCAGGTATCCTCTGAAAGGTCGCCGGATTGCGAGGCCACTGCGCCGGCCCAGAGCCCGATCAGGCCGATTAAGACCACCAGCCCGGGCACGCTTCCGGCGCCTACAGATGGGCCTTTCAGATCCAGGAAGTCCCCGAGTAAAGCGGACATGATCGTGGTAAACCCGATCATGTAGAGGAACAGGATGATCAGCCCAAAGATGGTTCCGGTACGCAGTCCTTTTTGCAGGGTTGTGTTCATCACACCTTCTCCTCGCTCAACACTTCACCCAGAATACCGGAGGGCCTGAAGATGAGCACCAGAACCAGGATCGAAAATGCAATTACATCTTTCAACTGGAAGTTGAGGCCCAGTGCGGCCGGGCCAAGGGATTCGACAATGCCTAGGAACATTCCGCCGAGCATGGCGCCGGGAATATTGCCGATCCCTCCCAGGACGGCGGAGGTAAATGCCTTTAAGCCGGGGATAAAGCCAACATAATGGTAAATAATTCCGTTATGGATACCCCACATCACACCCGCAGCACCGGCGAGCGCGCCGCTGATGGCAAACGTACGGCTGATGACACCATCCACATCGATCCCCATTAATGCTGCGGTCTGTTTGTTTTCGGCAACTGCGCGCATCGCCCGGCCGAAACGAGATTTCTTTACCAGAAAATAAAGGCCAATCAGGAGCAAAATGCACAGGATGAAGGTGAAAATACCTGTATAGGTGATAATCACGTCCCGGTTGTTGACCACCAGGGTGACACCGGCGTTGCGGGTAAGTATTGACGGGTTGACATATGTACGCCGCCCGGGGCCAAACAGCGCCTGAGCAGTATTCTGAAGAAAGATCGAAGCGCCGATCGCGCTGATCAACGGTACCAGGCGGGGTGCACCGCGCAGCGGGCGGTAAGCGATGCGTTCCAGAAGAATACCCATCGTCGTCGAGACCAGAATCCCTGCCAGAAAGGCCAGGATGATCGACAGCACAGGGTACGCATTGAGGAAGGTCAGTTCCCCAGCCGGGTCCACCACCCAGGCATTTAATGCCTCAAAGGTGAAGTACCCTGCAAAGGCGCCCAGCATCATCACCTCGCCGTGCGCAAAGTTGATCATAAACAGAATACCGTAGACCAGCGTATATCCGATGGCGATAACTGCATACACGGCGCCAATGATCAAACCGCTGATCAGAAAGCGCAGCCAGGTATCAGCGCCGTAAACGGCCTGGACAAATAATACGTTATAAAGACGCCAGAGGAAAAAGGCAGTGAACAGAACACCAATAACAGCCTGACCAATCCGGTAAGCATTAATGGGGGCGCGAGTACGTGGGATAGCTGCTTCTTTCATGGTATACCTTTCTAGTCTGAACCCCAGTGGAGACTGAAGATGGTCTTTTCGATCTGATTCCTGCCCTCGAACTTGATGACTTTTTCAAAATATCGCAGACCAGTGCTGCTGCGGCGGATACTGCACCGCTATTCGTTGGCCGATATCGAAAAAGCCAACCTCGAGGAGGATGCCAGACCGGAGGGGAGAAAGCGATCGCCCCAACTCCATCCAGTATCTGACTTTGTGGATAAGGTGTGAATGTGCGGGGTCAACATAGAGGATAGCGAGACAGGCAGGTGTCACTGCCTGCCTCGCTGTTATTCTGCGTCAGTGGATCTTGTTATCGATCCGTTATTCTCCAGCAGCCTGAACCCATTCACCGTTCTGAACCTGGAAGAAGGTCGGACCGGCGGTGTTGCACTCACCGCTCTCATTGCAGGTGATCTCACCCGTCAGACCCTGGAAGCCGGTCAGATTGCGAACGCCGGCCACCATCGCTTCGCGCGAGATGTAGACGTTGCCATCAGGTCCTTCAACGGCGACGTTGGCGATCACCGTCGACAGAGCGCAGGCTACGTCGTAACCATGCCAGGTGAAGGTGGAGAGAGCGCCGGGTTCAACGCCGTAGGCGTCCAGGTAAGCCTGGGTGAAGGCATCCACTGCTTCAGAGGCAGGAGGCAGCGCCGACGTTGCGTAGGCCCCCTCTGCATTTTCGCCGGCCAGTTCGATGAAGGTGGAGCCGAAGGTGCCGTCATCGCTGAAGAGGATGGTGTCGGTCAGCCCGGCCACAGGCATGTTATTGGCGATCACTGAGGCTTCGGGGTAGTAACCACCGAAGTAAATCGCTTCAGGAGCGAAAGCGGCGATTTCCGTCAGCGGAGCGGAGTAATCCGTCTCGCCCACGGTGACAGCCTGGAAAGCGACAACCTCACCACCCAATTCGGTGAAGACCCGCCGGACAGTCTCGGCAAGACCCTGTCCGTAAGCGTCGCCGTCGTGCATAATGGCGATCCGTGTCACTCCGAGCTGGTTGAAGAGATATTCGGCTGCGCGGGTGCCCTGTATATCGTCGGTAAATGCAATGCGGTTGAAGACATCCTGATCACCCTCGGTCAGATCAGCCCGAGTGGCAGAAGCCGAAAGCATGGGGCGGCGTCCCGTGTTGTAGATCGGGATGGCTGATGCAGCTGAGCCGGAGAAGGTGTGCCCGTGAATGGCGACCACGTCCGGATTGGACACATACAGGTTGGCCACCGAAGCGCCGCCTTCAGGCGTACCCTGGGTGTCCTCAACCAGCAGTTCCACCTGCCAGTTGCCAAAGTTGCCGCACTGCTGGATGCCGATCTGGGCACCCTGAGAGATGTCGGTACCGAAAGCAGAGAAGTCCCCCGTCATCGGACCAGCAAAGCCGATCTTGATCGTTTCGCCGGGAGCGAACACGGCGCAGGCCTGCTCGTCCGAATCCCCTTCACATTCCGCGGGAATATCACCGGTCTTAATGGTGAGAGCCTCACCATCTTCACCATCAGCCGGTTCTTCCGTATCCACTTCTTCTGTTTCTGCAGGCTCTTCTACCGCTTCTGTTGGAGCCTCAGTGGGTTCTTCCATCACCTCCGTCGGCTCGGTCACAGCTTCTGTAGGCTCAGGAACTGCCTCCGTCGGAGATGCTGAAGGGGCACATGCTGCCAGGATCAGCGATGCCACGAGCAGCAGTGAAAACAAAATGCTCAAACGCTTATACATCTTCTTCCTCCCTTGTGAATGACAAAACTTGGCGTATTTTGTTCAAACTTATGGAGATGAATCGGGTAGGGCATTCATGTCAGATTGTTCGATAACAACTCTCCTTTCGTCGCATATCGAAGTCACGACATTATCAAAATGATGGGCGTTGGGCATATGGGGGCAGCGACGGTGCCTTTTTCACAGTGGCCCACGTAGTTTAATTGAGTGATTGTACCGATAAGGGGCATAATGGTCAAGGATTTCGCTCAAAACAGGCCCAGTTTATCCCCATGTTGCGCCGGTATGCTGGAAACCCTTATCTCCCTCTATATGGTAAAATTAACTGTCTTATGAATGTAACGGAGCACCAGGTCGGGCCTGCTCAACCCAGTCTCATACAGGCTTTAACGGCTGGTTTCGAGACCGTCAGCAGTCGTATCGAATTGATATTTTTCCCGGTAGCCTTAGATCTTTTGCTCTGGTTCGGTCCGCGTGTGCGGCCTGTGCTGTTGTCTGAGCCGAGCTTCACCGAAGCTGCCGGCATGACTGCAAGGGGGCCTGAGACGGTACGCTCGGTTTATGAACAGACCTTGCTGCAGATCGAACAGTTTAACATCCTCAGCGTGCTGCGCGCATTTCCCTTCGGTCTGCCCAGCCTGTTTGCCCTGAGGACTCCGGAAAGGCACCCGGCCGGCCTTGCGCTGATCCAGGAAATTTCATCGTATGGGTTGATGATAATCCTGGTCGTCCTCCTGGTTACGGCAGGGCTGGCTGCTGCTGCACTGTACGGTATCCTGATCTCGCAATCGGTGCGGACAGGACGGGTGAACTGGCGGCAGGCTCTGACCGGCTGGCTCTGGACTACCGGCCAGTACATACTGCTGCTTGTGGCCTGGCATTTGCTCTTAATCGGAGCATTCCTGCCGCTGACCTGCGTGATTTCGCTGCTGTTGATGGCAGGACAATCGCAGTTTACGATTGTCTTTTTCGTGTTTGGCAGTGTACTGCTGGCGGTCTTTTTTGGGCTGCTGGCGTTCGCACCACACGGCATATTGTTGAAGCGCCGATGGGCAGGCAGTTCGCTGGTCGACAGCATTAAGATTATGCTGCAGCACCCGCTGCCGACATCGGGATTTCTGGTTTTGGGAGGCGTCCTGGTCCTGGGAACTGATTTAATCTGGCGAATCCCGGCGTACGATTCCTGGCTGACGCTGGTTGGTGTACTGGGACATGCATTTATTACGACATCTGTGCTGGCCGCGAGTATGGTCTTTTATCGAGAAGCAGATCGGTTGGCGCAGCAGAGAATAGAAGGGCAAACTACGAAATAACGAAAACCGGTAAGACGTTATGCGTAAAACGTGAAAACCATCTTTCTAGTTTTACGCCTCACGTTTTACTAGCTGGGAGGTATTGGTGTTAAAAGGCAACTCAACAATGATTTCATCGTATGATGCGAAGGATATCCAGGTGCTCGAAGGTCTGGAGGCCGTTCGACGGCGTCCGGGTATGTATGTTGGCGGCACCGATATCAAAGCGCTGCATCACCTGATCTATGAGGTCGTCGACAATTCAATTGACGAAGCGCTTGCCGGGGCATGTGACCGGATTGAGATCGTCATCCACCCGGACAGCAGTGTGACCGTCAGAGATAACGGGCGCGGGATCCCGGTAGATCTGCATCCGCAACTGAATAAGCCGGCACTCGAGGTCGTGATGACGGTGCTGCACGCCGGTGGTAAGTTCGGCAGCGGAGGCTACAAGGTCTCCGGTGGTTTGCACGGGGTGGGTGTTTCAGCGGTGAACGCCCTGTCGGAATGGTGCCGGGTGGAAGTTCGCCGGGATGGAAAGATCCATGCCCAGGAGTACCGGCGCGGTTACCCCCAGGGGCCGGTCGAGGTCATCGGCAAAACCAGCAAGGATGATACCGGCACCAGTACTACCTTCAAATATGACCCTGAGATCTTCAAGGGAGATCTGGAATACCGCTTCGAAACACTGGTCCAGCGCTTCCGTGAAATGGCCTTTGTAACCCGCGGGGTCACAATCTATCTGCTGGATGAGCGCAGCGACCGGGAGATGACCTTCTTCTTTGAAGGTGGGATCACCTCCTTTGTGCGCTATCTTAACCGCAACCGTGAAGTCCTCCACCCGGTGGTACACGTGGAAAAAGAGGTCGATGGGATCACGGTTGATGCGGCCATTCAATACACGGATGCCTTCGCCGAATCGATCTATTCGTTTGCGAACACGATCAACACCGTCGATGGCGGCACACACCTGACCGGTCTGCGCGCGGCGGTTACCCGCACGATCAACGACTATGCCCGGCGCAGCGGCTTGCTGAAAGATTCAGACCCGAACTTCACCGGTGATGATACCCGTGAGGGCCTGACGGCAATTATCAGCATTAAACACCCGGAGCCCCAGTTCGAGAGCCAGACGAAAGTCAAGCTCATGAACCCCGAGGTACAGACTCTGGCGCAGCAGATTATCGGCGAAGCGTTCAGCACATTTCTGGAAGAGACGCCTTCTGCCGGGAAGGCGATCGTTTCGAAATGTCTGACCTCGGCACGGGCACGAGATGCGGCTCGCAAAGCGCGCGATCTGGTGATCCGCAAATCGGCGCTCGAAAGCCTGACCCTGCCTGGTAAACTGGCGGACTGCTCTGAACGCAACCCGGAGAAGACCGAGCTGTACATCGTGGAGGGTGACTCGGCTGGCGGAAGCGCCAAGCAGGGCCGCGATCGCCACTTCCAGGCCATACTGCCGCTGCGCGGCAAAATCCTCAACACCGAGCGCGCACGGCTGGATAAGATCCTGGCTAACAATGAGGTGAAAGCGCTGATTTCTGCCCTGGGCACCGGAATCGGCGAGTCGTTCGATATTTCCGGGCTGCGCTACGGCCGTGTGATCATTATGACCGATGCCGATGTCGATGGAAGTCACATCCGCACCCTGCTGCTCACCTTCTTCTTCCGCTATATGCCCCAGCTCATTGAAGAAGGGCACCTGTATATTGCACAGCCGCCGCTGTACCGCATCGAGCACAAGAAGAAAGTGCAGTACGTGTACTCCGATGCGGAGAAGGATCGTATTTTACGAGAGCTGGGTGTGACAGATGGACAGGTGGACGGCAAGGTGACGCTGCAGCGATACAAAGGTCTGGGTGAAATGAACCCGGAACAGCTCTGGGAGACTACGATGGATCCCGCCAACCGCACGCTGCTGCTGGTGACCATCGAAGATGCGGCCGAAGCTGATCGCACCTTCGATATGCTGATGGGCTCGGCTGTTCCGCCTCGCAAGCGGTTTATCACCACCCATGCTCGCGAGGTACGCAACCTGGATATTTAACAGGAATGTCAGGTGATGGTATCAGAGATGTGAATCTCTGATACCATCATGGCATCCGTATCCAGATTATCGCTTCCTTACCGGTATTCATACCTGCACTGTATTAATCGCTTTTCTCAATTCCATCCGCTTGATATGCCTTAAACCGTTCTAGGAATAGCAAAGCGACTGCAATCAGGCCAGCTTGCCACAAGATCGGAACGGACCTTGAGGATTTAAAAGCTGTGCAGATCCAGACATCTCTCCTTGGTCGTAAGGAGGGTCACATCCATTAGCCCCCTGCCCGGCAGGTACATTGTCTGAATGGTCCCCTGTTCGTAAGATCTCGACCTGCCTGAGAGTTCTCTGCTGATAAATGGCAGCTGGTACAGGAAAGAAACCTGTGGTGAATGACTTGCGGGTGATTTTCACAAGAATAAACGGCGAAAGCGTAATAATTTTGCATGCTCATCCGTTTTACTGGTTGCAGACATTATGATACTTGAACGTGGCGCCGTATTAAATAACCGTTATAAGATTATCGAAATCCTTGGTCAGGGGGGCATGGGCTCTGTCTATCGCGCCGTGGATGAGAACCTCGGCGTAGAGGTCGCGGTCAAGGATAATCTGTTCACGACCGAAGAATACGCGCGCCAGTTCCGCCGGGAAGCGATCATTCTGGCCAGCCTGCGTCATCCGAACATGCCGCGGGTGACGGACCACTTCGTGATCGAAGGCCAGGGCCAGTATCTGGTTATGGATTACATCGAGGGGGAAGATCTGCGCCAGCGCATGGACCGCACCGGTTTGCTGACCGATGAAGAGGCGGTGATGATCGGTGCGGCGATCTGTGATGCGCTGACCTACCTGTCAACCCGCAACCCTCCCATTGTTCACCGGGACATCAAGCCGGGCAACGTAAAAATTACACCTCAGGGCGAGATCTTCCTGGTCGATTTTGGCCTGGCGAAGGTGATCCTGGGTTCGCAGGAGACCACGACCGGGGCGCGGGCGATGACCCCGGGCTATTCACCCCCTGAACAGTACGGCACGGCACGCACCGACCAGCGCTCCGACATCTTCTCCCTGGGGGCCACGCTGTACGCTGCTCTGACTGGCTCCATCCCCGAAGATGCGCTAGCGCGGGCAATGGGACAGTGTGAGCTAACCCCGATTCGCAAACTTAACCCCCAGGTGTCCCGCCGTCTGGCTGCGGTCATTGAAAAGGCCATTGAAGTGCGCCCGGAGAACCGCTACGCGACGGCGGAAGAATTCAAGAATGCGCTGCTCTCCGTGCGAGGTATACCACGCCGCAAGACCGGTGAATACTATGTCAGTCCTCCACCGCCGGTCAGTTCGCGTCCGGTGACCAGAGATGACATTGGTGCGCCTGCGCGTGAGAACAGCTTTATCCCTGAGCAGCGTGAAAGAAGCCCTCAGCCGCTGCTGATCAGCACGCCGCTGGCTGATTCCACCCCGCTGCCTGCTTCCGGCGCTGGAAAGGGCGGCCGGTTTGGATGTTTGCTAACCGCTCTGCTCGTTATCGTTTTACTCCTGGGAGCCGGCGGAGCGGTTTATGCATTTGATCCCGGGCTGGTTTCCAGAGCGATCGCCTGGGCACAGCCGATGGTCCCCGAACTCCCCATTTCGATGGGTTTCATCGACTCAACAACAGATTCGCTGAGGCCGTCGCCAACCGGAAGCGAGGATCTGCTCGCTCCTTCAGCGACCTCACCACTGGGTGGGAATGAACCGCAATCCCCAGGCAGTGTCGCTGGTTTCCCGGTTGAAAGTACGGCAACCGAAACGCCTACTCCGGAACCAAGCCCCACGCATACGCCCTCGCCAACGCCATCTCCTACCCCTTCACCTACACCCACCAGGATCGGCGGCAGCAGCGGGGAGATCGCCTTTGCTTCCGACCGCACCGGCATCCCGCAGATCTTTGTGATGGATATCGACGGGAGCGGGCTGCGCCAGCTAACGGATATGCCGGAAGGCGCGTGTCAGCCGGAATGGTCGCCGGATGGACAGCGCCTGATTTTCATCTCCCCCTGCAGCGGAAATCAGGAGACTTATCCTGGATCGGCATTTTTCATCGTTAATGCAGATGGCTCAGACCTGATGCCTCTACCCAGCCAGCCGGGTGGGGATTTTGATCCTGCCTGGTCGCCTGATGGGCGCTACCTGCTGTTTACTTCTATTCGCAACGGCGGCCGGCCGATGATTTACAGGTGGGACCTGGAGAAAATGAAAGATGAACCTCCGGTGATGCTCTCCGAAGAGTACAACCGGGATCTGGAGCCGGCATGGTCCCCCGATGGGCAGCGGATTGCTTTCATCTCCACCCGTAAAGGGGTCACTATGATTTACATCATGAACGCCGACGGCAGCAATCAGGTCCCGTTTTCGGAAAGCGGCGGCGCTTTCAATTTCAGGCCTGAATGGTCGCCGGACGGCCAGGTGATCCTGTTCACCCAGCAGACAGCCCGCGGGGCGGTCCCCTATCTCTTCGCTGCACCTCTGAATGAGGGAGGCGATTATCAGGAATACCGCATCACCAGCGATATGGTGCCGATGCGGGAAGGACGCTACTCGCCGGATGGCTTATGGATTGCCTTTGAATCCTGGCCGGAAGGCAGGAACCATGATATCTACATCATGACAGCCTACGGCGCCAACCGGCGCCGGCTGACCAGCGAGCCCAGCGCCGAGTTTGACCCGGCCTGGAGGCCGGCCCCCTGAACGAAAAACCCTGCTCCGAAGAGCAGGGTTTTTGATTTAAGACTGCGCAGTCTCCTGCGCACGTATCTGCTCGAGGTATTTTTCCCGGTTGGCGGCGCGGGCAATCTTCCCGCTGCTGGTTTTTAACAGCCAGTTTCTCCCTACGACTTCGACGAAGCGCAGCGCGACATCCGATCCCTGTGTAACGCGCCGGCGGATCTCATTGGCGATGGCCTGAGCCTTCTCCGGCTGGTCCGTCAGATCCTCTTCGCTTTCTGCCACCACGACAATGTCCTCTGTACCCGTCTCCGGGTTGAAAACTCCAAAAGCGACCACCCGTCCGGCATGCACGCCAGGTGTTTCGCCGGCCAGCCTTTCCAGATCCTGAGGGTATACGTTCTTTCCCCCAACGATAATCAGATCTTTCTTACGGCCTGTGATATAGACCTCGCCGTTCGCCAGGTAACCAAGGTCACCGGTGAGATACCAGCCGTCGAGAAATGCTTTCTCCGTCAGGTCTGGGCGGTTGAAATAGCCGGTCAGCATACAGTCGCTTTGAATCGCGATCTCACCGATATGGCGCTCAGGAAGCTCCCGTCCCTTGTCGTCAATTACTTTTACCCGTGTGTTGGCGATTGGACGGCCGGCGGAGAGCATGGGGACGGATGGTCCATCACCGGCTGCGGGCAGGGCGAGCTGCCGGCTGACGAATGCATGAGAATCGATCCGGTCGACGGTTACAGGCTCGTCGATGCCACCCTGGCTGACGGCAAACACATTTTCCGCCATAGCGTAACAGGTGGCCAGCGCCTGCTCCTTCAATCCATATGGGGCGAAGCGCTCCAGGAAAACCTGGTGGCTGTTCCAGTACATGGGTTCCGAGCAGTTGATCACGGCGCGCCAGGTGGAGAGATCCACGCCCTCCAGGTCGCGGGGGCGAATTTTAGCGGCGCAAAAGTTGTAGGCGAAATTCGGCATCCAGGAGAGGGTGCCGTAGTAATCGGATACCGCTTTAAAGAGCCGGTAGGGGGCACGCACCCAATCGAAAGGAGAAAGCAGCGCGAGCGGAATGCGGTTTAAAACGGGCATGAGGAATCCGGCGATCAGGCCCATGTCGTGATACAGCGGCAGCCAGCTCACGATCACATCATCCTGGTTCAGGTGCAGGGCGGCTGAGTAGGCCTGAAGCTGGTTAAACACCGCCCGGTGAGAAAGGGCCACCCCTTTCTGCAGCCCGGTTGTGCCCGAGGAGTGCTGCAGCAGCACAATATCATCCACGCTGCGTTTGAGCCCGTGGAAATCTGTCCAGCTTTCTTCCAATTCGCCATACGGGGTAACCTGGCTCGAAACGAGCACGCTGCGCACCTGGTTGTGGACGTTGGCCCGCTGCACCTCGGCCTGGAATTCGGGATACGTGATGACGGCTGCGGGACGTGTGATCTCGAAGAGAGCGGTGAGAGATTTGCGGTACTGTTCTGGCGATAGCTTTTCGGTCAGGAAGGGCATGATCGCCGGGATGGCTCCGTGCAGGACCGCTCCAAAGAAGGCATAAATCAGATCGCTGCCGTGCTGCAGGATCAGGACGACCACATCACCCGCTTCCACGCCGGAATCCTGCAGCAGCCGGGTGTACCCGGCGGCACCCTGCAGCAAAGTGCGGTAGGTCAGGTGTTCGGCCGGTTTCTGGTTGTAGAGCAGGTGCAGGATGACCTGATCGGGAACCTGCCGGTACGCATCCTGGAGGATCTCGGCGAAAGTCTTCATGCCTGGCGCTCGCGGATCAGTTCGGTCAGCTCGTTCAGCGTGTCGAATGTGTCTGCATTCAGCTCTGTATCGTCAATGCGCACCCCAAACGTGTCATCGACGAACAGGGACAGGTCCACCAGGCTGAAAGAATCGATCAAACCGCTGGAAATCAGGGGCTCGGTCGGTGAGATCTGTCGTGAGGGCTGTTTCAAAATTTGAGAGGCGATAAACTGAGAGAGAGTAGCTTGAATGTCCTGTGTCACCGGTGTGTTCTCCGATAATAGGTTTTTTCAAAGAAAGTATGATTTTTTTGGGATTTCAGGGGGCAGATGCGCTGCGCCAGACGGCATCCAGCACCTGCAGGGCGGTTAGATTACGCACTGGCCAGGCTTTCTTCATGGCTTCAGGATCGTCAAAGCGGTTACCGGCCCAGGTGAGGTGGGCGCCGTCCTCCTGAAGGCCCCCGTCCGGCAGGTGCTGTACGGCCCGCCAGAAGTTCCACAGGGGAATCTCGTACTCGTAAGCCAGCCGGGCAATTGTGGCATTGATGCTCCCGTCTCCTTCGACGTTATCGGCCTTTGTAGACAGGATGGGGATCACGCCCTGCTCGATGGAAAATTCGATGATCTCCCGCATTTGTGGTTCGAACCTGTCGGGGTGCCAGACATCGTTCGTGCCCAGCATAATGAAGGCAAAGGTTGGCCGGTGAACCCGGTATTCACATGCCAGTGGGGTTTCATTCGCTTCACACTGGCTGCGGTCCGCCCAGAGTGCGGTCAGTACGGAAGACGCATTAAAGCCGGACTTTGCCGCCAGGCTGGTGCGGTCCCAGGATCCCTGAAAGGCCTGGATAACCTCTTCCAGATAGGTAAATTCTCCCAGGCGATAATACTGGGGGCCCCGGTCGAAATCGCCCAGGAACCAGGCGGGGGTGCTGCCGCAGTCTCCGATTTTGGAAAAACTGAGGGGATTGTTTCCCAGCTCCAGCCCTCGCTGGTAGATTTCCCGCACCCGCGGGCTGACTTCGGGCACAATGGGCAGTTCCTGCCAGCTGGCGGGGTCAAACGGGGGCGTGGCCGGCGGAAGTGTCTCCACCGTACCGCCGGTTTCAGAGATGGTTCGCGTTGGCGCCGCAGGGTTTGTCCCGGTCGCAGTGGGGATGGCTGCCGGTGACTCTGTCAGGACCGGTTCATGTGTCTCGACAGGGGCAGCGGTAATGCCTGGAGCGGGCGGGGCAGCCTGTGTTGTGATGGGCGCAGACGGATCCTGTGCGGGCTGACCGGACGAACAGGCTGCTGCAAGCAGCAGCAAGCCGGTGAAGAACAAGAACCGGGGAAACGGTCTCGTCAAAATCATTTTTGAAATCATACGCTGGGGATTATATCCTCATTTCAATGGGACTCATTTGCCATCTCGATGATGCGATCCGCTAGCAGGCGAGCGAATTGTGCTTCCCCAGCCGGTGAGCGGTGTACCGCGCTGTTGGTAAATTCATGTGCGGGAATGGCATTCCACAGATCCAGGTAATCCCAGCCGTTCGCCTGACTCTCGGCTTGCAGGATTTGCCGGTAGTCATCATACGCCCAGCGCGGATAATAGAAGTTATAGCGGATGCCGCTGTTCTCACCCTGACTGATGAACATCGGCTCATTCACAAACAGGATGGGGGTATCGCCAGCAGCCCGGACACCCGCGAGCAGCACTTCCAGGGCCAATTGGTCTCGCTGTAACTGCGGGGGCTGCAGGTCGTGAAAAGTATTGTCGGCCGGCAGGTCTTCCATGACCGCTGTATAGGTCTCCGGGATATGATGGTCGATTCCGGTAGCTGCCCAGAGGACGCCGTAAAACTGCAGCCGCAGCAGGTCTGCCAGGAGGCGCCGCCTTCCGATCAGCGTGCGGTCCCAAAAATCTGCCTCAACCAGGCTGCTGGCTTCTTCCAGTTGTAAGCCGTACGTTTGCAATAGGTTCTTCACAGCCGGTACATTGTTCTGCAGCAGGGGCGGGTAAAGCTGCTTGTTTTTAGGAAAGGATTCCAGTGTAAAGGACCAGACGATCAGGTCCGGTTCGTACTGCATGGCGTAGTCCAGCAGCAGCAGGTCCTTGGTGAGCGACATCACCGGGTAGCCCAGGTTGAAGGCACGAACCCGGCGCCCGTCATCCAGCCAGTAGCCGGCAGCGTTTATTTGCACGGCCAGCGTCTCTTCCGGCTGCAGCAGAAAGCCCCAGGTGGACGAATCGCCGATCAACAGCACACGGAACTCATCCGGTGGTTTGGGGCCTGCAGACACCTCATGCGAGGCAAACATGGCATCGATCGAGTAGAGGCTCAGGTTGTAAGACTGCTGAGGATCATCCCCATAAGGCAGACGTACCCTTCCGGGGAGCAGGCGGTTGTAGGCGCTGATTCGACCCAGCGCCGGCAGGGGATCCCAGGCTGCCAGAACCAGATCAACGATCAGAAATAAGAACAGGCCTTTAAGGGCCACATTGCGCCAGAAGCGCAGTACTTCGTTATCCGTCATCACTGCATCATCATTCTTTGCTTTTTCCCGGTCGGGAACGTTGAATATAGACACCTGCAACCGGATACTAACCGATCCCAAACAGGTTGGCGAGGACTTTCAGCGCTGTATCTGTATCGGGCAGAGCGAACCATATCCAGCCGAGCGTTACATAATGGAAGGTCAGAAACCAGCTTCCCAGATTCAGCACCCGCTGCAGGCGAGGGGCAGCCTGCAGGAACGCACCCTGCGAGCGCATATAGTTCAGCCAGCGGTTGTGGATGAACAACCCCAGGCCGTGCCAGGCGCCCCAGATGGCGAAATTCCAGGTGATCCCGTGCCAGAGACCGATCAACAGCATGGTTCCCATCTGCGCAGCCAGGATGACAGCCCAGGCAGGCAGCGCCCGGGAGCCGGTGCGCAGGAAGCGGGTGAAGGGGTTGAAGAAGTACATGCGGATCCACTGGGTGAGCGTGATATGCCAGCCATTCCAGAAGCTGGTCAGGTTCTGGCGCAGATATGGGCGGTCAAAGTTTTCTGGCAGGCGGATGCCCATCAGGCGCGCCAGACCTAAAGCGATATCGGTGTATCCCGAGAAGTCAAAATAGATGCGCAGAGCATAGGCGTAAAGCAGCACCCAGGCCCACAGCGTGCTTTGAACCTGGACGGCGTTTTGTGGGCTGAGGGCAATGATGGCCAGCGTATCGGCGACAGCAAACTTCTTGAACACACCCCAGAGGATACGCTGCGTCCCTGCGGCCAGATCGCTGCCCGAGCCGCACAGCCAGGTTCGTCCCCCGGCTGTCTCCGCGCAATCCTGCTGCAGCTCAACGATAAAGTGCTGCGAACGATCGATGGGACCGGCGGTGTAGGCCGGGAAGAACAGCGCATAACTGGCGAATTCTCCCAGCGAATAGGCCGGCAGCTTTCCGGCCTGGTAATCCCGTAGAACATGCAGCAGTCTGAAAGACAGGTAGGAAAAACCAAGCCAGGGCAGGTCCAGCGCGCTGGCCAGGCCTGGCTGCTGACCGGTCATGCCGCGCAGCAAGGCACTGGCCGTGCGCGAAAGAGCCTCGCTTTTAAGGATCACCAGAAGAGCGACCAGCAGAATGAAGAAAAACCAGGAGAGTGACTGGCGCGGCGCTTTTACACGGGCGGGGATGGCAGCAGCAACTCCACCGATGCCAAGTGCCAGAGCCACCTGGAGGAGTCCGGGTGGTCGGGTAGGCGTCAGACAGCAGAGCGGTTCAACGTAGCGCGTCAGGCTGATGGTAAGAACAGCCCCCAGGATGAGCAGGCCAGCTGCCAGACTGCGCCACTGCAGCAGTCTGGCGGTTTGCTCCTCGCTGTTTACCGGGCGCGTGATGGCCCAGACCAGCACGACCAGCACAATGGAGACGGTAGGCAGCCAGAAATCCAGGTTGCGTACAGGCGTGGATGGCTGCATCCAGTACACACCCAGTACGCTGCCAAACAGGATCAGCGTTGTACGAAAGCGAGCGGGTACAACCTGACCCGTGATCAGGGCAAACACGAAGAAGGCCAGGATGTGAGTCAGGGTCATTTAAAATCCCTGATAGATCCATTGTGGAGATTGGTCAGCGGTCAGAATGACAAGGGCGATCAGAATCAGGCACAGCAGGAGTGCAGCCAGATTTTCTCGAGAGAACAGGCGGTGCATCAATTTGGTTCCCCCACTCAGCGGTAGCCACACATACGCCATTCACCAGCTTCGAACACGACCTGATAGGTGCGCTCGGATAAATCGATTTCCAGCACTTCGTTGCCGTAGTTGGCTGTAATCGTCCCCGTGCAGGACACGAGGGTAATTTCACCATCCGTACCCGACTCTGTACAGGTCAGCTCGTTCAGCGCTGTGGTTACTGCCCCAAACGAGGCCAGTTCGTTCTGCGCATCTGCTTCCCAATCGGCACAGGAAAGACTGCTAAGCCGGTTGGCGTCTTTTTCCACCAGGGCCTGGTTATATTCCTGAACTGCCCGGGCGGCGCCGCTGGATTCTTCCGCTGAACTGCAGCCAGCCAGCAGCACAGCACTGAGCAGTAATGCTATGAAAAGTTGTTTGATGTTCACCATCGCTCTTCCTTAATCATGTAAAAATCATGTAAATGGCGCGAGGAATTATTTTACCAAGATTAAGTATCATCACCGCACATCCGGGGCCGGCAGGGAGATAACCGGCCAGACCGGCTGCCGCAGAAGGTCCTTTGCTATAATCATAGCAAGGGTTTTTTTTTCAGGGCGGAATATCACAGCCGTGAGGATCAATTAATGGAAACGGGAATCAACCTGCTCGCTGGCGCACTGCTGCTGCTCACCGGACGACGCCTTTTCTGGCTGTTTGTAGCCGCGGTAGGCGCTGTTGTCGCCTTTACGTTTGCATCCCAAACATTCTCAGATCTGGCGCCCATCATTCTGATCGTCATCGCATTAATTGCCGCACTGATCGGCGCCGTTCTGGCGCTTATCCTTCAGCGGCTGGCAGCCGGATTCGCCGGATTTCTGGCAGGCGGTTATATTGCCACCGGCCTGTTGAATTTTATTGGATTCAACGTGGAAGGGAGCAGCTGGCTTCCTTTCCTGCTCGGGGGCATCATCGGCGGTGTGCTGGTGCTGGTTCTCTTTGATTGGGCGCTTATCGTGCTTTCCTCGCTGGTCGGCGCAATTCTGATCACTCAGAACGCAGCCCTTTCGCAGACGGCTGCGACTCTTCTCCTGCTGGTGCTGATACTGGTCGGGATCGCTGTGCAGGGTGCGACCCTGTTGCGCAGCGAAAACGCCGGTATGGAAGCATAGCACGATGCCAGATCTGGGACCACCACTGGCCAGAGGGCGGACAGCCGAGATCTATCCCTGGGGGGACGGACGGGTCCTGAAACTTTTCCTGCCAGAATTCTCAACCGATGCCGGCCTGGAGGAATGGCTTACGCACCTGGTCTGCAGACGGGGCGTACCTGCTCCAAATCCCGGGGGACTGCTGCAGGTCAATAACCGCTGGGGCCTGATTTTTGAACGTATCGACGGCGTTACGATGATGGAGTATATGCAGCGCCGCCCCTGGCTGCTTTTGCGCTGTGCCCGGCTGCTGGCTGAACTGCACGCGCACATGCACAACCAGCCGGGCAGCGGGCTGCCTGCACAGAAGGCCAGCCTGCTGCGCCAGATTCACCGGGCAAAGGTACTCTCACCTGAACTGGCGGGTAGGATTGAAAGAATGCTGGCCGCTCTGCCGGAAGAAGAGCGGCTGTGTCACAGTGATTTCCACCCGTTGAATGTGTTGATGGCCCGGAGGGGTCCGGTGATTATCGATTGGGTGACAGCGGTTTCAGGAAATCCGATGGCCGATGTTGCTCGCACCAGCATGATTTTGAGAAAGGTTGCACTCCCTCGCGGGACTCCTTTCCGTTCGCTGTTTCAGGCAGCACGGAAGTGGCTGAACGACATCTATTTGAAAAGATATTTCAGCCTCCGCCCTGCCGGGCGAGAGCAGTTAAAGGCCTGGGAGCCGGTTATCGCTGCAGCGCGTCTGGCTGAAGGCGTCCCGGGGGAACAAGATGCGCTGTTGAGGTTTATTCAATCGTCCTTGTAATAAAAGAGCGCCTGCAGTGACCACTGCAGGCGCTCAGATTTTTGAGGTCAGCGTTTGTAACCCAACAGCCTGAGGCCGTTCAGGACGACCAGCACGGTACTGCCCTCGTGTCCGATGACACCCAGCGGCAGCGGCAGCTGGGCACCGAAAGTTGTTGCTACCAGCAGGACAATCACACCCAGTGCAAAGGCCAGGTTTTGCCAGACGGTGCGGCGTGCCTGACGCGCCAGGCCAATGGCATAAGGCAGGTGCCTGAGGTCGTCGGCCATCAGGACAACATCGGCCGTTTCGAGGGCCACGTCGGTTCCGGCACCGCCCATCGCGATGCCCAGATCGGCAGTGGCAAGGGCGGGGGCATCGTTTACCCCGTCACCTACCATTGCAATCTGACCGTAGCGAGCCCGCGCTTTCTGTAGGATGCGCACCTTATCTCCCGGCAGCAGCCCAGCATAATATTCGTCCACGCCGGCGCGCTTTGCCACTGCTGCTGCCACGCGTTCGTTATCACCGGTCAGCATGATCACCCGTTCGATGCCGAGCCGCTTCAGGTCTGCAATGATCTCTGCTGCTTCAGGGCGCAGGGTGTCGGCCACGGCAAGCAGCCCCAGCCATTTGCCGCCGGCGTGGACGATCATTACCGTCTGGCCGTCCTCCTCCAGCTGCCGCGCCCGGCTGAGCAGCTCGCCGGGGATCTCAACCCGGCGTTCATTGTAAAGGCGCTCACTGCCAATCCAGACCTGCTGGCCTTCAACGAAAGCCTCTACACCCTGGCCGGGGATAGCCTGAAATTCCCTCGAAACGGGCAGTTTCAGTCCGCGCGCTTCAGCGGCAGATACAATCGCTTTCGCCAGGGGATGTTCAGAGCGTGCCTCTGCCGCTGCGGCAGTGCGAAGCAGCTCCTCTTCTGTAATTCCGGGCTGGGCTTCCAGATAGGTCAGCTCAGGAGCGCCGGCCGTTAATGTCCCGGTTTTGTCGAAGGCGACCACTTTGACCGTCGCTGTCTGCTCCAGGTGAACCCCGCCTTTGAAAAGGATCCCGCGCCGGGCGCCGTTGGCAATGGCCGAAAGGATGCTTGCAGGGGTGGAGATCACCAGAGCACAGGGTGAAGCCACAACCAGCCAGGTCATGGACCGGTAAAAGGTCGGGTAAAACTCCTGACCCAGGAGAAGCGGAATGACGATGAGCAGGGCGGCTCCAGCGAGCACCAGGAGGGCATAGTACTGTTCAAACTGGTCCAGCATGCGCTGAGTACGGGCTTTGTTAGCCTGAGCTTTTTCGACCATCTGGACAATTTTTGCCAGGGTAGTGTCATTGGCCAGATGGGTGGTGCGGATTTCCAGGGCGCCGGTTCCGTTCACGGTGCCGGCAAAAACGCTGTCGCCGGGGCCTTTATCGACGGGAACCGACTCGCCGGTGATGGTCGACTGGTCGACCGTTGAACGACCGCTGATGACCTCTCCATCGATGGGGAAGCGTTCGCCCGGCCGTACCAGCACGGTATCGCCGATAATGAGCTTCTCGATAGGCAGGGTGACCAGTCGGGAACCGCGCCGCACAGTAGCTGTAGGTGGGCGTAAGTCGAGCAGCTTTTCGATGGCCTTACGGCTGCGGTCCATGGCGAAAGACTGCAGAGAATTTGACAGCGAAAACAGGAAGAGCAGTGCAGCACCTTCGGCTGGCTGCCCGACGACCGCAGCTCCCAGAGCCGCCAGGATCATCAGTAAATTAACATCCAGCCGCCGTTCTTTCAGCACCTCAATTCCGTCTAAGAAACCGTAATAACCGCCGGCGATAAAGGCGATCCCATACAGCAGTGCTGAAACGGGCGCCGGGTACCAGTTGAACTGCGCGCCAAAATAGGCGAGCAGGCCTGCTGCCGCAGTTACAATGGTGAGGGCCACCTCCAGTTTTTCACGCGGGATGGCCGGGAGGGCAGGTTTTTCCGGAACGGAAGGCAGCGGCGTGATTTCTGCTTGAGCCAGCTCGCTGGAAGCCATCTGACGACCGCTCAGGCGGATTTCCATGACGCCGTTGTTGTACTGAACTTCGCTCCGCAGCGGGAGCGTGGCAAGCTGTTCGTACTGGCGTGCCAGGATTTCGCCCATCTGAACCAGACATGCTTCGCAGGCGGCATTTCCCTTCTGAGCGCACTGTGCAACCCGGTTGTAGGCTTCTCTACCGGCTTTCTGGACGACCCGGAGTGCGTTTTCATCCGACAGGATATGGGGGTCGTAGCTGATTCGTAATCGGCCGCTCTGCACATCAAATTCTGCCTGCTGGATTCCGGCGAAACCCTGCAGGGTATCACTGAGGACATCTGTACAGCGAGTTCCCAGTTCTGGGAGTACCAGATCTTCTCCAAGGTTTCGTGATGCTAATCCGTTCATTTCCTTAATCCATGAGAGTTTTATTGTCGTCTGTTTTTTATTACTAAGAAAAAACAGGTGGGGAAGGAAATCAATCTCAGTCCTGGCCGGCTGCAGCCCGGCGCTTCTGGCAGTCCGGACACAGCCCGTAATACAGGACGCGCGCACCCTGAATTTGATAACCGGAGCTCTGCGCGACTTCGTTTTTCAGCGCCTGTACGTGGATGCTGGGAAGGTCGATCACCCGGTGACAGGAAGTGCAGGCCAGGTTCACATGGGGCGAAGTATCGGCGTCGTAATGAACGGCGTCATCCCCTGCGGAACCCAGACTGTTGATGACCCCCAGGTCCACCAGGGTCTCCAGCGTGTTGTAAACCGTCGCCAGGCTCAGTGTGGGGTATTTTGGCTTCAAAGCCTCGTGGATTTCCTGGGCAGTCGGGTGTTTGTCTGTAGCAGCCAGCAGTTCACAGATGGCGATGCGCTGTAAAGTCAGGCGCAGTCCCGCGTTTTTTAGCGCGCTGGTAAGCATGTCGGTTTTGGTTGTGATTGTGTCATTCATCATAAAAGGCCTGGATCTTAAATAATAACCATTCTAAATATAGAATGATTATAAATAACAGAGGATCAAATTGTCAAGGAGCACAACTTCAAAATCGCGAGACTGCGGGAATTGACAAACCTGTTCCTTAGGGTATAATCAGGTTTCGTCCACAGCTTATTCACTGCGGACGAATTTCATGTGTTGTGAATCGTTATCATCTCTCTGAAAAGATAGGATTGTCGAATGCCGAAACGAACATATCAACCCAAGATTCGCCGCCGCGTGCGTGTTCACGGTTTCCGGGCTCGCATGGCGACTGCCTCTGGGCGCAAAGTCCTGAAGAGCCGCCGGGCGAAAGGGCGCTACAAATTGACCGTGAGCATGAACAATCACGTCAAAAAGGTGAACTGGAAAGCATAGCCACAGCTTTCCAGGCGCACGCGCGAAGAGATACGTGGTAGGAATACGAAGACCCTAGGGTGCAGCGCAAGTTTCGCCTGACCAGTTCAGCCGATTTTCAGCGGGTGCGGCGGTTGGGAAAGTCTTATGCCCACCCGCTTGTCGTGTTGGTAGCCCACCCGAACGAGCTGCAGGATCAGACCCGCTTTGGCATTGCTGCCGGCAGGCGGCTGGGCTCCGCAGTTAAACGTAATCGTGCCAAGCGCCTGCTCAGGGCTGCTCTCCAGTCATACATAAAGGCTGTCATTCCTGGGTGGGACGTTATCCTCATCGCTCGCCAGCCGCTGCTGCAGGCCACGTTCCTCCAGATCCAGGAGGCTGTCGCTGCTCTTCTGCGCAGGGCAAATCTGCTCCAGCATTCTCATGTTGAAGAACGCCCCTCCTCATTCCACGGATCCTCCTGATCTGCATTTCGATCCTGATGCGAACAATTCAGGTCACGAAGGGCACGGTCATGTGGATGAACCGCGTCTGCGGGATTTACCCATCACCCTGTGGAATCTGCCGCGGTTTCTGCTTCTGATTCCCATTCGGATATACCAGGCGACTCTTTCACGCGCACTGCCTCCGAATACCTGCCGCTTTTATCCCACGTGTTCTCATTACGGTTACCAGGCAATTTATAAGTATGGCGCGCTCAAAGGGGGCTTAATGGCTGTATGGCGTATTTTGCGCTGCAACCCTTTTAACCCGGGTGGATTTGATCCTGTTCCCTAGCCGGCCGGTTCACCGCATCTGTTGACCAGCAGAACGGTGATCATCTGACTATCAAGAAATGGACAGCCTTATAACAGAATGAAAACTTCACGCCGTATCATTTACGTCACTTTTCTCATGATTTTACTTGCCAGCCTGCTCAGCGCCTGCGCTGGAGGGGCCAGCGCCGCGGCCGGGTGGCCGGGTATCACACTCAGTGAGGATGGTCAGGTTGCCTATCTGGCCTTCCAGCAGCATGTGCACGCTGTCGACACGAGCAATGGAAGCGAACTATGGCGTTTTCCGCAGGAAGCCGACCGGAACATCAGCTTTTTTGCTCCGCCTGCTCTAACTGAGGATGGAAATCTGGTTGTCGGCGGTTACAATAATATTCTCTACAACCTGCGTACCGATGCCGCAGCCGGGCAGAACCGGGTGAACTGGACTTTTACGGGAGCAGCCAATCGTTATGTGGATGGCCCGCTGGTGACCGAACAGGGAGTTTTCGCTCCTAATGCGGATAAACGCCTGTACGCGCTCGACGAGAGCGGAAACCTGTTGTGGACATTTGAATCCACCCAGTCGCTGTGGGGCCGCCCGGTCGCAAACGGCGGTTTACTCTATGTGCCCGCCATGGACCACCGCATTTATGCCCTGGATATGACCAGTGGTGAACTCGTCTGGGATTCGGGCGATCTGGGCGGTGCGATTGTGGGAAGCCCGCTGCTGTCTGAAGACGGTGTTCTCTATGCGGGCACCTTTAATAATCAGATGCTGGCCCTGGACGCCGCGTCCGGTGAGGTCCTCTGGCAAGTAACCACCCGTGGATGGATCTGGGCTAGCCCGGTCCTGGATGGTGATATCCTGTACTTTGGAGACCTGCAGGGCAATTTCTATGCTTTACCGACCTCAGGAGGCGACTTCCTCTGGCAGGTGAGCCTGGAAAACGGCCAGAACGCCGCCATTCCGGGGCAGGCTCTGGTGCTGGAAGATACGGTTTACTTCACAGCCGAGAACGGCACATTCCACGCGCTGGACAAAGCGAACGGACAGGCACGATGGGTAAAAACCCTGACCGGTACGAACCTGTACACGGGACCAGTGTGGACGGGTGAGTACATTCTGGTGGCGCCTGTCGGTGGAAATGCCCGGCTGGTTGCTTTTGGACCCAACGGAGAGCAGGCCTGGACTTTTGAACCGTAGAGCCGCTCTGGCGCAGACTTACTGTTTACAGCCGTCCCCAGCGGCTTCATATGGATTTGAGGAAAGATAAACTGATATGTGGGATATTCTCATTATCAACCCCATGATCAATATTCTGCTGTGGATCTACAGCGTAATCGGCAATTTTGGCGTGGCCATTATTGTCTTTACGATTCTGATCCGCCTGCTCACCCATCCGTTGAACCTGTCGCAAATGCGCAGTGCCGCCGCCCTGCAGGAAATGCAGAAATCCAAAAAATGGCAGGATATTCAAAAGAAGTATAAGGACGATAAACAGAAACTTCAGGAAGAGCAGATGAAGCTGTATCAGGAGATGGGGATCAATCCCTTCGGATCCTGTCTGCCCACGCTGATCCAGTTTCCGATCATTATCGGCCTGTACCAGGCGATCATCCAGGCGCTGGCGGTAACCCCAATCCAGCTGCTGAACTTTTCTGGCCACATTTACTCCTTTATCGATGCAGCAAGATTAATCCCCATCAATAATGAGTTCCTGTGGATGGATCTCAGCCAGCCAGAGCGCCTGAACCTGCCCTTCCTGCCGTTTGGTATTCCAGTGCTGGCAATCATCGTGCTGGTGACCACCTTCCTTCAATCGAGGGTGATGACCCCTCCGTCCCAGGCCGGAGAACAGCAGACGGCAGCCCAGATGACCCAGGCGAGGAACATTTATATGCCGCTCCTGATGGGGTATCTGGCGCTTACCTTTGCCTCGGGGCTGGCGCTCTATTTTGTGATCAGCAACCTGTTCACGATTGTGCAGTACACCGCGATGGGGAGGGCCGACTGGCGGAATTTGCTTTCCTTCCGGCGGCCGGCAGAAGCTGCTCCGGTAAAAGGTCCATCTAAGGAAGCTCGCAAAGGCCAGTCTGGAAAATAGGCTGTTCTCCTGCGTTCCCGGATGGAAATCACACACTCACCGGGAGGACTCACTGGCGAAATCAGGACTTTTGAGAGGCAAATATGAGTATGAAACGCGCAAGCCTGGAGGTCATTGCTCCAACCGTAGAAGAAGCGATTGCAAACGGCCTGAATGAACTGGGGCTTTCGGAAGATGCAGTGGAAGTAGAAGTGCTTGATCCGGGTAGCAGGGGTTTGTTTGGTCTGGGATCCCGCCAGGCCCGGGTGCGCCTGACGATTAAAGAAGCAGCCTCTGCCGGCGTTTTCGAGGACATCTCCCACCCGGTTACCAGCGATACGCCACCGGCCGCCCCACCGGCGCCTGTTGTTGAGACCCCGCAGACTGTCAGCACCTCTCCACTAGAACACGATTCCGAAGCGGTAGAGGAACAGGCAGCTCCCTCGCCGGTGGTTGAAGGGGACGTCGATGAAGACCTTGTTCTGCGCGTTGCACGCGATACCGTAAGCGATCTGCTGGAAAAAATGAGTGTGCGCGCAGTGGTAACAGCAAGCTACGGCGAGGCCGATGACGCACAGAGCCGTGTACCTGTTCGGGTGGATGTGCACGGAAGTGATCTGAGCATATTAATTGGCCCTCGCGCAGAGACCTTAAACGCACTGCAGTATATCGCCGCTCTGATCGTGGGTAAGGAACTGGGGAGGTCGATCCCCCTGATCGTCGATGTCGAGGGCTACCGGCAGCGGCGCGAGCAGCAGATCCGCCAGCTTGCACGCCGGATGGCCGAGCAGGCGGTCAAGACAGGTCGCCGTCAGGTGCTCGAACCGATGCCCGCAAACGAACGGCGTCTGATTCACATCGAGCTGCGCTCACACCCCGATGTCACAACGCAGAGCATCGGTGAAGAACCACGCCGTAAGGTGACCATTATCCCTGAGAAATAACCTGAGCCAGACCTGGGGCTGACCGCACCTCCCGGGTGAGCATGATGCCCGTCAGGGCAAACCCGGGCGGCGGGCCAGCCCCGATAGATCGAATCTCCAGCGGCTGGCAGCGGTCTGAATAATTGCAGGACGAAAATTCAAACTGCTTCCAGTTTTTGCTTGACCGCTGCAATAGCCAGTGGTAAAATCCCGTCGCTTGATCTGCCCCCATCGTCTAGGGGACTAGGACGCAGCCCTTTCAAGGCTAAAACGAGGGTTCGAATCCCTCTGGGGGCACACGAAGAACCGCCTGAACCAGGCGGTTCTTTTCGTCCGGAGCCAATGGCGGCGACAGCATTTCCGCCAGAGCCTGTGTTATGATTCAGCAGCTCTACAATCCAGCAGGGGGCATTATCACACGTCTGCTCAGAGACAGGATATGAGTCAGCAGCCAGAAATCCGTTACTTTACGGTTGAAGAGGCCAATCGCGCGCTGCGCGTGATCCAGCCGCTTGTCGCCAAACTGCTCGAGATCCGGGCAGATCTGCTGGACAAACGGCCAGAAGTGTGGCCGGTTATCCAGAAGGCGCTGGGAAACGGCGGCAGCCGCACCGCCAGCCAGGTGGTTCAGGATTTTAACCGGGTAGAAGCCCTGGTTAAAGAAATTGAAGCCACCGGGGCGGTGGTGAAAGAGATCAATCTGGGGCTTGTGGATTTCCCGGCTGTGCGTGACGGCAAGGTGGTATACCTCTGCTGGCAGTATGGAGAGCCCCAGATTCTCTACTGGCACGATCTGGATGCAGGTTTCGCCGGCCGGCAGCCGCTGTAGGCAATTTTCGATTTACCCTTGACAATCGGCGAAAGCGGCCTATAATGTGCAGGCTCAAAGCGAAAGATCTGCCCTCACCGTTGAGGAAAGTTCTAATAAAAATCATACCAACGATAGCTTGACAGAACTGTCTTAACGCGTATAATAGTATACGCTTGAGGGACAGGGATTTGATTTCGCCCCACCGGGGGCAGATCATTCAAAAGGTAATAGACGCCCATTCATTGTTGGAAGAATAATCGTCAGAGCGCCGGCAGGTGACTGCAGGCAGTACTGACGTGCCGGTGTCGATCGTTGGCAGCGGCTCTTCTTGTCTCAGGGGATTGTCTCTGAGTGTCTTTGTGCGTCTGTGAGAACCTTAACAACTGAAGAGTGATTAGAAGCAGAACCTGTCGAATTCCAGTGAAGTAGAAACGAACCGTGGCAACACGGACAGTTTTTGCGGAGAGTTTGATCCTGGCTCAGGATGAACGCTGGC